>OBWK01000085.1_pt1 | contig 78148 bp, 101 predicted proteins | sample 1495251 | NCBI WGS metagenome assembly OBWK01 (sample SAMEA2580065, study PRJEB22360) | human gut metagenome | biome: human gut; feature: human-associated habitat; material: faeces | place: Denmark | collected 2008/2010 | reverse complement strand
GCAGCGGCTTCCTCGTCACCGGTGAGCATTGCGGAGCGGATCCCCATGGATTTTAATGTCCTGATCGCATCCTTTGCCTCCGGCTTGATCGTGTCGGAGATCTGGATCGTTCCGGCGAAAGTACCATTGATCGCTACATAAACGGTGGTGACGGCTCCGTTTTCATCGTAAGTACCGCAGTCCACGTTGAACTCGGTCAGGAGCTTTCTGTTTCCGCAGAGGACATCTCCACAGGAAAGTCTGGCATGAATGCCCTTTCCGGAAATCTCTTCAAGCTGTGCCGGGTTTTCGAGGTTCAGATCCTGCTCTTTTGCTGCGAGAAGGATGCTTGTGCCGATCGGGTGGGTGGAAACGGTCTCGCATGCAGCTGCAGCCTGAAGGACTTCAACTGCTGTGTAATTTGCGGAAGGAACAATGTCCTGGACAATGAAATTGCCCTTTGTGATGGTTCCTGTCTTATCCATGACGACGGTCTTTACATTTTTCAGTGTTTCCAGGGCGATCCCGCCTTTAAAGAGGATCCCTTTTCTGGATCCGGCGCCGATCCCGGAGAAGAATGCGAGCGGTACGCTTAAAACGAGGGCACATGGACAGCTGATTACCAGGAAGGTAAGCGCTGTGTAGATCCAGTGGGACCAGTTTCCGGTGATCAGGGACGGAATGATCGCGGTCGCTGCTGCGAGAGCAACGACGAACGGGGTGTATACCCGTGCAAATTTTGTGATAAAGCGTTCTGCCTGTGGCTTGCTGGCTGCAGCGTTCTCTACAGAATCCAGGATCCTTGTGACCATGGACTCGGAAAGCTCTTTTTCCACGCGCATCTTTAAGAGACCGGAGGTATTGACACAGCCGGAGGTCAGGGTGCTTCCGATCGTTACGGATACCGGAACCGGCTCTCCGGTGATCGGGGAGGTATCGATGCGGCTCTCGCCCTCGACAACGACTCCGTCGAGCGGGATGCGGTCGCCGGGGCGGATCTGCACGATATTTCCAACGGCGGCAGAACCGGCCGGGATCTCCCGGACAGTGCCGTTCTCGTCAAGAAGAACAGTCTCCGGGCGGAGATCGACGGCTTCCATGATCTGACTGCGGCTCTTCTCGACTGCGCGGTGCTCGAACGCTTCACCGACGCGGTAGAAGAGCATAACGCCGACCGCCTCGCCGAATTCACCGATCGCGAACGCACCGATCGTTGCAAGACTCATCAAGAAGTTTTCGTCCATGACATGGCCGGACTTCATATTCTTGAGTGCGGTGAGGAGGACTTCGCGTCCGAGGATCAGATAGGCGATCACAAAACAGCCGATCGATACCGGCGGCATCGAATGGGAGAGAAGCTCACCGATGATAAATAAAGCAGCTCCGGCGAGCAGCTCCGGAATATCGTGGTCGTGTTTGTCATCGCGGGTGTCGGAGGACGGCTTTCCTTCCTCACGGATCTCGATGACGGTTCCAGGTTCGATCTGATCAGCGATCTCCTGCATCTTCGGGAGAAGCTTTGTCCCCTCGGAAGAGTAGACACGGAGCTGTCTTGTCGCGAACGTCAGGATACAATCGTCGACTTCCGGGAGTTCCTGGATCTTTTTCTCGATCTTTGCGGAACAGTTCGCGCAGTCGATGTTTTTCATCACATAGACTGTGCAGACAGCCTTTGGATTCTTCGGGCGGACCTCGATGATGGTTCCGGGTTCGATCTGATCGGCGATCGCCTGCATTTTCGGGAGAAGTTTGGTGCCCTCGGAAGAGTAGACACGGAGCTGCCTTGTCGCAAACGTCAGGATACAGTCATCGACTTCCGGGAGTTCCTGGATCTTTTTTTCGATCTTTGCGGAACAGTTTGCACAGTCGATGTTTTTCATCACGTAGACGATGCACTCAGATTTCGGAGTGGAAGCGTGGTGGTGTTCCTCGTGACCTTCGTGATGCTCGTCGTGCTCATGTCCACAGTGATCGTCATCATCGTCATCATCGCAGCAGTGGTCCTCGCCATCGTGGTGATGGTGGTGTCCGCAGCCGCAGTGTTCGTGTTCATGGTGCTCGTCGTGATGCTCGCCGTGTTCGTGTCCACAGCAGTGGTCCTCATCGTGGTGATGATGATGTCCGCAGCAGCATTCTTCAGCTTCATGCTCATCCGGTTCCTGCTTGGTTCTTTCTAATTCATCCATAGAGTCGGCCTCCTAAGAATTATATTTGCAATCTATTTATACATAAACATATGAACCATCGTTCATATGTTTAATATAATACAGTCCGTCGGGAAATGCAAGGTTGTTTTCAGTATTGCCCAAAGAACTAATAAAATAAGGTTTTGCCGGGAAAACAGGATGAAAAAGAAGCAGAAAAGAGAAAAACAAAAAGAAAGGCTGTCCGCAGAAACAAACAGCGGACAGCTTTAAACATGCAGAAGTATGAGACTTAGATAACTCCGAACATCCGGTCCTCGATCAGATGGATCCCATGAAGGAAACACTCGCAGACCGGAGTCTCAACGCCGAGTTCTTTCCCGAGACGTACAACGGTACCGGCAAACATATCGACTTCCGTATGCTTTCCGGTTTCCAGATCCTGGAGTGTGGACGGCTTATTTTCATATGGAAGACGTCCGATCGTGTGCTCCTGGCGGTCGATCTCGTTCTGACCAATGTCGATTCCAAGTTTATTGGCGACATGGATCACTTCCCACATGGCTTTGTGACGGAAATAATTGGCGTCATCGCTCTTCTGGAAAGCGCCGAACGGAACGCCGAACATCGCACAGGTCATATTTTCGGCGACATTGCACATGAATTTGAACCAGATGCCTTTTAACATGTCTGCATCGACCTTATAGTCGATCCCGCAGAGATCGAACAGATTCTTTACTGCGAGAACATTCTCGGAATAGTGTTCCGGATCATTCTTCAGATCCCCGAAGTGGATCGAACCCTTGTGAGGATCGAACTCTGTCTTTCCGTCCTTCATGACAATGCTGATCCGCATGTAGGAATACAGGACATGTTCTTCTCCATAGACAGCTGCAACCTGCTTTTCACTCTCGACGCCGTTTAATACGGAGAGGATGATTGTGTCCTTTCCGACCTGATTTCTGATATCTTTGATCGCCTGCTCCAGATCATATCCTTTTACCGCGATGATGACGAGATCTGCCGGATCTCCCTCTACATCCGGGGTGATGATCGGAAAGCGATAATTGATCGTGTTGACGGTCACACCTTTTCGCTCCAGGCGCTCTTTTCTCGCACCATCCGCGAGGATCCGGAAATCAGCCCCAAGTTTTTCTGAAATACGCGGCGCAAAAAATACCCCCATCGCGCCGAGACCGATCAACGTCACCTTCTTTATGTCCTTCATAATACCTTTTATCCTCCTTATTTTGCCCCCTCTCCGCAGAGACGGGAGAAACTGCCGGAAACTGCCGGAAATGGCAGGCGGCAGACACTGTTTCCTCTTATTGTATAGTAAGTCGGGGAGAGTGTCAACGAATTACGGATTTTCAGACCAGAAAATCCACAGCGAAAAGTATCCTGCGGAATTTTCGGAGTGGAAAATTCTTACAAAATAATAGTATAAAAATTCCACAAGATGGAATATCAGGGGAAATCCTCCTTGTCTTGACGGAAAAAAGGTGATATGATGGAAAAGTATGGAGAAAAATTAACAATAAAGCGGAGAGGATCCGGTCACTGCGGCGCCTTTCAGAAGCTTTTTGGGGGAGAACACATATGATGGAAATCACGAGAGAAGACAGGCGGTCGGTGATCGATCACTGTTATCTGGCTTATTTTATCAGCGGAATGGTCATCCTGATCTTCGGAGTCATCCTGCCAAACCTGATCGAAGAGAGAAACCTGAGCTTTACGGCGGCGGGCGGTCTGCTGTCGTTCCTGGCGATCGGAAACTTATGTTCCAGCCTGGTCTACCCGGTATTTTGCGGGATGATGTCCCAGAAGATGGCTGTCGTGGTCCTCGCGATCCCGTATCCGGTCTGCCTGCTTTTATTTACATTCGGACTTCCGGTCCCGGTTCTCTATGTGATGATCTTTCTCATCGGTATTACAAAGGGAATGATCACGATCATCAATAACCACGCGATCCGTCAGGTGACGGGGAGCTCCAACAAATATTTAAACCTGCTCCACATGTGGTATGCGGTGGGCGCGTTCCTGTCCCCGTTTGTCACCATGATCCTTATGGGTGCGGGGATGAACTGGAAGACGATCTTACAGCTTCTTGCAGTCCTCACGGTTCTCATCGTTGTTTCTTATGCGACGATGGATTACCGCAAGATCGAAAAGGAAGAAAAGAAACCGGCAGGAGAGGAGAATGGTCCGGCATCAGGACAGAAGGACAAGCTCTGGTTCTTAAAAAATACAGGATTTCTCCTGGCAGTCGGCGCCCTGTTCTTCTATATGGGACTTGAAAACTCCGTAAACGGGTGGTTTGTTACCTATTTAAAGAGCACCGGATTTATGTCCGCAAGTCTCGCGACCGTTATGGTGTCTGTAACCTGGATCATGATCATGATCGGCAGGATCGTGATCGCTTCGATCTCGAAGAATGTGCCGCCGGCAAAGATCCTGGCTGTGATCTCCGTTCTTCAGTTTGCCTCGGTGCTGATCCTTGTATTCGCAGGCAATACGGCGATGGCGGTGGCAGCCCTGGTTCTTCTCGGTCTTGGCATGGCGGGCGCATTCCCGACAACGACGGCCTTTACCGGCGATCTCATGGGAAATTCCCCGCTTGGAATGTCGGTGTTTACGGGGATCGGTTCCCTAGGCGGGATCCTGACCCCGCAGGTGATCGGAGTCCTTGCGGACAGGCTGGGCTTCCAGGCGGCGATCATGTTCCTGGTGCTGGACGCTTTCCTTCTGGCGCTTTTTGGCGTCGGAGCACTCCGGTACGCCGCGAAAAAAGTCAGATAGTCAGATAGTCAGATAGGATGACAAAATTTGTCGTTCTGCATAGAATGCTGTCAGGGTCAGGAGTTCCGATGCTTTCTGTAGGTCTGTCTGCGGAGATAGGAGCGGACTTCTGACCACAATATCATATAAAAAGGGGTATAGAACATATGGATATTCGCTATTCCGCAAATCAGAGAGATGTAAAACGCTACACGACAGAAGAACTGAGAAATGAGTTCCTGATCCAGGATCTCTACCGCCCGGACGAGGTGGTATCTGTCTACTCCCATGTAGACCGCATGGTGACACTGGGCTGCATGCCGGTGAAAGAACATGTTTCCATCGAAAAAGGGATCGATTGCTGGAAAAACTTCGGGACTCATTACTTCCTTGAGCGCCGTGAGATCGGGATCTTCAACATCGGCGGTTCCGGATCGATCACAGCCGATGGGGTGGAGTACCATCTTGATTATAAAGACTGCCTTTACATCACAAAAGGTACGAAAGAAGTGATTTTTGCCAGCGACAATGAAAATGCTCCGGCAAAATTCTATATGGTGAGTGCGCCGGCCCACACATCTTACGAGACGAGACTCATCACCTTAAAGGATGCTGCGAAACGTCCGCTCGGTGACTCTAACACGTCCAATAAGAGAGTCATCAACCAGTTTATCCATCCGGACGTTTTAAAAACATGCCAGCTGTCCATGGGAATGACGGCCCTGGAACCGGGCAGTGTCTGGAACAGCATGCCGTGCCACACACATGAGCGCCGCATGGAGATCTATATGTATTTTGAAGTTCCGGAGAACCAGGTGGTCATGCATTTCATGGGTGAGCCGACGGAGACGAGACACATCGTCATGAAGAATGAGGAGGCGGTGATCAGCCCGTCATGGAGCATCCACTGCGGAGCCGGAACCTCCAACTACACCTTCATCTGGGCGATGGGCGGAGAGAACCAGGAGTTTGACGATATGGACACGATCACTCCTACAGATTTAAAATAAGATATCCTGAACGAAAGAACGGATGACGGCAGGATGATCGATACCTTATTATTTATAGAGAGAAAGGAAACAGACAAAATGGATAAGAAAAACATGTTTTCCCTGGAAGGAAAGATCGCTCTGGTAACAGGCGGGGCACACGGGATCGGTTTCGCGATCGCGGAGAGCTATGCGGAAGCGGGAGCGACCGTGGTGTTTAACTGCAGCAATGAGGAGTCCTTAAAGCGCGGACTTGCCGCATACAAAGAAAAAGGTATCGATGCCCACGGATATGTCTGCGACGTCACGGACGAGGAAGCGGTAAAGAAGATGATCGCTGACATCGAGGAGAAGATCGGCACTGTGGACATTCTTGTAAACAATGCGGGAATGATCCGGAGGATCCCGATGCATGAGATGAGTGCGGAAGAGTTCCGCAAGGTCGTTGATGTCGACCTGAACGCACCGTTTATCATGGCGAAGGCGGTTCTCCCGTCGATGATGAAAAAGAGATCCGGCAAGATCATCAACATCTGCTCCATGATGTCCGAACTCGGAAGAGAGACTGTATCCGCATATGCGGCTGCAAAGGGAGGATTAAAGATGCTCACAAAGAACATTGCCTCCGAGTACGGAGAATACAACATCCAGTGCAACGGCATCGGACCTGGCTATATCGCGACATCCCAGACGGCGCCGTTAAGAGAGCGCCAGTCGGACGGCTCCCGCCACCCGTTTGACCAGTTCATCATCGCGAAGACACCGGCAGCGAGATGGGGGACTGTCGAGGACTTAAAGGGACCGGCGGTATTCCTCGCATCTGAGGCATCTGATTTCGTGAACGGACATATCCTCTACGTCGACGGCGGAATCCTTGCTTATATTGGAAAACAGCCGTAAATCGGGAACCATATCTGAGACTGTGACCGCCCGTCGATTCATGCATATCATGCAGGAGTTGACGGGCGGTTTTTGCGAACTCGCACGAGGCTGAATACTGTCGCAAGCGAAGCACTCCGGCGCAGGAATGTGCCGGGACAGCAGTGAAAACGGAACGGTCAGGACTGGAAAACAGTACTAACAGAGTAGGTTTGTCGATATAAGGACATAAGCTGTACTTGTCTTTATATCTCGTTGAATTAGTATATTTGATAAATTTTTTTCAATCGGCTTTGTTGACATTTGCGCAGAAAGCTGATATACTCAAATTACGATATTGTGAAAACTGCATAGAAACAATGTGTTTATGGGTGCTGATTTGTCAAGTACCCTTATGCGCTGAGAAAAATGTGGAATGCATTTCATAATACGGAATAACTAACCAACAAAAGTTTCTTAAATGAAACGAAACGAAGGAGGTGCGGTAAGTATATGTGGACAGGCGGTATGACCGTTGCGGATTCGATTGTCATTTCACTCGTTGGATTGTTAGTCGTTTTCTCAGCACTTGCAGTGCTCGCAGTTGCGGTTATTATTATCTCCAAGATCATCGGTGCTTTATTTAAGACCAGTGCGCCAAAGGCAGCTGCGGCAGTTGCAGCACCGGCTCCGGCCATCGATGAAGAATCCTATGCAGTGCTTCTCGCGGCAGTCAGTGAGGAAGCAAGATTGTCCGGGGAAGAGTTCCGTGTAGTAAGTATCAAGGAACTGTAAAAAAACCAAATGTAAAAGCAAAAGCAGCTATGCGAATATGAATCAGCTGCACGCAAAAAAGGAAAGGATGTATTAAAAGAAATGAAATACGTTGCAACATTAAACGGAAAAAAGTATGAAGTTGAGATCGAGAGAGTAGACGAGTACAGACCGCTTGACAGAGGCGCACAGGTAAGCGCACCGGCACCGATCCTCGCAGCAGCACCGGCACCGAAGGCAGCTCCGGCTCCGGCAGCAGCACCGGCACCGAAGGCAGCTCCGGCACCAGCACCGGCTCCGGCACCAGCACCGGCAGCAGCTCCGTCCGCAGGTGGACAGACAGTAGAAGCTCCGATGCCAGGTAAGATCCTTGACATCAAGGTTAAAGTCGGTGACGCAGTAAGCTACGGTCAGTGCGTAATCGTTATGGAAGCTATGAAGATGGAAACAGAGATCGTTGCTCCGGCAGCAGGAACTGTTGCAGCTATCAATGTAAGCACAGGCGATTCCGTTGAGACAGGTGCAGTTCTGGTTACCTTAAACTAAGCGGGAGGTGCCACACGTGAATATACTTTCAGTTTTCTCGGAGCTCCTCGCTCAGTCAGGTTTCGCCGCAATCACCTGGCAGCAGGGCGTTATGCTCCTTGTATCCTTCGTTTTATTATATCTTGCAATCAAGAAGCAGTTCGAGCCGCTCCTTCTGCTCCCGATCGCATTCGGTATGTTCCTTGCGAACCTTCCGCTTGCAGGTCTTATGAATGAGGCAGATCACTGGTATCAGTCCGGTGTGTTAAGAATTATGTACATGGGCGTTAAGTCCAGCTTATTCCCGTGCCTGATCTTCATGGCAGTCGGTTCGATGACAGACTTCGGTCCGTTGATCGCGAATCCGGTCAGCCTGCTTCTTGGTGCAGCCGCTCAGTTCGGTATCTATGTTGCATTTACACTTGCAAATGCAACAGGACTTTTCACACCGGGTGAGTGTGCAGCGATCGGTATCATCGGCGGTGCTGATGGCCCGACCGCGATCTATATCGCAAATAACCTGGCTCCGGATCTTGTAGCTCCGATCGCCGTAGCCGCATATTCCTACATGGCTCTGATCCCGCTGATCCAGCCGCCGATCATGAAGCTCCTTACAACAAAGAAAGAGCGTCAGATCGTTATGAAGCAGTTAAGAAAAGTCAGCAAAGTCGAGAAGGTTGTATTCCCGGTATTCGTTGTTCTGTTCTGCTCCCTGCTTCTTCCGTCCGTAGCACCGCTTCTTGGTATGCTGATGCTCGGTAACCTGTTCCGTGAGTCCGGCGTTACCGGAAGACTTTCCGATACTGCACAGAACGCACTTTGTAATATGGTTACGATCATGCTCGGCACAACCGTAGGTGCTACAGCAAATGGTGAGATCTTCCTTCGTGTCCAGACACTTGCCATCATCGCTATGGGTCTTCTTGCTTTCGCTTTCGCGACAGTCGGTGGTATCCTGCTTGGTAAAGTTCTCTGCGCGATCACAGGCGGTAAGATCAACCCGTTAATCGGTTCCGCAGGTGTATCCGCAGTTCCGATGGCAGCCCGTGTTTCTCAGACAGTTGGTGCGAAAGAGAACCCGACCAACTTCCTTCTGATGCACGCTATGGGCCCGAACGTAGCTGGTGTTATCGGTTCTGCAGTAGCAGCCGGTTACTTCATGCTGATGTTCAAATCTTGATAAAATCCATTCCAGAAATGGAATCGAAGTTGAAATTCGTTTCATAACATGGTATATTTTTACAGGAACTAAAAAGCAGTACAGGCCTGTCTGAGGAGAACAGGCAGGCCTTTTTACTGCAAATATAAATAAAGGAGGCTTTATTGTGGCTAATAAAGTTATGTCATTACACGATGCCGTAGAGAAGTACGTACAAGATAACGACGTACTCTGCCTCGGCGGATTCACAACAAACCGTAAACCGTATGCTGCTGTTTACGAGATCCTTCGTCAGGGTAAAACTGGTTTTGTAGGCTGGTCCGGACCGGCAGGTGGAGACTGGGATTCATTAATCGGTGAGGGTCGTGTAAGAGCTTACATCAACTGCTACACAGCAAACTCTGGTTATACAAACGTTGCACGTCGTTTCCGTGCTGCAATCGAGAAAGGTGAGCTTACATACGAGGACTACTCTCAGGACGTTCTTATGTTACAGCTTCACGCAGCTTCTCTTGGTCTTCCGTATCTCCCGGTAAGAATGATGCAGGGTTCCGGCCTTGTTAAATTCTGGGGCATCAGCGAAGAGAAGAGAAAAACAATGGAAGGCGTTGACAACCTCAAATGCGTAGATATCGAGAACCCGTTTGAGCCGGGCGAGAAACTTCTTGCTGTTCCGGTTCCGAAGCTTGACTGCGCGATCATCCATGTACAGCAGGCATCTCCGGATGGAACCTGCATTATCGATGGTGATGAGTTCCACGATGTTGATATTGCTATCGCTGCAAAACGCACGATCGTTACATGCGAGGAGATCGTAAGTGACGAGTACATCCGCCGTGATCCTACAAAGACAAGAATCTTCGGCGAGTGCGTAGACGCTGTTGTTCGTGCTCCGTACGGTGCATGGCCGGCACAGTGCTATGGCTACTATGATGATGATGATAAGGGACTTAAGGAGTACGATAAGGCTTCCAAGTACCTTGATGCTGAGGATGCTAAGGCACAGCTCGCAAAGGCTGCTGCAAAGGCTGAGAAGGCTGCTGCTGCTAAACCGGAAGACGAGAAGCTTGCAAAGGCTGCAGAAGTTGCAAAACAGGCTGCAGAGGATGCTGCTAATGGCACAAAGATTCCGGAGACCTTCAAGGATTACCTCCAGAAATATGTATACGGCTGCAAGGATCAGGATGATCTTCTTAATGTCCTTGGCGGCGCTCGCCTCATGAACCTTAAGAATGAGCCGCATCTTGGCTATTCTACCAGACACTAATTGAGGGAGGGAAATTCAAAAATGGCTGATTATACAAAGTATACAAAGCAGGAAATGCAGGCTTATGCCATCGCAAAAAACATTAAAGAGAACCAGATCGTTATCGTTGGTACCGGTCTTCCGTTAATCGGTGCTTCCCTTGCGAAGCGTGTGGTTTGCCCGAGCTGCCACCCGATCGTAGAGAGCGGACTTATGGACTGCTCACCGGTAGAGGTACCGCGTTCCGTAGGTGATAACCGTTTCATGGCTCACTGTGCAGTACAGTGGCCGAACGTTCGTTTCGTAGGCTTCGAGGCAAATGAGTGGCTTCATGACGCTGACCGTATGATCGCTTTCATCGGCGGCGCTCAGATCGACCCGTACGGTAACGTAAACTCCACATGTATCTTCGGTAAGGGCGACTACGTTCAGCCGACAACCCGTTTCACAGGTTCCGGCGGAGCTAACGGTATCGCTACATTCTGCAACACCATCATCATGATGCAGCACCAGAAGAGAAGATTCATGGAGCATGTTGATTACATCACAAGCTGTGGCTGGATGGACGGCCCTGGCGGACGTGAGAGAGCAGGTCTTCCGGGCAACCGCGGACCGCAGATGGTAGTTACAGATCTTGGTATCATGAAGTTCGACGAAGAGACCAAGAGAATGTACCTTGCTTACTACTATCCATTCTCCTCTCCGGAAATGGTTCAGGAGAACACAGGTTTCGAGATCGATACCACAAGAGCTCAGCTTATGGAAGGTCCGGATCCGGAGATCATCCGCGTAATTCGTGAAGAGATCGACCCAGGTCAGGCATTCATCAAAGTTCCGAAGGAAACAAAGTAATCGAAACGATCATTTAAAATATAATCATGCCGCGGTCAGTGACTGGCAAAAACCGCTGACCGCAGCGATCGCGTATATATAAGGAGGAAGAACATGGGTTACTTTTCCATGCCGAAATATTTCCAGGAAATGCCTACTGTTGGTAAAGAGCTGGTAAATGTAAATGACGAGAACGCAAAAGAGATCAAAGCCGTAGAGGCTGACATCCATGAGTCCATCGAGAAAGCTCTTGCAGCTGGTATCACAACAGAAGAGAAGTTAAACGAGCGCGGACAGCTCTCCGCAATGCAGCGTATCAACGCTCTCATTGATGAGGGAACATGGTGCCCGTTAAACAGCCTTTACAACCCGGAAGGCAACAAGTTCGGTACAACAAACATTCTTAACGGACTTGGCCGTGTAAACGGAAAATGGGTTTACATCATCGCTTCCGATAACAAGAAGATGGCCGGCGCATGGGTACCGGGACAGGCAGACAACCTTCTGCGTGCTTCCGATGCAGCTAAGATGCTCCACCTTCCGCTCGTATATCTGTTAAACTGCTCCGGCGTTGAGTTCCCGAACCAGGATAAGGTTTACCCGAACAGACGCGGCGGCGGTACACCGTTCTTCCGTAACGCTGAGTTAAACCAGCTTGGTGTTCCGGTTATCGTAGGTATCTACGGAACAAACCCGGCAGGCGGCGGATACCACAGCATTTCCCCGACAATCCTTATCGCACACAGCCAGGCAAACATGGCAGTAGGCGGCGCTGGTATTCTTTCCGGTATGAACCCGAAGGGATATATTGACGAAGAGTCTGCTGAGCAGATCATCGCAGCACAGATCGAAAACGGCAAGAAGCACGTTCCGGCTCCGGGTTCCGTTCCGGTTCACTACGACGAGACTGGTTTCTTCCGTGAAGTATATGAGAACGATTACGGCGTAATCGAGGGCATCAAGAAGTACGTTAGCTACCTTCCGGCATACAACCTCGAGTTCTTCCGTGTTGATGATCCGAAGGCACCGGCTCTTCCGGCAGAGGACCTTTACAGCATCATCCCGATGAACCAGAAACGTCCGTACGATATCTACGATGTAATCGGCCGTCTCTTCGACGGCAGTGAGTTCGCTGAGTACAAGAACGGTTACGGCCCGGAGGTTGTAACAGGTCTTGCTAAAGTAAACGGACTTCTCGTTGGTGTTGTAGCAAACGTTCAGGGTCTCCTTATGAACTATCCGGAGTACAAACAGAACTCTGTTGGTATCGGCGGAAAGTTATATCGTCAGGGCCTGATCAAGATGAACGAGTTCGTAACACTTTGCGCTCGTGACAGAATCCCGCTGATCTGGTTACAGGATACAACTGGTATCGATGTAGGTGATGACGCTGAGAAGGCTGAGCTTCTTGGTCTTGGTCAGTCTCTGATCTACTCCATCCAGAACTCCAAGCTTCCGTCCTTAGAGGTTACACTTCGTAAGGCATCCGCAGCTGCTCACTACGTACTTGGCGGACCGCAGGGCAACGATACAAACGTATTCTCCCTTGCAACAGGCGCTTCTGAGTACTATGTAATGCCGGGTGAGACAGCAGCAAACGCTATGTACTCCAGAAAACTTGTTAAGGCTAAGAAGGCCGGCGAGGATCTCCAGCCGATCATCGACAAGATGAACGACATGATCCAGATGTACCACGACAAGTCCCGTCCGAAATACTGCACAATCAAGGGTATGGCTGACGAGATCGTTGATCTTACAGAGATCCGTCCGTACATCCAGGCATTCACAGAGTCTGCTTACCAGAATCCGGAGTCTATCTGCCCGTTCCATCAGATGGTAACACCGCGTGCGATCCGTGAGTGGAACACATTTAAAAAAGCTTGATTCTGACTGAAGGATAGAGTAAAATGATACGTATCCAGGCCAGGGGAGTACTTTCTCTGGCCTGGATATACTGGTATAACAAAGCCAGTTTCATTTTACATTTTCAGTATACCCGGAGGTTATTATGAGTGCAATTTACACCCTGGGAATCGACGTAGGATCCACGGCATCCAAATGCATCATGCTGAAGGATGGCGAGGAGATCGTAGCGAAATCCCTGATCGATGTAGGTGCAGGTACCAGCGGCCCACAGCGCGCGATCGATGCAGTGCTGGAAAACGCAGGTATGAAAAAAGAGGATGTGGCTTTTACCCTGGCAACAGGATACGGTCGTAACTCTTTAATGAATTTTGCAGACAAACAGATGAGTGAGTTATCCTGCCACGCAAGGGGGGCTTACTTCCTGTTCCCTGACGTTCACACTGTCATTGATATCGGCGGTCAGGACGTTAAGGTCCTTCATATTGACAACGGTGCAATGACCAACTTCCAGATGAACGACAAGTGCGCTGCAGGAACCGGAAGATTCCTCGACGTAATGGCAGGCGTTCTTGAAGTAAAGGTCCAGGATCTTGGTCATCTTGATTCCCTCTCCAAAAAGAGAGTCGAGATCAGCTCCACATGTACCGTATTTGCGGAGAGCGAGGTTATCAGCCAGCTGTCGATGGGAACCGACAAATGCGATATTATCGCAGGTATCCACCGCTCCGTGGCTCACCGTGTCACTGGACTCGCACACCGGATCGGAGTGGTTCCGGCACTCGTCATGACTGGCGGTGTCGCACAGAACGACGGTGTTGTCAAAGCTCTTCAGAATGAGCTCGGATGTGAGATCCACAGATCTCCTCTGACACAGTATAACGGTGCGCTTGGTGCAGCCTTATATGCATATCAGGCAGCAAGCCGCCGCGCATAAGACAGTTTGATGTTTATCGTCCATGCAAATCTGCATGGATCGGTGAAACAGAATTAGGTTATGCAATTTTATGGCTGAAAAACAGCTGCGGGATTGTCCCGCAGCCGCGGTCGGTCATGATTGATAAGAAATGGAGGATATTTATTATGGCAAAGCAGGTTAGCCCTGGTGTTCTTGCGCTGCGTAAAGTCGTAGACGACGTTCATAAAGACGCGCGTGAGGCCAAAAAGAGAGGCGAGTTAGTTGGATGGTCTTCTTCCAAATTCCCGTGCGAGCTCGCAGCAGCATTTGATTTAAACGTTATGTACCCGGAGAACCAGGCAGCTGGTATCGCAGCAAACCGTTACGGTGAGCTTATGTGCCAGGCAGCTGAGGATATGGGTTACGATAACGATATCTGCGGTTATGCACGTATCAGCCTTGCATATGCAGCTGGTGTCCGTGTTGCTCGTAAGTTTGACCCGGAGACAGGTGAATACATCATCGATCCGAGCACAGGTAAGCCGTTAAAGGATGCTGACGGTAACGTAGTGATCGACGAGGCAACTGGCAAGCCGAAGAAAGATCCGAAGACTCAGACTCCGTATCTTGAGGTTGTAAACCTTCTTGAGCTTGAAAAACTTCCGGATGGACCGGATAAAGAGCGCCGCATCGCAGCAATCTCCCCGATCCGTCAGATGCAGATCCCGCAGCCGGATTTTGTTCTCTGCTGCAACAACATCTGTAACTGTATGACAAAGTGGTATGAGAACATCGCTCGTATGTGCAACATTCCGCTTATCATGATCGATATTCCGTACAACAACTCTGTTGATGTTGCTGATCAGAATGTTCGCTATGTTCGTGGACAGTTCGACAAGGCAATCAAGCAGTTAGAGGAGCTTACAGGCAAGAAGTTCGACGAGAAGAAGTTCGAGCATGCATGTGAGAACGCAAACCGTACAGCAAAAGCATGGTTAAAAGTCTGTGATTACTTACAGTACAAACCGGCTCCGTACAGTGGTTTCGACCTGTTCAACCATATGGCTGACGTCGTAACTGCACGTGCAAGAGTTGAGGCTGCTGAGGCATTCGAGCAGTTAGCAAAAGACCTTGACGAGACGATCGCTAAGGGTGAGACAACAACTCCGTTCCCGGAGAAATACCGTGTAATGTTCGAGGGTATTCCGTGCTGGCCGAAGCTTCCGGCTCTGTTCAAACCGTTAAAGGCTAACGGCGTGAACGTAACAGCAGTTGTATATGCACCGGCATTCGGTTTCGTATACAATGGTCTGGATGAGATGGCTCGTGCTTACTATAAAGCACCGAACTCTGTATGTATCGAGCAGGGTGTTGCATGGCGTGAAGGTATCTGCCGCGACAACAAGGTAGATGGCGTTCTCGTTCACTACAACAGAAGCTGTAAGCCGTGGTCCGGTTACATGGCTGAGATGCAGCGTCGCTTCACTAAGGATCTTGGCATCCCGTGCGCAGGATTCGATGGTGACCAGGCTGACCCGCGTAACTTCAATGCCGCTCAGTACGAGACTAGAGTACAGGGTCTTGTTGAGGCTATGGAAGCAAACATCCAGGCAAAGGAGGCTAAATAGACCATGAGTATCAACGCATTATTTGACGAATTTAAAGTAAAAGCTGCAACTCCGAAACAGCAGCTTGCTGAATATAAAGCACAGGGCAAGAAGGTCATCGGCGTTCTCCCGTACTACGCTCCGGAAGAGCTTGTATATGCTGCAGGCATGGTTCCGATGGGAATCTGGGGCTCCAACAACAAGACAATCAGCCGTGCAAAAGAGTACTGTGCAACCTTCTACTGCACAATCGCTCAGCTCGCACTTGAGATGCTTCTTGACGGAACTATGGATCAGTTAGACGGAATCATCACACCAACAATCTGTGATACATTACGTCCGATGAGCCAGAACTTCCGTGTTGCTATGGGCGACAAGATGAAAGTTATCTTCCTTGCTCATCCGCAGAACCGTTTCGAAGAGTTCGGACTTAAGTTCTGTGAGGAGGAGTACGCAAACGTTAAGGCTGACCTCGAGGAAGTATGTGGCCACGAGATCACCAACGATGCGATCCTTGACGCAATCAAGGTTTACAACAAGAGCCGTGCAGCTCGCCGTGAGTTCGTAAAACTCGCTAACGAGCACTGCGACGTTGTAACCCCTACAAAGCGTTCTGCAGTATTAAAGGCATTCTTCTTCATGGAGAAACCGGAATATACAGCAAAACTCGAAGAGTTAAACAAAGAGCTTGCAGCTCTTCCGGTATGTGACTGGAAGGGAACAAAGGTTGTTACATCCGGTATCATCGTAGACAACCCGAAGCTTCTTGAGATCTTCGAGAACAACAACATCGCGATCGCAGCTGATGATGTTGCTCATGAGAGCCGTTCCTTCCGTACAGACGTTCCGGAGGATGAGCAGGATGCTCTCAGAGCTCTTGCTAAACAGTTTGCAAACATGGATTACGATATCCTTCTTTATGATCCGCAGTCTTCCAAGAACCGCCGTGGCGAGTTCGTAGCTGACATGGTTAAGAAGAGCGGCGCTCAGGGTCTTGTACTCTTCATGCAGCAGTTCTGCGATCCGGAGGAGATGGAGTATCCGTACCTCAAGAAAGCTCTCGACAACGCAGGTATCCCGCACATCAAGCTTGGTGTTGACCAGCAGATGAGAGACTTCGGACAGGCTGCAACTGCTATCGAGGCATTTGCGGATGTTCTTGAGATGAGAAAGTAAATAAACGTTGAATTGCACTGACCGGGTGATAGAATTGTGTTGAAAGCTTGCTTTCATAAGCAATTCTAATGCCGGGGCAGTATAAGGACGAAGTCCGAAGCTTTCTGGACGCCGTAAGGCGGACAAGAAGATGCAATTCGCAGCGATATATAGGGGCAGGCGTTCCTGTTTCTTAGTGTTCACGCGGAGTCAGGCGAAAAACCGTCGTATTGAACATGGTTTCCGTTAGGAAATCGTGGGAGGTGCGGCGGTTTTTTTATTATACAAAAGTTATGGTTTCTTTCGGGAAAATATGTTAGAATAGACTGAAAAGAGCGACGAAACAGAATGGGATTACAGGAAAAGGGTTATCGATAGAAATTCAATCTGATCGGAATCAAAAGGGGGATTTCGGGGAGTGAAGGGAAAGAGAAACGTATGGGCGGTATTCCTTGGAATTGCAGTTGCGGCGATGAGTGCGGCGGGCTGTGTCGCAGGGGAGAGCAGCAGACAGGGACCGGAGAAGGTGAGTGAGGAGAAGAGGCTTACGGTGTATACTTCCCACAAGCAGGAGGTCTATGCGCCGATCATAAAGGAGTTTGAGGAGCGGACCGGAATCTGGGTAGAAGTGGTTCCCGGGGGAACGACGGAGCTTCTGGAGCGGATCCGGGAAGAGGGGGAAAAGGGATCCTGTGACGTGATGTTCGGCGGAGGTGTGGAGAGCTATGAGGTCTTTAAGGACTGCTTCGTGTCATACGAGAGTACCCAGAGCGATCATATCGAGAGTATATACCGGACTGAGGATCATGTCTGGACTCCGTTTACGGAGCTTCCCATTGTTCTGATCTACAACAATAAGCTGGTGGACGCGGCTTCCGCCCCGCGGGGATTTGAGGATCTGTTTGACGGGGACTGGGACGGAAAGGTGTCCTTTGCGGATCCGGGAAGATCCGGCAGCAGCTGCACGATGCTGGAAACGATGATTCAGGTCCTGCCGATGCGTGAAAACGAGGTTCTGGAACAGTTTGCCAGAGTGCTCGGCCGCCGGATGGCGGCAGGATCTGGCGCCGTGCTCGATGAGGTGTCAGAGGGAACATATCTGGTTGGTCTGACTTTGGAGGAAACTGCGAAAAAGTATATCGACCGCGGCGCGGCGATCTCGATCGTCTATCCGCGGGAGGGAACCAGCGCGGTGGCAGACGGATGCGCGGTGATCAGGGGGGCAGAGCATGAAGAAAACGCGAAGCTTTTTGTGGATTTTATCGTGAGTCCTGATGTCCAGAGACTGGCTGTCGAGAAGCTTTACAGACGGACGGTCCGCGATGACATTATCCCGGATCAGAAGGAAGAGGGTTCGATCATGGACTTCGATCTTGGATGGGCAGTAAAAAATCAGAAATCCATTTTGGAAAGATGGGCGGCGCTCATGGCAGGAAACGGAGGTGGATCATGAAGAACTTTATCCAGAGATCCTTCCGGCGTGAGCTTCTTGTGAGTTTTCTCGCGGTGTCTGTTCTTCCATTGATCGTGTGCTGCGTGTTTCTGATCCAGATGTTTAAGGTGAAGGTCGGAAGAGATTTTGAAAAAAAAAATATGGAGCTTGCCGGTGCGGTAGAACAGCAGCTAATGACGCTGTTCGATGCTTATCATGACGCGGCGAAGAAACTGTGTACGGATCCGCTGGTTGCCGAGGCACTGGAAAAGGAGAGCTTTGGAAAGAAGAATGAAGTGTACCGAAGTCTGTACGGGGCGACCGCTGCATGCCGTGAGATGGCGGGATTTCATCTCTACAATGCGGACGGCTCCTGCCTGTACTCTACGGGAAACCGTACTTACGGACAGACGCTGCCGGTATACTGGGGGATCCTGAGAGAGGCACATGCCCATCCGAATGACCTGATCATCCGGAGTGATCTGGAGATTGGCGGTGATGAGGTCCTGAGGTTTGCCAGAGCGGTGACCGGAAATTCAGAGGAATGTTCCGGATATTTTGTGGTCACAATGACGGCGGAGCATTTCGCGAAGGCGCTCTCCGGTACATACAGCGGTCAGGACGGAATCTGTATCCTCAATGGATTTCTGGAGACTGTGTACAGCGTAGGCACGGCATCGGGGGAGACGGTCGGAGATGTTCTGAGAAACCGTTTTTTACAGGGGGAATCTCTGACGGAGATTTGGAACAACAACAGTATTTACGTCTCAAAATTAGGGGATACAGGGCTTTACAGCGTTCTGATCCGTCCCCATGTTTTTACAAGTGATACCACGAGATCCATGTATACAGTTCTTCTTTTCATGGCCGCGGGAAGCTTTCTTTTAAGTGTTGGTGTCGCGATCGGGATCAGCTCCTTTCTTTCCAAGCCGATCCATGTACTTCATGATGCCATGGATGAGGTTCAGGAGGGAAATCTGGATACCCATGTGGACATGGAACGTCAGGACGAGTTTGGGGAGCTGGCGGAAAATTTTAATATCATGACAAAGAGGATCTCCTCCTACATGGAGGAGCGGGTTCGGCGCGAAAAGGAGCTGAACGAGACCCAGATCGCCATGATGCAGTCCCAGCTAAATCCGCATTTTCTCTACAATACCCTTGATACGATGAAGTGGGTGGCGAAGGCGAACCATATTCCGGAGATCGCGACGCTGGCGGCAAAGCTTGCGAAGATATTAAGGACCAGTATTTCAAGCGCCCAGTTTATCACGCTGCAGGAAGAGATGACACTGGTGGAAAGCTATGCAAAGATCCAGAAGATCCGGTTTAACGGAAAGTTTGATTTCCGCTATGAGATCGCTCCTGAGACGGAGGAGATCCTGGTTCCAAAGCTCATCGTTCAGCCCATTGTGGAAAATGCGGTGATCCATGGGCTGGCGGATGCGGATGAGGGGCATATTTTTGTCAGGGCATATCTGGAAAGGAAGGAGCTTGTGATCGAGGTTTCAGATGACGGATGCGGGATCAGCGATGAAGTGATCCGACGGCTCGGAAACCGGGACAAGGAACAGAAGAATGGCCACATCGGCTTTTACAATGTGGATACGATCATCCGGCTTCATTATGGAAAAGACTACGGTCTCAGGGCAGAGCGGCTGGCTGCAGGAGGAACAAAGGTAACGATAAGAATACCGGTGAATGGCTATGGACAGCCGGATCCCGGTATGGAAAACAGATCCTGATGACCAATAGGGAAAGGAAATAAGGAAGGGGGGAGCTGTTATGATAAAGGTGATCGTTGTAGATGACGAGCGGTTCGTCCGGATGGGCATTGTCGGTGAGACGGATTGGGGCTCGCTGGGATGCGAGGTTGTCGGTGAGGCGGAAAATGGATTGGACGCATTGGAGCTGGTCCATGAAAAGAATCCGGACCTGATGATCTGTGATATCCGGATGCCTAAGATGAACGGTCTTGAGATGTTAAAGAAGCTTCGGGAAGAGAAAAATCCGGTACAGGTGATCTTTCTGACCGCGTACAGCGAGTTTTCCTACGCCAGAGAGGCATTGAAGCTTTACGCATTTGATTATCTGTTAAAGCCTTTCGAGGACGGAGAGCTGGAGAGCGCGATCCTAAGGGCAAAAGAGCGGATCGAGACGGATCGGGAGAAGCGAAGAGATACCGGTCTGATCAGATCTGTCCCGGATAAGACACCAGTAAAGGAGCAATATCCGGACACTTTGGAAGGTGACAGACCGGAGACCAGTGCCACGGCGATCCGGCTCTGTCTTCCATTCGATGAGAATACCGCTGGACTTACCGGATACGTCCGGGACGCGGTGCTTTATATGGCATCTCATTACGGGGAAAGTGCGATCAATGTGGCGAAGATTGCAGGTGCGGTGGGGATCAGCGAAGGCCACCTGAGCCACTGTTTCAAGAAAGAGACGGGATATACGGTGATGGGGTGGCTCACGCGGTACCGGATGAAAAAGGCAGTGGAATTGCTTTCGGACCACCGGAACAAGGTGTACGAAGTGGCAGAAAAAGTCGGATATAAAGATATTGCGTATTTTTCTAACACATTTAAAAAAATTGTGGGTGTTGCTCCATCGGAGATACAGGAAAAATAATCTGGATCCTGAAAAAACAAGCCGTTGGAGGCCATCAATGGAAAAAGGTAAGAATTAAAATGAAAATATAGGAGGAATCAGTATGAATGTAAAGATGTTTGGGGAGATCTGCGATGCGTTTGGACCGAGCGGATTTGAGGAGGATGTAATCCGCACGGTTGCGAAGTACTGCAAAGGTCTGGAGCTGGAAAATGACGCGATGAATAACCTTTATGCGCGTATGCCGGGTGAGGATCCGGAGAAACCGGTCGTGATGCTGGATGCCCATACAGATGAATGTGGATTTATGGTACAGAGCATCAGAGAGAATGGAAGCCTGGAGATCCTCATGCTCGGTGGAGTGATCCTCACGAACCTTCCGGCACACACAGTAATGATCCGGACCAGAAGTGGGAAACTTGTGCGGGGAATTATTTCGTCCAAGCCGATCCATTTTATGACTGAGGCAGAGCGGGCTTCCCAGTCGTTAAGTATTGAGACACTGAGCGTGGATGTCGGCGCGGTGAACAGGAAAGAAGTAACAGAAGTATTCGGCATTTCCATCGGAGATCCGGCAGTCCCGGAAGTTACATTTTCCTACGATGAGGAACGTGACCTCTGCTTTGGAAAAGCGTTTGATAACCGTGCAGGCTGTGCATGCATTATCGACACCATGACCCGTCTGTGCGGGGAGAAGGATCAGCTGGCGGTACGGGTGACCGGGGCGTTTGCGGCTCAGGAGGAGGTTGGAACAAGAGGTGCCACAGTTACATCCCAGATTGTCCGTCCCGACCTGGCGATTGTTTTTGAGGGATCCCCGTCGGATGATTTTTATTTTAGTGCGGCCCAGACCCAGGGGCACATGCGGGGCGGTGTCCAGATCCGCAGGATGGATAAGAGCTATATTTCCAATCCGGTGTTTATCGAGTATGCGGAGGAGCTTGCGAAGAAATTCGGAATCCCATTTCAGGAGACGGTCCGCCGCGGCGGAAGTACGAACGCGGGAAAGATCAGCCTGACAGCAAAGGCAGTTCCGGTCCTGGTTCTCGGCGTCCCGAGCCGGTATGTCCATACCCATTATAATTTCTGCGCGAAGTCCGACCTTGAAGCGGCAGCAGATCTTGCGGTGGAAGTGATCCGGGGACTTGACGCGGAAAAGATCCGCCATATCTGCAGACAGGATATTTTAAAATAAGAAGACCCCAGGGACCTGAAAACGGCAGTGTCCCTCGGGCGAGTGAAGACAGAACAACAGAAAAAGCGTTCGGATCCATAGGAATGGATTCCGGACGCTTTTTCCGTAAAAATGAGGAACTAAATGAGAAAACGCAGAGGCGGAGGTTTATGGGGGTTATGCCTCTAATTTTTTCCCGGTGATCATCTCGTATGCTTCCAGATATTTCGCGATAGTCTTATCGACGATCTCCTGCGGAAGTGTCCAGTCGTTGCCCGGATGGGAAGTGAGCCAGTCGCGGGCGAACTGCTTGTCGAAGGACGGCTGACCGTGACCCGGCTCATAGCCTTTTGCCGGCCAGAAGCGGGAGCTGTCCGGTGTGAGCATCTCGTCACCGATCACGAGGTTGCCCTCCTCGTCAAGACCGAATTCGAATTTTGTATCGGCGATGATGATTCCCTTTGCGAGGGCGTACTCTGCACATTTTTTATATAAAGCGATAGTGCTGTCACGAAGAAGCTCCGCATACTCGCGGCCCTTTCCCGGGAAGTATTTCTCGAGATGGTCGATGCTCTGCTCGAAGGAAATATTCTCATCATGGTCGCCGATCTCAGCCTTTGTGGACGGAGTATAGATCGGCTCCGGGAGTTTATCGGATTCCTTTAAGCCTTCCGGAAGACGGATTCCGCAGACGGTACCGTCTTTTTTGGAGCTTCCCCAGCCGCTTCCTGTAATATATCCGCGGACGATGCACTCGATCGGCAGCATATGTAACTTGCGGCACATCATCGTCTTTCCTTCAAATTTTTTCTGCTGGAAGAACTCCGGCATATCCTTTGTATCAACGGAGATCATATGGTTCGGGAGAATATCCTTTGTCAGGTCAAACCAGAATTTGGACATCTGGGTCAGAACAGCACCTTTGGAGGTAACCTCATTGTGAAGGATCACGTCAAAACAGCTGATACGGTCGGTGGCAACCATGATCAGGCTGTCGCCATTGTCATAAATTTCGCGTACTTTTCCTTCTTTGATCGGTTTTAATTCCTGCATGTCTACACCTCTTCATTATATTTTCTTATACAGCGTTTGTCGTATCATGAAAACGCTGAGCGAACTTACAGTAAAGTTACCATTAAATGGCGGTTTCTGTCAATGTTCAATTTGCACAATATTTACATAAGAAAAAATAAATGTTTTGGAAATTGAAGAATAGTTGCAATTTCAAAAGTTTTTGACTGAATACTTAAAAGATTTGCTAATAATTATAAATAAGACATACTAATATAAAACGAGACATTTATAAGAAACGGAAAGCGCAAAGGAATCGGATTTTTCCGATGCTTCGCATTTTGAATCGGCAAAATTCGCGGCCACAACTGTATCATACGGAATTTTCCGTTCAGAAAATTCCTACCCGGGAAAAGTAATGAAAAGTTCCTTGACTTAATATATCGGAGCGGCAGAGAAACACAAGGCGATTCAGGCATTGAGAGATGTACTAATATATAAGAAAACATTTATAAGAATCGACTGCCGTTTTTTGTAAACGGAATTTTCCGGGCTGAAGAATCTGTATCATGCAGTTGTGGATTCTGGTGGTTTATGTAAAAAATTTCAAAAACCCCTTGACCGGTAGTTACAACCAAATCCTATAATCAATGGCAACAACCGATAGAAACAATCGGATCACAGGATCGTAAATCGGGCGTGTTCTGTGCGCCGGGAGATTTGCATCCGGCAGCAGGGACAGGAGCGGAAGATCCATGAGAGTATACGGCTGAAAAAAAGTAATAGGATCAGACAATATGAAGGAGGAAACTATCATGAAGGAGTTTGTTTATTCGTATCCAATGAAGGTATATTTTGGAGAAGGCGCGGCAAGAAAGGCGATCGCGGCAGAACTTGGAAGGTTTGGAAAGACTGTGATGCTTGCATACGGCGGAGGTTCGATCAAAAAATCGGGAGTTTACGACGAAATGAGATCTCTGCTCACGGAAGCAGGGAAGGAGATCGTGGATTTTTCCGGGATCATGCCGAATCCTACATATGCGAAGGTACAGGAAGGTGCAGCTCTTGTCAGGGAAAAGAAAGTAGATTTTATCCTGGCTGTCGGCGGCGGAAGTGTCATTGACTGCTGCAAAGTAATCTCTGCGCAGGCAGTTCTTGATGAGGATATCTGGGACATGGAATATGGTAAGGGAAAATTCCCGACGACCGGGATCCCGATGGGAGCTGTTGTCACAGCATCCGGAACAGGTGCGGAGATGAATGCCGGGTCCGTGATCACTTGTGAGGAAAAAATGTGGAAGGGACCGATCTTTGGCACTGCGGCATCATTTGCGGTCCTGGATCCGTCCTACACGATGACGGTACCGAAGATGCAGGTGCTCTCCGGCGCATTTGACACATTGAGCCATGCGATGGAAACATATCTCGGGACTTCCGATCAGGACAATGTTTCCGATGATGTGGCATTAGCAGTCATGAGAAATACGGTTGTCAATATGCGGCGCGTTCTTGTGGATATCAATGATATTCAGGCGCGAGGCAATCTGATGTGGGATTCTGCGATGGCGGAGAATGGAATCCTGAAAGTGGGCCGTGTGACCGATTTCCAGGCTCATCAGATCGAGCATCAGCTTGGAGCTTATACGGACTGCAACCATGGACAGGGTCTTGCGGTGATCCAGCCGGTTTACTATCGTCATATTTTGAAAGACGCAGAAGAAAAATTCACACGTTTTGCGAAAGCAGTGTTTGGCGCTGATACAGCAGAGGGCGGAATAAAAGCATTGGAAGAATTTGTGAAAGAATGCGGTTTTCCGACGAAGATGAGCCAGCTGGGATCAAATGTGGAGATCACACCGGAGGTACTCCGGAAAGTTGCTGATACCTGCGATATCATAAAGACAAATCCGCGTGAACTGGATCGCGAAGAAATCTATCAGATCCTGATGGAGTGAATGTAAATGCCGGAAATGCGTACGGCAACGGCAGCGGATCTTGATGGACAGAAAATTTTCTGAATTGTAAATGCTGAAAGATGCGGCTGAGGACAGATCCTGCGGCTCTATAATAGAAAGAACCGGCAGGATCTGTCTGCAGTGTGCAGGCGGGAAATATCCGTGCATGATGACAACTGCAGGGGACTTTGCAAAGATACACTTGACAATTCGAAGAAATGATGATAGGATTTGGGTTACATAAGGGTGTAGTTTTTGGTCCGGGGTCGCCCAGAAAAAACAATGCCGTGCGACAGAGACTGCAGACAGACTCTGCCACAGCTTAAATCCGAAGAGAGTGCCAGTAAGGGCTTGTACTGGTTTCGACGGGGACTTTGAAGCTGGTGAAGCTATCCGCATGCAATGCGTTAAATGGCAAACCTAAATATAAACGCTAACGACGAATTAGCATACGCAGCCTAATTTAGGCAGCTGTCGGCCTTAGAAGACCTGCATTTTAAGTCACCGGCATCATTTAAAGCAGGAAACGACACGTGCAAAGCTTTGCGCACGTGGGCGTATCATGAAGCTACCAAACGAGTCAGGATGTCTGCTTTCGGGCGCGGGAGGGAATTTTAAATAACAGACTATGATAGTAGAAGAACAGGGGATTGGTTTTCGGACAGGGGTTCGATTCCCCTCAGGTCCACGACAAAAGCCGCGTATTTACGCGGCTTTTTAGTTTTTGTGTTGCATTTCGTGTTGCATATTTAGCAGAGCTTTGTACCAGCCGTTCGGATCCGCTTCCCGAAGTGCATTTATAATCTCAATGGCTGATTTCTCTTTTTCTGAAGCACTTCCATCCAGAAGCGAGTCAAAATAATTGTCTATGGTCTCATCGACCTTTTCCCGTTCCTCCGAAAATGTATGAGTGTATACGTTTTTCATGACCCGATCAGAAGACCATCCGCCGCGTTCCTGCGCATATTTATCTGGGATCCGGAGCATTGCCATTACAGATGCATTGAGGTGCCGCAGATCGTGGAATGTCATGTGAGGTAGGTCATGCTGCTCTAAAAGAGATACCCAGCGCATGTAAATTGCATGTCCGCTCAGGGTGATCAACGGATCATCTGGTTTCTTCCCGGAGATATTCTTGTCGATCAATGCTTGAATATAATTCGGGATGTGATGCTTACGCAGACGGGCTTCCGCTTTGCCGCTTTCCTTTACTGTTGGAGTCTGTCCGATATCAACGATAACACGGTCCAGGGTAATGTATCCGTTAGAGATATCTCGAACACGGATTCCACGGATCTCAGACATAGAGTAGCTGAGCCAGCAGGCCAGGAGACACGGCAGCTCGATTTCCGTATCTTTAATGATTTCCAGCACAGTTTTTGCAGGAATAAGGCTTTTAACTTTCTTAGGTATCTTAGGCAGCCTTACATCATAGTTGTCGTTCGGATAAAAATAGTTTATAACACTTCGTATGTAGCTGTAAGTGTTTCGAACAGTCTTGGGCGAAATAGGTGTTTTCGTTTTGGTTGAACGTTTTGAGGGGCGCTTCGTATCATCATCAACAGCTTTCTGTAAGTCCTCTGTGGTGATGTCTTTAAGCTTCTTTTCCATCAGGAAAGCATAGGAGTCATATTGTTCTTTTGAATATCCCTGGACAGTGGTACCTGAAAGCGATGGACCGATGGCTTCTACGTACTTCTTCATTGCATCTTTCAGCAAAATGTTTCCGTTTTTTTGACGTTTCCGGCTGACATTGGTGTCACGATCCTGTTGAAATTCCGCGGCCTGACGCTCAGCATCCGCTTTCCCGCGTCTTGATGGGTCATCGCTGGTAAATGATTCATAAATTCGTTTATCCTTCCATGTACCTGATTTTGCGTCGAATGTACGCTCAGTGTGACTGTACACCAGACACCTCCAGGATCCGGAGGGAAGCTTTTTTGCGGTAGCCATGATCAATTCTCCTTTCCATGTTGCGACGTCGCAACAGCCCGATTTTGGGTATAAAAAGAACACCCCTTGCCAGGGTGCTCGGAAAATGATATAATTCAGGTGTTCTAAGTCTGATTTATATCTTCCGGAGCATCCGGCAAGAGAAAATCTATGTAAAGCCGTTCGGTGCGCCAACACCGGGCGGTTTTGCTATTTACGGGAGTTGCACCGGTGCAACTTTAATTCAAGAGATCCCGGATCCGGATCGTAAGTCCCGGATAGATTCCAACAGGGACATCAGCATCGAAAGAATAAAGGCAGGGGTCACTGTCGTTTTCGTAGCAGTAGACGACAACCTTTTCCTTTGCCGGATCTACGATCCAGTATTCACGGACACCGGCCTGAGAGTAAATCATGTTCTTCAGGCTATAGTCCATTTTGCGGCTGGCCGGGGAGACAATCTCAAAAATGAGGTCCGGAGCTCCGGAGCATCCGCGGTCGGTCAGCTTATTCGGATCGCAGATCACGGAAACGTCGGGTTCCACCCAGTCCTTATCATCGGCGTCGAGATTGACGGCGAAGGGAGCCGGGTAGACCTCACAGGATCCGTGGTGATCAGTAATGTACTGATTAAAGAGAGCTGTCAGTTTGCTCACGAGTTTCTGGTGGATCCGGCTCGGCGGAGCCATATTGTAGAATTTTCCGTCGATCAGCTCGGCGCGCTCGTCTTCTGGAAGGTTCCAGTAATCTTCGGATGTGTGATGATTATTTTCCAATAATGGCATAAAAACACTCCTTCATTATATTTTTATCTGAAATTATTTAGCTCCCAGTTCTTTCCAATTGGAAGGAAATCCCATTTCATTCAAAACATCATTCATAGTTAAAACGGAAAGCTTTTTATCCAGAATGTTAATAGCACGATAGATGTCATCACTCATTCTCTTATAATCGTTGTGAGAAAGCAGACGCCTAAGAGCGATAAGTGCAGCGAACAAATCCCGTTTCCCCAAAACGTACTCATTTTTCGAATTCTTTTGAATATTTAATTCTTTATGGAATGGAGTGTCAATTAAGGGATTTTTTGTCCGGTAGCAGTATAATCGATTACCGTGCGCACAAAAATTTCGTATGGAAGATAAATACATTAAGTCATTTTCCAATTCATTATCCATGATATCGAATGTACGTGATACATCTTGACGTTCTGGAACCTTCATGAGACTGTAGAATTTGCTGATGGTTCCAAGGGTAAGAACATTATTTAAAACCCATAATGGGATATAGCCATATTCTTTTAAATAGTGTGAGATACTAGGATCTGAGGTGCGTCCGGCAATCTGGCGCTGAATTTCCGCGATTAAAGCAGTGATCTTTGACTGAGCATCTCGACAACTGGTATTGAAATTGGTATATAAAAGATAATTGCTATGCCCATAACGCATTGGAAAATAGTAAGCAATTAAATTTTTTACATGAGTCTCTACTCTCAGAATGTACCGAAAGAAAATATCGCGGAGGACCCGGTCAAATTGATAAAGAGCATGGATTTCCTGTAAGGTTGTTCCTTGCTTATAATGATCTGTTTCAAAATTGGGATCTAGAAATAATTTGTTGTAACCATTTATGAGGTTATAGTATCCTTCTTTTGAAAGAACTGTTCGTGCAAATCTATCATCTTCCTCGGAACTCAGATCAATTCCGCGCTCTTGTAAAATTGTGATAAGTTCATCATATGTTTTGAATGGTTTATCTGGCATAAAATCCTCCGAAAAATAAAAAGACCCCGGGCCCGAAGGACACCGGAGTACGTTCCATAATAGTATATGCAGAAAGCATATATATATGCTTTGCTGTGTGCTTGCATTATAGCATCACTTAACTCCTGCGTCAATATAAAAATATCGAAAATAGAACAAAAAATATCAAAAAAGAGATAAAAAGTACAAGCTTTGAGATATTTACGTTACATCTTTTCCATCACCGCCAGATGCGGTTCAAACATGATCACATATCCATCCAGCTCTGTGTAGCAGCCATATTTTTCCCGATAGCATTCCAAGGCTTCATTCAGAAATTCTTCTGACACTTCCAGACATTCTGCTAATTCATGCAAGTTATGGCAATGGTTCCGGTATCCCAGGATGATCCCGGAGAGTCCGACCCGGCGGTCATAGGCGCGGAGACGGGCGAGATGTTCCTGCTTTCGGCAGGCAGGATCATTCAGATCCAAGATATTCCCATAGGAAGTATAATGGTGTTCCAGTTCTTCCGCGAGAGTGTCCGCAGTCTGGGCGGAACTCAGGCCGGAGCGGATCGCGATCGATCCATCTATATAAAGACCGTGAAGACAGTCGCTTTTAAACTTCACATAATCGACAGGGACATTCTGTTCGTATGCCTCCTGTTCCAGTTTTTCAGCTGCAGTCACCAGCACCAGCTCCTATTTCTTATTTCTTCGGTTCTTGACAAAATCGGCATAAGCACGAATGTCTTCTAATTCATCCTCGGTGAAATCATCACCATCGAAGTGGGCGGCGATGGTGGTGGGTTTAGATTCCAAATCATTCAGCTTATCTATACGAGAAGTATGGACGATTTCTCCATCAACTAATTTTTCAGTATCTATACAGAGTTCCTTGGTGATTTTCAGAACATTACTAATGTTTGAATTTGCCACGCCTCTTTTTAAAATGCTATCCAAAGTGGTCCAGGGCATACCAATGATATCGCAAAAACGTTTTAAGCTGCCATAGCGTTCAATAATAAGTTCTTTAAGAGATGCTTCCAAATCATTCATCTGCGTACCTCCTTTTTATAAAGACATCATATCATTGAAATCTCGAAAAATCAATATAAAGAATTGATAAAGCAAAAAATATTCTCGAAAATTCATAAAAACCAATTGACAATCTCGAAAAATCGTTTATACTAAAATTGTAATCACGAAAAATCGAGAAGCGAGGTGATGAGATGTATAGAAATCTTGAGGCTGAGATAGCTAGAGCCGGAATTACACAGAGCAGATTAGCAGAAGAACTTGGAATTACACCAACGACGCTGTCTCTTAAGTTAAACGGGAAAAGCAATTTATCTCTTCAGGAATGTGTAAAGATCAAAAGATTTCTGGGAGCTAATGAGACAATCGATTATCTGTTTGCGACAGAAGATGAGAAGGGAGCGTGAGAGAGATGGAGCTGAAAACTGTGATCATTGATTCCGCAGAACGGATATTTCTGGACGGAGAGGAGCTTCAGAATGTGACAGCGTACAAACTGAAACACTCCGCCGATTCCGAGGGACCAGCGGAGCTGACGGTAAAAATGCTGGTTACAATAGGCCAAGTTGCTTCTGAACCAAAGAAGAAATGACTCCGGTAGCAATATCCTTGATAGCAGAAAGAGACTCAGATCCTACTGTATGTGCAATTTCTTTGGTTTTAGTCCAGTTGTTATCTGATCGAATATCAGAAAGAAATTGATGCCCCAATGGTGAGAGATATTGTACCATGCATCCCCCATTGAGAAACCAGTATGTTTTTCCGCCGAATAGACCAGATAATTCGCACTGTTTTACATGGTAAAGAATAACATCATCTGGATATTGAGTAAGCGTAGATGGAATTTTGCCCGGATCAAAACGGATAGGATCGTTTAGAGATGTTTTTCTTCTACGGAAATCAGAATATCACGAATGCAATCTGGATTAAGTTTCATAGTCAATCTCCTTTCTTCTGTACTCGGCGGTGCAACGCCTGTATAGACAGTATACCACTTCGGGTATGAGGGGAACAAGTATATAAAAATGCGGAAAGGGGTGAGAAAGGTGGATAAATCATTGCTGAATGCAATGAAGATTATTTCATGTGAACTGGGAGTCATTATTGGTCTTTTGCTTTCAATTGGCATTAGGCTCTGAAAGGAGGAGTAAGTGGTGTGGATCACAAGTAAAATGTGGGGGCTTCTGAATGTGCGGGTAAGCCAGTTGGAGAGACAGAAGAGTTTGCCAGCGGATGAGATTACTGAGGCGGTGCGCAAATATCTGAAAGAAGAACTACGGACTGCCGGATCGGTAATGGATAAGAAGAATGAGGAACATGTATATGTTTCGGAAAGAATTACCAACATTTCTGAACTGGAGCGGATCATAGAGAAAGAACGCAATGCATTATCGATGTTGTTGTCCCAACTTGAAAAAGAGGATATTCCGATCGATGAAGTGAGGAAAAGAATTAAAGGAATTTTGCAGCTTCATAATCAGGCATCCTCTTTTGAATTTCATGTAGAGCGGAGAAAAACTACAGACCGTATTTCGTGAGATCAATAGAATCTTCGAATTTGTCAAGTAAATTGCAGTTGCCGCCATTCGGACATGAAAAGTATTTTATAGATTCGTCCTGCTCATAGGGTGGTAATTTACTATTTTCAACAATGGAACAGGTGGCATAAAGAAAAGATGCATTGTCTGTGTATGCATTTATCTGGTATTTACCAGTGATAATAACGCGATCTTCAAGAAAAGGACAGCGCACATTCTTAGCGATGGTTGTGTAATAGGACATTCAAAGTCTCCTTTCTTCTGTACTCGGCTCTGGCGGGAGCCTGTATGGAAAGTATAACGCTAAGGAGACATAGAAGCAAGTGACTACCTGTTTGCAACAGAAAACGAGAAGGGAGCATGAGAACGATGGAGAAAGGGATGTGAAGAGAATGCATTCAATCATGGCTGAAATTACAGCAGGAGATATAGTTGGACTTTCGATGGTATTAACAGCCATTGTGCTGTTAGTGATGAGTATCGTCTGGGCGATAAGGAGCAAATGCTGTTCACTGGGACCGATGGGCTTAAGCATTGCAGCAGCATTTATCAGTTGGATGGGAACAGCCATTGCACATTTTTTATAACTTCAGTTTCACGATATTTTCTAGGCTCTTGGAAATGTTGTGAAGATCTTCATCAGGAGACTTTTTTGAAGCGTAATTATCTGCAAAAGGAGTTGACTTGGCCGGGTTAAAAGAAAAAGATCCTTCGTACTTATGAGTGGTCGAATGATATTTTATTTTACAGAGAATGAGAAGGGAGTGTGAGAGAGATGGAAACCAGAATAACTTTAGAAATTGCGGGCGAGCAGTACACGATGTTTGTGGAAGGTATTCTGAAAAAGAAATATTACTTGTCCAAAGAAAATAAGGGAAGTGTGCTGGCAGATCCAATTCCGGTAAAAGTTACAGCCAGCACAATGAAAGAAGCAATTATGTACTGGCTGGAATGTTTACAGGCCTATATGAGAAAAAAGAGATTTCAGAAGAAAAGTCAATCCGGTCGCGGCTGTGCCGGAAATTGCTCCAGAAGAAATATCGGTTAGAAATTTGTTTATCACGTTAGATTTCTTTTCTGGAGTGATGTATGGATTTTTTAATTCGTATAGTAACTCTTCGATTAGTTTCTTACAGTCATCAGGGAGATCTGAGGAAGATACATCGACAGAAATTTCGTTGTAGTTACTGCTTACGGTGTTCTGTGATCCATTGATGAAAATGGAATTATCGCCCTTGAATAGAGGAGCTGGTTCTGGTTCTTTATATCCGTTTTCGGCAAATTTTATGCCTTCTACAGTAAGGGCAAATTGCCAGAATCCAGAAGCGCGTGCTGTGAGACGAATGTAACCGTACTCCTCTAAGAGAGCTAAAGAGTCAGTTATTTCCCTTTTTTCAATAGGTGACATGTTTGTAAACCGAATAGAAGATCCGCGCATATTTGTATCTTTATAGCGATTGTAGGCATCAGTTAATAGTTGTAGTTCGGTTTGTTGCATAGTTAATCTCCTTTCTTTTGTACTCGGCGGTGCAACGCCTGTACAGAAAGTATAACGCAATGGAGATGTGAGAGCAAGCATACAAAGATGCGGAAGGGGTGAAAGAGTATGCCGAAGTTAAAACCAAATATACAGGAAGAACGGAACAGGATCGTTCGTGCATGTATTGCGGGGAATAAGGAGCGGCTGGCGATCGATGATGCCGCTCTGGCTATTATGGTCGGGGTAACGAAGAAAACGATTCAGAATAAGTATCACCGGCCGGAGACGTATTCCCTGGATGAGATACAGAAAATCGCAACTGTATTAAAATTCACTCCGATCCAGGCAGCATCTGTGCTCCTGGGCCGGGAACTTACGTCAAAAGAAATCAAGGAATTTATCCTGCTGTGAGAGGAGGTGAAACAGATGCATGAGATCAATAAAAGGACGGCAGGCACTCTGCCAGCGGTGCAACCGGATCTGGAATATATCCCGGTTTGCAGTGATCCACGGGGAGTACATATGTCCGAAACGCACAAGGAAGGCGCGGTCCTCAAGGAGATCCATATCCGGATCGAGAGGGAGTCAACACTGTTTGATGTGATGGAAAAGGCAGGTAGCGTGATCGGCGGCCTGGCAAGTCTGGGAATGGTGTATGTCCTCGGCTGTATGGTTGTAAGATTCGGGATTTTAATTTAAAAAGATCCCCATAGCGGAGCGGCAACTCCGAGGGGATCAAGCGAAAAAACTTTTTCACCCTTATTGTAAGGGAGCAGGAGGAGAAAATCAAGATGGTAAAAGTAACGATTGAGAAGGATGGAGAAACCAAAGTTTATACAGGCGAGTCGGTGATCGGAATGACGATGTCAAAAAAGGAGCTGGATGACGAAAAGGTAGAGTATACAGGGGAGAGATTTGGAATGATCGGCATGGATGGGGAATATCTTCCCAAGCTCCTTGTGGAGTTTATCAATAACCTCTTTAAAGAGGTTCATGAAAATCCATTTGATTACCTTGATGCTATGGTACAGACATCAGAATTGCTGAATAAAACTACCGAATCAGCCATCGTAGAAAATGCCGATGTATTAGCAGATGCGCTCCGGGACATCTTGAAGGGGGAAAAAGCCTAATGCCTGCCGAGAAGTACATACTCCCTGATCGGATCGCCTGGCTTGACGCAAGAAAGAACCATATTGGCGGATCCGACGCAGCGGCCTGTATGGGAATGAATCCGTATAAGGATAATGTTCAGTTGTGGGAAGAAAAGATGGGTCTGGTACTTCCGGAAGATATTTCAGATAGGGATTATGTCCGGTATGGAACAGAAGCGGAGAAGTATCTCCGCGCTCTGTTCGCCCTGGATCATCCGGAATACCAGGTGTTCTATGATGAGAACAACATGTTCCTGAACCCGAAATATCCGTGGATGCACGCCTCTCTCGATGGCGAGCTGATTGACCAGAGAGGGCGGCATGGGATCCTGGAGATCAAGACGACAAACATTCTGCAGAGTGCGCAGAAGAAAAAATGGGACAACCGGATCCCGGATAATTATTACTGCCAGGTTCTTCATTATCTGGCAGTCACGGAATACGATTTTGTGGTTCTGAAAGCCCAGCTGAAAAGTGAATGGGATGGAGAGCTGCGGATCGAGGTCCGTCACTATTTTATTGAACGCGAAGAGGTTGAGGAGGACATCCGGGAGCTGGTAGACGCAGAAAAGAAACTTTGGGACTGCGTGGAGAGCGGAAGGCGCCCGGATCTGATCCTTCCGGTCATATAGGAGGATGCAAAGTGGAGTTAAAGATTTACAGTCCGGCAGAGGACGGATTCATTAAGAAGATCGAATGGAACTATGAAGAGCTGAAGAAAGAGATCGAGGTACGGTCCGCGGAGTATGCGGCTTCAGTCTACACGGATGATTCGATCAAGAATGCAAAGGCGGACCGCGCACAGCTGAATAAATTCAAGGATGCTTTAAACGGAAAGCGCCTGGAGGTCCGGAGACAGATGCTGGAACCGTATGAGGAGTTCGGCGCACAGATCAAATCCTTGACGGACATTGTCCAGGGTGCGATCGACAACATCGACGGCCAGGTGAAGGATTATGAGAACCGGCAGAGGAAGATGAAGGAGGCAAAGATCCGGGAGTTCTATGATGAGAACATCTTCGATATGGAGAAGTATCTTCCGTTTGAGCGTGTGATCAAGCCGGCTTATCTGAATACTTCAACATCGATGAAGTCCATCAAGGAGGAGATCCTTGCAACGATCCAGAAGGTTTCGGAAGGGATCGCAGTCCTCAATGAGGTGGACAGTCCGTATGTGGCAGATATGAAAGCTGTCTTCTTAAAAACGTACGACATCGGAGCGGCCCTGGCAGAAAAGAACCGCCTGGAAGCCGCAGAACGCAAGAGACAGGAATATGAAGCAGAACGCGCAAGACAGAAGGCTGCGCGTGAGGCAAGGGAGAAAGCTGAGACAGAGAAGCTGATCCAGGCCGGGAAGAAGGAAGAAGTAGCGCCGGAGCAGAAGCCGGCCCAGCAGGAAGCTCCGAAAACAGCAGTGGAACAGAAGACAGTTCCGGAAGAAGAACCGGTATGCGCCCTGGATTTCCGCGTATATGTGACAAAATCTCAGATGGAGAAATTAAAGAAGTTCTTAAGTGATTCCGGGATCCGGTTCGAGCCGGTACCTAGACAATAAGGAGGAAATGAACGATGGCAGTAGGAAACAACTTAGCGGCAAAGCCGCAGAGCATGGAGCAGAAAGCAGAATTTATGGTCGCGGGGGAAAAGGTCGTTCTGACCCCGCAGACAGTCCGTGATTACCTTGTAAGTGGTGATAAGGAACGCGTGTCCATTCAGGAGATCGTGATGTTTATCAATCTCTGCAAGTACGCCGGACTGAACCCGTGGCTGAAGGAAGCGTACTGCATTAAGTACGGCAACGAACCGGCGACCATGGTAGTCGGCAAGGAAGCGTTCATGAAACGCGCAGAGAAAACTCCTGGCTTTGACGGCTTCGAAGCGGGAGTGATCGTTTTATCCGGTGAGGAGCTGATCTACCGGAAGGGAACCTTAAAACTTCCGGAGGAAACGCTGGTGGGCGGCTATGCGGAAGTATACCGGAAGGACCGTTCCCATTCGTACCGTAGCGAGGTGTCTTTCGAAGAGTACGCAGCCAGAAAGAAGGATGGCACGTTAAACAGCCAGTGGTCGAAGAAGCCGGCCACAATGATCCGGAAGGTTGCACTGGTGCAGGCGCTGCGTGAAGCATTCCCGGAAAACTTCTCCGGACTTTACAGCGAGGAAGAGGCTGGAACGGAAGAGACTGCGTTCCTTACCCCGCCGGACGTATCTGTAGCTGCAGAACCGTCGGCCGCGATCCCGGTCCAGGAACAGCCGGTAACTCCGCCGCCGGTACAGAAACCAGCGCAGCAGGCAGAAAACGCGCAGATGGAGATGGCATCGGCGTTCTTTGGGAACTGATAAGTTCAGCCAGAGAGGGGAGGTGAGTACATAAATGGCAAAGATCACATTTGATTCCATCGCCGGCGGTGAGCTGGCGGAACGGTTTAGACATGCGCTGGCCCAGATCGGGCGGAACATCATGGATCCTAACATGGATTCGGAGGCATCCAGGGGAATGACGATCAACCTGAAGTTCAAACCGAATGAGTCCGGAGGGATCAACGTTGAGTTCGATATCAAGACAAAACTTGCAGGATTCAGAAAGGGCAAATCCCTGTTCCTGATCGGCCAGGATGCGAAGACCGGCCGGATCGAGATGTCCGAGTATGGCAATAACCGTCCGCAGGTGGCAGCGTACACTGCAGTGGAGCGGACGGAAGAGAAACCATTTGATCCGGAGACCGGGGAGATCCTGGACGAGGAGAGAAAAGGACCGATTGACTTAAGAGCGTAAATGAGAGGAGAAAACCATGTTAGAAGGATTAAAAGAAGCGATGCAGTACCTGATCGGAGTCGGCAATGAGGCGGAAAAGGTCCAGGTCCTGGAAATCTGCGGCGAGACCTATGCAAATAAGCGTCTGGAGCGTTACGGAGCACCGAAGAGAGCGGCAGCAATTGAGGCGTCATCCCTGTCAGCACTGGTCGATTACATTAAATCACTTTCGAATGAATTCTCGACAAGTCGGATGATCATCCAGATCGAGGATCCGGAAGAGGTAAATCTTATTTCTGAATTGAACATCGAGAGAAAAAGAGAATGCCTGTTCTCCTGCAAGGCAGAGATCTCGAAATTCCGTTTTGATAACTGGTATGATCAGGAGCGTTTCATGATCGAGATCCAGTCCAATTTTGTTCCGAGTTCGGACCGTGACGTTCTGATCAAGTTCGCGGGAAATGTGGAGCAGAAGAACAGTGCAACATTCTCGGACGATGGAAAGACTCAGGTCGCTACGATGAACGTTGGAGTTGCGTCAAAGTCAGATGTGATCGTACCGAATCCGGTTCTCCTGGCACCGTACCGCACCTTCCAGGAAATCGAACAGCCTTTCTCGAACTTTGTGTTCCGGATGGCGGACAAACAGACTCCGGCCTTCTCCCTGATCGAAGCGGAGGGCGGCGTCTGGAAGAACGAAGCAGTGAGCCGCATTAAGGAATATTTCAAGAAAGCGCTTGCGGATATGCCGGAGGAGATCCAGAACCGGATCGTGATCATCGGATAAAAAATGTAAACAGGCGGCCATCCCTCTTTCTGATATATGTCACAGGAATCCCGGTGCTCCGGCCGCCGGCATCGGGAAATGAAGGAGCAAGGATGAACAGCAGACAGAAAGGCGCCCGCGGAGAGCGGGAGCTTGCGAAGATCTTCCGGGAACATGGATATGACGCAAGACGCGGACAGCAGTATTGCGGAGCGTCCGGAGATGCCGACGTGATCGGTCTTCCAGGGATCCATGTGGAATGTAAGCGAGTTGAGAAGTTAAATCTTCTGGACGCAGTCGGGCAGTCTGTGAGAGATGCAAGGGATGATGAGCTCCCGGCGGTCTTTCACCGGCGTGACCGGTCGGAATGGCTTGTGACCATGCGTATGGAAGACTGGTTTACCCTCTTTCGGGAGTGGGAAGCCGGACAGGATTTAAAAGAGAAAGCAGAAAGGTAGGTGACTGCCTTTATGAATTATATCGCCCAGATCAATGCGTTCTGGGATTCGGCCACAACAAATCCGTTGTCTACAGGGCAGGTGTCGTTATACTTTGCGTTATTGCATGTATGCAACAGGAGCAACTGGACAGAGTGGTTTGCAGCGCCGAATCAGGTGCTCTCGGTACTGACGGGATTATCGAGGTCAGGAATACTGAAAGCGAGAAACGAATTGAAGCAGAGAGGGCTCATTGACTTTCAGGAAAAAGCAACAAAAGCGACCAGATATAAGATCACTATAGCAAATAGTACGCAAGTTAGTACGCAAATTGGTGTGCAAATTGGTACGCAAGATGGTGTGCAAGTTGGTACGCAAATTAGTGACACATTATATAAACATAAACAGAAACAAAAACAAAACATAAAGAATACTGCTACCGCAGTACAAGAAATGCCAGAGCTTTTTGAAGAACAGATTGCCGCGATTCGAGAATTTTATGATTCCGTTTGTGGGTCGTATCCCCGCCCGGTAAAGCTGTCTGAAGCGAGAAAAGAGGAGATCCGTGCCAGACTGAGGGACGGTTATACCGTCGAGGACTTCCGGAAACTCTTTGAACTGGCAGAAGCAAGCGATTTCCTGAAGGGGAACAATAACCGGAGCTGGTCAGCAACGTTTGACTGGCTGATCGCTGATGCCAATATGGCGAAGGTACTGGCGGGCAATTATGCAAACCGGACCGTCAGCGCAAATAAAGCGCAGAAGAAGTCTGCTGGCCGTTTCGCAAACTTTACAGAGCGGCAGTATGACTATGACTCGATGATTTTCCAGGAACGCGTGGAAAAGGCAAAGGAGCAGGAAGATGGACGAACAGGAGAAAACAGGGGTGGCGGAAGAGACCAGGATTCCGGAGAAAAAATATTACCTGGATGTGAACCTTGAGGAGGCGGAGACCAACATTCACGCCTGCCTGAGGGATGCGGCCAGAAACGTGATCGCAGTTGGGTTCTACCTCAAGAGGATCCGGGACAAGGAGCTGTACCTGGATGCCGGATATAAAAATATCTGGGACTATGCTGCGGCCACGTTCGGATTCAGTAAATCAACGGCCAGCCGGTACATGGCGAGAAACGACCGGTTCTCCGTGGATGGAAACAGCCCGAAGCTGGCTGAGCAGTACCGAGATTACAGCAAAGCGCAGTTGCAGGAGATGCTAAACCTTGATGCGGATCAGCTTGAGGATGTGACTCCGGGCATGACGGTGCGTGAGATCCGGGAACTGAAGAAGCCGAAAGAGTTGCCGTATTACGATATCCCGGGACAGCTCAATATCTCGGATTTCCCAGGGATGGACGATGCTGGGGACGATCCGGATGCGGCGGTGGACATGGAGGAAACGGAGGAGCTGATCCCGGCGAGGGGAAGTTTTTCGGTGACTGCGGAGGATCTGATCGAGGACGAGACAGAATGTGTTGCGATGTCGCAACAGGAAGAATCAGAGACACTGCCAAATTGTGGTAGAAACGCTGCCGAAAAGCAGCGGTATCCGATGGATGATTATGGATTCCGAGAGAAACGATGTAATGAGCTGGCGAGAAAATTGATCAGCGACTGGAAATCATGGTTCGGACAGGATTACCAGAATCGAGTGTTGAATGTTGTTGAATCCGAAAAGCAGATAAAAGAAAAAATTAAAGGCTACTCCAATCGTACATGGTGGCTCAAGAGTGATGACGGGGAAATGATGCATGTGAATCTGTTTGATAAATATATCCAGTTCTGGGGGAAAGACTTCCTCGGAAATTGTGAGTGGTTCTATTTATGCGCAGCGATACAGAGCATGTGGAATGTGATTGCCTTGGAAGATACACAGAAGACCGTCAAAGATTTAAACTCGGTTGCTTGTGAACTGGACAGTACTCCGCCAGATCCAGAACGTACGGCTGAACCAGCAGATTATAATCGCGATCAGTTGGAAAGCATGATCCTGGATGCAAAGGCCCGGTTGGAATGTATGGGAGAAGGCTGGAAGATGGGGCAGGCGGAATTTCTCTGCACGAAATATATGATGATGATACAGGCGTATGAACTTCTACTGAAGAGCCATGAGGCAGCAGAACAGGAGCCGGAAGAGGAAAAAGCAGAACAGCCGGAGCTGCCCCGTCTAAAAAACAATGATCAGCGAGCCGCTTTCGTGGATGATTATGAATCCTGGCCGCTGTGGATCGATAACCAGGAGACTGGAGAGAAGTATTACCGGTATGATCTTCCGGATGGAACGAGTTTTGTGGTTAAAGTGTATCATGCAATGATATTTCGCGGCTGGGAGGCCGAAAGCGGATCACGGTACGAAGAGGGTTATGGACTTAGTGAGCAGTATATCCTTGAACCCGGGAAGTTCTTCCGGGATTGCCGTACAAACCGGTCTGCCATGATCGAGAAACTGAAAGAGATGCAGAAAAGCGAGTAAGGTGGTGAGACGGCATGAGTTACAGTTATACACTGAGAAATATCCAGACCGGTACAGTGGAATACACTGGTCTGAAGGCTGGCGAAGTTCACCAGATTACCGGAATTTCGTCTCAGAGAGTATCACGCTATGTGGCTGATGGGAAAGTATACGGAAACACTTGGAAGGTGAGCCTGGATGAAGATGATTATTCAGAGTTCTGGACCGAGGAGATGTGTATGAAATGGGATTGTGTGCGGAAGATGGTACTGGGTGGACTGAAGTTCGGAAAAGGCAGCTATGAGGAAAAGTTGGAAAGATGGAGAAAATCAAGGAGGAACAGTTGATGAGAAAGATCAAATTATTCCCGTTCCCGCATGTGGAGATCAGGATCTCCGTATCGGATGAAATGGAAAGAGATTATTGGAAATGCAGAGAATCCATACGGAGAGCCGTTGAAGTCGGGGATGATCAGAAAACATTCAAATGCGAGGAGTGCAGTTGGAAGAATGTGAAAACATCCGAGTGTAACGGCGTATGTGCCATGAATGGACTGGACGAGCAGATGAGGGGAGAAAAAACGGATGAGACTGACAGAAAAGAGAGATAACGGATCATGGAAGCTGAAAGGCGTGGAATGGAAGCAGATCGCGCCCGATGCAAAGATCACCGATGAAGTGTGGTGGAAGCTCTATGAAGCGCTCTGGAAGCTCAAGGACTATGAAGATACTGGAGTGGATCCGGATGGTATAAGACAGCTTAATGCAGAGACGCAGGAACAGGCCCGCCAGATGCTGGAACGGGTTGCGAAACTCTCGGATGAGATTGAGAGGATGAAGCATGGTGGCGATCCTGGTATAAAATTTTTCATCAACAAGGACGGAGTCGCAGACGTATATGACGATACCTATGACATCGTGATCCACTGCGAGAGCGAGGAAGATCAGAATGATGCGAAAGAGGAACTGAAAGAGATCCGGCGGTGGATCCCGGTGACAGAAAAGCTTCCGGAACCAGAAACCTATATATTGGTTTCGTTTGACAATTTTACTCTCCCGGATATTGCGACCTATAGAGTTGATGATAACGGTAGCGGAGCATTTTACCCGGGTGATGAGGATTATACGTATCTTTCTGTGGGATTTTATGTGAATGCATGGATGCCATTGCCGGAGCCGTACAGGTCAGAAGTGGAAGAAAAGCCTGTTGCGGGGACCGGCTGGAAAGACCACTATATAGGAAGGTTTGAAAAAGTCGAATAAGGTCAGAAGGGATAGACAATGGATAGAGCATTAAAGGCCATATACGTGTGGATAGTCTTTGCCTTGGTCTGGATGGGATTAGAACTACTACTGTATGGTGAAATTCAACCGAGAATTGTAGATGATATTATGTGGCTTCTGTTTTTGCCATTTGTTTATAAAGCGGCAAATTAAGATTTGGAGGCTGGAAGGAATGATGAGGATGAAAGATAGAAATGCAGAGGGTTACCCGGATCCAACGGCGGCCAGAGCAATCAAGGCAGCAGATCGGCCGCCGGAGGAGATCATTATGTTCCGGAAGATGATTAAGGCGCTGAGCGTGATCTGTCATGTGCGGGTCCTCGGGAAAGTGACTTTAGTCGATAAGAAAGGGCGGCGGTGGTGATGATGACCAGGGCGGAGAGACGGCGGATGGAACGGGAGTCAGGCAGCAGGACTACATACCAGTTCACGCTGGAGCAGATCGAATCCATGAAGCGTCAGGCGGTTCTGGATGCCAAGGAAAAAATGAAAGAGGAGATCGATGAGCATATCCAAGAAGAATGGAAACAGCGAGAACAGGAAATGTCCGGAGAGAATGAGCAAGAGCGGATCGAGAAGGTTCTGGCGCTTCTGATGTCAGTTCCTGCACGGATCCTGTGTGAGAAGTTCCACTGGAAAGGTGTCAGGGATGAGAATGATCACCGGTCAAAGCTCCTTCAGTTTTCTGAGGCGGTCGTGAAGGAAGTGAATCGGATCTGCGGTGACGAGAATGCAGATATCCGGAAATACCGGGATGAAACATATGAACTATATGGCGTGAAGTATGAGGTGAAATGAGGATGAGAACCCAGTGGGATGAGAAAGTTGCGAAGGCGTTGAAAAAGAAAAACCAAGAGACAGAGTACGCGGCTATGAGTGAGGATAAGGGCAGACACAGTTGGTCGGCGGCACATCCGGCGTACATGGGAACAAGCCTTTGCCCGGATCCGCGTTATCGAGGAGGTGATACCAATGGACAAGGAGATTCTGAAGCAGTACATAGATGCCTGCGAGCAGGTAAAGGAAGCGAAGGAGGATATACTGAGGCTTAAGAAGAACCGGAAGAAAATCGTGCAGGACCGGGTGACCGGGTCTGCGCACGAGTTTCCGTATACCGCCAAGAGTTTCCACATCGAGGGCCTGTCATATCCGGTGGTGAAAGATCCGGATGAGCTGGATAGGCGGGAAGCAATCCTTCAGGAGCGTTTGCAGAGAGCAGAGGAGATCAAGCGCCAGGTGGAGGCATGGATGCTCACAATTCCGCAGCGGATGCAGCGGATCATCCGGTACCGGGTGTTCGAGGAGTTATCCTGGAATGAGGTGGCAATTCGTATGGGACGGAAGGCCACGGCAGACAGCGTGAGGATGGAGTATACCAATTTTATGAAATCAGAGTAAGTAATTTCGTTATTTTCGCTTTTTTCGTTTTCAAAATGTTATAGTGTAACCTGAAGCCAAGGGCATACAGCCGGCGGCTTCCTACATCCTCCTCAAGTGAAGGTATACGTGGGCGGCCGTTAGGCAGAGCGGTCGCCAATTATCAGGGCGTAGCTCAGTAAGCAGAGCAGATGATACTTAATCAGCGTGTCGGGGGTGCAAGTCCTTCCGTCCTGGTTCGCGGAGTAGAGCAGTCTGGAAGCTCGTCGGGTTCATACCCCGAAGGTCACTGGTTCAAATCCAGTCTCCGCAATTCGCCTGGTTTCGGGATTCTCCACCCAGACATTCCAGGTAGCATGAGGCATCCTTGAAAAAGGGTGCCTTTTTGTGTACGAGACTTGAAATACTGTGAAAAGGATGCTATAGTTAGAGTAATGATAGATTATAGTTGAAAATCTTAAAAATATGGAGAATAAAAATGTCAATAACGGAGAAGGAAAGAGAAAAAATAAAAAAACACATACTTGAATTGATTGAAAAGGATAGAAAAAATATCGTAGCCAATATACATGAAACATTTGGTGTTTCAGCAACTACAGTTTACAGATACTTAAAAGAACTGGAATCAAATGAAATAATTGCAAAAACCGATGATAAAAAATCTGGCTATCGGTTGTGTGGGAAAAAGTATATTTTTGCATATTATCCACAGCAACAGCAATTAGAAGAGGATATTATTTATCATAGAGATATCTTACCTTGCTTACAGAATATAAGCGCCGATGCTCAGAAAATTTGGTGCCATTCATTTACAGAGATAATGAATAATGCTATAGACCATGCAAATGCACAGGAAATTGTATGCAGTGTAATTCAAAATAAATTAAATGCAACAATTTTGATAAGTGATGATGGGATTGGTATATTTAATAAAATTGTAGAGTATAATAAAAGGGTGTTGGGCAAGGAAATTACTGAAGATGATGCGGTTGGTGAATTGTTTTCTGGAAAGTTTACAACTGACAGTAGCAATCATTCAGGAGAAGGAATCTTTTTCACATCCCGTCTTGTAGATAAATTTATAATTTATTCAGATGGCAGATATTTCGGCCATGATAGTTATGATACTGAGATACTGTACAATTTATTTGAAAACAAAAAAAGTGCGGAGAGTGCCACACTTATGGAACAAAGGGGTACGCTCGTTATGATGGTATTGTCGAATTATTCTCGTAGAAATATGGAAAAAGTATTGAATGATTTTTCAGATCCAGATAAAGGATTTTTTAGAACACAAATTTTAATAAAAAATGTAATACCTAATGGGGATCCTGTATCACGTTCTCAAGCAAAGAGATTATATAATAATTTTGAAAAATTTGAGGAGGTTGAATTGGATTTTTCGGGTATTGAAAATATCGGCCAGGCATTCACCCATGAGTTATTTGTTGTTTTTGAAAGAAATCATCCAAAGGTAACCTTAACCGTGAAAAATGCAAATCAGAAAGTTGAAAATATGATAAAAAGAGTAAAGAATACAGTGTAAATTGAGGTTAATTAGACAGGAGCCACCGCCGCGTGGCTCTTTTCTTTTACCCAAAACTAGACAGATTGGAAGGTGAGGTGAGTGGCCAACGATGAAAACCTAAAGAAAGGCGAGCTTACACAATTTCGAAGCGGCGAGGAAGCGGCGAGAAGAGGAAGAGCGGGTGGTAAGGCATCCGGGGAAGCCAGACGCAGGAAAGCAGACTTCCGGAGGACACTCAACGCCCTTCTCACGACAGAAATAGATAGCACGGAATGGACGCCTATCCTGAAGGCAATGGGGCTGGACTCCACCCTGGAATCAGCGGTCAACATGGCGATGATCAAAGAGGCCCTGGCGGGGAACGTGAAAGCGTATGTGGCGATCAAGGATGTTCTGGGACAGACCTCCAAGTCGGATACGGATCTGGAAGAGCAGCAGCTCCGCATGGCAGCGACCAAGTCGAAGCTGGGAACCGATGTGGAGGAAGAGCCGGAGGACGACGGATTCCTGGATGCATTGAACGAATCCGCTACGGATGACTGGGATCTGGGAGCAATGGAAGGAGAAGACGGAGATGATGAAGAAGAAACGACCGATATTTAAGTTTCAGCCATTCTCGAGGAAACAACGCCAGATCTTCACCTGGTGGGCGGACAAGAGCCCGGTGAAGGGCGCAACCGGTATTATCGCAGACGGCGCGATCCGTTCCGGAAAGACCGTCAGCATGAGCTTATCCTTCGTGATGTGGGCGATGTCAAAGTATGACGGCCAGAACTTCATCATGGCGGGGAAGACGATCAGCTCCTTCAAGCGAAATGTGCTGCAGAACCTCAAGCTGATGCTGACCAGCCGCGGGTATCACTGGATCTACCACATCTCCGGAGAATTTCCGAACATGCTGGAAGTCACCAGAAACGGCAAGACCAATTATTTTTATATCTTCGGAGGCAAGGACGAAGGTTCCCAGGACCTGGTACAGGGTATCACGGCAGCGGGAGCCTTTTTTGATGAGGTCGCCCTGATGCCGGAGAGCTTCGTCAATCAGGCAACGGGCCGTTGCTCCGTTGAGGGCGCGACCTGGTGGTTTAACTGCAACCCGGCGGGACCGATGCACTGGTTCAAGCTTGAGTGGATCGATAAGCGGAAGAAAAAGAGGCTCCTGTACCTTCACTTTACGATGGATGACAACTTAAGTCTTTCGGAAAAGGTTAAGGAAAAGTACCGGGAAATGTATGCCGGGGTCTTCTATCTGCGGTACATCAAGGGCATGTGGGCCGTGGCGGAAGGTCTGATCTACACGATGCTCACAAAGGAGAACCTGTATACGAACGGTGATCGTCCGGCAGGCCTGAAGAGCACGGCAGCCAAGACGATCACTGTGGACTACGGTACCACGAACCCCTGCGTATTTCTGGAGGTGTGGGACGATGGGGAAACGTTGTGGGTTGATCGGGAATACCGTTGGGACAGCCGGTCAGAGGAAGCAAGACGCAGCGGGAACCCACAGAGGACGGATTCGCAGTACGCGGACGATATGGAGGAGTTCATGGGATCGACGCCAGAAGATCAGTGCATGGTCGTTGTGGACCCGTCAGCAGCATCCTTTATTGCAGAGCTCCGCAGCCGTGGCGTGTATGTAAAACCGGCGAACAACGAGGTGGAGGACGGGATCCGCGTGGTCGGATCGCTCTTGGCAAAGCGGAACATCCGGATCAACAAAGAAAACTGCAAGGGACTGCTCGGAGAGATGCGGTCCTACGTCTGGGACGACAAGGCGGCAGAGCGGGGCGAGGAAAAGCCCGTGAAGCAGAAGGATCACGGCCCGGATGCGTTAAGATATTATTGCTATACGGTCCTTCCAAAGTGGCGGATCGGGGCATAGGAGGAAGTTAAATGTCAAAGAAAAGGACATCACGCCAGACAAGGGCGGCTACAAAACAAAATATGGATTCGAGGGCGCCCGTCATGACGATGGACGCCTTTTCTAATCCTGCAGCAAGGATCGGATTCGGAACGCTGGATCTTCTCCAGGCAACAGAGTACCCGATGACCAGAATGACGCAGAACTATCAGCTTCTGACAAGCCTGTACCGGGAAAACTGGATCATCCAGAACATTATCTCAACGATCCCGAACGACATGATGAGGAAATGGTACGACTTGAGGACCAGTGTGGCACCGGAATACCTGAAGCAGATGACACAGTTAGAGCGCCGGACACAGATCCGGAAGAAGCTGCTCCTCGGGATGTGCTGGGGACGGCTCTACGGCGGCGCGGTGGGCGTGATCCTGATCAAGGGACATAATGATATGAGCCAGCCGCTGAACCTGGACACGATCATGCCGGGAAGCTTTCTTGGACTTCATATTCTGGATCGTTGGAACGGAGTGTACCCGGAAGGAGAGCTTGTCACGGATCCGGAAGATCCAGACTTCGGGCTTCCGATGTTCTACACGGTTCGGAATGATGAAACAGGGACCATGGTGGCGAGAGTGCACCACAGTCGGGTGATCCGGTTCATCGGCAGGGAGCTTCCATGGATGGAACAGGTGACCGAGCAGTACTGGGGGGAGTCGGAGGTCGAAGCAATCTATGAGGAGCTGACCCGCCGGGACAACGTGGCCGGGAACATTGCGGCACTCACATTCCGGGCGAATATCAACTACCAGGAGACCGATGGCCTGGATCAGCTGCTCGGATCCGCAAACTCTGAGATCCAGCGGCGCTTCTGGAACACACTGGCGGCGCAGTCCGTGATGGAGAGCAACTTCGGAACCCGGATGATCAACAAGGGGGACGCGATCCACAATACCCAGTACACCTTTACCGGACTTCCGGATGTCTATGACCGTGTCATGATGGACGTGGCTGGAGCCGCAAGGACGCCGGTGACGAAGCTGTTTGGACGTTCGCCTGCTGGCATGAACTCCACCGGAGAATCCGACCTGAAGAACTATTATGATTACATCGATGGACTGCGGGAGACGGAGCTCCGGGGAATCATTGAACGGCTGCTCCCGATCATGGCGCTATCGGCATGGGGCAGGATTCCGGACGATATGGACATCGACTTCCCGCCGATGCAGACGCCGGATGCGAAAGACGTGGCGGAGATCACAGAGCGGAAGAGCAATGCGGTCCTTGCGGCATATCAGAATGACCTGATTGATGCGGCAACCGCTATGCAGGAACTGAAGAGTCTGTCCGATGAGACGGGACTTTACAGCAAGATCACGGATGAAGCAATCGAAGCCGGGAAAGGAAAGTTCTACTCGGAGTCCCGCAGCATGCAGGATCCTATGGCGGGCTTTTCCTTCCCAGGGAGCACAGGGGAGGATGATGTAGGCGATGGCAACGAAGATCCGGCCGCCAAAGAAGGCTGATGTTACGGCGCTGCTTCGAAATCTTTTCCTCCGGACAGAGCAGGAACTGATCAGAGAGATTACCCGGAAACGTGCCGCAGGGCATGTGGAATATGCCGAGGTAGCGGCGCTGGAGCGGGTCCAGAAGATCCTTCAGAACATGGTGGACACCTCCTGGAGCTATGTGCCAGTGATGATCGAAAAGATCTTTTATCACTCGGATAAAGATGCCGCCGGGTATACCAACGCGAGGACGATTACGGGAATGCGCTCCGTGACCCAGATTGCTATTATGGAGCAGTTGGCGAACAATCTTCAAGGGGAACTCATGGAGATGGCGGGAACGGCGAAGAGGAGCGTTGAGAATGTGTTTACGATCGCAAGGTTGGAGAACGATCCGTACCGGAAACTGGCGTTGGAACAGATCCTCCGGCAGGAGGCGGCAGGGAAGCCGTGGATCAAGAGCAGCCAGGACCTTGTAAAGGAGTTGGAGACAAACGGAATTACAGGTTTTACGGACAAAGCTGGACGGAAATGGAGCATGCAGGCCTACGGAAACATGGCGGTCCGGACGACGGCCAGACAGGCGGAAGTGGCAGCACTCCTGACATCCGATGAATATGATCTCTGGCAGATCACGAAAGTCGGGACAACCTGTCCGGTGTGTGCGCCGTTAGAAGGGCGTGTGTACTCGAAGAGCGGCACCAATCCGGATTATCCGCCGTTAACGGTAGCGTTTGGGAAGGTCGATCCGTATGGGAGTAATGATCTGTCGAACACCTATCTGAACATCCATCCGAACTGCCTGCACAGCCTGGTCAAGTACACCACGATTGGCAAGAACGCGGAGCAGATTCAGAAGGACAAGAACTTTTCAAGCGTCGAAAAGAATCCTTTGAGCCGGGATCCCAGAACGAAGAAGCAGATCGCGGCATACCGGGAAAAGGAGAAGAACCGGCAGCGGCTTCTACGGGATATGAAGCAGCATAAAGAGTATCGGTCCATTCTGGGGAATGATGTACCGAAAGACTTTGCGAAGTTCAGGGAGTTGAAGTATAATAAGGCTGAGAAATGGAATACGCTGAAAAAGACAAAGCGCACATTTTCGGAGATAGATCGAAAGACTTGGACTGAGGAATTTAAACATAAGTCAAAAGAGGCATTTGTTCGTTTTAGAAATCATGATGTGATTTTATCAACACATGCCCTTGGAAGATTACCTAGACTAAATAAATCAGGTCTTCCACAAGTTACAGAAAGCGAGCTGATAGGATTTATCAACAGTAAGCCTATGTATAAAGAGGGAGATAGTAAAGTGGTTTATTTTAGTGAAGAGAAGCAGTTAGCAGTTATTAAGAACACGGACACGGGGGATATTGTGTCTGTAGTGAGACGAAAGTCTCTCAAGGAGGGATGGCAGGATGTTTAATAAAGTAATGCAGTATATTAAAGACTTTCTGGATAACACTCCGGATGATATTTATGATTTTTCGTGTGATTTGGAAGGAATGCTGGTTATTCATTATGATGAGATGTATAAAGAGCAGCCGAATGCAACGAAAATTCTGAATAATGAAGTTCCGGATATCTGCGCGACAGGAGAACCGGGGATGAAAAAAGAAGAAATCGAAATCTTTAAGGAAAAACTTCGTAAAGAATATGATAAAGCAAAAAAGTGCATTAGGAACTAATGCCGCAAAAAGAGGAAGCTATGCTGGTAGGAAAAGAGCTGGAGATGTATCAGGTTCAAGGGAAAAAGGTGCGGATTTATTTAAATGACGGATCAGAATTGGTTGGAATGTGTACGGAATTTTCTTCGGCATACGATAATGATCCAGAAGAGGCAAGTATTACTCTGCACAGACCGTTAAAGGATGGAAAAGAACTTCCGTGGGAAACAGAAGTGATGGAGCATGAAATTAAAGAAATCAAAATAACAGATTAGTACCACCAGTCAGAAATGGCCGGTGGTATTTTTATACCCATTTTTAGGTGTTGCGACGTCGCAACAAACAGGGAGGTGATTACGATGGGAATTTTCAAGTGGGTCAGACAGCATCGGTGCAGCCATCACTACTGCAAACACTGGAGTCGGGATTCCGGCCCGTATGGTGGCTATGTGAAACGCTGCGCGAGGTGCGACAAAATAGAAAGGTGGAAATAGATGCTTGCATATTACGGATACACAATAAGCCCAAACCAGATTGAGACTGGAGAGGGCTTTTTGATTTGTAAGAATGTGCCCATTGCCCGCACTGGAACGCAGGACTATCTCGGAAGTGAACTGGGGCTCTCCGGTGGGGACTCCGGCCGGATCATCGCCGTCATCCGTTCGCCGGATGAAGTGTTTTCCGAGGCGGCTCTGGCGTCTTTTGAGGGCAAGCCGGTGACAAATGATCATCCGCCGGGACTGATCGGACCGGATGATGTGAAGACGTATGAGATGGGACATGCACAGAACATCCGCCGGGGAACCGGTGAATGGAAGGACTTCATGATCGCGGACCTTCATATCCATGACAGAGACCTGATCGATGCGATCCAGAACGGAAAACGGGAGATCAGCTGCGGATATGAATGTGATTATGCGAAGAATGAGGATGGCACATACAGCCAGAAAAATATCAGAGGGAATCATGTAGCGGTAGTGGACCGGGGAAGAGCCGGGAAGCGGGCCGCTATTTTAGATTCAGATAAAAACAAAAAGGCAGAAAAGCCGGAAAGGAAAGCAATGAGCAAAAAGGGATTATTTTTCAACCTCTTCGGACAGGCCGTCAAAGATAAGAGTCCGGAAGAGATCCAGCAGATGGCCATGGATGCTGCGGCCGCGTTAGATGCGGAGGAGACAAAAGGCAAGGAGGGAGCGACCCCGGAGGGGGAAAAGACATCAGAGGAGAAGCTGGGAGAGACAGGAAAGACTCCGACTAAGGACGCCGCGTTTCTGGATGCCCTGGATAAGAAGATCGACAGACTCTTAGAGGTCCTTGATAAAGCTCCGGAGGAAGAAAAGAAGGATCCGATGGACGAGGCCATCAAGGCATTAGAGGGAACCGAGGACGCTGATCCGAAGGGAGAAGAAAAGAAAGAGGGCGAGGCAAAGGTCGTTCCGGCAGAAGAGATGGATGGAGAATCTTCTGAAGGTATGGACAAAGCAGTAGCTCTCGGAATCTTAAAGGCAATGCGTCCGACCGTGGCCGCGATCCAGGATCCGGTACAGAGACAGGCTGTTTCTGATGCGCTGATTAAACTTGTTACCACAAACGATTCGAAGAGCGATATCAGCGCGATCTTAAATGCATCTCGCGCGAACGCAAAGAATGCAGCTGATAAAGCGCCGGTCATGGATGTGGACCAGTGTCAGGCCGCTTATGACGCAAGAAACCCGCACAAGAGAAAGGAGAATAACTGATGAGAGGACAGGTAATTGGAAAGAGCATGCCGCACGGCTATGCCGGAAGCTATGCAAGACAGGCAGATATGGTGGTAGACACTCATCCGAGCGAAGGTGAGATCGCATTTGGTGCGCCGGTAGTACTTGGAACCGCGGGAGCAGTAAAACTGTGGGAAGCAGCATCCACAGCGGCGAAGTTCGTCGGTGTCGCACTTCGTGAGGTAAAATCCGCAATGGATTATATGAACCAGAACGAGGGCGGATATCACAAAAACGAAGCCGTGCCGGTCATGAAGCGCGGCTGTGTGAACGTGATCTGCCAGAATGGCACACCGGCACCGGGCGGAAAGGTCTATATCCGCACCGTGGAAAATGAGTCTTACCCGAAGGCAGTTATCGGAGGCTTCGAAGCGGCAGCAGATACCGGAAAGAACGTGGAACTGACAAACGCACAGTGGAAGGGAAGCGCAGATGCCAATGGCGTGGCAGAGATGCGGATCCTGACCATCTTAAACGCATAGGAGGGAACGAGACATGGCATTTAAGAATGTAGGTACATACAACTTAGATAAAGCGGTGAGCGGGTCTGCCGGAGCCGCAAACGCAGGTGCATTTACAATGGACGCTGCCGGAATTGCCTCCGGACAGGCGTTCCTCACGGCTGAGCTTGAGAAGCGTGATACGCTCGTTCGGACACCGCTCACAAGCTTCACATACGCAAGAGATATCCCGATCCGTGTTGGCGGCGGCTGGGCAGAGTTTGTTTCCGCGATGCAGGTGGGTTACGGCATCACTGGAGGCTCCGGGGATAACCTGATGCATTCCGGCGGCGCGAACGGGATCCCGATGGTACAGGCAGACTTCTCGAAAGGACAGTATAAAACCCACGTGGTTGCCGCAGGTACCCGTGTGATGTGGGTCGATCTGCAGCGTGGTAATATGACCGGACGCAACATGGACAGTCTCCTTCGTGACGGTCTGCGTCTGACTTACGACAAGCACATGGATGAGAATACCTACGTGGGATTTTCCAGATTTGGCACCACAGGCCTGTTAAACAATCCGGATGTCACCGTAACAAACGCGGCATCCAATGGTGCAACGACATCCAGTACAAAGTTCAAGGACAAGACACCGGATCAGATCTTGAAGGACATCAACGAGGCGATCCTCTTAGCATGGAATGCCTCCGAGAACGATAATGCAGCGATTCCGAACCATATCATCATGCCGTATGAGCAGTTCAATTACCTCGCGACCACAAAGGTGACAGAGCTGGCAGAAAAGACGATCTTAACCTTCCTGCTCGAGAACAACGTTGCCAAGCAGAACGGATCCGATCTTGTGATCGCAGCAACAAAGTGGTGCAAGGGAGCCGGAGATGCAGGGGTGGATCGTATGGTGGTCTACCGCAATGAGGAACGTTTCCTTGCGATGGATGAGCTGGTACCGCTGACGAGAGCCATGACAAGCTCTAACACTAATGACTTCTGCTTTGACACTGCCTATGCCGGAAACCTGTCCGAGGTAGAGATGTTCTACGACCAGACCATGCTCTATGTAGACGGAATTTAAGGAGGGAACACATGTTTATTATAGCAAAAAGAAATTATCTGGTGAGACGGGCCGATGGCTCGTTTTACCGGATCGAAAAGGATTATATCGGAGAGATCCCGGAGGATGTCGCAGAGAGTGAGCTCGTCCAGAGAGCGATCGTCGGCGGTAATATTGCGGTTCCGGGCGGTACCAAAGACAAGGAGCTCTATAAGGCAGATGATGCGGCGGCAGAGCAGGCAGCAGAATATGACATCCGCCCTGACACTGAGAAACCGGCGGCGGAGGAAGAGGCTAAGAAGTCTGTAAAAGCGAAGAGTACAAAGAAAGAGTGATGCCTATGTGGCCGTATGGAAGCACAAACCCGATGACAGCAAAGTTTCAGGCGGCAAAAGAGCAGGCGGCGAACCTTACACAGCCGGGAGAGCGGGGAGCTTACACGGAAGAGATGTTCCGGGAAGACTTCCCGCAGTTTACGAAGAAAGTCACTCCAGAGAATGATAGGGATCCCGAAATTCAGGATCTTCTTCCGCAGGGGATCCTTCAGATGTTTCTGGAACAGGTCAATGACAGTGTCCTTCCATCGCGCTGGGGAAGCATGTGGCGCTATGCCGCAGGGCTTTACCTGGCGCATTTTGCGGCGATGTACTTAAAGACATACGCTCCGGAGTCTTCCGGGGCGGCACAGGCAGCCGCAAAGGCACAGCCCGCAGGAGTCATTAAGAGCGCCACGATGGGCGATACCCAGATCAGCTATGATAATTCCGCTGTGACGATCGGAACGGAGAAGTGGGGCAGCTGGAACGCCACACAGTACGGCCAGCAGCTTGCAACACTCGCCCGCTTGGTGGGGATGGGAGGCATGTGGATTGGATGAGATATGGAAAGATGTTCCAGGGTTTGAAGGAAGATATTCTGTCAGTAACAAAGGGAAGGTGAAGAGCCTAAACTATGGGAATACTGGGAAAAGCCGCAATTTAAAACCTAATTTGAAAAAAGATGGATATTATGATGTTGCATTGGCAGATTCAGGAAAATATCGGTATATGCGAGTTCATCATCTAGTCGCTCTTGCATTTATACCTAATCCGAACAGGAAGACGGTAATCAACCACATTAATGGAGTAAAAACAGATAACCGTGTAGAAAACCTTGAATGGTGTACCCCATCTGAGAATACTCTTCATGCTAGCAAAAATGGTTTGCTTCCACAAAACACGCCAGCACAAATTGAGGCACGTAAGAAAAATGCCTTGCTTGCAGGCGCGTCAAATAAAGGACGAAAGGTGAGTGTGGAAACACGTATGAAAATGAGCATAGCTCATCAGAGGAGGAAACAGTATGTTATTTGACAATCCGATTTTCAAAAACTGGTATACCGATATCATGGACGTCTGCCGGGTCGTTCCGGTAAAGGACGGGAATGTCACCAGACAGGAACGGAAAACGGTTGCGGAGAAGGTTCCGTGCCGCGTGTATCATACAGGAACCGGGAGTCCGGGCATCACCGACAATGCCGCCAGGATCAGAGGAGAGGACAAGCTCTCCTGCGATCTTTCTGTGGACATCCAGGCCGGAGACGAGTTGTATGTGATCCGCGGAGGAAATACCGGACATGAAAACGAGCCGGAACGGTATCTTGCCGGACCTCCGCAGGACTTTTATGATCCGATCGGCGGTGCGCTCACTGGTCTGGAACATAAAGAGGTAACACTCTTGAGAGAGAACCTGATCGGATCCGGGAGGTGAACAGATGTCAAGCTTTGGAAGCCAGATGAGAAAACGTCTGGATGAACTGAGGAGAGCCGGAGAGAATGTCCCGAAGATCATGGCAGAAGTCGCGGAAGGTGCCACGATCGAGGCGGTCCGTGTGGCCGCGGAGAAGACGCCGCCGAATGATGGAACACTGGCCGGAACCAACATGCGAAGCGGTCAGATGGCGCAGCACTGGGCGACGGACAGCGTGACAACGCCGGTCGTGACGGGCGGCAGTGTCCGGACCGAACTCAATAACAACATGCAGTACGCATCCTATGTGAATGACGGACACCGGGTCGATAAACATTTCGTTCCGGGTCTGATCATCAACGGGAATCTTCTGGAACGGAGTCCGGATGGATCCGGCGGTATCATGGTCGGAACCAAAACGAGCTATGTGCAGGGGAAGTACATGAAAGAGGCAGGAATCGGAAGGTACCGGGATGTGGTCCGGACGGAACTGGAAAAACGGGTAGAGGAGGCATTCAAATGATCTTTTCCTTACATCATGTGATCGACAGCCTGGCCGGTATGCTTACCGGAGCATATCCGGACTATCCGGTATATGACAGCCCAAACCAGCAGGGAACGAGTTTTCCTTGCTTCTTTCTTTTCTTCATGCCGTCCACGATCGAGGAGCATGTGGGAAACCACTATTTCCGTGATCTCGGCGTGGATCTTGTCTTTGTACAGCAGCGGAACCTGGTAAACGGAAACCGGAAGATCCATGAGATCGCGGAGTTTCTGGACCGGAATCTGGATCCGTTCCCATACACAGATGGCAGCGGAAAGAGCGTTCCGGTTCCAGTGCAGGATCAGCAGTGGAGCATTGAAGATGAGGAGCTGCATTACCAGTTCCATATCCGGACGCGGATCCTGGTGGAAGAAACGGAAAACATGATGCAGGAGATGGAGGAGAACAATGTCGGTATCAAAGAAAACGACTAAGAAAACGGAGGAAAAGAAGTACTCCACAGAGAAACTTTTGAAAAGCCGCCGTCTTGCGGCATATCAGCCGGATTTCGCCAGGGTGATCCTGAAGGAACCGGAATACACGATCTCTGAGGCGGTTGACGCCCTGGAGACAGCTTTGAAAGGAGGCAGATAACATGGCAGGTGGTACATGGATGAGCCAGAATAAGGTCCAGCCGGGCGTGTACATCAATACAAAATCGAGCGGGAATCTTTCCGCAAGTGTGGGAGAAAAGGGCGTTGTGGCGATCGCTGAGCCGCTCTCCTGGGGACCCTGTGAGGTCATTCAGACGATCATTCCGGGAGAAGACCTGACTCCGTATATCGGCTATGATGTCACAAATGAGAAAGCATTATTCCTTAAGGAAATGATGAAGGGCAGCGATACCACACCGGGACCGATCAAGATCCTGTTATATCGTCCGAAGGGAACCGGCGGCGTCAAGGCGTCCGGAACGATCGGCGCCTTATCGGTGACAGCACTGTATGAAGGCATCCGCGGAAATGATATCACAATGATCGTCCAGGAAGATCCGGACACAGGCGGAACCTATGTGGTATCTACGGTCGTGGATGGAAGAACCGTGGATGAACAGACAGTAACCGCGCTTTCTGAGCTTTCCGCAAATGCCTGGGTGACATTCTCGGGAACCGGAAACACGTTCACAGAGACAGCCGGAACCGCTCTGAGTGGCGGTGTGGATCCGACGGTCGCCAATGCAGATTATTCCGCATTCCTGACAGCACTGGAAAAATACACGTTCGATATCGTGGTTTACGACGGAACGGAGTCGGTTGTGATCGAGGCTTATGCGTCCTTTGTAAAGAGGATTTCTGAACGTGTCGGTCGGAAGTGCCAGGCAGTTATGGCAGGCGCAGAGGACAGCAATACCGAGTGGGTGATCTCGGCCGGAAACGGCGTTAAGCTCTCTGACGGTACGGTGCTGACTCCACAGCAGGTAACCTGGTGGCTCGGCGGAGCGGAGGCAGGTGCTCCGTATAATCAGTCCCTGACCTATTCCAGATATCCGAACGCAGTGGAAGCGAGTCCGAAGCTGACCGATACGGAGATCGAGGAAGCAATCCAGAAGGGCAAGATTGTGTTTATCGATACCTTTGACACTGTCAAGGTATGCACAGATATCAACACCCTGACAAGCTTCACGGTAGATAAACAGAGCTGCTTTGCAAAGAACCGCGTGATGCGTGTCCTGAACCAGTTCTGCAATGATGTTTATAAGCAGTTTTCCCTGTATTACATCGGGAAGACCAACAATAACGACGATGGAAGAAATCTTCTGAAGGGCTGGATCGTTGGATATTTAAATGAGATGCAGGCAAACGGAGGCGTGCAGAACTTTGTCCCGGATGATGTGGAAGTCCTGGCCGGAAACGAGATCGATGCCGTTGTTGTAAACGTGGCAATCCAGCCAGTGGACAGCATCGAGAAGATCTACATGACCGTCAATGTATCCGTCAATTCTGACAGCGAATAAGGAGGTGTAAAGAATGGCAAATGAAGGATATTTACTTGCGCAGGATTCCTACCGCGGCGCGGCCGGAAAAGCGTTTACGGTGATCAATGGAAGCAATGAGCTTCTGTTTGGACTGAAGAAATTTAACTCCAGCGCTGAGATCCAGACGGGTGAGTTTAAGGTTGTCGGAGCGCTGACAGAACAGGAAAAGGTCAAAGGATTAAAGTATTCCGGATCGGCTACGATCTATTATGGAACCCCGACGTTTTTAACGTTGTTATCGGAGTTTAAGAGGACCGGAAAGTTCCCGACGATCAACTTCCAGATCACGAACGATGATCCATCCTCATCGTTGGGTACCCAAACCGTTGTGCTCTATAACGTCATCTTAAAGAAGATCCCGATCGCGGTCCTGGATGATTCTGCGGAGAGTCTTCAGATTGATATCGAGTTCACATTCAGCGATTTCGAGGTACTGAAATCATTTAACAGCCAGCCAGCTCAGTTAGGCAAATAGGAGGAAAAAACATGGGAAATTTAGGAGCATACTTAAGACCGGTTCCGGCCGGAAAGACGAAAGAGTTTTATCTGGAAAACTTTAAGGATGAAAAAGGGGAGAAGATCCCGTTTGTTGTAAAAGCGATCACACCGAAGGAAAACGATAGGATCGTAAAAAGAAACACTGTAAAAGGTGTTTTTAACAATGCGACTTATATAAATGAGATGATCGTGACCTGTATGGAGACACCGAATCTCAAGGATGCAGAACTTTGCAGTTTCTATGGTGTCATGGACCCGACAGAGGTGCCGGGTCTCATGTTCACGATCGGGGAAAAGAATCTTGTCATGGATGCGGTTTCTGAGATCAACGATGTCAAGATGGCAAGCGAGCTGAAGAATGCCGCAAAAAACTTTTAGAGGGAGGAGACTGGGAGACAGAAACAAGCTATTTTGCTTTTGTCTCCCTTGGAATCTTCCCGGAAGACTTTGAGAAACGGCCATTGAGGGAAAAGATTCTTATGTTTACAATGATGGACCGGTTGTCGAAAGAGATGAAAAACAAGTGAGGAGGCGATGTGAATGGGTAAAATACAGGAAAATCTTGTTTTGACGGATGAATTTACGGCTGCATTCACCCGGTTCTTAACGCTTGGTGAGTCAGCAGTGGGAGCAACTGAAAGGATCAACAACTCCATCAATATGATGGGGCAGTCTTCCAATACAATCGCGGCAGCCGGTTTTAATACCCTGGATCAGAAGATCACGGAACTCAGCGGAAAAATCCAGGAACAGGGAGCTGCCCTTCAGGCATTGGGAGACACGGCCAACAGTATTAGTGGAAAAGGTTTTGACCAGATGACAGCAGCAATCAAGGAAGGCAATTCCGCATTGATCGATACGATCGAAAACCAGTCACGTCTGGGACGAGAGACACAGAAGACAAATGACCAAGCGGGCAAACTCCTGAGTACGATCAAGAGGATTGCCGCGGCCGCCGGTGTGACAACACTGGTCCGTAGTTTCCTGGATTTCTCTGACACCCAGGCTCAGATCAACGCCCGCTTAAACCTCATGAACGACGGTTTTCAGACAACGAATGAACTGAGTGAGATGATCTATCAGTCAGCACTGCGTTCCAAAGCGGCTTATTCCGATACGGCAGATGCAGTCGGAAAGATGGGGCTGAATGCCGGAAATGCATTCTCTTCGAACCAGGAGCTGATCGCATTCACGGAGCAGGTGAATAAGCAGTTCTAGATCGGCGGTGCGTCGGCTCAGGAACAGAGCAATGCGATGGTGCAGCTTACCCAGGCGATGGCGGCTGGTGTCCTGCGAGGTCAGGACTTAAACTCCATTTTGGCGGCGGCTCCGGGAATCGCCAGGACCATCGAGGAGAGTATGGGATGGGCGTCCGGATCCATCAAGCAGTATGCGGAGGACGGAAAAGTCACAGCTCAGGTTGTAAAGAATGCGCTGCTTGATATGGCGGATCAGACGAACCAGAAGTTTGAATCGATCCCGATGACGTTGTCGGATGCGATGACGCAGGCGCAGAACATCGTCCAGCATGAAGTAAAGCAGATGGCACAGTCCTGGAATGATTTTATTCAGACAGATCAGGGACAGGAGATCCTCGGTGAAGCGATCTCGCTGCTGTCCGTGATGGCTCAAGTCGGAACGGATGCCCTGTCAGGGATCGGATCGGCGGCACTTTTTGTTGCCGACAACATGGATATGATCCTTCCGATCCTGGCGGCCGTGGGGCTGGGATTCCTGCTTGTGAAGGCACAGGCGGTCCAGGCAGCGCTTGGAAGTGCAGCAGCGTGGGCGGCCGCGAACTGGCCGATTCTGCTTCTGGTGGCATTGTTTGCGGGAGCATTGATCGCAGCACAGCAGTTTGGAATCGGGATGCAGGAAGTCGGCGGCTGGGTCGGACAGGTCTTCGGAATGATCTACGCAGTTGGCTACAATGTATTTGCCACACTCTGGAATGTGGTCGCTTCGTTTGCAGAGTTCTTCGCGAATGTATTTAACGATCCGGTTGCTGCTATTGCACATCTGTTTTCGAATGCATTGGATACGATCCTCAGTATGGTAGAAACTGCGGCAGGTGCGATCGATGCACTGACAGGTTCTCATCTTCAGGGAGCTGTGAGTGGCTTCCGCGGAAAACTATCTGGCTGGGTAGACGATACCTTTGGAGAGAATGCAATCCAGATTAAGCGGATGGCAAACCTTGATATCGGTGCTACAGCGGCAGAATGGGGAAACTACGGGGCAAATCTCGGTTCCAAACTGGACAATCTGGATCTTGATATTGGAAAACTCGCGGGAAGCTTCAACGACCTGGACCTTTCCGGCGGAAACAATATCGATAAGGTCGCGAAGGTTGGAAAAGTCGGCAAGGTGGATGATATCAAATTGTCAGATGAAGATCTGAAAATCTACCGGGATCTTGCGGAACGACGGTATATGAATAAGATCGAGCTGAAGACTCTGGCACCGGAAATCAATGTGTCGATTCCGGAATCAGCGGGTGGAAACCTGACGGCCGATGATGTCACGGATTATATCCGGAAGATGCTCATCGAGCAGATGAACTCCCAGACATCGGTATCGCACGGATGATGAAAGGAGTGGGGTCATGGCAAAATTAAAAATCGGATGTTCGATTTATCTGGTATTTGCCGGAAAGAAGATAAAACTCCCGGTAAACCCGGAGGAGATTGAAATAAAAAATCCGACAGACCATAAAACGTATGACGTCATCGGTGTGGGTGAGATCGTGGTTCCCAGGAAACCTTCTTTAAAAGAGGTATCCTGGGAATCCTTTTTCCCGGGAGATCGCCAGGCCGTGTATGTAAACGGTGGGGCAAAATCTCCATCCTATTATCTGAAATATTTTGAAAAAGCATTGAAGAAAAAGCAGATCTGCCGTCTGATCATCACAAGGTCCGGTGGATCCGACACCAATATGAAATGCATTGTTTCAAACTTTGAGACGAAGGATAAGGGCGGGGAACCCAAAGATATCTATTACAGCCTGGAATTACAGGAGTATCGCTCCTATGCACCGAAGATCGTCTCGATATTAAAGACTCCTGCCACAGGGCAGGCAAGCGCCGAAGCATCCACAGAGACTCCGAGGGCGGTTGAATCCCCGGTCCTTCGTGTCGGTGCCGCGGTGATCGTAAACGGGGAATACTGCTATGACAGCTACGGCGGGAGACCTCATGGAACGGCCAACAACCTGAGCACTACGGTGACTCGGATCGTTTCCGGAAACCCGTATCCGGTCCACGTCGGATCCTATGGATGGGTACAGGAAAGCCAGCTGCAGATTACGGGGTGATGAAAGATGGAGAGATCATTGCAGGTCCAAATAAAGGGAAAAGCTCCCGATGGTTCAGACCTGATAACGATCATGGAATACATAGAGGTTGCCAGAGAGATCGAGTTCACGACGAACCGGATGGATGCGCCTGGAAAGTTAAAGTTTTCCTGTCTGGAGGATGGTCCGATCGGGATTCCGGAGGGAAGCTCCGTGGAGTACAGTGTCGATGGAACAAAGCTGTTCAAAGGATATGTGTTTACCATTGAACGTTCCAGGGATGGTGAGACAACCTATACCGCCTATGATCAGCTTCGGTACCTGAAAGCGAATGCCAGCTATTCCCTTGACAACATGAGTTTTGAACAGATCCTTACGCGGATTGCCGGAGACTTTGGCTTGAAAGTAGGAACATTGGAAACAACCGGGTATGTGTTTCCGACATTTCTGAAGGAAAATGAGGACTGTCTGAACATTGTATTTGACGCGCTGTCAGAGACCATTGTCCAGACCGGGAAGATCTTCATCCTGTACGATAAAGCCGGAGAACTGACGCTTGTGGAAGCGAAAAACTGGTTTACGAACACAATGGTAGGAGATGGCAGTCTGGTAACAGACTACACCTATAAGCGTGATATTGATTCTGATACCTATAACCGCGTGAAGCTTGCCCGGAAGAATGAAAAGAGTGGACGCACCGACGTGTACGTGCATGAAGACACCGATACGATCAAAAAGTGGGGGCTTTTGCAGTATTATGATGAGGTGGACGAGAACCTGAATGAGGCACAGATCGACAAGATGTGTGAGGCATATCTCCAGTATTACAACCGGGTCCTTCAGACGTTGAAGCTGGAGGCAATCGGAGTGCCGGAGATCCGTGCCGGCATGATTCTGCCGGTTAAGGTCGGGGATATTGAAGATCTTGCTACGTCGAGGCTGCTCCTTGCAGAAAAGGTGACGCAGAAATGGGAAGGAGAGGACCATACCATGCAGATTGAAGTGAAATCATTTGAACAACTGGGAGGTGTGAGCATCATATGACAACGGAACTTCTTGGAGTCCTTCAGGAGATCGTAAAAAACTATATGAATGCGATAAAAATGACGGACAAGGCCACTGGGACCGTCACAAAGACCTCTCCGCTCACGATCCAGACAGATACCTCCCTGCCGCCGATTTCCGGGAATGCGCTGATCCTGACGAGCAACGTCATCGAGCGGACGGAGCAGGTGAAGGGTGGCGCCGGTGGAACAGTAACAGTCACGGAAGGGTTAAAAGCGGGAGACAAGGTCCTGCTCCTCCGAGTCCAAAAAGGGCAGCAGTTTATTGTATTATCAAAGATCACATAAGGAGGTCATCATGGCAGTATTACCGGAAGGTGTGGGGCTTGATGTGACCCTGCATCATGTGGAAAAACCGACAAGGACATTCCTGATCGACTGGTCATCGAAACAGGTCTCCGGCATGGATGAAGGACTTCCTGCAATGCGTCAGGCCGTGGAGATCATCCTTCAGAATGAACGGTTCCGGTGGCAGATCTATTCGTCTGATTTTGGAAGTGAACTGGAGAACCTGGTGGGAGAAGAACGGGATTACATCGAAAGCGAACTTCCCCGCCGGATCGAAGATGCATTTTCAGGAGACAGCCGAATCCTTACAGTGGAAAATTTTGTATTTACGGAAAAAATACCGGGAGAGCTGAGCTGTAGCTTTGATGTGAAAACGGTATATGGAACATTGACGGAGGAGGTGAGTGTGTGATCGATTTTAGCGGATATACAAGGGAAGTGATTCAGAAAGAGATGCTGGACCAGGTGGATCCCAACATTGACACCAGGGAAGGCAGCATGATCCAGACAGCGATTGGACCGGCGGCCTGGTATCTGGAAGGGGTTTACATGATCTTAAAGCAGATTCAGGATAACGCCTATCCGGCCACTGCGGTCGGTGACTGCCTGGATAAGATCGTTCAGACGCGAGGACTTACCAGAAAACAGGCAACGGCAGCAGTCCGGAAAGGAACCTTTAACACCGCAGTTCCATCCGGGTCGGAATTCAAGACGATCAACGGGGCAGATTCCAAGATCTTCGTGACCGGAGGCCGGATCTCCGGAGGCGGGCCGGAATACGTCTATGCGATGCAGTGCAAGGATACGGGAATATCCGGAAACAACTATTCCGGGAATCTGCTCCCAATTACGCCGGTGGAAAATCTTACCTCCGCAGTTCTGGGAGATATCATCATGGCCGGAACGGAAGAGGAGACGGATGAAGCGCTGAGAAGCCGGTTCTATGAGACGTTTGATGTCGCTGCATTCGGCGGAAATATCTCCTCTTATAAAAATGAGATTCTGTCAATTGAAGGAGTTGGTGCCGTGCAGGTATATCCGGCATGGAAGGGCGGCGGGACCGTCCTCTGCAGCATCCTCGGGGATGATCTCCGGCCGGCGCTTCCAGCTACAGTCCAGAAAGTTCAGAATATCATCTGCCCGCCGGAAGATGGCGGCAGCGTACCATCCGCAGACGGATATGGGATCGCACCGATCGGCGCGGCCGTGACGATCACAACAGGCACAGCGTTGACTTTAAATATTACATGTGACATCGATTTTGTAGAGACGATGCCGAACGGTGTTGAAACCTATAAAAATCAGATCAGGCAGAAGATTCAGGAATATCTGGATACGCTCTGTAAAGCATGGGGAGATGCTATAAAATCCCATCAGATCACGTATGCGGTCACGGTCTACGCGTCCAGGATCATCTATTCCATCCTGACGATCCAGGATGTTGTCAATGTGTCCAATGTAAAGATCAACGGCGTCAGCGGAGATCTGAAGCTTACAGAGACATCTGCATTGCAGCAGGTGCCGGTACTGGGGACGGTGGTGATCAACGGTGAGTAGAGCGGAAGAAACTTTAAGAGGACAGTTGCCGGAATACTTCCGGCCAATCATCGAATTCAGAGAGACATTAAAAGCACATGGATACAGTCTTGACAAGCTTGATGAAACAAGCGAGAAGGTGAAGGACAACAATTACATCGCAACCTGTGATGAGGAGACGATTGCGTATTATGAAAAGCTCCTAGGGGTCACGTATCGTTTTGGAGACACGATGGAATACCGGAGAGCACGGGTACTGCAGAAATACAACACGATCGTTCCCTTTTCCATTGAATTTCTGAGAGACAAGCTCACGGAGCTGTACGGGGAAGACGGATATGAGATGTCCGTTGATTCAGCAGCTTGTAAGCTGAAGATAAAAGTTACATCAGACCGTTACGGGGCGATCGACCTTCTTTATGATCTTTTGTGGGATGTTGTTCCAGCTCACATTCAGATCCTTGCCAATCAGCAGACAACAAACCGTGTTCCGTGCCGCCTGTACGCAGCAGGAGCTGTTTCACGGGTATTTGTACAGACAATTTACAGACATACCGTTTATGACATCGAAGAGGCGGCAAATACAGGTGGAGCGGTATCAGGCACCAAGATTCAGACAATATCGAACGAATAGGAGGAAAAAACGATGGGAGTATATAGAGCGGCCATTGTAACAGAGAACGGACAGAACCTTATTGCGCAGGCATTGGCGAATGAAAAGCCTTTAATTTTCACAAGCGCGAAAACGTCAAGTTATTCATATCCGGTAGGAACCAATGTTCCGGATCTGACCGGTCTGCAGGACGTGGTTCAGAGCGTAATGCCGTTTGACAGCAAAGTACTGGGCGGGAACGTGGCGCAGGTGAGCGTACGGTTTGATAATGATGGAGTTGATCAGACTTACCGAATCGAGACGATCGGACTCTATGCCAAGATTGAGGGCGGAGCGGAAATATTATTTTCTGTCACACAAGCGACAACTCCAGATGAAATGCCGGTGCAGAGTGACATCTCCCCGTCAGCGTACATATACAATATTCAGCACACAGTGCAGAATGCGTCACAGATCACGCTTACCGTGAATCCGGCCGGAACTGCAACAGTGCAGGATATTATGGATATTGAGACCCCAGAGTTTGATGATTCCGGAACGGTGGAAGGGATCAGCAGCTTTCCAAGTTTTCTTGAAACCATGAAGTCGAAGATGAATTTCTTCCAGTTCTTCAGAAATTTAAAAGCAGGACTGCAGTTCGTCCTCCACTCCGGTCAGATCGTCAACAACTGTGTGACGGACAATGCTGGGCTCCCGCTTTCGGCGGCGCAGGGGAAGGTCCTGAAAGATCTGTACACTCAATTGTATAGTGAGGTGGGGACGGTTTCCGATAATTTGAGTAAGGCAAAATATACAAATGATTTGTTTTACGAAAGGAACGAGCCAGCATTTGTAAGTTGGAATAGTAATACCGTCAATACACCATTTAAAGTTGGCCTTACTGATTGTCAAGAAGGCTTTGCCTTTTGTTATGGAAAATGGAACGATAACCAGACAACAGTCGCTTTTGCCAAAAACTCTAATAAAATGTGGATATATAGCAAATTAACCCAAGAATGGACTGAATATGTTACAAAGAGTGATTTGTCCTCTTTTTTGGATGTTGTCACGGCAGAATATACCGTAACACTTTCTGCGAATCAATCTACGATTACGTCTGGGAGTGTAACGATAAAAAACGGATATACTCCTTTACCTAAAATGCTTTCAGTACGTACAACGGGTTCAGATGCTGTATTTGCAAGCGGTGACAATTATTATGAAAATGGAAAAATATATGTTTATTTGAAAAATACAGCTAATGCTGAACGGACGATCAAGGTGACTGCATCCATGCTGTGCTATAAATCATAATTTTTTATAAAGTATACGAATAGATACATAATCGCCGGTTACACTTGATGAACCGTTATTACATATGCGTACTCTTGCTTTATTTCCTTCCAATATATCGGAATAAACCAATGATGCATTACCATAATCGGATAAGCGCGTTCCGATAGCCCCAATTGGAGTATATCCAGAAAGGGCAATGTCAAAATCAAAATCTAATGTTGTACCGGTTCCAATTGTTTTTCCCGGAAGTTGGAAGAATTTTGTGATTAAACCATCTTCTGATGGAAAGTATACAACCTCACCATTTTCAAAATGTGCAATTAATTTTTTTGTTGTAGATTTCCCTTCGAGAAATATTGTCTGATCTTTGTTTCCTATCCAGAAATAGTCATCATTATTATTTGTTTTGGCCATTTTTAAGGAGTCACTATACAATTGAGTATGTGTTCTGGGTAAATGCCCTATCAGAGCCTCCATCCTTTACAATGAAAAGCGAAGGAAAGGAGGCTTTTATGATAGAGCAGATTATCAAAAACGTACTTAATGCGATGACGTCGCGGCTGGATCCGGAGCAACTGGAACATCTCAGCAACGTACTCTATTTGAATTTCCATGGAAAAGAGATCCAGGAAGAGCACACAGAGCTGGTGGACACAGGAGAAGATGGAGATGAAGCGAAGATCCGGATGTTCGTGGCCAGCAAGATTGCCATGAACAGGAAGCGAAAAACACTGCAGCATTATGTGAAAGAAGTTAGAAATGTTTTAGCATTCCTCGGAAAGAGCATTGACGCAGTGACGGGAATGGATCTCCGGATGTACTATGGATATATGAGGGAAAAGCGTGGAATCAAAGCAGTGACAATGCAAACGAGATTGCACTATTTATCCAGCTTCTGGGATTTTCTCATCACAGAGGAGCTTGTCAGAAGCAATCCTGTGAAAAAAGTGGGGACGTTAAAGCTTGAAAAGGAGATCAAGAAACCATTCTCGGCTGAGGAAATGGAGCGGTTGCGTGATGCCTGCCCAGGAGTTCGAGACCGCGCCATGATTGAATTTTTGTATTCCACGGGAGTCAGAGTTTCCGAGATGGCAGCCTTAAATGTTGGTGATATCGAAATGGGACGTCAGGAATTGATTGTATACGGAAAAGGGAGTAAGGAGCGAAAGACGTATCTGACAGATTCAGCGAAGTTTTACTTGAAGAGATATTTAAAAGAACGTGATGCAAAGGATAATGAGCCGCTATTTGGTGCGGAATATCATCCTGATCGGCGTCTGACAGTGGCCGGGATCCAGTACATGCTTCGGCAGCTGGGTGCCCGGGCTGGAGTAGAAAAGACACATCCGCACCGGTTCCGGCGGACAATTGCTACGGATTTGCTTGCGCGTGGCATGCCGATCGAACAGGTGAAGGAGTTTCTTGGTCACGAAAAGCTGGATACAACTCTCATATATTGCACCGTTAAGGAAGAACAGGTGAAGGCGTCCCACCGGAAGTACGCATAAGAGCAAAAAAATATGATTTTTAGGCAGGCGGAAACGGCTGCTTGTTTGCTATGCGCGGAGATATGACGGCGGGAAACAGCAGATCTGACTGACCGGCTTAATTGTATAGTGACTCGAATCGGCGATTCCTGATAGATAAAGCAATTTACAATTCTCTCGCTGATTTGCCATCTAAAGGAAGTTGCTTCGGTACAATTGGAAACGCCCCAATCTTGATTAACGATCTCTTTTCGATTCCTGCATATTCAAGATTTGCCTTCATAAATACAGGCGATTCGACTGACGGTGCTTTACTGGCTATAGATTCCAATGGAACTGTATATTCAGCATATCGTAGTGATAGCGTATGGGGTGCTGGACAGATTTCTGCTTCAAAGTCGGACTTGACAGGCATTGATGCGGCTCTTTCGATTCGTGAAGAAAACGGAGGAGTACTTGTTTCATTCAGCTCGAAGGATTCGAAAAACGGAATATACATAGGAGTTGGTCCCAATGGAGTAAACGCAAACTACAAACTCAACGGAGAATGGAAAAAGGCTATTATCATAGCTACAAAATCATGATTTATAAAAATAAACGAATCGTTGTCCATCGGCCGTAGTTGTTTCTAATGTGACTTTTATAACGTCACCCTTTTTAACGGGGAAAATCGGAGCCCACAAGTAACGATACGTTCCGCTAACACTATGCCCTTCGTAAACGACAGTATTGTTAACAGCAAATCTTACGAATGCTGTTCCGGCATTTGCTTGAGTTTTTGCAACAGCTTGTACCATTCCATCTTCTGTAATAGTAATGCTTTGATCAGTGACATCTGCTTTTAAATTAGAAAATAAAATGCTTCGATTATATGATGGATACAAATCCGACTTTGTTGCATATACGCTCCAGGAGAGATTAGCCCAGTCCGTAGTGTTCCCGGTTTTATAAACTACAGATGAATTTGTTCCCTTGGTATATAAATATATTGTCATGGATAACGTATCCCATGCGTTATTCCTTACAACAAGCACATTTGAATATACTGGATTTACTCCGGACGGGGCATTTTTAAATGAATTTTCCGTTCCTAATCTATGAAATCCGGCTTTGGCGTTTTTATCGTTGAAGTCAAATGGGGCGTCTGAAGTATGTGAATACTGAAGAATGGTCCCCATCTCACTATACAATTGAGGGAAAGAAGAAAAATCAACTCATAGACAAAAGTCAATTGAAAAATCACATAAATTTGAAAATTCAGGATCCGCGAGGGTCCTTTTTATATACAAAAAAATAAATCATGGAGGTAAAAATCATGGAAAAAATCAAAGTCAAGGGTAAGCTCTACGAGATCAGGAGCATCCAAACAATCGAACCGCATGTGCTGCAGATCGTTTTCACAGGTACACCGCCAACAAAGTGGAATGGTGACGTTGTGCTTTACACGGCTGGAGACATCGAATGCGCAACGCTGGCTGGATGGACTACAGTTTATCGTGACGAGGGTCAGACAGTCTATCTGTCAGATGATGGCAGCGTGTACCAGACACCGGATCCGGATACTGGTGGCGAGATTCTTCCGCCGGAGCCGTATGAGCCGACACTGGCAGAGCTGCAGGCGGCGAAAAAACGAGAGATCAGTCAAGCATGTGAGACTGCCATCTATTCCGGAGTCGATGTCAAGCTGTCGGACGGATCCACGGAGCATTTTAGTTTGACGGAGCATGATCAGCTCAATCTCTTCGGTAAGCAGGTACAGCTTGCAGCAGGCACCACCGAGCTTGAGTATCATGCAGATGGCCAGCCGTGCCGGTACTACACAGCCGAGGACATGCAGATCATCACATCCACGGCAATGGCTTATGTATCTTACCATACGACCTATTGCAATGCCGTAAACATGTGGATTGCAGGATGTGAGACAGCAGATGAGATCCAGAAGATCTATTATGGTGCAGATGTGCCGGAACAGTACCAGTCAGATGTCCTCAAGGCATATATTGCATCAATGAAAGAAGGTGTGAGTGATGTGGATGAGTCACAGACTACTGAACAAATATCTGTTCCTGTTTAATGTTGGCGGACTGATTTACATATTGATCGAACTGATCTGGCGCGGCCGGAGTCACTGGACCATGTTTTTACTCGGTGGGATCTGCTTCGTATTTCTGGGATTGATCAACGAGGTTCTTCCCTGGCAGATGCCGTTATGGCAGCAGATCCTCGTCGGTGCGGTCGGAATCACGACATTAGAGTTCCTGACCGGTTGCATCGTCAATCTGTGGCTCGGCTGGGGAGTCTGGGACTATGGCGGGCTTCCGGGCAATCTCTTAGGGCAGATCTGTCCGCAGTATTTTGTGATGTGGCTGCCAGTGGCACTGGTCGGGATTGTCCTGGATGACTGGATCAGGTATTGGAAATTCGGGGAGGAACGGCCACACTACAGACTGATCTGACGGACAAACATACAATATAGTAAGAAAATCAAAAGGAGAAATGAGAATGAACAGAGGTACGTGCACAACGATCCAGTTGATTGCAACTGGAGTGATTGCTTTTTTGTCTGAAAAATTGGGAATCACATTTTATTTGCTGGGACTGCTTGTCTTTTTAATGGTCGTTGACTATATCAGTGGGATGATTGCGAGTATGGTGGAAGCGATTGATCATCCGGGAGACACATCATATGGTTGGTCCAGTAAAAAAGGAGCAAAGGGAATCGCAAAGAAGATCGCATATTTATTTGTGATCACTGTGGCAATTGTAATTGATTATATCTTAGCAAAGACATCTGGAAATCTCGGATATCATTTGCCATCTGCGATGCTGTCCCTTCTTACAACGGTGTGGTACTTATTGAATGAAGCCTTATCAATTACAGAAAACGCCGGTCGCATGGGTGCACCGGTACCTGAATGGCTGATGAAGTACATTGCGGTTCTGAAAGATAAAATCGATAGCAGAAATGAAACAGATTTGAAAGCATAGAAGGAGGTGATCCAGACATCTCCCCGGCGGTCGGGGTTAAGGCCGTTGCGACGTCGCAACAGATTTGGTCCAGGAAATGCTCCTGGACCTTTTGTTTTCAGAAAGGATGTATAATTACATGGTAAGAGTCGGAAGTGCAAGAAGCAACGAACACGGTGGAATCACCAGTGGCAAGCCAGGTGATCAGAAGGGTGGAGCTGAGGTCAGCATGCAGGCATGGTATCTCCACAGCAAGGGCTGGATTGTGATTCGCGCCAAGGATCCGACAGCCCGTGAGAAGATCGCAACGAACATGGAAGCCGGGTGCCGGAATAATCATATCGGGTATTGTCAGACCCATAGAACGACCGCGACGGCTGCTGCTAAGCCTTTTGGTTATGATTTATCAAAAATCACAAAAGAGGTGGAGACAGACTGCTCTGAACTTGTGAGAGTGTGCTGCCTGTACGCAGGAATTCAAGTGGGATGCTTCTCCACAGGAAATGAAGTGGCAGCGTTGCAGGCAACAGGGCACTTTGAGGTTTTAAGAGATGCCAAGTATTGCAGCTCTTCAGAGTTCCTCATGCGCGGGGACATCCTCGTTACGAAGACAAAGGGGCACACGGTCGTGGTTTTGGATAATGGAGATAATGTTTTGCCGGAACCTGAAAAAAAATCAGGATGGCGGCAGGAAGCAGGAAAGTGGAGATACTACCATGGCAATACTGGTGAGCCGATATGCAATGATTGGCACAGGGATCCGGATGGACGATGGTACTGGTTTGATGGGACGGGGGATATGGTTGTAAATACATGGAAAAAGAGCAAAAATAAATGGTATTACTTAGGCTTTGATGGTGCAATGGTCACCAATCGACTCCTGCAGATTAACAGCGAAATCTTTGCTTTTGGACCAAACGGCGAGATGCTGGAAGGAACGTTCACAATTAAGACCAATGCGCGAGGTGCCATCGAATTATAGGGGTGGAAAAGCTGTATTTATTGCCAGATTCGTGTTGCATTTCGTGTTGCATAGTTGCGAAAAAGAGCGTTTTTGGGAGAAAAAACAGTAAGAAATAGGTTTATAAAATTCCTGCGAAACCTGCATAAAATAAGGAAAAACGCTATTTATGGAGCTATCATGGAATCTATGGTTATGGGTTCGATTCCCCTCAGGTCCACTTATAAGAATCTCGAGAAATCCAGCGTTTATGCGGGGTTGCGGGGTTCTTATTTTTTTAAAGAAACAGGATACCTGATTGACAAACTCAGCATTATCCCGTACACTTTTATTACAGAGAATATAAAAAGCAAAGGAGAACTCTTATGAAAAAACGGGGCGATTACTTAAAGAAAGCATATTATCACTTAATGAAGATCGAACAGAAGAAGAACAAGATCTTCGGAGTGGAAAACTACGGCGAGATCAATGCGGAATTAAACCGCAAGTTCGCGAAAGGCGAGTATTTTGATTCCAGCGAAGTTTATGTTGAAGATGGTTACCTCTGCGTAGGCGAAGGTTTCTTCCGCCTGTCCGGAAAAGAGCAGGACGCTCTGATCGAGTATCTCTGCCCGGAAGATGACAGCACAGAGAAATAAAAATGAACCTTTTGCGTAACGGGAAGTTATCACGACAGTCGCCAAGGTCTCGCGCAAGCGCGGACTTTGGCTCGTTATTCGCGTAAACAAAAAAGACCGGATCCGTTCTTTACGCAGGATCCGGTCTTTTTGCAATTATAAAATACAGTTTAAATTTTTGATAAACGCATCTTTATCGGAAATCTCCGCGGCGTCAGCGAGAAGTTCGGCAATCCCGTTTACGGTCTCCTCGTCAGCTTCGAAAAATTCTGCCCATGCGTAAAACATGCATTTTAAATGCTCCATTTCATCCTCGCCTGCTTTTGCCAGCGCGATCATTTTATCGAGAAACTCTTTTTCAGTAATTCCCATCGCTGTAAACTCCTTCCATTATGATCCGGATCCGGATCAGATTATGCGGCTGACCTGGCTCGCGGCAGCCACACCTAAGATTCTTCATATCCGAGTTTCAGGGTGATCAGTGAGTCGTCATCCAGAACCTCGCCCTTCTTATAGATATAATCGCGGATCAGAACCTTCAATTTCTCATTGACGGCCGGACTTGAAAAAATAGTATCCGGAACCGACTTTACGAACTCTTTGAGCCCCATTCCTGCAGTTCCCACCGGGCATGGGAGCGAAGCCTCGCGGCATGCCATACCAACTGCACAGGATAATTCCATGTGATTGATCAGCCGTGCCGGTGTCTCAAAGTTTTTGATCTTGATCTTCACGGACATCGGAACAAGCGTATGTACCATCGGCAGGATCTCCTTTCTGCCCCTCGCGGTCACGGACCATCTTCCAGATCAGGTCATGCATCCACTGGACAGTCTCCTGAAGCTTTGAATTTTCTTCTTTCAAACGGGCAATCTCGGCTTCCAGTTCCTGAATTTTTGCATCTTTTTCTTCGGACATGGTAAAAAACCTCCCTGAAAACTGTATGAGAACAGAACAAGTATAACATCAGAACAGAAAACTGTCCAGTGCGGGAAAAACGAAATCGCTATGTGAAATCACTCTGGGATATGGGATCAATACTTTTCCGGATGGAAAAGAGTGATTGATTCGATCGCGACTTTGAGATATAATAACCTTTGTTTATATTTCTGCCAAAAAGACATAAAAAGAGGGACATGAAAAATGAGTGCAGTATTATTGAAAGCGGGATGTTTTTTTCTGATCATCCTGATGGGATACGGTTTAAAAAAGATTGGTCTTTTGCATCAGACGGATCTTCCGGTCTTCTCAAAACTTGTCACAAAGATCACGCTGCCGGCGGCGATCATCCATAATTTCGGCCAGGCGACCATGGATGTCTCCATGCTGGTGATCGTATTGATCGGCTTCCTGTGCAGCGGCGCGTACGCGGTGATCGGCTACGGACTGTTCGCAAGGGGAACGAGAGAGCAGAAGGCCTTTGGTCTTGTGAATGCTTCGGGATATAATATTGGATGTTTTACCATGCCGTTCGTCCAGGGATTTTTAGGTGCGCCCGGCGTGGCGTGCACGAGTCTCTTTGATACGGGAAACGCGGTGGTCTGTACCGGCGGTTCCTATGCAGTGGCGATGTCAGTTGCCGGAAAAGGAGGAAACGGGGATAAACATCAGATCCGCAGGATCGTGGTGCAGCTTTTAAAGTCGGTTCCTTTTGACTGCTATGTGATCATGACGGCGCTGACCATGGCGGGACTCCGGCTTCCGGTCTTTGCGGACCAGGTTGCTGAGACGGTGGGAAATGCCAATACATTCCTTTCCATGATAATGATCGGTCTGGGACTGGAATTACATATGACGAGAGAACAGACAGGCAGTGTGGCGAAGATCCTGGGAACCCGCTTCATGATCTCGGCGGTCCTGGCGGTCCTGTTTTATCAGTTCCTTCCATTTTCCCAGGAGATCCGCAGAACACTTGCGATCTTGATGTTTGGTCCGGTATCGGCGCTCGGAGTCGCGTATACGTCCATGCTTGATGGAGATATCAATCTGGCCAGTGCAGTGAACTCGGCATCGATCATTCTGGGGATCGTGAGCCTGACAGCGGCGATCATTGTCTTCCAGTAATAGTTCTGAAAAAATAGTTGCGACACAAGGAGGAATAAGATGGAATTACGGAATGAAAAGGATGCGAGGTTTATCATCCGGCACCATGTGACGGAAGAAAAGCTGCTTCATCTGGAAAAAGGAGTCCGGAAACTTGGTTTCCAGTCCGGCGGAAAACGCATCATGTCGATCTTTCTGGGGGTGTTCCTGCTCTGCATGGCAGCGAAGGCGATCGTCGGAGGCACGATCGGGGATGCGCTGATGATGATCGGGATCCTTTGTGCCATGGGCTTCCTGTTCGGCGGATATGCGCTCCTCAAAGGTTGGATGGATGCGAAGAAACAGATCCATCTGCAGTTTGAGGCAGGAAAGATGGATGACAATTACCAGTGGGAATACCGCTTCTATGATGACGGATATGAGGTTGTCGGAAAGAATGAGAAATCCCGTGTGAAGTACGATAATGTGGGACGTCTCATCGATATGTCCGGCATGTATGTGATCGTGGAACGCGGAAATGTGGTCCGGTATTTCATGAAGGATGACGCGGTGCAGGGAAATTCCACGGAACTTGCAGGTTTCCTCACGGAAAAATGTCATCTTCCGATGGAACAGCTCACGGTACGATAGGAGGTGCAGGATGGAACCAATATACGCAGTAAGATCAACATATGATGAAGATATGTTTTATCATCAGGTCGTGGCATCCAAACCGAGGATGATGCCGAAGGAAGAAAACGGAAAGAAGATCCGGTTTCAGCTCCCGGATTTCGGACTGAAGGATACATTGATGGCGCTTCTTGTGGGAGCAGCTGTTTACATGGCGTTCGGACAGCTTGAAACGTCTACGAGGATCCTGCAGGCGGTGCTCTGCGGCCTTGTGGCAGCGGTGGTCTTGAGACGAATGAATGAGAGACAGAACGGGGAGACTTCCGGGAAAAAGACAAATTCGATATCGGCAGATAAAAATCAGGCTCTGCAGCTTCTGGAGAGTTCCGGCTTAAAAGGAGAGCGCTGCACCCTGAATTTCTATGAGGATACCTTTACCGTGGAGCGTCCGGGGATCATCACGGAGTACCAGTACGAAGGGATCGCATGGATCAAGGAGACCAGCAAATATTATATGATCTTCTGGAACCGTTCTCTTGCGATACCGGTGGAGAAAGCCGGTTTTTACCGCGGGAAGAAGGAGACTTTTGGAGGCTTCCTTGAGAAACGCTGCAATAAGGTGATCGAGAAAGTAAAAAATGCGTAAATGGATCAAAACTTCCTGCCTGGGACAGGGACTGTGCGGGATGAGTGATCTGCGCGAAAAATAAAACGGAGAGGATTGTGGGGATGAAGATCAAGAAAGAAGAGAAGATGCAGATCGAGAAACTGCCGACACTCAAACTGAAGTATACGTTGGTGGTGCCGTTCATGGGGATCGTGGATGTATTGACAATGGGGAGCTTTTTTATGAATCCGGCAGCGGATGGAAAACCGTTTATCAAGGCATTCTATGTTATCTGCGGGATCGCTGGTCTCCTGTTTGCTCTTTGGGGGCTTTTATGGAAGACTACGATCGATGGAAAGACGATCCGGGTGAATCCTGTGATCGGAAGGAAAAAAGTGGTCCCATTTACGGATCTGAAAAAAGCGGTCGTGTATAAGAAGAAAAAGACGGGTTCGATCGTGAGTTATGAACTGATCGATAAGAATGACAAGCCGATCGTTACGATCTATCCGCTCATGAAGGACAGCAGCACGCTGATGGAACGCCTGAAGAGACTGAAATATCCGGTGGAAGAGGCGTAAAACAGGCAGAAAATAACGACTGCGTGGTGCAGATATGCCAGAAAAAGGTTCCGTGGTGAATAATCCGGGACCTTTTTGTTCATAATGATCTCTGAAAAGAAAAGGAGGTCATGTTATGACAAAACTGGACTGTACAGTGACAACATGTGTTCACAACGCGGAAAAATGCTGCTGTAAAAATACGATCCTCGTGGAGGGCGCACAGGCGAGAAACTGCTGTGATACCTGCTGCGGGAGTTTTGAGGAAAATCGCGGAGGTCTTTTTAAGAACCTCTTTAAGACACCGGAATCGAAGCTGCAGGTCGACTGCGATGTGATGAACTGCCTTTACAATGATGACCGCACATGCCGGGCAGAGCGGATCACGATCGCCGGTGACGGGGCTATGGCGGTCGGACAGACAGAGTGTGCGAGCTTCAGGGAAAAATAAAAAAAGGAAGTGACGGGACGCAGCGGACATGGAATCCGGCTGCGTTCTGTGCGTTCCGGCTTTTTCACGCGGCTTATCGACCTGATACGGAGAGCGCGACGTCTGCTGATTTTTTTAAAGAAAGGGATTGACAAAACGGGATTCCTATAGTAAACTTACATAAGTTGTGAGAACAACTGACAGGAAAGCAGGTATCCGCCTCACCCTGGCACGAGTAAGTGACCCGGGTTCATAGACATCGGTTTTTATCATGCAGCAGCATGCCAAACCAATGCAGTTACGAGCGGATAGTTACCTATCTGCTTTTTCTTTTCTATCGACATATGTAGAGTATGAGAGTTGGAGGTGTACGGCTATTAGCGAGTTAATGATTAACGAGCAGATCCGTGATAAGGAAGTTCGTTTAATTGGAGAAAATGGTGAGCAGCTTGGAATCATGTCTGCAAAAGACGCTTACAAAATGGCGAGAGATGCAGAACTGGATCTTGTAAAGATTGCTCCGGCAGCGAAGCCGCCGGTATGTAAGATCATTGATTACGGCAAATACAAGTATGAGATGATCCGTAAGGAGAAGGAAGCGAAAAAGAAGCAGAAAACGGTTGAGGTGAAGGAAGTTCGTCTTTCCCCGAATATCGATACAAACGATCTGAATACAAAGATCGGATCTGCGAGAAAGTTCATCGAAAAAGGCAACAAGGTAAAAATTACGCTTCGTTTCCGCGGTCGTGAGATGGCTCATATGAACCAGACGAAGTATATTCTGGATGATTTCGCTGAGAAACTTTCCGATATCGCTGTTGTCGATAAGCCTTCCAAAGTAGAGGGAAGAAGCCTGGTAATGTTTTTAACTGCAAAACGATAAGGGAACAATTTTAAGGAGGAAACAACAATGCCTAAAATGAAAACAAGCAGAGCAGCTGCAAAACGTTTCAAAAAGACCGGAACTGGTCAGTTAGTGAGAAATAAAGCTTATAAGTCCCATATCTTAACTAAGAAATCCACAAAGCGTAAGAGAAATCTTAGAAAAGACATCGTTACCGATATCACAAACAGCAAGGTAATGAAGAAGATTTTACCGTATTTATAATTTGTTTTCGGAATTAAGATTAAGGAGGAAATTAAGCAATGGCAAGAATTAAAGGTGGCTTAAATGCCAAGAAGAGACATAACAGAGTGCTCAAGTTAGCCAAAGGTTACAGAGGAGCTCGTTCCAAACAGTATAGAGTAGCAAAGCAGTCCGTAATGAGAGCTTTAACAAGCTCCTACGCTGGCAGAAAAGAGAGAAAGAGACAGTTCAGACAGCTCTGGATCGCTCGTATCAACGCTGCAGCTAGAATCAACGGTCTTTCCTACAGCAAGTTCATGTTCGGCTTAAAGCAGGCTGGTGTTGTTATGAACCGTAAGGTATTATCCGATATGGCTATCAACGACGCAGAGGGCTTTGCAAAGCTTGCTGAGTTAGCAAAAACAAAACTGGCTTAATTGTTAGTGAGATAAGAGAAAACCTTCCTGATGGAGTGATCTGTCGGGAAGGTTTTTGCGTTTGTGGGGTGTCTGCTGCTGGGTGTTGGTTGGAAAGAGAGAAGTGGGTTGATTCATAGTGTCGGAAGGTATGGGCCGGTGAGACTCCGGGCCTGGACACTTCGGGATTCCGGGAGGGTTCCTCTAACCCCGCAGAAGAATGCTAAGGACGGAGAGCTACGGACACAACTCGCTGCGCTCAGACAAGTGTCCGCCGCTCTCCAACGCATTCTCCTGCGGGCTAAGAGGAAACCAGCTCCCGGGATCAGGCGGTCCATGCCCGGAGCCTCACCGGCACTGTGTGTTGGCGGAGAGGACGCCGACGCTGCGCTGGGCTGGTGATGGGGATGTTTGTAGCTTTCGGAAATGCTTTTCTGAAGACTAAGAGAAAGTCGGATTCATGGGATTGGGCGGTCCATGCCTGGAGTCTTGCCGACGCTGCGCTGGGCTGGCGGTGGGAATGTTTGCAGCTTTCAAACGGTTTCCCAGAGGCGACGATCCAAGTCTGGAGCTTTATCGGTGATGGGATGGCAGTGAAAGGAATAGAGGGGAGGGATGATCGAGATGCGTATTGCACTGAACGGGCGAATTGGTGATGGGAAGTGCCATCGGAACTTTCTACTAAACAAAAAAGGCTTAAGTCTTTCGACTTAAGCCTTCGTGCAGAAGAAGGGACTTGAACCCTCATGATATTGCTATCACACGGACCTGAACCGTGCGCGTCTGCCAATTCCG
>OBWK01000084.1_pt1 | contig 78320 bp, 80 predicted proteins | sample 1495251 | NCBI WGS metagenome assembly OBWK01 (sample SAMEA2580065, study PRJEB22360) | human gut metagenome | biome: human gut; feature: human-associated habitat; material: faeces | place: Denmark | collected 2008/2010 | reverse complement strand
CTCGTATTGGAGAAGAAGTAGGGGAAAGTCGTGAACAAATACGCAGGTATATTCGTCTGACAAACCTTGTTCCTGAATTGCTTGAATTTGTTGATGAGGGGCGTATTAAAATGCGTCCTGCCGTGGAACTTTCTTATCTTGATGAAGATTGCCAGCGTGATGTGGTTGACGAAATCGACCTAAATGACGCAACCCCGTCACACGACCAGACAATCCGTATGCGAAAGTTATTCAACGAGGGCAACCTTACAACCGAAGCAATCCACGCTGTTATGTCTGAGGAAAAGCCGAACCAAAAGGAAAAAATCGTGTTGAGGGGCGACAGAGTAAGACAGCTTATCCCGAAAAACATTCCCGTCAGTCAGACGGAGGATTTTGTCTGCAAGGCATTGGAGCATTACAATAAGTTTTTGCGTAACCGTGCAGAGCGTGACAGCAGATAGCCTGTTTTACAGTTCCCCTTTCTCACACTCTAACCCCTTAGTTATACTTCTACCTACCGAAAATGATATATATTATCTCACTTGAATATAACTATCTCAAAGTATATGTCTATCTCTAAGGGGCAATCGCACAGTATGAACGGACTGGAGGTGTATGGTAAAATGAAAAATTAACGAAAAATCCGCATTTGTTTTTCGGCAGGTAAATTCTGTCGTAAGAGAAAATCCACAAAGGCACATCGTAGCGATACGGTGTGTTTTCAATTTTTACAGGAGGAAACGCAATGATAAAGTCAAAATTCAAAAGAGTCACGTCGCTTTTCTTGGCGACCCTTATGTGTGTGACCACTTTTGCAGGCATTGGCTCGACAACAGCATATGCTGCTTCGGGAGAAAAAGCCGATGTTTATATGGTCGATTTCCCTCGTGATGGCGATGCTAATTACGATGGGGTATGGGGACATAGCAATTTGACCTTGAAAAATGGTTGGCATACCGGACGTTCCAATTTTACTAATCTTAAGGCTATTGGCTCATACTCAGGCAATGTTGCTTATTGTATTGAGCCGGGAATTTCGCTCAAGGTCGGTCAGACAATGAATAAGTATGACGAAAATTATTTTAATAACCTTGCAGCCAACGGGGTTATTTCCGGAGATGAAATCCGTTTTTTCGTTGGTCGTATTTTACAGTATGGCTACCGTGGGACTATTTCGACATCTTGGAGGTCACAGAATGAAGCAGCAGCAAACAGCATTGCACAGGCTTATGCTACACAGCTTCTTATCTGGGAAACTGTTATCGGAGAACGTGATGCGAACTTCAACCATGTAGCAGCCAGTGGTTGCAGCAATGTGAAAGATGTCATCAATGCAAAGCATCCGCTCCGCAATAAGATTTTCAGCTATTATAACAGTATGGTGCAGAGTGTACAGAACCATGCGACCATACCGAGCTTTTGTAATAAATCATCCGGTTCGGCAAAGACAATAGAGCTTGAGTGGAACGGAAGTAAGTACACAACTACTCTGACAGATTCCAATAATGTGCTGTCCAAATATAATTTCAAGGCAAGTATCAGTGGAGTAAGTTTTTCAGTGAATGGTAACAAACTTACTGTTTCTATGGATACTGCACCGAGTAAGGAATTTACGATTACCGCAACCAAGAAAAATGCAGTCCGCAGAGGTGTGGTTGTATGGTCAGAGGGCAAACACGGTCAGAACTCCAGTGTGCAGGATGTTGTCAGCTATGCTCAGGAAGTAAGCGACAGTATCAACGGTTATGTGAAGATGAAAGTCAGCTATGGTTCTTGTCAGATTGTAAAGACCAGTGAGGACAGCAAGGTTGACGGTATCAACTTCACGATTACCGGAAACGGTATCAATCAGACAGTTACAACAGCTAATGGCGGTAAGTTCCAAATTGATAATCTTATGCCGGGTATCTATACTGTAACCGAGCAGGTATACGATAAGTACGAGCCACAGGAAACACATAGAGTTACCGTTGTAGCAGGACAGATTGCAAAGGTCAATTTCAATAACAAACTGAAGCGTGGCGACCTTCAGGTAGTGAAGTCCTCAGAAGATAACCTTGTTGAAGGTGTGAAGTTCCATCTTTTCGGTACTTCTCTTTCCGGTGATGCTGTTGACCAGTATGCAGTTACGGACAAAGACGGTGTGGCAACTTTCAAAGATGTGCTTATCAGTGGTTCTGAACCATATACTCTTGAGGAAGTGGACACAGCTATCCGTTATGTTGTGCCAAAAAATCAGACTGCACCAGTGAAGTGGAAAGAAGTAACCACAAGAAACTTCAATAACATTTTGAAGAAATTTACTGTAACAGTAACAAAGAGCGACGCTGAGAAAGGCGAAGCACAGGGCAATGCCAAACTTTCGGGAGCAGTTTACGGTATCTATAAGGGAGAAACGCTTGTAGATAAGTATGTTACTGATGAAAACGGTCAGTTCACTACCAAAGAATATGTTTGTGATACCGACTGGACAATCCGAGAAATCACACCGTCAGAGGGATATTTGCTTGATAAGACTATCCATGAAGTAGGTGCAGACCCGAAACTTTATGAGGTGGAACACAACCTTACTTCCAATGATGTAACCGAGCAGGTAATCAAAGGCAATGTGGCTATCATTAAACACACTGATGATGGAGAAACAAAGATTGAAACACCTGAAAAGGGTGCTTCCTTTGAGATTTACCTGAAATCTGCCGGAAGCTATGACGCAGCCAATAAAGACGAGAGAGATACTATCGTATGCGATGAAAATGGCTTCGGTCAGACAAAAGATATGCCGTATGGTATTTATACCGTACACCAGACTTCCGGTTGGGAAGGCAGAGAGATGATGGACGATTTTGATGTGTTCATTTCACAGAACGCACAGACCTACCGTTATCTTATCAATAACCGTAACTTTGAGAGCTTTGTCAATGTAGTCAAGGTGGACGCAGAAAGCGGAAAGAGTATTCCGTATGCAGGAGCAGGATTTAAGATTTACGACCCACATGGCAATCAGGTCAAAATGACCTTTACTTATCCGACACCGACCACGATTGATGTGTTCTATACCGACGCAAATGGTTCTCTTGTAACACCTGAGAAATTAGATTACGGCAAGGGATATTCCATCGTAGAGGTACAAGCTCCATACGGATATGTACTTGATGATACTCCGGTATATTTTGATATTACCGAAGAAAATTCCACAGAGGAAGGCGGCGTAACTGTTGTGAAAGTCAATAAGCCGAATATGGCACAGAAAGGTACTATCACGGTTGAAAAGACCGGAGAAGTATTTAGTGGTGTCAATGTAAGTGGTTCTGAGGACAGTGATGTTATTTATCAGCCTGTTTATGAAGTGGCAGGACTTGAGGGTGCAGTTTATGAAGTCCGTGCTGCGGAAGATATTAGTACACCGGACGGTACACTCCGCTATTCAAAGGGCGAAGTGGTAGATACTATCACAACAAGCTCCGATGGATTTGTTAAGAGCAAAGAACTTTATCTCGGAAAATATGAGGTCAAGGAAATTACCGCACCTTATGGAATGGTAATCAGTGGCGAAACACATACGGTTGAGCTTACTTATGCAGGTCAGAATATCTCTGTTACCGAAACTTCCACATCGTTCTATAACGAAAGACAGAAAGTTCAGGTAAGCCTTGCAAAAGCCATTGAAAAGGATAAGACATTTGGTATTGGCGACAACGGAGAAATCAAAAATATCAGCTTTGGTCTTTATGCCGCAGAAGATATTGTATCTGCAAGCGGTACAGTTATTCCGACTGATGGACTGATTGAGATTGTCAGCGTAAATGAAAATGGAACTGCTGTTATGAAGTCAGACCTTCCGTTTGGCAAATACTATGTCAAGGAGATTGCAACCGATGAGCATTATGTTCTCTCTGATACGAAATATCCGGTTGTGTTTGAATATGCAGGTCAGGATACCGCAACAGTTGAAATCAAAGTGAATGATGGAAAAGAAATCAAGAATGAACTTATCTATGGTTCTGTATCAGGTAAGAAGATTGACGAGAACGGAGAAGCACTTGAGGGTGCTGTTATCGGTATCTTCAAAGCCGAAGAAACAGAATTTACAAAGGATACTGCACTTATGACGACTACCTCTGCAAAAGACGGTAGTTTTTCTTTTGCAAAAGTTCCTTATGGCAAATGGATTGTAAGAGAAATCGAGCAGCCAAAGGGATTTGTTCTTGATGAAAAAGCGTATGAGGTCAATATCAGTAAAGCCGAGCAGGTAGTTGAAATTGAGATTGTCAATGAGTATGTTCACGGCAATATCAGACTCACGAAGATGGACGCTGAATATCCAGATAACAAACTTACGGGTGCAACCTTTGAGGTATATAAGGACACCAATGAGAACGGAAAGATTGATGATGGCGATGAACTTATCGGAAATCTTGAAGAAACCGAAACCGGAATTTATGAGATGAAAGAGCTTCTTTACGGAAAATATATTGTCCGTGAAACAAAAGCACCAGAGGGCTTCCTGCTTGATAAGGGAGAATACTCTGTTTTCATTGAGAAAGACGAAACAACTTATTCCGTTGAGAATAAGGCTGGTGTTGGATTTATCAATGAAGCTATGCGTGGAACACTGAAAATCGTCAAGACATCTTCAGATGGTAAGGTTAAAGGTTTTGCGTTCAGAGTAACCGGAGCAAACGGTTATGATATGACATTTGAAACAGATAAGAACGGCGAAATTGTGATTGAGGGACTTCGTATTGGCGAATATACCGTATCCGAAGTGGCAAACAATGCCTCTGCCGCATATATCACACCTGCCGACCAGAATGTTACTATCAAACTTGATGAAACAGCCGTTGTAAAAATGCACAATGAGTTGAGGGATACTCCGAAAACAGGAGATGATACCAATATGAAACTTTGGTATGTCCTTGCCGGACTTTCTGCTGTCGGTATCGCCGTAACTTCTGTTGTTGCACACAAAAAGAAGAAAAAGGAGGGTAACGAGTAATGGAAGCAAAGACAATTATCGCTATCGCATTAGTCGCCGTTATTGTCGGCGGCTTTATCTTTCTTCAGGTTAAAAACCGTAAGAAGTAAGTAACAAGCGAACATTAACCAGTCGGGGCAGAGCGTAAAAAACTCTGTCCCTTTAATTTTTGGAGGAACATTATGAAACAACAGAAAACGGTGGAGAGCCGAGTGCTTGAAATCTTAAAGGAATGCCCGATGTCGAGGTATGATGATATGCTTCTCATTCTGCATTATTACAATCGGTACGGATATATACCTGCCGGAAATCTTCCGCTTGAGGATATTGTATTTAATTACCGAGCATACGGACTTCCTTGTTTTGAAACCATACGCAGGGCAAGGCAGAGAGTACAGTCCCTTTTTCCTGAGTATTCACGTAATCCGCAGAAAGAAGAACAGAGCGGCAGTATTTCTATTGTAATCAACATTAACTAAGGAGGTATTTTCGTGAAAGACAAAGCAACTTTTCAGAATAAGGTCAAGGTGCTGAATAAACTCTTTGACTCCGGTTGTGATACGGAGAAAAAGTTGCAGCAGCTTGATATGGAAGCAATCCTGAAAATCCCGAATATCACGATTCCTGATATGGGTGTGATTATGGAGCTTCAGAAGAATACAAAGTCCGGTAAACTCTTTTCATATTTGGGCGGCGGTTCTGATGAAGCAACAAAAATGAGAGGTAAGGAAAATGAAGCAACAGGAGAATAGAGCAGAGCCGCAGGAAAAGCAAATTCGATTTATAGACAGTCATTACAATTTAAAATTCTATATTCCCGATGGAGGGAAAATCAGGATTACTTTTCGTGATGGACACACAGCAGACAGAGTGTGCAAGTATATTGATGACTACCATTTGTATGTCGGAAATTGCTGCTATCATATATGCGAGTTTGCTGAAAAAATGGAGCTTAGTGGAAGTAAAGCTGAACCTGTCAATCAATCCGAACCGTCAAAAAACAAGACCAGAAACAGAGAAAAACAGCGATAAGGAGGTGCAAGAGTAATGGCACGAAAATATGACCTTATTTCTGAGCTTTACAACCGCACCTGCAAAACGGTTGTGTCAAATCCTCAGAACTGGCAGGCATTCTTAGCTTCAGCTTGCCGAAATTATAAGTTACGTTATGACGAACAGCTACTTGTATATGCACAGCGACCTGATGCAACAGCGGTTCTTGAGATAGAGCAGTGGAACAAAATTTTTGGCAGATGGGTCAACCGAGGTGCAAGAGGTATTGCTGTTTTTGCTGATGAAAACCGTTCACGGCAAAGACTGACACATTACTTTGATATTTCAGATACTCACGAAAGCAGATATTCAAGAACAGTCCCGATTTGGGATATGCGTCAGGAATACGAAGCTGATGTGATTGAAACATTGGAAAGCACTTTCGGAGAGATTGAGAATAAGAGCAGTCTTGCCGAAGCAATTATGGGAGCAGCAAGAAATGCGGCAGAGGATAATATCCCTGATTATCTGCAAGACCTTTACTATGCAACCGAGGGCAGTTCCTTTGAGGAAGTGGAAGAGGATATTGTGGCTTTCATTTATAAAAATGTCGTGACAAACAGTGTGGCATATATGATGATGTCAAGGCTCGGCGTTGATACGGACGGTTATTTTGAACTTGATGATTTCAGAGATGTTACCAACTTCAATACGCAGGAAACACTCAATGCACTTGGATTTGCTACCAGTGATATTGCAGAAATGGGATTGACGGAAATATCTAAAACAATTACTGCACTCAACCGTCAAAATCGCATAATTGTCGGTCAGGACAGAAATGAATACAATAAGGTTGAAAATAACGACGAAAGGAGTTTGGACAATGAACGAACTGACCTACACGATGGTGGGCGATTACAGCCTTCCGAACCTGAAACTTCCACAGCAGCCGGAAGTGACGTTGGGCAGATACGCTCAGATGAGGAGAGAGTTTCTGAAGGAACATCACAGAGTCCTTTACTACAATCTCCTGACGAGGGGCGAACTGACACAGCACTTGGCGGAAGTGGAACAGAGAGCCAGCAAGATGGAGGAAACAATTCTGAGCCAGATGGCACAGAAAGAGGGAGTGACCGAACAGATGAAAGCGGAGGATATGATGAAATGGGTTCGTCTGATGAACTCCCTTCGCAATTCGGCACAGGAAATCGTGAAAGCGGAAGTGATATTCGCTTAGAGTATTACGACAGAACGCACGAGGATAAAAGCCTTCCGTTCTTTGGACGTGATGAAGTAATCAATGAAATTCTCAGAACGACACCACATTTGTCAGCAAGTCTGGAAGAAATCAAAGATTATTATGAACGTAATCCTGATAACAAAGACCGCACAGAGTATATAAAGAGTATTTTCAATAATGATTATACCGAACTTACTTTAGAGGACGGCAGGACAGTAGGGTACAAGACCTTTGAAAACGTTCTGCATTTGTGGGAGGGCAAATACGACAGCAGAACCGCACAGAGCTATTATGATTGGGCTGTTATTGCCCGACATTTTGAAGCTATGCGATTATTGGGAGAATTAAGTGACAGCATAAAACCATTACCGTCAATGGACGGTCAGATGACATTCATATTAGACGGTCGGGCAGAGGAAAAGAAAACCTCTGCCTTTACTTTTTCTCAGGAGATTATCGACGCTGTTCTTGCGAATGGAAGCGGATTTTCTGAGGGTAAAATGCGTATCTATGAGCAGTTTGAAAAAAGCCTTTCAGCAAAAGAAAACGCAGACTTCTTAAAAAATGAGTACGGTTGGGGCGGCTCTTATCCAGTAATAACCGGAGCAGGAATTGATGAGAGTCACGATGGAAAAGGTATTACGATTACGAAAGGTATCGGTAAAGAAAATCCACATATCACGCTTTCGTGGTCGCAGGTGGAGAAACGTATCGGGGAACTTATCCGAACAGACAGATACTTAAATCCAAAGGAAAAAGAACACTATCCTCAGTGGCTTGAAAGTCAAGAGGAACGCAGAGCCAAAATCGAAGAAACGAAAAGAAACCGTGAGATACTCTCTAATGCACCACCGGAGCAGGAGGTCGAACTAGCCGAAAAAGAACCTGAAGAAGCGGAACAGCTGCAAGATGTGAAATATGAATATCATCTTGGCGATAAGGTGTATATCGGTGCTTCTGAGTACGAAATCTTATCTGTTGATGATGAGAGAGTAATGCTCTATGACTATGATGTGCCACTGTTCAATAAGGAATTTTCACGCACAGAGTTTGACAGAAAAGTGCGAGAGAATCCGATGAATGAGCATTTGATTGTAAAGGAAGAACCTGCCGAAGAAAGAAATGAAAAAGAGCCTGAGCCGTTAGTTCCCGCTTGGGAGCAGAAGAAAAAAGTCAAAGGCTTTGACTTGCACCCTGATGTGCCTATGGCAGACCGTCACACTTTTAATCTTAGAGAAAATGAGGTTGAAACGGTTGGTAAAAAGGAACGCTTCCGCAGAAATATTATGGCGATACAGCTTCTTAAAAAATGTCAGGAAGAAAACAGATTTGCCACTCCTGAAGAACAGATTATCTTATCAAAGTATGTCGGTTGGGGTGGGCTTTCAGAAGCCTTTGATGAAAATAATTCAGTGTGGGCAACGGAATATCTGGAACTTTCTTCGGTATTAACACCGGAGGAATATGCTTCGGCAAGAGAAAGCACATTGACTGCGTTCTACACGCCGCCCGAAGTTATCACAGCCATTTATAAGGCAATGGAGCAGATGGGCTTTAAGGAGGGCAACTTGTTAGAGCCGTCCTGCGGTATCGGTAATTTCATCGGTATGCTGCCGGACGCAATGCAGGACAGTAAGATTTATGGTGTGGAACTTGATACGATTTCCGCAGGGATTGCACAGCAGCTTTACCAGAAAACAACCATTGCGGCACAAGGATTTGAAGAAACAAATCTGCCGGACAGCTTCTTTGATGGAGTCGTCGGAAATGTGCCTTTTGGAGATTTTAAGGTATCAGATAAAAGATACGACAAGCATAAGTTCCTGATACACGATTACTTTTTTGCCAAGTCCCTTGATAAGTTAAGACCCGGCGGTGTGATGGCTCTTGTAACGAGCAAAGGCACAATGGATAAGGAAACTTTAGCAGTACGAAAGTATATTGCACAGAGAGCAGAGCTTCTTGGAGCAATTCGATTGCCGAATAATACCTTTAAGGGTAATGCAGGAACGGAAGTCGTTTCGGATATTCTTATCCTGCAAAAGCGTGACAGACTGATAGATATTGAGCCGGATTGGGTTCATCTTGATACCGATGAGAACGGAATTAAGATGAACTCTTATTTTGTGCAGCACCCCGAAATGATACTCGGAGAAATGAAAATGGTATCGGGGCGTTTCGGTATGGAAGCAACTTGTGTACCGTATGAAAATGCAGACCTTGCAGCACAGCTTGATGATGCAGTAGCAAATATTCACGGAGAAATCACAGAATATGAAGTCGAGGAAGAACTGGAGGAGGAAGATAATTCTATTCCGGCAGACCCGACAGTGAGAAACTTTTCCTATACGGTGGTGGACAATAAAATCTACTATCGTGAAAATTCCCGTATGACTCCGGTGGAAGTGTCGGCAACCGCAGAGAACCGAATTAAGGGTATGATTGCTATTAGAAATTCCGTCAGAACGCTGATTGAATTGCAGACAGAAGATTACCCTGACAGCGAAATCAAAGCGGAGCAGGAGCGATTAAACAGACTTTATGATACCTTTTCAGGTAAGTACGGACTCATTAACAGCCGTGCAAATACTTCTGCTTTCTCGCAGGACAGTTCATTCTCTTTGCTTTCCGCATTGGAGATAATCGGAGAGGACGGAGAACTGGAGCGTAAGGCTGATATGTTTTCTAAGAGGACAATTAAGCCGCATACTCCGGTTACTTCTGTTGATACGGCAAGCGAAGCATTGGCGGTATCTCTTGGAGAAAAAGCCACGATTGATATGGACTATATGATGGAACTTTCCGGTAAATCGGAGAATGAAATCTTTGAGGACTTAAAGGGTGTTATCTTCTTAAATCCGCTTTATGAGTATGGAAATTCTTACGAACCGAAGTATCTGATGGCTGATGAATACCTTTCGGGTAATGTCAGGGAAAAGCTGAGAATTGCAAAGAACTCGGCAGAACTCTATCCGGAAGATTATAAGGTCAATGTAGAAGCACTTCAAAAGGTGCAGCCGAAAGACCTGACTGCAAGTGAAATTTCCGTGCGACTTGGTGCAACTTGGCTGCCACCGGACGATGTGCAGGAGTTTATCTTTCATTTGCTTGAAACACCACGCTATGCACAGTGGAATATCAAAGTTCACTTCTCTCCATTTACGAGTGAGTGGAATATTGAGGGCAAATCCTATGACAAAGGAAATGTAAGGGCATATAACACTTATGGAACTTCCCGCATCAATGCCTATAAGATTATTGAGGAAACGCTGAATTTAAAAGATGTGCGTATCTTTGATTATATCGAAGATGATGAGGGAAAGAAAAAGGCTGTCCTGAATAAAAAGGAAACAGCGATTGCTCAGTCGAAGCAGGAAATGATTAAGCAGGAATTTCAGGACTGGATATGGTCTGACCCTGAACGAAGGGAAAGGCTTTGCAAATCCTACAATGAGAAATTCAACAGTGTCAGACCTCGTGAGTATGATGGAAGTCATATCATCTTCAATGGTATGAACCCTGAAATTGAACTCAGGGAACATCAGAAAAATGCGGTTGCCCACATCCTTTACGGAGGAAATACACTTCTTGCACACGCAGTCGGAGCAGGAAAAACTTTTGAAATGGTAGCGGCAGCACAGGAGTCGAAAAGGCTTGGGCTTTGTAACAAGTCACTGTTTGTTGTACCAAATCACTTGACCGAACAATGGGCGGCTGAGTATTTGCAGCTCTATCCGGCGGCGAATATCCTTGTCGCAACAAAGAAGGATTTTGAAACCAAGAATCGTAAAAAGTTCTGCGGCAGGATTGCAACCGGAGATTATGACGCCGTTATCATCGGACATTCACAGTTTGAGAAAATCCCGATGTCCATTGAAAGACAGAGGGCAATCTTAGAACAGCAGCTTGAGGAGATAACTGGAGGAATTGCAGAACTCAAGCGAAACCGAGGGGAAAACTTCTCCATAAAGCAGCTTGAAAAGTCAAAGAAATCTATCAAGCAGAAACTTGATAAACTCAATGACCAGACGAAAAAAGATGATGTTGTAACCTTTGAGGAACTTGGTGTAGACAGGCTTTTTGTTGATGAAAGCCATTATTATAAGAACCTTTATCTTTATACAAAAATGCGTAATGTGGGCGGTATCGCACAGACGGAAGCACAGAAATCTTCCGACCTCTTTATGAAGAGCCGTTACCTTGATGAGATTACCGGAGGACGAGGAACCGTATTCGCAACGGGTACACCTATCTCAAACAGTATGGTGGAACTCTATACGATACAGCGATATTTGCAGTACAACACGCTTGTGAAAAATGGGTTGCAGCACTTTGACGCCTGGGCTTCCACTTTCGGAGAAACCATTACGGCAGTGGAACTCACACCGGAAGGAACAGGATACAGAGCAAAGACAAGGTTCGCAAAATTCTATAACTTGCCTGAACTAATGGCGATGTTCAAGGAGATAGCGGACATTAAAACAGCAGATATGTTGAACCTGCCAGTACCGGAAGCAAAGTACCATAACATTGCAGTAAAGCCGTCGGAAATGCAGAAGGAAATGGTTGCTTCCCTTGCAGAGAGAGCCGAGCAGGTGCGTGGCGGTGGTGTGGATTCAAGCGTAGATAATATGCTGAAAATCACGAATGACGGAAGAAAACTGGCTCTTGACCAGCGTATGCTAAACGATATGCTACCTGATTTTGAGGGCAGTAAAATCAATGCCTGCGTCGATAACATCTATCGGATATGGAAAGAAAATGCCGACAAGAAATCGGCACAGCTTGTGTTTTGTGACCTTTCCACGCCGAAGAATGACGGCACATTTTCCGTCTATAACGACATCAGAAAGAAGCTGATTGAAAGAGGTATTCCTGAAAGTGAAGTGAAGTTCATACACGAAGCCGACACGGATATGAAGAAAAAAGAACTGTTCCAAAAGACTCGCAAGGGAGAAGTCAGGGTGCTTCTTGGCTCTACTCAGAAGATGGGAGCAGGAACGAATGTGCAGGATAAACTTATCGCACTTCACGATGTGGATTGTCCGTGGCGACCTTCAGATTTGGAGCAGCGTTCCGGTAGAATTGTCCGTCAGGGCAATGAAAATCCGCAGGTAGATATTTACCGCTATGTAACAGAGCAGACCTTTGACGCATACCTCTATCAGCTTGTGGAAGGTAAGCAGAAGTTTGCAAGTCAGATTATGACGAGCAAATCTCCGGTCAGGTCAGCAGAAGATATTGATGAAACCGCACTATCCTATGCAGAAATAAAAATGCTTGCAACAGGCAATCCATATATCAAAGAAAAGATGGACTTAGACATTCAGGTGCAGAAGCTGAAGATGTTAAAATCCAATTTCTTATCGGAGAAATATGGACTAGAGGATAAGGTCATCAAGTTCTACCCACAACAGATTGCTTACTTGAAATCCCGTGTAGAGGGACTTACAAAAGATGTTGAAACAGCAAAATTACACCCGAAACCGATAGACGAGCAGCCGCTTGGAATGACGGTATCGGGTGTTTCTTATTCCGAAAAAGCCGAAGCAGGTCAGGCAATCATCAATGCCTGCAAGTCAATGAACAGTCCCGATGCGATACCACTTGGCGAGTACCGTGGCTTTCAAATGGAACTGTATTTTGATACGGTTCAGCGTAATTATGTTGTGAAATTAAAAGGCGAAACAAGCAGAGATGTACCGCTTGGCGATGATTCTCACGGTAATATCGTGAGAATAGATAACGGCATTGAACGCTTTGAAGAAACACTTGCTGATACGAAAAACAGCCTTGAAAATACGGAAAAGCAGTTTGAAACAGCGAAGCAGGAAATCGAAAAGCCGTTTGCCAAAGAGGAAGAATTGAAGGCAAAAACTGCTCGACTTGATGAGCTGAATATCCTGCTCAATATGGATAAAAAGGAAAATGAGATTGTCGGCGGAGAGCCTGATGAGGGCGAAGCAGTCGGCGGCAGAAAGGAGAAATCGTATGAGAGATAAACAGAAAGGCGGTGGTCGATATGCCTTTTATCGCACCTGAGTTAATCATTCAGGCGAAACAGATGGACTTATTAACCTACCTGAAAAATTATGAACCGTATGAGCTGGTTAAGTTTTCAGGTAACACCTATTGCACCAGAACCCACGACAGTTTGAAGATTTCAAACGGGAAATGGATATGGTGGTCGAGAGGTATCGGTGGCAGGAGTGCTTTGGATTATCTGATTAAGGTCAAAGGTTACAGCTTCCTTGAAGCGGTGGAAACCATTATCGGACACACAGCGATTCAGGTTCCGGTCTATGAAAAGCCACAGCCAAAAGAGGAAAATAAACCGCTTCTTCTCCCTGAAAAATGTGCTTCCAACATAGTGATTACAGAGTATCTTTTCGGGAGAGGAATAGATTTTGAAATCATCAATTACTGTATCTCTAATGACCTTATCTTTGAGAGCCTGCCGTATCACAATGTTGTGTTTGTAGGCTATGACGAGAAGAAAGAACCAAAATATGCAGCCTACCGTTCCACGAATAAGCGTAGGATTATGGGCGATTGCAGTGGCAGTAAAAAAGATTATTCTTTTCGGCTTGGTAAGGAAAACTTGGAGGAAGTACACCTCTTTGAGTGTGCCATTGATTTGTTATCCTATGCCACGCTTGCGAAGCTGAACGGGCAGGATTGGAAAGAAATGAGCTTTGTTTCGCTGTCCGGGGTGTATTCTCCGGCAAAGAAAATTGAGGACAGTAAAGTGCCGATTGCACTGGAAAAGTATCTTGGCAGTAATCCATCTGTCAGGAAAATCCGTATCCATTTTGACAATGATATAGCGGGCAGAAAGGCAGCACAGACCTTAAAAACCATTCTGCCGGATAAGTATGAAATCGTTGATGAGCCACCAAAAGCAGGTAAGGACTTCAACGATTTTCTTTGTATGCGGATGGGAATTTACAATAAAAAAACACACGAAAGGAATGAAGAACGATGAATGATTCTAAGATTAAAGTTCTCTTGGTAGAACCGGAAAAGTACCCGAAGGAAATTGTAATCGACGACAGTCTGGAAGCAATGCAGGAGGTTGTCGGCGGGGATATTGAGGAATATATGCCCTTTGATGATGACGTTGCAATCATCTGTAATGAGGAAGGAAAGATGAGAGGACTTCCGCTTAACCGTGCAGTTTATGTGCAGGATAATGATAAGAAAGAGATGGTAGATATTATCTGCGGCAAGTTCTTTATCTGTTATGCACCACCTGAGAGTGAGAGTTTTCAGAGCTTGCCGGACGATATGATGAAGAAATACAAGGAACAGTTCAAGTATCCCGAACGCTTTTCTAAGGATGTGGGCGGCAATATCGTGGCTGAACCGTTTAAGCCGCAATCAAAGAATTATGAGAGATAGTAGCCTGAGAACGGGGCAACCCGGAGGAGATGTTTATTCTTAGCGAGCAGACCATTTGGATAAACACAGTTTCCCAAACGGTAAAAGGCTCGTTAGGGGTTGCCCCTAATACCCCGTGAGAAAGGAGAACTTGATTTGAGAGAGTTATTACTTATCGCCGCTGGGACACTGCTCGGCAGTTGTCTTGGCGTTACGATGATGTGCTTATTCCAGATTAACAAAGATTGCAGAGTAAAGAGAAAGGAAGATACCGATTATGAGAAAGAGAAACATTCAGAAGATTGTACGCTTTAACCGCAAGGAAGCACAGGACTTGGCAGCAAAGGCAAAGAAGGCTTGTCTTTCCGAAGCCGGACTTATCCGTTTACTTATCAGAGGTTACGAGCCGAAAGAGAAACCCGATGACCGCTTCTATGATGTGATGAGGGAACTGTCCTCTATCGGCAATAACATCAATCAGCTTGCGGCTAAAGCTAATACGCTTGGTTTCATTGACGCACCTATGCTGAAGAATGAAGCTGCGAAGTGGAATAAGTTCCAGTCAGAGATTGAGAGGACATATCTTCGTCCAAATCAGAGCGAAATGAAATGGCAGTAACAAAGTTGTGGTCGGTTACAGAAAGGCTCGGTCAGGTCATTGACTATGCGACCAATCCCGAAAAGACTTCTGCAAAAATCAAAAGGGAGTTTTCGCCGGAACAGTATCAGGCTCTTGCAGATGTTATTGCTTATGCAAAGGACGAGGAAAAAACAGAGCGTGAGTTCTATGTTGAGGGTATCAACTGTAATGTGGCGATTGCCCGTGACCAGTTCATAACGGTTAAGGAGCAGTACCAAAAGACAGACGGTATCCAAGCCTATCACGGATATTTGAGTTTCAAGGAAACAGATATATCTCCTGAGATGGCACAGAAAATCGGAATGGAGTTTGCAAATGAAGTGTGGGGTAAAAGATTTCAAGTCGTTGTGACAACCCACCTGAACACAAAGCACCTGCACTGTCATTTTGTCATCAACTCTATTTCTTTCGTCGATGGGAAACATTTATGGGGAGAGGAAAAAGCGTGGTTCAAATTCCGAAAAGTTGCAGACAGGATTTGTGAGAAGTACGGACTTTACTATGACCCGAATCCGAACCGCAGTAAGCAGTCGGATTATCTGACGATGAAAGAAAAGGCAGGTATGCCGACACGCTACTCGGTTGCAAAAGAAGCCATTGATTATGCTATCGACCACAGCAAGACCCTGAAAGAATTTCAGTTTGCACTCAAGGAAATGGGATATGCCTATAACCTGAGTCCAAGCCGAAAATATTGGACGGTCATTCCAAAGGGATACGATAAGCCGATACGACTGAAAAATCTCGGAGCTGATTATACCAATGACCGGATTGTAGAGCGTATCAAAGAAAATCGTGATAGATGGGCAGAAATTGAGCCGTTCCAGAGGGCGACTTATAAACCAAGACAGTACCGTATGCAGACCAGAGGACAGAAGCTGAAAAAGAAAGGCGGACTTTATGGGCTGTATCTGTATTACTGTTACAGACTCGGTTATCTGCCAAAGTATAAGAAACAGAATAACGCAAGGCTTCATTATCTCTTGAAAGATGATTTAATGAAGCTCGATAAGATTACTGATGAAGTAAGGCTGCTCGGACGAGAAAATATTTCCACGGACGAACAGCTTTTTTCATATAAGACTTCCTTAGAGGAGCAGATGAAAAATCTTGTTGCCGGAAGAACACATCTCCGAAAAAAGATAAGAACAAATATTGATGATGGTCAGCTTCAGGCGGCAAAAGATGAAATCGCTTCTATCAATGGAGAATTGAAAAAACTCCGACGAGAAGTAAAACTCTGCGAGGATATTGCGGAGAGGTCAAAGGTTATGGAAGAAAACCTTGAGCATATCGAAACAGAGGAACAAAAACAGCAGAGAAAGGAGAAATCACGCTATGAACAACGGTGGTGACGCAGCAGAGCAGGTCGTTAGGCTTTCGCTTGAAGGATTTGAAGTTGCTGCAAGATTAAGCGGTTCGGCGGCGAAGAATATCGCATTGCTTTTGGTATCGGTTCTGAAGCAGGAGCAAAAGACGAAGGGCAAAGCAAGGCTTACCAATATGATTAAGTCAGGCAAGGAGCTGAAAGTCTTTTCCATTCCGCAAAAGGATTTGAAGAAGTTTACCGAACAGGCAAAACGCTATGGCGTTCTTTATTGTGTCCTCAGAGATAAGAACACAAAGGGAGAGAATGCTCCGGTAGATATTATTGCAAGAGCAGAGGACGCTTCTAAAATTCAGCGTATCGTTGAAAGATTTGAACTTGGCAAGGTGGATAAGGCTTCGATTGTCAGTGAAGCAGAGAAAGCTATCGCAGACCGTGAAGCGGTTGAAAAAGAAAAGCCGACCAAATCCAAGAGTGAAATCATTATGGAAGAAGCGGTCAGAAATCCAATGCAGAAAGAGGAGCGAGCAAACGCAAACCCCTCAGTCGCCAAAACAGACAAAAGCCCTCTGTCAAGGCAAAACTCAGAGCCGGTAGAAACGCAATCTGATAAGGGTGTTGCAAAGCCAGTGGAAAAGCCATCGGTCAAAGAGAAACTTGACCGTTATAAGGCACAGGCAAAACAGCAAAAAGAAGCAGAGCGTAAAGAGCCGGAGGTTAAGAAAGATGGCAAGAAGCCGCAGCAGAAAAACGGTCAGACGGTACACCGTCAGCCGAAGAAGAAACCCAAAACAAAAGAGAGGTAATTCACTATGACAAATGATTTCAAACCCGCAAAGGCTGGCGGTAATCAGCCAAGATTATCTAAAGAGGAGTATGCGGAAAAGAAGCGAGCAGAAAAAGAAAAGATCTATCAGATGATTGATGACGCTGCCCGTGAGATTGTGAGTGACCCTGAGAAGTTCAAGAGCTTTCTTGATACGCAGAGTCGAATGGACAGATATTCCGCAGCAAATGCTCTCCTTATTTACAGTCAGTATCCGCAGGCAACACAGCTTAAAGATTTTAATGATTGGGGTAAGGACAATGTGAAGATTACCAAAGGGGCAAAGAGTGTTTCTATTCTTGAACCAGTGGAATACACAGGAGCAGATGGCTCTCCGGGTATTTCCTACAATGTCAAAAAGGTATTTGATGTTACGCAGACAAATGGAAGAAAAGCTCCGGCAGTATCAGCAAACCGTGACCCGAAAGCACTTATCACGACAATGCTTGATGTATCTCCGGTGGAGGTTGCGGCAACCGATGAACTTCCGTATCCGAATATGGCAGCTTTCTATAATAATGAAAAGCAGACCTTGTATGTGAAGCGTAATGTGGGCGACAGTGTAGCAGTTGCTCAGTGTGTCGCTCAGGAACTTGGACACGCACAGCTTTCTATCAACAGCGAAAGTTACAGCCGCAGGGATATGGGCTTTCAGGCAGTGTGTATCGGATATATGCTTTGCAAGAAGTATGGCGTAGATACACAGAATTTTGCGATTAACCGTATTCCGGAGGGACTGGCTTCCAAAGAGCCGAAAGAAATCCGTGCGGAGCTTTCCAAGACCCGAAATGCAATGGCAGAAATTCACAGTCATATCTCTGATGAAATGTTCCGCAAGAAGCAGGAGCGTTCAAAGGACTATGAGAGATAATGGAGGGCAGATATGGAAAAAGAAAAACTCTACCACATTGCTTTGGACGATTATGAACACGGTGTTGTCATTCGCTCCTTAAACGATGAGAAAACAAAGTTGATGGAGGAAGGCAAGTCCGCAGATGCAGTAGACGACCTGCTTGTAAAAGTCGGAAATGCCCCATTGAAAAAGTTCAAAGTAATTGAAAGGAAACGCTCAGATGAAGCGAGATAATGACAGGCAGACTGCCATTATTTTATCTATTGTCGGTATCGTTCCGGTCATATGGCTGGCACTTCTGATTGCACCTTCCATAAGCGGAGGATTGCCGGAGATAGCAGCCAATCTTCCGACACTCTTTGATAATCCATTTTCCATAAAATTATGTGGGGACAGCCTGAAAACTGTCCTCATTTTGCTTTTATGCTATGGAATGGGTATCGGGATTTATTTCTCGACAAGAAAGAATTACCGCAGACGAGAGGAACACGGTTCTGCTAAATGGGGCAATGTCAGAGCCATTGATAAAAAGTACCGACAAAAGCCGCTGTCAGAAAATAAGCTGATGACTCAGAATGTGTGCATTGGACTTAATGCCAAGAAGCACAGACGAAATCTGAATACGCTTGTATGTGGCGGCTCCGGTGCAGGTAAGACAAGATTTTATGCAAAGCCTAATATTATGAACGCTGCCAGAAACAGCTATGTGATTTTAGACCCGAAAGGAGAAATCCTGCGAGATACGGGACATCTTCTTGAGAAGAAAGGTTACGAAGTGCGTGTCCTTGATTTGATTTCAATGGAGAAAAGCCATTGTTACAATCCGTTTGTATATTTGCAGAACGACAATGATGTGCAGAAGCTCGTAACCAATCTTTTTAAGAGTACCACTCCGAAAGGTTCACAGAGCAATGACCCGTTTTGGGATACGGCAGCGTCAATGCTTCTGCTTGCACTGGTATTTTATCTGCACTATGAAGCACCACCGGAAGAACAGAATTTTGCAATGGTAATGGAAATGTTAAGAGCCGGGGCGATTGAGGACGAGGACGACCCAAGTCCTTCTCCGCTTGACAATCTGTTTTCGGATTTGATGATAGATAATCCTGACCACATTGCTTTGAAGTATTACCACTCTTATCATTCCGGTTCTTCCAAAACATTAAAATCCATACAGATAACCCTTGCAGCAAGGCTTGAAAAGTTCAACTTGGAGAGTCTTGCTGCTCTTACTTCTGCCGATGAACTGGATTTACAGTCACTCGGAGAGAAAAAGGTGGCACTGTTTGCACTGATACCGGATAACGACTCCAGTTTCAACTTCTTGGTATCCATTCTTTACACACAGCTCTTTCAGCAGTTGTTTTATGCAGCCGACCATATCCACGGTGGCTGTCTGCCGATGCCTGTTCATTTTATGATGGACGAATTTGCCAATGTTTCACTGCCGGACGACTTCGACAAGATACTGTCGGTTATGCGTTCCCGTGGGGTATCGGTAAGCATCATCTTACAGAACTTGGCACAGCTTAAAGCCTTGTTTGAAAAACAGTGGGAGAGCATTGTGGGTAACTGCGATGAATTTCTTTACCTTGGTGGAAATGAGCAGTCAACCCATAAATACGTGTCGGAGCTGTTAGGAAAGGAAACCATTGATACCAACACGTTCGGAAAGAGTACCGGAAGAAGTGGTAACTATTCCACCAACTATCAGATTAGCGGCAGAGAGTTACTTACCCCTGATGAGGTGCGTATGCTCGATAATCAGTACGCTATTTTATTTATCCGTGGGGAAAGACCCATTATGGATTTTAAATATGACATTATGAAACACCCGAATGTGGCACTTACCACAGACGGAAAGGCAAGTCCTTATAAGCACGGAGAAGTCACAAAAGATATTGCTTCGATTGCCATTTGGGACATTGACCCTGCAACACTTCCTGAAAAGGAAATGGAAGAAACGAACTGGGAACTTCTTTCCGATGAGGAGATGGAAGCTCTGTTCATAAACAATCAAACAAATTAAATTTTGGAGGTATTCAACTATGACTATTTTTAAGAAAAAAGCAACTGACATTCAGGAAACAAAGAAACTGCCTATGACCGGAAAGGTTAAGAAAGGCTTCCGTGCTTACTGCACAATGGTCATTGTCGGTGCGTTGGCACTTGGAATGACAACGACTGCATTTGCAGCGAATGACCCGCTTACCGTAGTCAATAATCTGTCCGATTTTATCTTCGGACTTATCCGTGCCATCGGTATGATTTTGCTTGGCTTTGGTATCGTGCAGGTCGGTCTTTCACTCAAATCTCACGACCCTTCTCAGAGAGCCAATGGCTTCCTGACTCTTGCGGGTGGTGTCATTATCACTTTTGCGAAAGAAATCCTTACTCTTATCACAGGCTAAGATAAGAGTTACACAGTTATCGAGGGGTGTGCCAAGTTAAGGTACACCCCTTAATTGTAAGGAGGTGCTTTGAATGAGTGATAACTGGGTAGTTCAAAATCTTGAAAATGCCCTTGAAACTTGGAATGAGAAACTGTCAGAAATATGGACGCTCATCACAACTACACCGCAGAACTTTAAGGGCGGGAATATCTGGAAGGTTATCGTTGACATCAACGGTGCGGTTCAGGCTATCGGGCTTGCCTTGCTTGTATTGTTTTTCGTGATAGGTATGGTAAAGACCTGCGGAAGTTTTACAGATGTGAAGAAACCGGAACACGCTTTAAAACTCTTTGTTCGTTTTGCACTGGCGAAAGGTGTTATCACATACGGAATGGAGCTTATGCTTGCATTATTTAATATCGTGCAAGGTACGATTTCAACCATTATGAATGCTGCTGGATTTGGAACTCCGGAACAGACAACTTTGCCCGCAGAGATGGTAACGACCATAGAGGATTGCGGATTTTTTGAGAGTATCCCTTTGTGGGCGGTAACGCTTATTGGAGGATTATTTATCACGGTGCTGTCGTTTATTCTGATAATGACAGTGTATGGACGATTTTTCAAGTTGTATATGTACACAGCACTTGCACCGATACCGCTTTCCACATTTGCAGGAGAACCTACACAGAATGTCGGCAAGAGTTTTATCAAGAGCTATTGTGCAGTTCTGCTTGAAGGGGCAGTCATTGTACTTGCTTGTATTATTTTCTCCGTATTTGCTTCATCGCCGCCAGTAGTGAATCCTGACGCAGCAGCAGTTACGCAAGTGTGGGCATATATCGGGGAACTGGTATTTAATATGCTTGTTCTTGTCGGTGCAGTGAAAATGTCTGACCGTATTATCCGAGAGATGATGGGACTTTAAGGAGAGATTTTGAGATGAACCAAAGAGATTGTAAGAAATGCGTTTACTATGGCGGTAAACGAAAAGGCAAAGTCTTTTGCCTGAATGATAAATGCGTGAGGGAGAAAGACCGACACCGCAGGAAAGGAAACAGATATGGAAGTAAAAATTAACCGAGAAATCAGAAATTATACAGAGTCAATGTTTTTTGGACTGTCGCTCAGACAGTTCATTTTTTCTGTTCTCGCTTGTGGCGTTGCGATAGGACTGTATTTCTTGCTCAGACCGTATGTTGGCACGGAAACCGTATCGTGGGTGTGCATTTTGGGTGCTGCTCCGTTTGCGGCACTTGGCTTTGTGAAGTACAACGGTATGACCGCAGAGAAAGCAATCTATGCGTGGATAAAATCGGAGTTTTTAATGCCGAAGAAGCTGGTATTTCACTCCACCAATGTTTATTACGAACTGATGAAGCCAAGCATTGAACAGAAGCAGAAGGAGGTATTGAAGTCAAATGATTAAGACTCTTACAAATTTGTTTAAGCAGGATAAAGAAAAATTTGTTGTACCGAAAGGGGTGCAGGACGTGATTCCCGTGGCAGCTATCTTTGATGATGGCATTTTCAAAGTGGGAAAGGATAAATATTCAAAGACCTACCGCTTTACGGATATTAACTATGCAGTGGCAAGTCGTGAGGATAAGGAAGCGATGTTCCTTGAATATTCCGAACTTCTGAACTCCCTTGACAGTGGTGCAACGACAAAAATCACAATCAATAATCGTCGGCTCAACAGACTGGATTTTGAGCAGACAATTCTTATTCCGACAACCGGAGATAATCTGGACGAATATCGAGAGGAATACAATAAAATGCTTCTTGATAAGGCAACGGGTGCAAACTCCATTGTTCAGGATAAGTATATTACCATTTCCATCAACAAAAAGAGTGTGGAGGACGCAAGAACTTATTTTGCCCGTGTCGGTGCAGATTTGATTGCTCACTTCGGTAGGCTCGGAAGTAAATGTGTGGAACTGGAAACAGACGAAAGACTTCGTATTTTTCACGACTTTTATCGTGTGGGAGAGGAAAGCTCTTTCCATTTTGATATTAAGGAAACAAGAAAAAAGGGACACGATTTTAAGGATTATATCTGCCCTGACACAATGGAATTTGAAAAGGACTATTTCAAGATGGGAAACCGTTATGGAAGAGTCCTTTTTCTTCGTGAATATGCGTCCTATATCAAAGACAGTATGGTAGCGGAACTTACGGATATGAACAGAAATCTGATGATGTCCATTGATATTGTTCCCGTTCCAACTGATGAAGCAGTAAAAGAAGCAGAGAACCGTTTGCTTGGTGTGGAAACCAATATCACGAACTGGCAGCGTAGGCAGAATGCCAATAATAACTTCTCTGCAACTGTTCCGTATGATATGGAGCAGCAGAAGAAAGAAATGAAAGAGTTCCTCGATGACCTTACAACCCGTGACCAGAGAATGATGTTCGCTGTTATCACGATGGTTATTACAGCAGACAGTAAGGAGCAGCTTGAGAATGATACGGAAGCATTGCTTACCACAGCAAGAAAACATCTTTGCCAGTTCGCAACGCTGAGATTTCAGCAGGTAGACGGACTCAATACGGTAATGCCGTTTGGAACGAGAAAGATTGATGCGTTCAGAACACTTACCACAGAGAGCCTTTCGGTATTTATCCCATTCAGGGTGCAGGATATTTTCCACGAGAACGGTATCTATTACGGTCAGAATGTTATCAGCAAAAATATGATTATCGCAGACCGTAAGCAGCTTTTGAATGGTAACTCCTTTATTCTCGGTGTATCCGGTGGTGGTAAGTCGTTTGCAGCAAAGGGAGAAATCATCAATCAGGTGCTTTCTTCGGATGCAGATATTATTATTATTGACCCTGAGCGAGAGTATTCACAGCTTGTCAATGCGATGGGTGGAGAAGTAATCAATATTTCTGCTACTTCTGACAATCACATCAATGCAATGGATATGAATAAGGATTACGGCGACGGTGCAAACCCTGTCATTTTGAAATCTGAGTTTATTATGTCCCTTTGTGAACAGCTTATCGGCGGAACAAATCTCGGAGCGAAGCAGAAGTCTATCATTGACCGTTGTACGGCAAGTGTGTACCGCAGTTATCAGCAGAATGACTATCAGGGACATATACCGACCTTGCAGGATTTCAGGGCAGAACTTTTGCAGCAGGACGAACCGGAAGCAAAGGAACTGGCACTTGCTATTGAGCTTTTTACGCATGGTTCTCTGAACACTTTTGCAAAGCAGACGAATGTGGATACCAATAACCGCCTTATCTGCTATGACATTCTTGACTTGGGTAAACAGCTTATGCCGATAGGTATGCTTGTTGTCCTTGACTCTATCCTGAACCGTATCACACAGAACCGTGCAAAGGGTAAGAATACCTTTATCTTCATTGATGAGATTTATCTTCTGTTCCAGCACGAATATTCTGCAAACTTCCTCTTTACCTTGTGGAAGCGTGTGAGAAAATACGGTGCATACGCAAGTGGAATTACCCAGAACGTCGATGACCTTTTGCAGAGCCACACAGCGAGAACAATGCTTGCAAACTCAGAGTTTATCATTATGCTGAATCAGGCTTCCACAGACAGGCTTGAGCTTGCAAAACTTCTGAATATTTCCGACCTTCAGATGTCTTATATCACGAATGTGGAAGCAGGACACGGACTTATCAAGGTGGGAAGTTCACTTGTACCGTTTGCAAACAAATTTCCTAAGAACACGAAACTTTATAAACTGATGACAACCAAACCAGGCGAAGCGTAAGGAGGAATTTAAAATGTCTAAGATTCAATTTCGCAATGCTGCACACAGAGATTTTGTATTGGAAAATCTGGATAAGTGCAAAGTCAACGACTGCTATCACAGAGCATTTTTCTATGTGATGGGCATTTCAGAAGAAACGAGAATGAACATCGGAAAGATGTTTGATTTTAAGAGGGACTGTATCATACCGGAAGGTATGCACGGAGGTTGGCAGACAAGTGGCACAGTCAAAGTCTGCCACCTTGCCTTTAATCTCTGGAATGGATTTACGGAAGAAGGCAGGGAAAACCTCTATACACCGGAGGAACTGTTCTGTTGCGGATATGCACCGTACTTTATGGAGGGTATCAAGTTGAGGTATCCGGAGTATTGCAGGGATTTAACCCCGCCTAAGAGAAACGATATGGAAAGGTAAGAGGATATGAGCAGAAAAATCTATATTATTATTGCGGTGGTGCTTACGGTAATGTTGTCTGTAAGCACCTTCTTTATTATTCGTAATCACATTGACTCTGCCAAGCAGAATGAAGTCTATGATAACCTTGCGGAGATTGTGGAGGACGAGCCGCCAAAGGAAAATGAGGGCGTGATGTTTTCGGAAGATAAGGACTATCTTGCTGAATATCTTGAACTTTATCGGCAGAATGAGGATATGGTGGGTTGGATAAAGGTTGAAGATACCAATATCAATTATCCGGTCGTACAGTCTGTAAATGAGCCGAACTTCTACCTGAAGCACAAGTTTGATAAGACCTATTCCGCTTATGGCTGCCCGTATGTGCAGGAAAATTGTGATGTGCAGAAACCTTCAGACAACATCATTATTTACGGACACCACATGAATGACGGTTCTATGTTTACGGGACTGATGAAGTACAGAAACAAGAGCTTTTGGGAAGAACATAAGACTATTACTTTTGATACACTGACGGACAGACACCAGTATGAAGTGATTGCAGTCTTTAAGACGGTTGTTTATACAAACAGTTCCGACAGCTTTAAGTATTATGAGTTTACGGACGCAGAAAATGCGGCAGAGTTTGATGCGTATGTTGCTAAGTGCAAGGAACTTTCTTTGTATGATACCGGAGTATCGGCAGAGTATGGCGACAAGCTGATTTCTCTTTCTACTTGTGAATATTCAAGAAACAATGGCAGGCTTGTTGTTGTCGCTAAGAGAGTGGATTAAACCCCACTCTCTATTATTTTTCGAGAAAGGAGGAAACCGATGGCTGATATAAAAACAAGAGATACAAGCAAAGGTACAATCAAGACCATAAATAAGGCAGCAGTTGCCACGGAGCGAATGAAGAAAGCCTATGTGATGACGAAAGATAAGGCAGAACATTCCACCAATGCTTCGGAAAATTCCGCAGAGGAATATGCTTCCGATAAAATCGAAGCGGCAACGGATAGGACTGTTCACGAAACAGCATACCGTGCGGATAAAGTCGGCAGATGGGGTGTGCGTGAAACAAGACAGAATTATCAGAAAGCCAAAACGGGAATTGAGAATTTCAAGACCAAGCGTGCAGAGAAGCAGCTTCAAAAACAATCGGTCAATCCTGTCGGAAAACAGAGCATCCGAACTCTGGAGCGTACAGAGAAAACAATTAAACAGTCTGCAAGGTCGGCAGGAAATACGACAGTCAAGACCGTATCGAAAGGTGCAACCAATACTGTTCAGAGGTCGGTCAAGACCGCAGAACAAACGGCAAAGACTTCTATTAAGACCACAAAAGAAGCTGCCATTATAGCACAGAAAACAGCAAAAACAACAGCCAAAGCAACACAGAAAGCGGCTCAGACGGCAAAGAAAGCGGCGAAAGCCACAGCAGATACCGTCAAAGCGACAGCGAAAGCTACTGTTGCGACAGTCAAAGCGATTATTGCAGGGACAAAAGCACTTGTAGCAGCAATCGCCGCAGGAGGTTGGATAGCGGTGTTGATTATTATGATTGTCGTGTTGTTCGGTGTTGCCGTAGCAATGTTCGGTGGAGGAAGTGACAGTAACTCCTATACTCCGGTAAGTGCAGAGGTAGAAGCCTATGAACCCATCATACAGAAGTATGCCAAAGAGTACGGCATTCCTGAGTATGTAGAACTTATCAAGGCGGTTATGATGCAGGAAAGCGGCGGCAGAGGACTTGACCCTATGCAGGCAGCAGAAGGAAGTTTCAATACGAAGTATCCGCACGAACCTAATGGAATTAAAGACCCTGAATATTCTATCCAATGTGGTGTTCAGGAATTGAAAGCGGCTCTTACCTCGGCAGAGGTGGAAAGCCCGATAGATATGGAGCATATCAAACTTGCCCTGCAAGGCTACAACTTTGGTAATGGGTATATTTCTTGGGCAAAAACCAATTATGGTGGATATTCCTATGCCAATGCAGTAGAATTTTCGACAATGCAGGCTTCCAGACTTGGGTGGAGCAGTTATGGAGATACGCAGTATGTCGCTCACGTTCTGAGGTACTATCCGTATGGGCGAGCCTTTACTGCCGGAGGTAATCAGGCGATTGTTGAGGTTGCCTTGACGCAGGTAGGCAATCAGGGCGGACAACCTTACTGGAGCTGGTACGGCTTTAATAGTCGAGTGGAATGGTGTGCCTGCTTCGTATCTTGGTGTGCTGACCAATGCGGGTATATTGAAAGCGGACTTGTTCCGAAATTTGCAGGTTGCGTGGATGGTGCAAACTGGTTTAAGTCGAATGGGAAATGGCAAGACCGCACTTATGAACCAAAGGTAGGAGATATTATCTTCTTTGATTGGGAAGGCGACGGTACAACAGACCACGTTGGTATCGTAGAGAAATGCGAGAATGGCACAGTTTATACCGTGGAGGGTAACTCAAGCGATGCCTGCAAGCAAAGACAGTATGCAGTCGGAAGCAGCAATATCTATGGATACGGTATTCCGGCATATTAAAAATTCCAGACGGTGTCTGGAAAATTGAAAAGATGGCTGCTCAGTTGAGTAGCCATCGGGTACATTATGAGAAATCGGTTGTTTCTCTGTTATTCAGGAAAATATGGTGTGTATGATAAGTGAAGCTGAAAAGCATATCGGCATTTTCTTTACTGCCGTCTAAAAAGGAAATATCATCGGCAAGGATAAAAAGAATTGCTAACAGCTTCTTGATATATCCAGTATAGCAGGCATAATCTACATAGATGTTGGCGATATATCCCTCGGCAAATTCTATCAGGTCAGCGTCAATTTCAAAGCTGTTGGATAACTCGTAAACGGTCTTGATGAATTTGTCCTTATCAGCAATTCGTTCTTTACTTGGAACACTTCTGCGGTTCTTCTGTATGAATTTCAAAAAATCATCAGCTTCCGTAAAGTCAGGAGTGATTGTGTTGCCAGTTCCCAAATCTGTTTTGTAATCCTCAAATTTCTCTTTTTCAAACCGATTACTGAATATTATCGTTTGTTTGTCCATTCCTTTTTACCCCTAAGTTTCTTCTATGGAGATTGTTTGACTTGGCTCTTGGGTTGTGATTTGTCTTTCGCCATTAACAATCGTGAATCACTACTTTTATAGTATAACATAAAAATAGTTGAAAATCATCACTAATAGTTGGTTTGACTTCCTTTGGGTGCGTGTGATTTGAAATTGACTTAACCTATACTATTAGTTATGGAAACACACTAAGGGAGGTGATGTGATGAAGCTCGATACAATCGGCAAGAATATAAGAAAGTTCCGACTGGCGAGGAAATTACGCCAAGAAGATTTGGCTGAGAAAACAGATTTGACAACAAATTATATTGGTATGGTTGAGCGTGGAGAGAAAATTCCGTCACTCGAAACGTTCATAAAGATAGTAAATGCTTTAGGTGTATCATCGGATATGGTTCTTACAGATGTTCTGGAAACGGGATATACAGTCAAGAACTCTATGCTGAATGAGAAGCTTGAAAAACTTGCTCCTGAAGATAGAAACAGAATTTATGAAGTTATAGATACACTTGTAAAGCAGTCAAAGCAAATACTTCCATAAAACACAGAAGTTCGTCCTAATCGACGAGCTTTCTTTTTTTCAGTATAAAAACAGCATAGATTTTTCAGTATCTTTTTATAACTATCACGTTATAACTATCACGAACCGTCAATATATCCCTGTTTATAAGGGTTTGACGGTTTTTTTCTTCTCGCAGGTCTACCGCAGAACTGCACGTAATCCCTTATATATTCACTCGAAAACGTTGTACAAATCGTTGTAAATCATGCTACAAGGCTTCTCAATTCTCTGTTTGCTCCTGCCTCTGACGCATGGGCGTACAAGTCCAGCGTTATCGTTATGCTTGCGTGTCCCATGATATACTGTAAATTCTTCGGGTTCATGTTCTTCTGTGCAAGCTGTGTGCAGTAAAAGGCTGTGTGCATTAGCAGTAGTCCAGATAATGCAGGAGCGTATGCTTCATTTCCTTGCTGGCTCTGGTTTTCCCGTTCTCAATCTCATTCAGGTTCTGTCTGCTGATATGCAGTTCCTTTGCCAGTCTGCTTTGGGAATAACCGAAGGCGTTCCGTTTGGTTTTCAATACTTCGATAAAATCCATGTCATTCATGTTCATTCCTCAAATCAAAAAAGGCATACGCCCATAGGAGCATACACCATGTAGTTTGTGCTTACGATATGCTGTTTTCGACCTGTCGGGTAGAAAAAGCAATGTCGCAAGTACAGTAAGTTCTTATAACTTCGTACATCGTTTCATATCGGGATTTTTGTAATTGTTTTATGCCTTGTTTCTTGTAATAGTACCCCCCCTGTTAGATAACGGGTGCTTTGAACGGTTCGCTACGCTCGCCAAACCGCCGAAGCGAACCAGCCCCTTGCAAGCATGGCGGAAAAATTTTTGGGAGATTTTCCCGCCACCGTGGCTGGATCACTCCGTCGGTTGTCGTTTGCGTCCTTGAAAGCACGTTTCTAAAGCAGGGCAGAAGAAAAGGACAGAAACCTTTGTTCCTGTCCTTTCCATGCTCTATTCATTTTGTTGAAACTAAAAATTTCACTTATACTCTTGTTCCCAATCATTTTCTTGAAGCAAAGAATAAAGTAACGTTGAATAATCAGTAAGAGTATTTTTAGCACGTTCGCCATACTCATTTTCTATAAAATCTAAATCGTCTTTATCTGTGTGCATTATTAAACCATGTTTTTCTGTTTCAATAGGAGAACCGTTTTCCCAATTATTCGCTTCAAAATAAATGTACGGAATACCTATATCATTGAAAGGGGCATGGTCGCTTCTTTTTTGCCCTGTCGGGTATGGATAATCGATATTCCCCTCTGGCGGTAATTGTATTGCCAATCCAAGCTTTTTTGCAATGTCATACGCTTTAACTACTGCTTCAGCTCTATCTACTTTTCCATGCTCATTTACATTTCCACCATATAGGTAATGATAATCTCCTGCAAGAACACTGTCAATATTTATCATCAATACAATATCTTCTCTTTCCTTTTCGGAAAGAGTTTTAACATATTCTCTTGAACCACACATTCCGTTTTCTTCTGAACCAAAAAATATATAACAAATAGTATAGTGCGTCTGAGTATCAGCCATTAGCAAGGCATTTTCCAATGCAACAGCTATACCAGAACCATTGTCATCTACACCATGCGTTCCAGCACTGTCATAATGTGCTCCAACAACAATCGTCTTTTCACTTTCCCCCTTTTTAACTACTTTAATATTTTGGCTTGAATTGCTTTGCCTGCCACCCTCGAACTTGTTTTTTATCGACTCATCCATCATAGGAACGGCTTCCGTTATATTGAAAGATTGTATCGATATATCTTTTTCAGAATATCCGCCATTCAGTAGGGCAGAAAGGATAAACACAGCCATTTCTTTTTCTTTTTCCGTACCAGCGATACGTCCCGGATAATTGTCTTGAATATAATGCAAAAAATTGTATGCGAGTATTCCATAATCCTCTTTTGTTGAATTGATTGATACCTCATGAGGAATAGAAAAATTTTTCGCTTTTTTTATCATTTCTTTACTGTCATTATTACTACAGCCAGATAACATCGCTCCTAAAATAATAATAGCCAAAATACAAGAAAAGATTTTTTTCATAACCTAATTGCTCCTTAATTTACAAAAAATATCTACGTTGTAATACTCTTTTTTATTTCATTCAACACTTTGATTTGCTGTTTTTTTTAATGTAATGGCATATACAGTATTTATTTGTAAAGGGTCACTTTCTGCTATTTCTCCATTATAGTATATGACAACTTCATCGTCAACAGAAACGTCTGTATAACTGTCTTTGTTTTCTGCATCTAATGAAACTTAACAATTCTCCTCATTTGGATAATCTTCTGTATTGATATAGACGGTAATAAGGTTATCATGCACTTCTTCCACAATTCCGATAATACTTGGCTCATTTTCTATAATATAGTCCATAGTTCGATTATTACAGCCTACCAATCCCAATATACAAACTAACGCTAAAATAGATACTATCCAGCTTTTCATATTCATACCTCATAATTCTCTGTTATCTTTGTGCAAATTATATCATGTTTATCTTGGCATTGTCACTTCTTTTCTGCTTTTGAAAAATTACTTATCAGTCTATGAAAAGAGGAAATGCAGTTTGCCATTTGGGAAGCAATGAAAAGTGCTGAACTGGAAGCAATCACTTTTTGGAAAGCAGTTGCACCGGACGGAAAAGAACCGCCGATAGAAAAGGTCATAGCAATGATTGCATTGAATGTTAATAATAGAATGTATAATTGAGGTGTTTCGGCATCTCTTTTCTATTATTCTTTAAAAGAGTTGTATTAGGTGTTTGTAAAAAGTGACACCTTATCGGATAGGAGTTGCGAATGAATCCATATATCTTGAAAAAATAGATTATTCATAGTATAATGTCAAACGAGTAACTGTAACCAAAAGGAACGGAGAATACGAAGGAGCGTTACAGATGAGAATAAGCTACAACAAACTTCAAAAACTTATGATTGATAATCAAATGAAAAGACAAGATTTAATGCGTGCTGCGGAGATTTCATCGTCTGTTGCAACAAAATTAAATAAGAATGAAACAGTATCCCTTGATGTGCTTATGAGAATTTGCAAAGTATTTCATTGTGATATTGGCGATGTATGTGAAGTCATATTAGACGAATGATATGAGGAGGTCTGAAGATGGCGGCAAGTGGTAAGAAAAATATGTTTAACGAAGCTACCCGTGTTCAAATGCCAGCAATGGTTCATTTGACACGCCTTGGTTATACCTATTTCGGGAAGATAACTGAAGATATGGTAGGCACAGTATATGACCCTGACACCAATATCTTAATTAACGTTTTCAAGGAGCAGTTCGCACGGCTTAATCCTACCCACGCAGGAGAAGCGGAACAGACATTGAAAACTATTAGGCAGAATTAGATAATGATGATATAGGACGCAGTTTTTACGAGCGTTTATCGTCTGTTTCGCCTGTTAGATTGGTGGATTTTGAAAATCCAAAGAATAATACATATCATTTTACCGCCGAGTTCACTTGTAAGCGTGTCCCAACTTACCAATTTGAGCAGTGGAACAACATTCCAGTTCTCTGGAATATTACGTTTTAGTTGTTCGTTCCAAACCATCTTACCGCCAGATGAGCAGTATGGCTTTCCGTTTTCGTCTGGAAAATCAAATTGTGTGAACCAGTAGTCGTAAATAAGCTTAGCTTGCTGCTCTAAATTATCGTTTAGCATAAGGAGAAATATATTGAAATTATTTTTTGATGAGTCTGGATATTCCGGTTGTATTATGCCAAACAAAAATGGACAATTGTTTAATGATGGACAACGACATTTTGTATTGGGAAGTGTTTTTGTTGCTGATAAAGAAGATGAAATAGAGATACTGAACAAGTATAGACAGTTTAAGAATCGTTTCGGATTTATAGGAGAAATAAAAGGTTCTGAGCTTATGACTCAGCGTAATAATGAAGCCCTAAAATATTTTATAACAAATGTGCTTGATGATAAGCATTTCTTTATTTGTAATTATGATAAGATATTTTACTTGGCAACATTGATTTCAGTATATATTTTTGGAGTGCCATTTCAACAGCAAGAAACATTAACTTTTTATATGATGGCAAGTGCTTTGGCGGGAGAAAAAGAAGAACTGTTTTTACATTATTGTTCCGCAGTATGTGAAAACACCGATAATTCTAAAAAAGAATTTTTGGAATATCTTATTTCCTTTCCTTATGAAAAACTGGATAGAAATGATTATAATTTGTATATAGCATTTGCTAAGCTTATGTTAGAAAATAAGGATTATGGAGAATTCCCGTTGACTTACGAAGCGTATAGCTGCAAAAATACTGTAAATTTTGTGAATATGACGGCATTAGGAGAAACGCTTTTGAGCTTAAAACATCTACACGGAGTTGATATGAGCAAGACAGAAATATATCACGATAACTTAATGGGGTACGAAGAAGAATATAATCAGTCGTTTGAAGATAATAAAATACATATCAATTTTGTTGATAGCAAAGAAAATGAATTGGTTCAGTTAGCAGATAATATAAGCAGTATTTATCGTAAGTGTTTTGAAAAGTCGTTTGAAGCATTTAGATGCAATAAGCAATGGACAGAGAATATTTGGTTTACTGAAAATTATTCGAGAATTATAAATACTATTGGAATGGAACATATAAAGATGGATACCCAGATTTCAGATTATGTGTTACCTTTTGTAATTCGTGATATTTTTGGAAATGAATATGGACAATTTGAGAAAAACAAGGAAAAATTTTGGGGACTATTTTATTTCTACAAAGAAAAAATTATGGAAGATATAGATGCAATGAAAGTGGATTTACCACTTTGATTAAAATGAGAATGGTTATATTTCATATAAAGTATTGTGAAAATTTAGAAAGGACGGGCTATGGAAACAAAGCCAAGAATTTTATATTTACAAAAGATTTTACTGGAAAGAACTGATGAAGAAAATCCTCTTTCCACAACACAGTTAATCAATATATTGAGTGATGAATACGGGATATCTGCACATAGAACGACGGTTACAAAGGATATTGCAGCACTTCAGGAGTTTGGAATGGATATTGTTACTATCCATTCTACTCAGAGCAAATACTTTGTAGCCAGTCGTAAGTTTGAATTGCCGGAACTGAAGTTGCTGATAGATGCAGTAGAGTCATCGAAGTTCATTACAAAGAAGAAAAGCGAAACTCTGATTGAGAAGATACATACAATGACCAGTCCGGGGCAGGTGGCAAAGCTGAAGCGTAATAACTATGTGGTCAATCGCATTAAGCCGGATAATGAGCAGATATATTATATCATCGACGCTATAAATGACGCCATCAACGCAGGCAAGCAGATTTCTTTCCAGTATTACGATTATACCGGATTAAAGAAAAAGGTTCTGAAGAATAAAGGCGAAGTGTATAAGCTCAGTCCGTATAAACTTCTCTGGTGTGGGGACTATTATTATGTTCTCGGATATTCAGAGAAGAAAAGCAAGGTTATCAATTTCAGGGTAGACCGTATTGCTTCCAAGCCGGAGATATTGGATAAAGATATTGTTCCTATGCCTGATGATTTTGATATTGAGAATTACACAAAGGAAGTTTTCTTTATGTTCTCAGGCGAGAAAGTCCTTGTGGATTTACGATGTGATAATAGCCTGATGAAAACAATGGTTGACCGTTTCGGAGAAGATGTGACAACCCTTGCATATGATATGACGTCTTTCAGAGTACAGACCGAAATATCAGCCAGTCCTACCTTTTTCGGTTGGGTGTTTGGTTTTAATGGCAAGGTACAGATACTTGCACCGGAAAGTGTGAAAGGACAGTACAGACAGATGATTGCACAAGCCGATGAGGGTATGCAGGAAAAAGAAAACAAAGGACAGGAAATCTAACACTCCAAAGCATACGATGTCAAGAAACGGCAGAATCTTCCCGCAAAGCTCGCAGCATGAATATGCCGAGGGCGTGGAGTTTGAAGTTTATCCGTCTGCGGATACAACCGCCCCAAACTATCGTTGTGAAATTTGGGTAGCCGTGAACGAAAAAGCCAAGTAATAAGGACAGCAACTGCGAGTTGCTTGTTTGAGATAATGCGTGAGACTATAATAAAGGTGTAAGGGAGGTACTGCATAATGGATACAAAACAGGTTATACTTGAACTTCGTACTCAAAAGGGAATGTCGCAGGATGAGCTTGCAGAAAAAGTTTTTGTAAGTCGTCAGGCAGTTTCACGTTGGGAAAACGGAGAAACAGTTCCGAATACGGAAACATTGAAATTGCTGTCAAAAGTATTCGATGTTTCCATAAATACACTTTTAGGCTCACCGAGAAAGCTTATTTGTCAATGCTGCGGAATGCCGCTTGAAGATGATGATATTATCGGACACAATCACGATGGTTCTTTTAACGAAGACTATTGTAAGTGGTGTTATGCCGATGGAACATATACTTACAATGATATGGACGATTTGATTGAAGTTTGTGTTAAGAATATGGTAAGCGAGAATTTCACGGAGGAACAAGCCCGTTCTTATATGAAAGAGCTGCTTCCTACTTTGGATTACTGGAAGAAATATGATGAGCTTAGTGATAACGGTCAGTTTGAAGAATTCAAGAAAAAGTTAATCAATGAAATTAACGAATTGAATGTTGACGGAATGCCAAAGGTGGAAAAACTGAATGCCCTTGTGGGAAAGTATGTGAATCTTGAGTACCGGCTTCCGAATGGGCAAGCGGCTAAGTTTTTGAATGAGGCAAAGACATATCTGGGCAATCAGCTTGAATGTGAATACGGCGGCGATAGATGTTTCGGCGTTGTTGCAGATATGGATTTTATTCTTATTTGCACTTATGAAGAAGACGGTAAGAATCCGGAACTTGTATTGTATAAGAAAAGATGAGAATAGAGAAAAATAGTAAGCCATTGGAGTTAATGATTTCAGTGCAAGCAAAGAAATTTTGAGGTGTTAGCAATTTGCGACACCTCTTTTCTTTTGCGAAAAACCTACTTGAAAAATTTTTCGTATCAGGTATAATAAAACCATCGAAAGCAGAGTGCTTCCGATAGAAAAGAAAGTGAGGTGCAGGTATGAGAAGCAAGAGTCCTGAACTTATGAGTGAGATAAAAAAGTATATCGAGGATTATTACCTGCAAAACAGACAATCCCCATCGACTACAAAGATTGCTGAAGCGGTTGGTATTGCCAGAGGTACAGCATATAAATACTTGGTAGAGATGGCTGAGAAGAATATGATTGAGTATGACGGGCAGGAGATTCGTACCAATGTGACCCGTAAGTACAGTGGCGAACAGACACAGACACCGATTGTAGGTTCTATTCCTTGTGGCAGTCCTCAGTATGAGGAAGAAAATATTGAAGAATATGTATCACTTCCTACTGCCATTTTCGGCAAAGGAGATTTCTTCATATTAAGAGCAAGCGGTCAGTCTATGATTGAAGCAGGGATTGATGACGGCGACCTTGTGGTTGTTAAAAAGCAGGTAGAAGCCAATGATGGCGATATAGTAGTTGCCCTTGTGGATAATCAGAATACATTGAAACGCTACTTCCGAGATGATGAGAATAAGAAAATCATTCTCCACCCGGAAAATAAGAAGATGAAAGACATCATTGTAGATGAGTGCTGCATTCAGGGTGTGGCTTGTCACATCATCAAAGAACTATAACAGAGGACAGACGAATGAGAACACTTGAAGGAATTCGCTATCTAATCAATTTGGATAGTGCGGAAATACAACAGAACTTTGCCGGAGGAGTTGCACCGCCGGACAAGGTGGAGTCGGAGGTGGACACAACTTGAGTATTTATATGTCAAGAGCCGAGTTGGAAGAAATCAGCGAAGGCTTGATAACAGCTTATGCTAATAAGTTTAGCAATCGAGTGATTCAATCCATCGACATAGAACATTTCATTACAGAATTTCTTATGTTACGAATTGAATACGCTTCTTTCGCAGAAGATGATGCAGGCAGGATTGGCTTTCTGGCAGATGGAGCAACACCACTGCTGGTACATCAGGACGGAAAAATTATTCCCTTTGTTTTCCCGAAAGATACCATCGTACTTGATAAATTTCTTCTTGCTGAAAAGGAGCAGGGACGTCGCAGATTTACAATGGCACACGAAGCGTCACATCATATCTTGAGTAAGATGTATGCAATGCCGAGTGAAGGACGCTTTCATGCAGAGTATGACAGTGAGCGTAGTTATTCCAAAGAGGAACTGGCTCAGATGTTTGCGTCTGTTGAGTGGCAGGCAGATACAATGGGAGCTTCGCTTCTTATGCCGAGAAGAATTATTGAAAATGCCTTGGCGAAATATAATCAGTCAAATCCGATAAGAGTTTATGGCGATAATACCATTACTTCAAAGGATAAAGCAGTTATCCGCAGAATGGCAGCTTATATCGGAGTATCTTATACAGCCTTGGTTATCAGATTGAGAGATATGGGGCTATTTGAGTATCACAATATCCTTGAGTACATTTCCAATGAGTTAAATCTGGGAGGTGTTTCACAATGAGGTTACAGACTCAGGTAGCACCTGAAATACAAAAGAGATTGCTTCTGTCAAGAGTAGAAGCAGAAAGTCTGAAAGAGCGTGATATTCTCTGCCCGACTTGTGGGTTCAGGATACAAAGAGTTTTTTCAGACGCAACCGGACATTTGAGTGTGAAGTGTCAGAAATGCAAGAATGTCCATATCTTAAATCTCGCTTACTTCCGCAGAATCCGCAGGAACGGATATGGCAGGAATTGCAGGCGATGAAGATTACAAGTAAATATCGAAACGATTTCTAATCGAGTAAGCGGAGATAAGCAATTTATTTGCTAAACTACCAAGCACCGTACGAAGCCGGATAAGTGAAGAATAGAAGTATTCTTTGCTGTCCAGATTCGACGGTGCTTTTTTTGTTGCTGTTTTATTCGATTATGCTTCGTGCAGTATTAGGTCTTTTCCCTTACTTGGGAAAGGACTTTTATGTTTTATAACGCATGGCAGTGCCAGATAGCTGAGTACCCGTAATCTCCGAATTTTGAAACTTATCAATTTTTCAAAATTCAAAGGAGATTACGGAAATGACAAACAAACTTACATTAACAGAACAAGAAGAATTATTTGCAAAGGATTGTAAACTGATAAACCTTAAATACGAATATAACGGTTATACCGGAGATGAGAAATGGGCAATTATTACGGAATTATCTGTAAAAGAACTTTGGGAGAAGTATCCACTTGTTATAGAAAGATATTCTCCGTTTGTTCATCTTTCCATTGCACAGGGAGAGGTAATTAACGATGCAAACCGAAATGAGGACAAGTATGCAAAGAGAAGCAGTCGCACACTTGACTGCTATGGATATGACGATGAAATGTCCTCACAGTTCCATAAAGAGCTTGCCATTATGTTTGACGACCCATTTGAAAGAGCAGAGGAAGAAAGACTTGAACTGGAAAGAGAAGAATTACGCCAGTGTGAAATCAGGAAAGCAAGAATAGCACTTTCAATGTTGCAGCCACTTCAAAGGGAACGCCTTATGAAGAATGTGTGCTGCGGTCTGAGTTCCAGAGCGATTGCAAAGCAGGAGGGCGTATATTACAGCTCCGTAGATAAGTCTATTGCAGCGGCAAAGAAAAACTTTATCAAATTTTATGAAAATCTCTGATTTTGGGTGTGCATTTCAGCACCCTTTGTCCAAATGAGTGAAGGGGTTATTTCATTCCGGATACGAATGACACTTTAAAAATTTGATTCTTGTGAGGTTATGTATATGAAAGAAAAAATGATTTGTCGTGGGGATTTATTCTACTATGACTTTGGAGATAACAGTGGTTCAGTACAAAGCGGAGAGCGTCCGGTGCTTGTCGTTCAGGCAGACGATTATAACCAGAATGCTCCAACGATTATTGTTGCAGCGGTTACAAGTGTAATCAAGAAAAGATATTTGCCATCGCACATTATTCTTGGCGAGGAGTTTGGACTGAAGAAACCGTCAATGGTTCTTCTGGAGCAGATACGGACAGTCAATAGAGAGGATTTGCGTGAATACATAGGTACGGTAGATGACGATAAACTTTTCAGGCAGATAAACGCAACTTTGAAAAAGACTTTTGGACTTTGGGTTTACAAGCCGGAGGGGAAAGAAAATATTCGTTGTCTATGCCCGAAGTGCCTGAATGATTACATCCACAATCCGGACTATATTGTAAGGCGACTTGACCCATTTGCAAAGCGAAAAGACAGATGTGATAAGTGTGATGGAGATGGTTGGGATTATGTTGTTACCGACAGATATTCATCAAAGAAAGAAAAGAGGGGAAGCAATGACAGAAAATAAAATCATTATTCCTATCTGGAAGAAGTCCAATCTTACAGTAGAAGAAGCCGCAGCTTATTGTGGTATTGGCTCAAGAAAATTAAGAGAAATGTCCGACTCGGAGTTTTGCCCTTTTGTTCTTTGGAATGGAAGTAAGCGACTGATTAAAAGAAGAAAACTGGACGAATATCTTGATAATGCGTATTCGATATAGCTGATTTGTAAAATGTGCGATGGGTCGGTTCGCATAATAGGCTCATCGCCATTTTTTAATTATCATAAGGGTAGAAAAAAACAAGGAGGTGCTTCCGTAATGGCAGATACAGAAAAGATTATCCGAAAAAAATATGATGTGCCGATATGGCATAAGTCTAATTTGACGATTGATGAAGCAGTTGAATATTCTGGCATAGGTAGAGAAAGACTGAGAAAACTAACAAGCCAAGAAGAATGCCCATTTGTTCTTCATATAGGAAATCGTCGAATGATTAAGAGGAGGATTTTTGATGAATACATTGAAAAACTTACTTTCCTTGAATGATGATGAACGCTTACTTGCCGAAGTAAGAACATATCAGGAAAAACTCATAAGCAATGCTGAAGAACCAATATGGGAAAGAAAGTGGCTGACAATCGAAGAAGCCGCAGCATATTCCGGTATAGGAAGAACGAAGTTGCGTGAGTTGTCTAATCAAGCAGGTTGTCCCTTTGCAATATGGATAGGCAACAAAATCCATATTGTGAGGGAACGACTGGACAAATATATAGATAAGCAGTTTAGAATTTAGGAGGATACAATGGCGACAAAAAGAAAAGATAAATCAAGGGTTGTTCTGAAAACCGGAGAGGTTCAGAGAAAAGACGGTACTTATCAATTTAGCTGGCAGGACAGCCAGATGAAAAGAAGATTTGTTTACGCAAGAACTTTAGATGACCTGAGAGAAAAAGAAAAGCGTATTCAGAAAGATAAATGTGATGGTATTAAGACCGAAGCACGATACACAACCATTGATGAGTTATTTGACCTTTGGGCAAATATGAAAAGAGGGCTGAAGAATAATACCTTTGAAAATTACAAATATATGTACAATACCTTTGTGCGACCAGTGATTGGAAGTAAAAGAATATCAACGCTGAAGAAATCAGATATTAAGAAATACTACAATTATCTTGTTGATGAAAGAAATTTGAAGCCTTCAACGATTGATAATATACATACGGTTCTTCATCAGGTTTTACAGATTGCTGTCGATGATGACTTTATCAGAAATAACCCGTCAGATAATGTGTTGAGAGAATTGAAAAAAGCACATTGTTTTCAGTCGGAAAAGCGTAGAGCGTTGACGAAACCGGAGCAGGAGCTATTTCTGAATTTCCTGAAAACCCACCCTGTATATGAACACTGGTATCCGGTCTTTGCAGTAATGATAGGAACTGGACTTCGTGTGGGGGAAGTAACTGGATTGAGATGGTGTGATATTGATATGGAAAGTGGAATGATTGATGTTAATCATACTCTTGTATATTATGACCACAGAACCGAGGAAAGTAAAAGTGGCTGTTATTTCAATGTAAATACAACGAAGACTCCGGCGAGTATGAGGCAGGTTCCAATGCTCGGTTTTGTGAAAGAAGCATTTGAACATGAGAAACAGAAGCAGGAAGATTTAGGACTTCATTGCGAGGTCACGATTGACGGATATACAGATTTTATTTTCATCAATCGTTTTGGTCAGGTACAGCACCAAGCCACACTCAACAAAGCAATCCGAAGAATTATCCGTGATTGCAATGATGAGCAGTTTTTGCACAGTGATGAACCTGATGTGTTACTTCCTCATTTTAGCTGTCACTCGCTTAGACATACATTTACAACAAGAATGTGTGAAGCTGGAGTAAATATAAAGGTCATTCAAGATGCACTCGGACATTCAGATATTTCAACTACACTGAACATCTATGCTGATGTTACAAAAGAAATGAAAGCGGAAGAGTTCAAAGGATTGGATAGCTACTTCAAAGTATAATATTGGACTTCACATACAGAAAGAGAACATACAGAGTGTTGTGTGTTCTTTTTTCTTGTTCTGAAGCAGGAAAAGATAAGGCAGCGTTACTTTGATGTGGATTGACATTGTAAATAAGAGAAGTTATAATTTCTTGTATATGACTATGCTCTTGCATATACTACTATCGCCCTACATCATTTACATCATATTTTACATCATTTGCCCGCAAAGTGACTCAAAGTAGAGCAAAAATATGAAGTATGGGGGATAATTGGAATATGGAGAATTTAATAGTATTAACACCAGCTTGGTCGAGTATGAAAGAACCACAAAAAGGGTCCCGACAATGAAGTCACTGGACGCTGACAAGAAAGCTTCCAAGACTTCCGAAGCAGCTCCGGCAGAGGCTGAAAAAACAGTTGAGAAGATTGATTTTTCCAAAGTAAAAGTTGAGCCATTATTTGAAGAAATGGTTGATTTCGATACTTTCAGCAAGTCTGATTTCAGAGCTGTAAAGGTAAAAGCATGTGAAGCAGTTAAGAAATCCAAGAAGCTGTTACAGTTCACTCTGGATGACGGAACAGGCACAGATCGTACGATTTTAAGCGGTATTCATGCTTATTACGAGCCGGAAGAACTGGTTGGAAAGACCTTAATTGCAATCACCAACCTGCCACCGAGAGCCATGATGGGAATTGAATCTTGTGGAATGCTTCTCAGTGCAATTCATGAGGAAGAGGGCGAAGAAAAACTTCATCTTCTGATGGTTGATAACCACATTCCGGCTGGTGCAAAGCTGTACTAAAATTAAATATTAAATGTCTAAAACCATGATGTCAGACCGCATTTGACAACAATTTGACAACAAAATTTGGGATAATAATGAATCGTTATGAAGCATGACGAATTTCAGGTGAAAGGACACAGGTTTGGCAATGAAGTAAGAGCACTTCTTAGAGTTAATCTAAGAGGTGCTTTTTTGCGTTGCATATCAAAGAGGCGCCAGTGGCGCGTCTGATGATTCGGCCCTGGAAAGTTATATCCCGGCAGTCAGCTTCTGTAAAACAGCAAATCTAATTTTGGAGGAAAACATCATGGGTAAAAGTTATAAACCAATTACAAGTATGAAGGAAGTACCAGAGCAGCTTAGAAAATTACGCCGACAGTATCTGCGTTATCAACAGGCAGAGATTATTTACAGCATTTCTCATAAGAAACTTTTTGAACTCGCCAGTGATGCAGGTGCAATTTACAGAATAGATGGAACCGTATTGATTAACCGGGATATTTTTGATGACTATCTGGAGCGTTTTCATGAACCGGCAACAGGAAATGATAAGGAGAAGAAGACGGATGAGCGGTAATGTATGGATGTTTTCAGATGAAATCGATGATGAAGATCTGGAATTTATGCGCCATGATTACGTGACCTATAACATGGCGTGCGAATACTACAGACTGGGAATCAAACCCGTTGTCCGTATGGCACATGAAGCAGGGGCAGTATATAAAATTGGGAAAAAGGTGTTGATTCGAAGAAGTATATTTGAAGCATATCTGAGAGAGAAGAGAAAGATTTGATGGAGGAGAAGAACATGAGCAATCAGAGAAAAATACTACATGATGACAGGAATGGATTAGATTATGTGTTGGTAGGAGATTATTACCTGCCAGTGCTATCATTACCGGAAGAAACCAGACCGATTGGGTACTGGGGAATGCTTCGAAAAGAATATATGAAAAACTATAAATCAGGTATGTATTCTTATCTTCTGTTGACTGGGAAATTGGACAGCTATCTGGCAGATCTGAATGAACAGGCACAGGAACGGTATGAATTGATTGAGGCACAAATACGAAGTGCGGAGGGAGTTACAGAGGAATTAAAAGCATGTAATCCTATGGAGTGGGTGCGACAGTGTAATAATGTCGAGAATCGTGTGCAGGAAATTGTATTGAGTGAATTGGTATATGTATAGGAGGAGCGTATGAGATACAGGATTGAATATGCTGATGGAAGATGTTGCAATTTCGCAAACAGCAGAAAAGATTTACTGGATTGGTTGAAACTTCTGAAAGATGAACAGATTGTTGATATCCGTAAAATCTATAAAAGCGGTGTTACAGATTCAGTTCTGGATAGTTACCGAAGATATTTAAAATAGTGAAGGGGTAGATGAAGATGTTGAAGCATATATGAGCCAGCACCGTCATGATACAGACATACAGGAATTGAAAACATATTTTACAAGTGTGATAGACTGGATTTCTGGTGTATTTAGTGATGTGGAAAGTGAAATGCGTGGGATTGAGTGGGGAAGATTATTTGAAACTTATCATAACCAACCATATGATCCGGTGGAAGCAGGAAGCGGCACATAAGGAAGCACCGAAAGTAAGAGAAGATAAAGCCAGATAGATGTGAGGACGTGGGAGAAATCCTGCGTCCTTTTTTAATGCGGATAAATATGATAGATGGTAAATAGTGTGTTGTTATTACTCGGTCAACCGACTATGATATATAGTGAATATTTTGTAGAAGATAGAATGTCTGGTGACAGATGAAAAGCAGCATAAAGAATAGCGGTGAAATTCAAACAAAGGAACCTTACATCAAATGTAAGTGGTGTATTTATGCTTTGTGTAGTAAAATTTTAATTGTAAAAAAGTATGAACAAAAAAGAGGTGTTAAGAATGGATTATACAAAAAAACTTTTAGAAGTACGCGACCTGCACAAAGCATATTCCAAAGAGGGCGTTCCCACAAAAGCACTAAACGGAATTACCTTTGATGTTCTAAGTGGCGAATATTTGGGAATTATGGGAGCCAGCGGTTCCGGGAAAACAACATTATTAAATTGTATTGCTACGGTCATTAAACCTACCTCTGGACAAATTTTGCTCTCCGGGGCGAATATAAGTGCCTTTGACGGTGCTAAGTTAGCGGAATACCGTGGAAATAGAATTGGTTATCTGTTTCAAGACTTTGCTTTGCTTGATAATTTGACAGGCAGAGAAAATATTCTGTTGCCCTTATCCATTCACAATATAGATAGTTCCATAGCCGAAAAGCACCTAAATGATATAGCCGGATTTCTTGGAATTACTGATGTTCTTTCAAAGTTTCCGGCGCAAATGTCCGGCGGTCAAAAGCAGCGTGTAGCCGCAGCCCGTAGTTTGATTTCTAATCCAGATATTATTTTGGCTGATGAGCCGACAGGCGCATTAGACACAAAAGCTGCACGGTTGCTTATGGAAAAATTACAGGAAGTCAACCAAGTGCAAGGACGTACCATTTTAATGGTTACGCATGACCCTAACGCAGCAAGTTTCTGTTCCCGCATTTTGTTCATACAGGACGGCGTTATTTTCCATGAATTGCGTCGCAAAGTTCCGACAGAAACACGGGAAGAATTTTATGCGCGCATATTACAGGTAATGGCGCAAATGGGAGGAGGGAGCGCAAATGTTCTTTAACCTTGCATGGAGAAATTCCAAACGTAGCCGCAATGAAAATCTGATTTACTTTCTGACAATGGTAACGGCGGTAGCGGCATTTTACATTGTGCTTTCTCTCGGAGCGCAGGACGTTATACGCTTTTTAAGCAGCCTTGAAAGCGATGCCGTGGAACGGCTGCTTACAAACCTTTTACCTACTGTCTATGTTTGTGCATTATTATTTGTATTTTTCCTTGTAGTATTTGCAAATAAGTATCAGCTCGAATGTCGCAGCCGGGAACTAGGATTATATTTGATGTTTGGTATGACAAAGACCCGATTATTTACGCAAATTATGACGGAGGGGCTTATCACTTCACTTGTCGCCCTCTTGGGTGGACTTATCTGCGGTGGTTTTCTATCCGAAGTTATCAGCCTTGCAACGGCACGTTTAGTCGGACACGGTGTTATTGCACATCAATCAAGTTTTTCATTAAGCGCAGTTTTCTTTACGATATTGGGATTTTTAATCATCCAATGTGTGGCGTTGTTTATACTATGCGGAAAATTGTTTAAGAAAGAAGTCCACCAACTGCTTTATGGAGAAATGGGAAAAAAACAACACACGGGCAGCACACACGGAAGTTTGCTATCCCTTGTAATTGGTACGGCAGTTTTACTTGTTGCATACTGGGTTGTCATAGAACACTTCATGACTGGCGGTGGTGTAATGCTGCTTGTTGCTGTCCTGCTTGGAATTGTTGGAACAATTCTTTTTATCCGAGGCATTGCCCGGCTTTTAAGTATAGTAGCTGCTTCTAACAAACGGAAAGCGACAAATGGACTTTATGTATTTACTTTGCGACAGCTTCACGAGAATGTTGTTTATAAATATATTTCAATTAGTGTTGCGTCTATTCTGATGATGCTTACCATTATGTTTATTGCAAATGGTTCTGCAACTATTATGTCGCATGGGAATGAATTAACAAGAACTTCTGCTGTTTATGATTTTACAGTAATGGGCGAAGAACAGAATGTTGAGCAATACCTTTCCGACGACCAAATGCGAGTTTATGTAGCTAATCTTAACCGTATGGAAACAGGGAACATGAAACGTCCTGCTTCCGGGGAAATGAAATCCTTTGTTGACTGGTCTGTATTAAGAAAAGAGATTGTTCAAAACTTGCCAGAGGGTGTAATAGACCCTGCGACACAAGAAGCTGCCAGTTACGAATTTGGTTCACATCAACCCGCAGCCCTTAATCTGCTTGGATTTATTGATACGGGGAGTGTTTCTCCTTATATGCTCCCAGTTTCATCATATAATCGCCTGTTGGAAGCCGCAGGAGAAAAGCAAATAAATCTTGAAAATGACGAAGCTGTTTTTTACCTCAACCCGGACTTTTTAGAAGATGAACAGGAAGATACCGTTGCTCTGTTAGACAGGATTGCAGAGAACGCACAGACAAGCGGTAATGCGTTGATTTCCATTGACAAAAAGTCAGTTACACTTGTTCCGTCTGTACCGATGAAAGGACTTACTGCTGATGAAAATGTTAAAATTGTAACCGCATTGATTGTTTCCGACGAGATATATCATAACTATGTAGACCCGGACACCTGTTCTGTATATTGGAATTTCTGTATTCCGAATGAGATTGTAGAAGCAAACGGACTGATGCTGTCCGTTATGGAAGCACGCGATTTGCTGAAGCCGTCCGGTCTGTATTACGAAAGCTATCTTGATAATTTCGGGCGGCAACTATTTTATCTTATCTCCGGGAGTTACATGACTTTATATATGGGCTTTATGCTATTGATTATCGCGTGTGCATTGCTTGCTTTGCAATTCTTAACACAAATGCAATCGACAAAATCAAGATATTTGACACTCTCAATTTTGGGTGCGAGGCGAGAACAGATAAAACGGTCAATTTATAAACAAGTTTTATGGTATTTTCTACTCCCCCTAATGTTGGCTTGTATAAGTGGTACGGTTGGTCTTTATGCAATGCAGCAGCATTTATACTCTGACAGCACAAGGATCGGGCAATCTTATCCGTTGTTGATTATTATGGCATTTACTGTCGTTCTTATTATGGCAATTTACGGTGTGGCTGTTGCGCGGACAGCTACACGGGAAATCGGAAAAATAAATTACAAGCCTAATTCATAACAGGCTTACGTGAAAGGAGGTGGTCGTATTGGCACGAATTATGGTAGTTGAAGATGATGTTTATATGCGGGAAGAACTGACGGATTTATTGAGAAAGTCGGGGTATGAAACAGCCTCGTTATTTGATTTTGAAAACGCAATACCGGAAATTACAGAGTATTCCCCCGATTTGGTTTTACTCGACATAAATCTTCCATTTCATTCCGGCTTTGAAATCTGCAAAGAATTAAAAGCAAAGCAGCTTGGAACAGTGTTGGTATTGACAGCAAGAGATAAATTGCAGGACGAACTTCACGCATTAGGATTGGGAGCTGATGACTACTTAACAAAGCCGTGTAATATAGAGCGCCTGCTTGCCCGCATTAAAAATTTATTACGACGCAAAGAGGAACAGATACGGCAAGGCTTACTGGACGGGAACGGATTTTTACTTGACCCAAACACCTTTACAATTTATGTGGGGAAGAGTTCTTCCCTCATGCCACCCAATGAGGGAAAAATATTGCTTGCGCTTTTGAAGAAAAGCCCTAATCTTGTTACCAAACATGAGCTGTGCAACGTGCTTTGGGGAACGGAAGAATGCATTGACGAAAATGCGCTGCAAGTAACTTTTACGCGATTGAGGAAAACGCTCCGTGAATTTGGTCTTGAAGAACGGATAGAAACAGTACGCGGACAAGGCTACCGCTTGAAAGAGCAGGTGCGATTATGAAGAAGCTAAAAATATTTTTAACCTATATTTCCTCTAATCGTGTATGGATTATCACACTTGCCTGTTTGGACGTATTCTTTATATTCCTTGCCTGGCTGGCTAATCCAGATTATTTTATCAATTATGTTGCATTGATCATTTTCGTATCATTTGCCACACTTGCTATCCCGCTTGCTATATCAATCAGAAAACGCAACAAGACAGACGCTATTTTTCGGCGTTTTCTATTGGAGCCAGACGATACCAACGAATACTTACTGTGTGAAGCTGTTCCCGCAGTATTACGCCCTTATATCTGTGAATTGGGGCAGCATTTGAGGACGCAGCAGGAATATATCAACGAACAGAAAATTACAGTTACAGATTATCAACACTACATTGAAAATTGGGTACATGAAATCAAAAAGCCGCTATCCCTTATGACCTTGCTACTGGACAATCGAAAAGATGAAATGTCCCCTTTGGTTCATACCCGTATGCTGTATGTACGCGACCATACCCGACAGGATATAGAACAAATTCTATACTTTTCAAGGCTTGGGGCTACTCATAAGGATTACTTTTTTGAGCCGCTTTCAATTCTTGAAATTTGTCGTGAAGCAGTTGAAGATAATTTAACGCTTCTTGAAGAAGCTGGATTTTCTGTTGAATATACCGAAAACGATGCTCAAGTGATTTCTGACAAAAAAGGTTTGATGTTCATTTTAGGACAGATAATCAGCAATAGTGTGAAATATACGGGGAACAATCCTGCTCCTCGACTTCTCTTTTCCATTGCTGATAGTGCGGATAATGAACAGATTTCTTTATCTATGAAAGACAACGGCACAAGCATACCGTTGTCTGACTTACCTTTTGTTTTCGACAAGGGGTTTACTGGAGATACGGGCAGTTACCTTAGTCGTTCTACGGGTATGGGGTTATACCTTGTTCAGAAAATGGCAACTGACCTGTCTATCACGGTGGAGCTAAAAAACAATTCTTGCGGTGGAACAACTGTAACCTTGACGTTCCCGAAAGTGGAGCGTCCATTTGGGAGGTAATGAAATGCAGTTACAAAACGAAACAATAAAAGAGCGCACACCAATAAAAGGCTTGCTCATTGATTGGTTGATTATATTTGGAACATATCTTTTTATCCGTGTATTCTTCGCCCTCTTTGGGCTTCATCAGAATATTGTCATTTTGGGCTGTTGCCTTGCGGTATTGCCATATCTTTTGGGGGCAGTATATTTACAGAAATCCCACAAGCAATGTCCATTATGGCTTTCTGCATCGGCTATTTTAATACCGTCCATTGTTGAAAAAATAGCGATATATTTATTTGGTGCGTACTTATACAATTTAAGCCCGATAAATGTTTTAGGAGTTATGGAAGCGATTAAGAGTAACGCATCATACACAAACTTCATTAAAAATCAATCAGCACAGAATTTAATCAATCTATCATATTTGAATTGGACATACATTCTATGCAGTATAGCTATTTCTGTTTTGGTTATCTTGCTTTTAAATCAGACAAAACAGAAAAGTAATAAAGGATAAAGAGAACTTTATGAAAGTGACATAGTATAAAACATCTGCCACTCGACGGCAAAAGAAAAAAAAACGTCGCACAGCAAATATATAGGGTTAATTGTGAGATGAAAATATGAGAAATTAGCTGTATTTGATATATCTGAATCCGGCAGAGAGATTGGAGAAAAGTTGATACTTTTGCTTGATGAAAGACAACGGAAAGAACTTGCACAGTATTCGCCATATATTGCAATACCAAAGGTGTCTTCGCAAAACAGAAGATATATTCCGATGGATTATCTTGAAGGAGAAATAATTCCAGGCGATAAACTTTTTACAATGCCGTCAGCCACAAGTTACGAGTTTGGAATACTAATGTCCAATGTTCATATGGCATGGACCAGAGCAGTATGTGGTCGACTAAAGAGTGATTATAGTTATTCTAATATGATTGTTTATAATAATTTCCCTTGGCCTTCTCCAACAAATGATCAAAAGGAAAAGATAAGAAAAACGGCACAGGCTATCTTGAATGCTAGAGCACTTTATACAGATAGCAATCTTGCAGATCTTTATGATCCTTTGACAATGCCAACAGAATTACTGAAAGCACATAAAGCAAATAACAGAGCAGTGATGCATGCTTATGGATTTAGCATTAAAATGTCAGAAGCAGACTGTGTTGCTGAATTAATGAGAATGTATCAGAAATTGACAAAAGAAAAATAATGATTACCCCAAAGGGCATTAACCATAAGTGGTTAGTGCCTATTTTTTTGCTTTTTTTCAAAATCATCTGACTTTATACATTCTGCCACATGTGATTAGTGGAAAAATGATTTTTCAAGAAAATCCATGTCCTCACGTTCTCTGGAATATGCAACTAGCGAAGAAGTATTTCATTTATGTACAAAAAACTTGCAAAAAGGGGTTGGTAAATACCATTTCCAACGCTTTATAGGTAGAGGAATAATTATTTTTCAAAATTTCCCAAAATCATGTCCGATTTTGTCGCTCCCAATACAGAGTATATGAAGGGACTAACGAAAGTAAAAGAAAAAATGATAAAAATGTAAAAAAATATCACGAATCTTTTGCATCTTGCAAAGTCATTTGACTTTAGTAATTAGAGGACGTTTTGGAATGTTCCTTTGTTGAACCTTGACAATTGATAAGTGCACCCTGAAAGCCTACCAGGAGTTCTGCCATGACCTTTCTTTTTCTGAAAGCAAGCGGAATCATAATGACACTCCCGATGATGGGCGGTTGATCAAAGCCTTATGATCAGTGACCTGTGTATGCAGGCAGAGGCAGTCTGAGACGGCTGCAGGTGACAGGGAAACGCACAATAGACCGCTGATGCAACAAGTAACTAATAACAATGATTAAAGGGTATCATGCCCGGAAAGGACGTAAAAACTATGAATAGAGTGATTTTAATGGGAAGACTGACAAAGAATCCGGAGATCAAATATGCCGGAAAAGATAATGATATGGCAGTAGCAAGATATACACTGGCAGTGAACAGAAAATATAAACGTGATGGTGAACAGGAAGCGGATTTTATTTCGTGTGTAACATTTGGTAAGAGTGCAGAGTTTGCACAGAAATATCTTCACAAGGGAATGCGGATTGTGATCGGTGGTCGCATCAGCACTGGCAGTTATAAGGATAAGGATGGAAAGACGATTTATACCACAGATGTGATTGTGGAAGAACATGAATTTGCCCAGAACAAGGACAGCGGTGCTGGAGCAGATTCATCAGAAACTCCGAAAACAGATAAAGACGGATTTATGGAAGCGAAGGATGGAGAAAATCCGTTTGACTAATAAAAGCAGAAATCTGTCTAATAAAAATGTGGAGGTTATTTATGAGTGTAAGTTATAACAGATTGTGGAAACAGCTCATTGATAAAAATATGAAGCGAATAGAAATGCAACACCTCACCGGGATTAGTGCAAATATCCTTGCCCGGATGGGAAAAAATCAATATGTATCAATGGAAACAGTCGAGAAAATTTGTAAGAAAATGGATTGTACTATTGACGAGATGATGGAATTTACAGATTAAAGATAGCAAGCCGGATACGGCATAATTCTCTTAGCAAAGCTAAGAGCGCACTTCTATACAGGCAATTACATCTGCCTGTATCGTGCGACCTGCGGTGCCATTCCTGACTTTGAAGAATTTCAATCCGGGAATATAGCGAAATCATAGATTTCGTACAAGGGGATAATTTCCCCTTGCGGCAAGAAGCCTATCCTATTGTAATAACTAATCTATTTTAAAATTGCGGAGGTCAGTATTTCTTTATTGTGAAACAACGACCTCTGTTTTTTATATCCAGGAATCGGCATTTATGAGAAGACCGGTTCTTTTTGTTTACAGAAAAAGGAGGACAGGAAAGTGAGCAGAGCAAAAAATCCGAAATATGAATCCATGTCATTGGAAGAACTGAGAGCCAACATGGAAAAAAGTAAAAAGGAACTGGAACATGCGATCCACAATAAAAATATTCTTGAACAGAGGAAAAGGATAGTGGAGCGAAAGGAACGTTCCCACAGATTGATCGTTAAAGGAGCAGAGTTTGAAAAAGCATTTCCATTATCCAGAGATTTGGAACAGGAAGAAGTTCAGGATGTTATGGAACAGTTGCAGAACAGTAGTTACAACAAGAGTATTGTGCGACAGGTTTACATAGCAGCCTTACACAAAGAGCAACAGCAGATTGCAGAAGCAGTTGAAAGAGCAGAAAAAGGAGATGACAGTTAATGGCATTGTATCATTTTTCGGTAAAGCAGGTGTCCAGAGGAAAAGGTCAGACAGTGGTTAATTCCGCAGCGTATATTTCGGGGCAGAAGCTTTATAACGATTATTATGGACAGACGCATGACTATACAAAAAAGTCTGGAGTAGTTTTCACAGAAATTCTGACGCCGGAATATGTGCCGGAACGTCTGACTGATCGGGAAACACTCTGGAATGAGGTAGAAAAGGTGGAGAAAAGTAAACGGGCACAGTTAGCTTATTCTTTTGATATTGCTTTGCAAAATGAACTGACGCTAGATGAAAATATAGAACTGGCAAGAGCGTTTTGCCGGGAGCAGTTCGTAGCACATGGCATGATTGTAGATCTGGCAGTTCATGAGGGAAAATCAAAGAATGAGGATGAACCAGATAATCCACATTTTCATGTACTTGCTCCAATCCGTCCTTTTACAGAAGATGGAAGATGGGGCAACAAGCAGAAACGGGAATATGTTCTGGATGAAGATGGAAACCGGATAAAAGATGCTAAAGGGAAGGATATATTCAATGCTGTTTCCACTACCGGGTGGAATGATCCGGAGCTTTTAAAGGAATGGAGAAGAGCGTGGACGGAGAAAGTAAATGAAAAATTCCGGGAGTGCCACATGGCAGCCAGAATTGATCACCGTTCTTACAAAGAGCAGGGAATTGACTTGATTCCGACCATACATGAGGGATATGAAGTTCGGGCGATGGAGAAAAAGGGGATTAAAACAATCATCGGGGAACTGAACAGAGCTATTCGACAGTTCAATCAGATGTTTATTTCTTTGAAAGAATCCATTCAGTGGATGAAGACAGCTTATGAAGAAATGAAGGTAGAACTGGATCGCAGACAGAACCCTACACTTCTGGAAAGCCTGCAAGATTATTATGATAAAAAGACACAGGGCAGACTACCGCTCCCAAATTTCTATGCGGAGATGAAACGGAGAGGGAAGAATCTCTCCAACTTACAGGAGTTTGCAAAGTCTATCAATTATCTTCAGACACATCAGATAGAGACAATGGATGACTTGAAGGAACGGATTGATGAACTGAATGGTGTTGTATCAGTCAGTAAAAAAGAGATTTCCGAAAAGCGAGATCAGTTAAAGAAACTGGAAAATCTACAAAAGATGGCAGAAGTAATAAAGATAAACCAGCCATTGATTGATGAATATAACCGTTTCTATTTTCAGAAAAGAAGGGAGAAATATTACCAGCAGCATAAGAAAGAAATCAATTACTATCGCAAATGTGAACGGGAGCTGAAACAGCATCTGGATAAAAATGGAAAAGTGCCAACTGCCAGATGGAAACGGGAAAAAGAAGAACTCCGGACAGCGATCGAAGAGCTGAAAGCAGATAAGCAGCCATATCAAGATGAGTTGGCTTTTGTGAAAAAAGTACAGACCTGTGCAGATATTGCCAGACGTGACCGGGAAATGGCAGAAGCAGATACTTCCGGGCGTTCAGAAGAAAAAAGCGAGAAGCAGACAAAGTTCCCAGCATTTCACGCAGCTCAGACGGAAGATATTTTTGAAGAAAGCGGTAAAGCAGAGCAACAGCCGGTGAATCAGCAGGAGAAGAAGCCAGAAAAGAAGACTTCTCTTCTGAGAAAATTGGATGAAAAGAAGAAAGAGTGTGCAGAGCGTGATGCAAAACAACAGGCAGTGAGGGAAAAACGGAACCATGAGATGAGTTTATAACAGTCTGTCAACAGGACAGATAGGAAAGGATGATGAAAATGCAGTATACAGAAGAACAGATTGCAAGAGCAAACCAGACCGATCTTGTTTCTTTCCTGAACGAACAGGGAGAACAGTTGGTAAAAAGTGGCAGAGAATACCGTTGGAAAAAGCATGACAGTGTAACGATATCCGGAAACCGATGGTATCGGCATAGTCAGAGTAAAGGAGGTTATCCGGTAGATTTTGTAATGGAATTTTATTATGCAACATTCCCGGAAGCAGTGAAAATGCTGATCGGGGAAGAAGGCGAAGGCAGGCAGAAGTCCTGCCCCGCCCCGTCAAAAGACTTCCGATTACCGGAGAAAAATAAAGATAATGAAATGATTGTAAAGTATCTGACAGAAAGCAGAGAGCTTGAGAAAAATCTGGTGATGGAATGGATTGTCAGAGGAGATATTTACGAAGAAAAGAAGCATCATAATGTTGTATTTATCGGCAGAGATGCAGATGGTATTCCAAGATATGCACATTGCCGTGGAACTGGTGAAATGAAATATCGTGGAGATGTAGCCGGTTCTGATAAAGCTTTTGGATTTTGCCACAGAGGAACGGATAATCAGTTGTTTGTGTTTGAAGCAGCCATTGATCTGCTCTCTTTTATTCAGTTGTTTCCCAAAGACTGGAAGAAACGCAGCTACCTGAGTCTGGGTGGAGTCTCCAGTGTGGCACTGATGACCTTTCTTTCTGAACGCCCTCAGATTACTTCTGTTTTCCTGTGCCTGGATAATGACCAGGCAGGGAATGAGGCTTGTGAGAAACTGGCAGGAGAAATCTCAGAAGGATACAGTGTAATTCGTCTGAAACCATCGCGAAAAGACTGGAATGAAATCCTCTGTGATAAAAATACTGACAGAAAGAAAGCAATCGCAGAAACAATCACAATAAAAGTACCAGAAGCAGAAGAACTGGTGCCGATGTTATGTTATGAAGATATTAAGCAGACCAGTGTGGAGTGGTTGTGGTTTCCTTATATTCCATTTGGAAAACTGACAATCATTCAGGGCAATCCGGGAGAAGGAAAAACTTATTTTGCAATGATGCTGACGGCAGCTTGTACCAATCGAAAGTTATTTCCTAATATGGAAGATATTGAACCGTTCAATGTAATTTATCAGACAGCAGAGGACGGTATGGGTGACACTATCAAGCCAAGACTGATAGAAGCAGGAGCAGATCTGAGCCGGGTTATGGTAATTGATGATACGGAAGAAGCATTAACCCTATCTGATGATCGAATTGAAAAAGCAGTCAGACAGAATCGAGTGCGGCTTGTAATCATTGATCCGGTACAGGCATTTATTGGAGCAGATGTGGATATGAACCGGGCAAATGAAGTGCGTCCGGTGTTCCGAAAACTGGGAATGATTGCCGAGAAGACCGGATGTGCCATTGTGCTGATCGGACATCTGAATAAATCTTCCGGAACACAGAGCACTTATCGAGGACTTGGTTCTATTGATATTATGGCAGCAGTGCGAAGCTTGATTTTCATCGGAAAAGTAAGAAAAGATCCAACCACAAGGGTGTTGATTCATGAAAAAAGCTCGCTAGCGCCACCAGGGGAGACAATGGCATTTAAACTGGGAGACGAAGAAGGATTTCGATGGGTGGGAGCTTATGAGATTTCCGCAGATGAATTGTTAGATGGAAAAGAAGGAAAAGCAACAGAAACAAAGCTGGAGCGAGGGAGAAAATTGATCAGGGAACTGCTTGCTGATAAAAAAGAAATTTCAATCAGGGAATTAGACGAAAAGGCAAAGGAGCAGGGAATATCCGGGAGGACAATGCGTGATGTGAGAAGCCGAATGAAGAATGAGTTGGAGTACCAAGTAAATGAAAAGCAGGAGAATAGTATTCGATTAAAAGAATGATGGGTGGCAGAGTCATCGAAGCAAATACAGATTTTTATAGATACCCTATCTGCCACCTGCCGTCTGCCGGTGCATGAATACTTTCAAGTATCAGGAGTAAGTAAAAGTAGATTGACAGATAATATAGAAAAGCGTATTATAATAATAAGAGGTGGGATTTCCCACACAAATGCTTGCGTAGGAGGTGTTGATAATGGAAGCAATGAAAGATTATGTTGCCCATCTGGATAACAAAAAAAGAATTACTCTCAGAGGAGCTGCTTATCAGTATTATAATGTAAAAGAATATGGAAATGGCTGCATTATTCTGGAACCTCGGGAACTGGCAGTGCCAGAGTGCATTTCAGCCAGAACTCTGGCAGATATGGATCGTGCAGTAAGCAATTTTAAAAGAGGCGATGTTTCCCAGGCTATTGACCTGTCAGATTTTTAAAAGGAATGAGAGATGAATTTTAATATACGAATGGGAATTCCTGAAATGCAGGAACTTTGGTTAGATCTGCAGGAGAAATATCGTTCCGGTAATATAAAAAAGAAGGAAGAACAGTTGTATAAAAAATGGGGAAAGGCTTTAAAGCTGTTGTCGGCTGATCCGGGTTATCCGAGTCTTCAAACCCATGAAATAGAGCCATTATCCAGACGTTACGGAATGAAAGTGTGGCAATCTTATCTGGAAAATAAAACCAGTGGCGCAATGAGAATGTACTGGGTTTATGGACCAGACCAGAAAGATATTACAATTATTGGATTGGAGCCACACCCGGAAGATAAGAAAAATGGCGCATACGACCGAATTTCACTGTCGGATTTGTAGAATAAAACTGAATATGGAACTTAACACGAGCAGTTAGTCTATGAAAAATAGGTTAGCTGCTTTTTTCATGCAGAAAAGGAGGTGCGGTGTATGGGATATGCACGTAAAGATGTAGAGAAAACAAAGAAAATAGCAAAGAAATTCGTCCGTTATCAGGAAGGGGCAGAGCTTTACAGCATTGGGCTGACGAAATTCCAGGAGCTGGCGAAAGAAGCCAAAGCAGTGTATAAGATTGACAAGGTTGCCCTTGTAAACTGTGAGATATTTGAAAAGTATCTGGAGACATTCCGGATTGCGTAGGGAAGAAAAAATTGTGGAAGGACGAAAAACAGGGATTGACTTTTTGTCATACGAAAACTATAATGAAGATGTGGAGGAATAAGAACAGATATGGCGAAGACAGGAAGACCAAAGTCGGAAAATGTAAAAAAGAAAGTATTGAGTATCCGGGTGGAAGATTCTATGTATAAGCGTATCTGCGATTATGCCGGAAAGCACAAAATGACTGTGACAGAAGTTGTCCTGCAGGGACTGGAAAGAATTTTGAACAGACCTGAATAACATGAAGTCCTTCCTTTATTGAAGGAGGATTTTATATGGCACAGACAAGAAAAGATCTGCGAGGCAGAGTCTTGCGGAAAGGTGAATCACAGAGACGTTCCGATGAGAGGTATGTATATACTTATACAGATCCCCTTGGAAGACGTAAGTATGTTTATGCACAAGACCTTGTAACGCTTCGAGAAAAAGAAGCACAGCTCATGAAAGACCAGATGGACGGTCTGGATATTTATGTTGCCGGAAAGGCTACAGTAAATTTTGTATTTGACCGCTACATGAGTCTCAAAAACAATCTGAAACCAACGACCAAGAGTAATTATCTTTATATGTATGACCGATTTATCCGGGATACATTTGGAAAGCGGAATATAGCAGAGATTAAGTATTCTGATGTGGTGCAGTTCTATAATCATTTGACCAAGAAGCAGGAACTGAAGATTAACACATTGGAAACCATTCATACGTTATTGCATCCAACTTTTCAACTGGCTGTAAGGGATGACATTATCAGAAAAAATCCTACGGATGGAGTCATGGCAGAATTAAAGAAAAACTTAGGCATGAAGACCGGTGTGAGACATGCACTGACAATTCCACAGCAGAGAGCATTTATGGAATATATTGCTGCGCATCCGATTTATTTTCACTGGTGGCCGATTTTTACGATTTTTCTTGGAACCGGGTGCCGGATTGGAGAAGTTTTAGGGCTTCGATGGGAAGACATTGATTACGAGAAGCGGATTATCAGCATCAATCATAATCTGACGTATTATCCGGTAGGAGAAGACCGGGCATCGGAAAATCACATTTCGACGCCGAAAACAGAAGCCGGAATGCGTACGATTCCCATGTTGGATACAGTGAAAGATGCTTTTGAAATGATCTGGGAAGAGCAGAAAGAAAATGGCTGGACAGATGCAGAGATTGACGGAATGACAGGCTTTGTTTTCTGTAACCGTTATGGAAATATAATGAATGCCCAGTCAGTCAATCGAGCAATCAAGAGAATCTCATCTGCTTATAACGCAACAGAAGAAATAGAGGCAAAAAAAGAGCATCGGGAGCCGGTGCTGTTGCCGGATTTTTCAGCGCACAGCTTGAGACACACATTTTGCACAAGGCTTTGTGAAAGAGAAACAAACCTGAAAATAATCCAGTCGATCATGGGGCATAAGGATATTCAGACCACTATGGATATCTATGCAGAAGCGACAGAGGAGAAAAAACAGGAAACATTTGAACATTTGGCTGCAACAATGGATGTATTTTAAGAAGGGCTTATGAACCCTTTCATCTGACAACAGAAATAACCAAATGACATCAAATTGACAACAGATATGATTTGACAATGATTCATCATGAATGGTGATGAAGAGAAGACAATTTAATAGAAATAGCACAGCGAAGCATCACGAAGGGTAATGAAGAAAAATCAAAAAAATTCCCAACAATGAAGTCATTAGGCTCAGACAAGAGTGCTGCAAAGGCTGAAAAGAGCAATTCTACAGAAGCAGCAGCGGCATCAGACGGCAATAATAATGGTTTCTTTACAGCTAATGATAAGATTGATTTTTCTAATGTTAAGGTAGAACCATTATTTGAGGAAGAAGTAGACTTCGACACATTCAGTAAGTCAGATTTCAGAGCTGTTAAGGTAAAAGAGTGTGTAGCAGTTCCTAAGTCAAAGAAGTTACTTCAGTTTACTTTAGATGATGGAACAGGCACAGACCGTACAATACTTAGCGGAATCCATGCTTACTATGAGCCAGAAGAGCTTGTTGGAAAGACACTTATTGCCATTACCAATCTTCCACCAAGAAAGATGATGGGAATAGAATCTTGTGGTATGTTACTTTCAGCAGTAAACAACCTCAAGGATTCTGAGGATGAAGAGCTTCATCTTCTTATGGTTGATAACCATATTCCAGCAGGTGCGAAGCTCTATTAAGATGAGAAACTGAGCCTTGCGGTGGTGTGCGCTTGCAAACACCGACATAAGGCGAAAAACGCAAGGAGACGCCAGTCGACGTGATGTAAAGATGTACCGTTTAACAAAATAGACGGGACGTACTTCATTTGATAAAAAACTAAAAAAACAGCGATTTACATCAAACTTACATCAATTGATGCAGAAATCGGTGCAAGCAAGAAAAAATCGCATAATTGGCAGAATGAATGGGCAGTCCTGAAATCAGGATTGCCCATTTTTAGAAGAAAGACGAAAAACTCTTGACCTGCACGCAGCGTATACGCTTATACTATCAACATAAATCATAAGGAGGTGCATCGGATGTTATTAAATGAAATTATAAATGAGGTTGGAATGACAAAGCGTGCAGTTAAGTATTATGAAGAAAAAGGATTGCTGTCAGTGGATAAAGATAACAATGGTTATCGTAACTATACTGCACAAGATGTTGAAACTTTAAAAAAGATTTCAGTATATAGAAAACTCGGTATTAGTATTAAAGACATACAGAGCCTTTTGGAAACTGGCGACAAAAGTATTCTTCTTCGTATTTATCAAGAAAAAGTGCAGGAAAAAGTTTTAAAAGACTCAGAACTCGAAGCTTTGAAGCAATTTATAGATGATGGTGACGCAGACAAAGCAAATGAGGCACTTGATTATCAAACCGTTGAAAATGCAATTGAGTCTTTGCTACCGGGAAAAGAATGGGGAGATTATTTTAAAAGTCATTTCAAACCATTTCTTAATGTAAGGTTGAAGACTCTGGAACAGAAGCAGGCACTACAGAATATATTAGAATATTGCGATGAAACGACATTGAAAGTTCCTTTTATTATGGGAATAGGTGCGAAGATGATAGGTGGGATTGCACAAGAAACCAGAACCGCAGATGAGATGATAGCCTATTATCGTGATATGAGTGAAAGTGAATATGAAAGACTAAAAGAAAAAGTATGGAAAGGTGCTAAAATGAAAAACGGTATAATGAAATACCATCCAGCATTTATTGCACAGAGAAAAATGCAGAAAGAGTTACAAAATAAAGGATATAACGATATATTCATTCCTAATTTAATGGTTCTGTCTCCAACGTATGCAGAATATAAGAAAGCGTTAGATAATGTGAACGATAGAATGTGTAGAGAACTTGGACTGTATTATGATAGCAATTATAACTTAGTTATTAAAAAAGATAATTCTAAGTAAAAGTTAAACTACCCTTTGGGAGAGGAGAAATCCTTTTCTCAAAGGGCTTTTTCTATTTATACGGATATTCGCAAACTACAAGATAAAGCCAAAACTTCATATAGGACTTCGTGGAAGAAAGAAAAAGAATAAACAGTAACAATTAACCTTGCGGGGAATGTAAGCCAGTGACTTATGTTCCCCGCTTTTTTAGATTAAGGAGGAACCGTAATATGATGAATTACGAGATTTTTAAGGAAGTAGTAAAAGAAAAGTTTATGGATTATATGCCTGAGAAGTTCAAAGGAATGGAGCTTGTGGCAGAACCCGTGGAAAAGGTGAATGTGACTCTTGATGGCATCATCTTACGAGAGGAAGGCAGGAATATTTCGCCTACGATTTATATCAATGACATGTATAAGAAGTATCAGGACTGTGGTGATCTTGAGGTGTCACATCATTGACAAATGTACATCGCCATGATATGGTTTGAGAAATATATATATTTTTTGTCGGAAGTGTAGAGTTTTTTGTCGGATACTTTTCTAAAATAAATAAGCTATTACATCTTTATGAAGGTGTTTCAGCATTTGGCACAAGGGGTTATCGAAGAAAGACCTATTTTTTGCAATAACTCAAGTAGAAATGAGGTGAATATCGATGATGCAGCAATTGTATAAATTGACATATGTCAAAAATGGGGGTGGGGTAGAAGCCTACTGACCGTGAATGATGCTCAGGAGAGAATGACAAAAGGAGGACTTTATGAATATTATCAAACATAAATATGGCAAACGAACGGTATCTCTGCTGCTTGCGGTAATTTTGGTGCTATGCCCTTTGCAGGTTAGGGCGGCAGATAACAAGCCAACCATCGAAATTGGTGACTACATTCAGATGGGTACTTATGGGGGAGTGCCAATTGTGTGGCGTTGTGTAGCGAAGGATAGCAATGGGCCATTGATGCTTTCGGATAGAGTATTGTGTGATTACATGCCCTATGATGCAAAAACCAACAAAAATGCCGAAACAGGCTCGCACCGGCGCAATAGCTGGAGAGATAATTTTGGTTCTAACCACTGGAGAGACAGCAACATACGTTCTTGGCTCAATTCCAACGCTGAAGCAGGAAAAGTGAAATGGCTTTGCGGAAATCCGCCAACAGAGGATTCTGTCTATCCTAAAACGGCAGCATATGACCAAAAGGAGGGCTTCCTTCGCAGCTTTCGTTCGGATGAGCTGGGAGCGATTCGAACGGTGAAGCAGCGTTCTATCGTTTCCCATCCGGAGTATACGGCAGGTTATATCGACGCAGCCGGTGTTGATCTTCCCTATAACACCACAATTGATACGGTAGCGGATGGGTATGACAGTGCCCATTATGAATATATTTGGGATAGAGTTTTTCTGCTGGATGTTCAGCAACTCAAAACGGTTAATGATAACCTGAACGGCTACCATATCGCAAAAAACAGAAGCGGTGTAGCATGGAACTATTGGCTGCGTACACCGATTACAACCTGTAACCATGATATGCGATTTGTGACCCCTCAAGGGAATATTTTGCGTGACGCACCCTATAAGGGATATTACGGCGTTCGTCCTGCCTTCTATCTGAATACGGAAAATTACACCGTATCATCCGGCACAGGACAGAGCGCACAGGACCCCTATGTTGTTTCCGCACTGGATGCGCCGGATGACAGTATTGGCATATCCGGCGCTGTGCGAGAGGATGTGAATGGTGACTGGAATGTGAACACGGATGAGTATCTACAGCTGGAGATGAGTACCCTCTACACTGAGGATCCTGCATATGCAAATGTAACCGTACCGGTGTATACAATCCAGAAGCCTCGCAGCGATAAGGAGAACATGGTGATTGTGTACTGCGCCGAGGGCTACACCAAAAGCCAGCAAAAGCAGTTTGTCGAGGATGTAAAAAAGCTGTGGGGGGAGGTATTGCAGATAGAGCCATATCGCAGCATGGCGGATCGCTTTAATGTCTATGCACTCTGCACGGCATCGGTGGATGGCTATGGCGGTACCAGCACATTTTTTGCTGCGACCGCCAAAGGAGGAATTTCTACTAACAAAGGGAACTGGCGCAACCATGTTTTGGAGCGCATCATAGGCCCTGCGTTTATCGAGAAGATTCATGACGCACATATTCCTAATGAAACGCATCCAAACGAAAACACGATGGATCATAATTATAGACAGTATGATTATGTGTATGAAAATATCAACCAATTCGTTGTGTTGGCGAATAGCGGTGAGTATTTCGGTGGCTCTCATGATAATAAACAATATGGTATTCACTATATTGTTGCGTCAGCGAGAAACGCATATTCTGCGTTTACCCAGCGGCATGAACTGGGACACGGTCTGTTCCATCTGGGAGATGAATATAATTATAGCACTGTTCCTGTAGATGAGTGGAATTACACTACATCACTGAATATGACTGCAACAAAAGATCCCACGAAAGTGAAGTGGAAGCAGCTGCTTGGCTTCCGTAATACCTATACCTGCCCGCATCTTGACTACTATCCTTATACCTATAATTCCAGCAGGGATTGTCTGATGCGAGAGACCTTTCAGAATGATTTTTGCGATGTGTGCAAGCTACAGGGCATAAAGGTCATGAGTCAGCTCATTACAAATCCCCCTGCGCTTTATGTGGCTGTTCCTGAGGTGAAAAAGTATATCGGCGGTTACAGAAATCCCACAAAAGATCCTTCTGCCTTTGAGGCAGCGAATTCCTCCGCATATGAGAGCTATCAAAATGACAGGAATAGCCGTCTATTAAGCGGCGGCAGTAAAAACAGCTTTGATTATAGCAGCATGAAGGGGCAGCAGGTTGAGCTGCGCACCATTATACAAAATCTTTCGAATACCCAAGCGAAGACTGTGACCCTGCGCCTGTGGGTGGAACATTCCAACGGCGAAAAAGCGGTCACGACAGATGGGGAGCAGGTTTTCACTACGCAGGAGTTTGACATCCCTGTTTGGAAAGAGAAAAGCAAATTCTGGACAAAGGGTGCGTTGGATTACGAGGGCAGCGACTTTAATTCCGGCCTAGTCAACTGCTCTCTGGTTTACACGATTCCGGAGAATGCCATTCTGCAATCCGGCGATACCATCGGCTTTGAGATTGTAGATCATGCGACAGGCGAGGTATTGGCTGATGATGATACGGAGCAGCAGCGCTATGTCAATGTCACCATCCAATATCAGCTGGAGGATGGCACAGATGTTCCAAACACCATGCCGACTACCTTTACTGTTCCGGTAGGCAAAAAGGTTGATTGGCAGCCGCCGCAGGAACTGCACGGCTACACTTTTGTTAAAGCGGAGGGGATGGAAAATGCTGTCCCGAACAGTGGTATGACGATTCGTTATATTTATAAAAGGTCTGAGGAACGCCCCGAGCCGCCGGTGACAAAAAATTATACGGTGCAATACAATTGGGGCTCTGTATTCCCGACAGGCGCAACGCTGCCGCTAAATAGCAGCTCCTATTCGAGTGTGCAACAGGCGAAAGCGGCTGTGGATAAGAAATATACCTCCACAACACGCATTCAGGCACAAAAGGATGGTAAAAACGGCACATGGGCTTTTTCGGGCTGGGATGCCGGCAACCTAAACGGCACAACCGTGGTATTCCGTGGAAGTTGGAGTTTTACGGCGGATACAGCGCCGATAACGCCTCCGAGCGGTACAGCAAGCTACAAGATTACCGCAACGGCAGGTATCGGTGGAACAATCTCTCCCGGTGGCACGACAACGGTATCTGCCGCAGGTCAGCTTACATATACAATCAAGGCGAACGAAGGATATTATATTGCGGACGTAAAGGTGGATGGTTCGGAAGTGACAGCAACCACAAGCTACACCTTTAGTGATGTGAATACTGATCACACCATAGAAGTTACCTTTAAACAGGAAAGCCAGACACCGGATGTGCCGGATGTGATTGCACCAAGCATAACCACACAGCCTGGAAATGCGACAGTGAAGGTAGGTGAGACTGCGTCCTTTACCATAGCAGCAAGCGGTACAGATCTTACCTATCAGTGGCAGATAGACAGAAATGATGGGAAAGGATGGGTAAACATTGACGGTGCAACGGCAACGAGCTATACCACATCCACAGTCAATATAAGCTGCAACGGATTTAAGTATAAGTGTGTTGTTTCAAACAGCGCAGGAAACGTAGAGAGTAATTCTGCAACATTGACCGTACAGGATGCGGGCGGTTCCGATAATCCTGACACACCGAATAACACCTATCAGATTATTGATGGAGCAAACAGTAGTTGGACGCATGACAGTGATGGTAATATCACCATCCGGGGTAACGGAGACTTCTCCAAGTTTACCGGAGTTAAGGTGGACGGAAATTTGATAGACAAGAGCAACTACACTGCAAAGGAAGGCTCTACCATTATCACACTGAAAGCTTCCTACCTGAATACACTTTCGGCAGGAAACCATACAGTTGAAATCCTTTGGACGGATGGTTCTGCAAGCACCACATTTACCACCAAAGCAAATATCTCTGATAACAGTAATAACAACCAGAATGATAATAACAATAGCAATTCCTCTGATGACAAGCCATCGAGTGGAACTGATAAGAAGGATGTGACTGCACCTAAAACCGGAGACAACACACCGAGTGTATGGCTGTTTATACTATCAATTCTTTCCGGAACGGGATTGATTATTACCGTAAAGAAACGCAGAGAAAATTTGAATTCATAGAAACGATAGTTAAAAAATAAAACGAGAAAATAACCATGGAGAAGGCGGGCATGTATGTCCGCCTTTTCTTCAAAGAAAACACAACAGGGAGTGTACGCTGCGGAAGAGGCGAAAGAAAAGACACAGACGGAATCAAAGCAGAAGGCGTGTATGGGAATGGAAATGCCTGACTCTGCAACTTTTATTAGCGGTGATATTTGTTTTTTCTGTGGCGGGGCTTCTTGGATATGGCATCTTCTATCTGTGTCAGAATGAGAGTAGCAGAAACACGCAAAAAGAATTACAAGGCATACGAGGAGAATCAAAAAAATTGCTGCTCCGACTCAATCTTCCACATGGAATACATCTTCCACCAGCATATTAAAGTACTTTGATATCTGCAGCATAAATTCGGCAGATGGGGTACTGTCCCCACGCTCTATCCTGCCGACAGTTTTGGTGCTGTATCCGATAGCAGCGGCAAGGTCGTTCTGGTAAATGCCACGCTGCTCCCGGATTTCTCTGATATTATTGGTAACCGCCATAAAAATCCCTTCTTTCAGTTCTATAGATATTTTCTTATTGTCATTATGCAAAATAATGTGTCCGATAAAAAGGACTTGCAATTTTATCGGCAATGCTTTAATTGTAAAATTTAACGCCAGAAATTGCCTACTTTTACTCTTACAATCGTGCGTTTACTTTTACAAATCTTGTTTTTTATAGGATAATACTCATATGCTGTCTGACCAGAAAGGAGCAGACCTATGAGTAAACATCTCACTTTAACTGACCGGGCAATTATTGAAAAATATCTCGCCCAGGATATGTCTTTCTCTTTTATTGCTAAAAGACTGAACCGCTCAGCAACCACAATCTCTCGCGAAATTAAGAACCACCGTTGCTTTGTTAACGGTTTCCGGTATACATCGAATGACTGCATTAATTATCGTTCTTGCTTACGCAGAAACATATGCGATCAGGAATCAATTTACACTTGTTCCCATCGCTGCAAAACATGTACGGAATTCGACTGTAAAAGCTTATGTTCACAGTACATTTCTGCACATTGTCCTTTGCTGGATAAACCGCCTTATGTTTGCACTCGTTGTCCAAATGAGAAGACATGCAAAAGAAACCATGCCTACTACACTGCTCATCGGGCGCACGCTGAATACGTCAAAGAATTAAGTTCATCAAGGAAAGGCATTCGTACCAGTCCTGAACGGTTATTGGAACTAAATGATTTACTAATGCCGCTGGTTAATAAAGGACAATCCATCAACCACATATTTGCCACTCATTCCGATGAAATCAGGATTAGGGAAAAAAGGACGATATATGCGAAATCTCTTGTAACACTTAGGCAGAAAGAAGACGAACTTGTTCGTGACCAGATGGACGGGTTAAATGTATATGTTGCTGGAAGTGCAGATGTAAATTTTTTGTTTGATAGATATATTTCTACCAAGACGGAGTTGCGAAGCACTACAAAAGCAAATTACTTATATACATGGGATCATTTTATCAGGGATACGTTCGGAAAGAAAAAGATTAAGGATGTGAAGTATTCTGATGTCTTATTTTTCTATACGGATTTGATTACGAACAAGGGATTGCAGGTAAATACTTTGGAGAGTATCAATACTGTATTGCGACCTACATTTGAGCTGGCAGTACGAGATGATATTATAAGAAGAAATCCTGTAAATGGAGCTTATGCCGAGGTGAAAAAAAGAAACGGTGGTGCTAGAAAGAGTCGAAGAGCACTGACAGTAGAGCAACAGAGAGAATTTATTGATTATGTTGCAAAGAATCCGTTTTTCTTCCATTGGTATCCGTTTTTTGTATTTCTGCTTGGAACTGGATGCAGAATCGGTGAGGCAATAGGCATCAGATGGGACGATGTTGATATGAAGAAACGAACAATCAATATTAACCATAGTCTTACTTATTACACAAGATCTGACAATTCATTTAAGTGTGAGTTTCGGGTTTCAGAACCTAAAACAGAAGCAGGAATAAGGACAATTCCAATGATGGGACCGGTGTATGAAGTGCTCAAGTCTGAATATCAGCGTCAGCAGGAAGAAGGTTTTTGTGTTGCAGAGGTTGATGGAATGACAAACTTTATATTTACTAATCGGTTTGGAAATCCACATAATCCGCAGGCAGTAAATCGTGCAATCAAGAGAATCATTGATACTCACAATGCCGAAGAAGAGGTAGAGGCAAAGAAAAAGAAGAGAGAACCTATAATGTTGCCCAGGTTTTCATGTCACATTTTTAGACACACATTTGCTTCGAGGTTTTGTGAGAACGAAACCAATGTAAAAGTTATTCAAGAAGTAATGGGACATGCAGATGTCAGCACAACCATGAACATTTATGCGGAGGCAAATCCAGAGGTTACTAGAGAGGCTTTGGAGAAACTTGCCAAGAACATGGATGTATTTTAGAAACAACGATATAATATAGAAAAGAGTCCTCTGATTTGAGGACTAGGCAATTGACCAAAAAAATTTAATATGACTAATATATGACCAAAAAAGACTGCAAATTTGGTTATTTTAGTACAGCTTGCTAAAGAAAATATTGTAATGATTTAAAGAAATGTAAATCATCTTACAGCTCTTTACAGCAGGAGCGAAAAAGCTCCCGACGATGAAGTCATTAGGTTCAGACAAGAGTGCTGCAAAGGCTGAAAAGAGTACTTCTACAGAAGCAGCATCAGACGGCAATAATAATGGTTTCTTTACAGCTAATGATAAGATTGATTTTTCTAATGTTAAGGTAGAACCATTATTTGAGGAAGAAGTAGACTTCGACACATTCAGTAAGTCAGATTTCAGAGCTGTTAAGGTAAAAGAGTGTGTAGCAGTTCCTAAGTCAAAGAAGTTACTTCAGTTTACTTTAGATGATGGAACAGGCACAGACCGTACAATACTTAGCGGAATCCATGCTTACTATGAGCCAGAAGAGCTTGTTGGAAAGACACTTATTGCCATTACCAATCTTCCACCAAGAAAGATGATGGGAATAGAATCTTGTGGTATGTTACTTTCAGCAGTAAACAACCTCAAGGATTCTGAGGATGAAGAGCTTCATCTTCTTATGGTTGATAACCATATTCCAGCAGGTGCGAAGCTCTATTAAGATGAGAAACTGAGCCTTGCGGTGGTGTGCGCTTGCAAACACCGACATAAGGCGAAAAACGCAAGGAGACGCCAGTCGACGTGATGTAGAGATGTACCGTTTTACCGAATAGACGGGACGTACTTCATTTGATATAAAACTAAAAAAACAGCGATTTACATCAAACTTACATCATTTGATGCAAAATTAAGTGCAAGCAAGAAAAAATCGCATAATTTGGAACATCAGCAGAAAAACAAGCACGAGCAAAGCGAGTATTTGTTTTCACCTGATGTGACAACGACAAAATCAAGGAGTGCGAAGCACGGCAACGGCAAAGCCGTTGGATTTTGGAGTGATAAATGAGTGGGCAATTCCAATCGGGATTGCCCATTTTTAAAATGAATGGAAATGCAAATAGGAATTTATCAGAAAATGAGGAATAGTTGAAATGGAGGCGCTATAATAACATGAAGATTGAAGGGAACCAGAAAGAACTGGATGCAATGGTAGAATTTCATAAGGGAAACCGTGTCGAGGGACTGAGACTGCAACAAGAATTTGCAGCGGAATTTCGTAAGGAGTATAAAGACAAAGATCACTGTCCTTGCCTGAAAGCCTGTCGTTATCACGGAAACTGTAAGGAATGTGTAGCAATCCACAGAGCGCATCAGGAACATGTTCCTAATTGTATGCGACCATTGATTAATAAAAAATTGAAATTGATGTCAGAATTAACAGAGCATACCTTGGCAAATGAAATAGAAGCTCCACATGAGATTTTAAGAAAATAGGCAAGTCAAATTCCCGTTTATTGGGAAGTCGCAGAGAACGAAAAATCGGAAGTTTACAGCGAGGTGAAAGATGTTGAATTATGTAGAATATGGAAAAGAAAACAAATATGATGATGATATATTTTTTCAAAAATACAGTCAAATGAGTCGCTCACAGCAGGGACTAGCCGGTGCAGGAGAATGGGAAACATTGAGAAAGCTGCTGCCGGATTTTAAAGATAAGCGTGTGCTTGATTTAGGATGCGGCTATGGATGGCACTGTATTTATGCGATGGAACACGGAGCGTCTTCTGTTGTAGGTGTTGATATTTCTCATAAAATGCTCGAGGTAGCCAAAGAAAAAACACATTTTCCACAGGTTGAATATAAATGCTGTGCTATAGAAGATGTGGAATTCCCAGAGGAGAGTTTTGATGTAATATTAAGTTCACTTGCGTTTCACTATGTAGCAGATTATGAGATTTTAGTAAAAAAGATATATAGAATACTGAAGTCTGGTGGTAATCTAGTTTTTACGGTTGAACATCCTGTTTTTACTGCCTATGGAACACAAGACTGGTATTATAACAAAAAAGGAGAAATACTGCATTTTCCGGTGGATAATTATTATTATGAGGGCAAACGAATAGCTGTGTTTTTGGGAGAAAAGGTTACAAAATTTCATAGAACACTGACCACATATCTAAATACACTGCTTTCAAATGGTTTTATAATAAATCATATTGTGGAGCCGCAGCCGCCGGAAAACATGATGGATATTCCGGGGATGCAGGATGAAATGCGCCGTCCCATGATGCTGATTGTATCGGCGAACAAAAATTGCTATACTACATGATATTGGTGCGGTTGAAGCACAAAAAAATACGGTTCTATTGATGGTGTCTATCAAGAAAAGGAAGGACCAGAAGTAGCGAAAGAAATATTAAAAAAGGTAGGCTATAACAAAAATATTGATAGAATATGCTTTATAATAGGCAACCATCATACTCCATCTAAAATTGATGGACTTGATTTTCAAATACAATGGGAAGCTGATTTGCTTGAAAATTTAACGGTTATGGATAAAGAAAAAGAACAGGAAAAATTCCCATTATGACCATGGGACCGATCTGTATTGCACCGGAGCTTAAAAGTAAGGGGTATGGAAAGATTTTACTGGATTATTCTCTGGAAAAAGCGGATTTAAACAGGCAAGCGAAAAGGAAGCAGAGGCATTTGATAGAGAGTTCCTGTATATGGAGAAGAAAAAACTTCCGGGACAGATTTTCTAAAATGTAGCAATCTTCATCAAATCTTTATTTTTCCCTGATAGATTATATTTCAGTAAGAAATGAAATATGGAAGGAAGGATAGTAAAGATGGAAATGATGTTGCAGACACAAAATTTATGTAAATATTTTAGAAAGCAGAAAGCGGTAAATAATGTTTCACTTAATATAGAAAAGGGACAGATTTATGGACTGCTTGGACCGAATGGCGCTGGTAAATCTACCACATTGAAAATGCTGACCGGTATGATGAAACCCACTGCAGGAAAGATTTACTTTGATGGAAAACTTTGGGATAGGAAAGATTTATCAAAAATAGGAGCGTTAATTGAAAATCCGCCTATTTATGAAAATCTTTCCGCCAGAGAGAATTTGAAGGTAAGACAATTATTGCTTGGTACAGATGAAAACAGAATTGATGAGGTCTTGCAGATTGTATCACTTACAAACACCGGAAAGAAGAAAGCAGGACAGTTTTCTTTGGGGATGAAGCAAAGACTAGGCATTGCAATGGCATTGCTTGGAGAACCGGAACTTTTGATATTGGATGAACCTACGAATGGATTAGATCCAATAGGCATCGAGGAATTACGAGAGCTGATCCGGTCTTTTCCGGAACAGGGAATCACTGTAATTCTCTCCAGTCATATTCTCTCGGAGGTACAGTTACTTGCAGATAAAGTCGGGATTATTTCAGGTGGAATCTTAGGATACGAAGGAGCATTAAAGCAGGGAGATAATCTTGAAGATTTGTTTATGAATGTGGTAAGAAAAAACCAGAAAGCAGGTGAAATCCATGGTTAATATTATAAAAGCAGAACATCAAAAAGCCAAAAGAACCATGCGAAAAAAGTTTATCTGGGGATTTCCTCTTCTTACATTTGTCATGGCATTTATATTTACTCTTGGGATGACAAATGCTTATGCAGAAAGTGTTTGGAACTGGTGGTATACACTTTTGCTGCCGGGGATGATTGCTCTATTTTGTTATCTTTCTGTGGCGCAGGAGAAAAAGATAAAATACTATCATTTAATGACTATTCCCACAGACAGAAGAAAATTGTTGCTGGGGAAAATTATTTATATTGGGTACATGATTTTGTTTTCTAATGTGATTGTGTTTGCAGGAGCAACGCTTGGAGGCTTTCTTCTAACGACACATGTTCCAGTTGGAGGAGCGTTGATTGCAGTATTGTTTCTGACGGTTTCTGAGTTATGGGAGATTCCAGTAGCTTTATTTTTAAGCGAACGATTTGGAATGATTGTAAACCTGTTCGTCTGCCTATTTATTACCGTCAGCGGTGTGCTAATATCACAAACCAGAATCTGGTATGTACTTGTTTCTGCAATCCCTATGCGAATGATGTGCCCGTTGCTTCATGTTTTACCAAATGGACTCGCCGCAGAAGCAGGGAATCCTCTTTTGGATACGGGAGTCATTGTTCCGGGAATGTGTCTCTCAATCATCTGGTTTGTTTTTGTAACGGTTCTGTTTTTGAAATGGTTTGAGAGAAGAGAGGTGAAATAAGATGATTGGAAGATCTCTTAATGCAGACTTGCGAAAGATGAAAGGAACATCTGTGATTCTGGCACACTTACTGATTCCGATTATAACCAGCGTTATATTTTTAATATATTACTTTTTTTCACCATGGAATGAAAATATGAAAGTGATTGCATTTTATCAGGCAATAGGAGCAGGACTTCCGGTACTTATTGGAATTTTTACAGCAAGTGTGATGGAACAAGAACAAAATGCAGGTAATTTTCAAAACCTGTTGTCTTTACCAGATAAACTTACAGCATTTTTATCGAAACTGTTGATGCTACTGGTTTTGTGTCTGTGCTCTATCCTATTGACAGCAATCATATTCGGAATTGGATTTGGAAGAATCGCATCAAGCGATATCGAAATCATGAAAGGATGTATATTTGCAGCATTGCTGCTGTGGGGAAGCAGTGTTCCACTTTATCTGTGGCAGCTGATTCTGGCTTTTCAGTTTGGAAAAGGGGTATCCATTGGAGCAGGGATTATATCAGGACTAATTAGTGCATTGATGCTTACCGGACTTGGAGATTATGTGTGGAAATATGTATTTGTCTGCTGGACGGGTAGAGTACCATATACTTATCTGCAATCTGTATTGGGAGAAACTAGTGTAGGTGAATGGTTGTCATTCATACCAGGTTGCTTAATATTTACAGGGATTAGTATGGTATACTATTTTTGGTGGGTAAACCACTGGGAAGGAAACAGAATATCGGAATAGAATCGAGGGAAACTATGGCAAAAATACTGGCAGTTGATGATGAACCGGCAATTTTGGAAATGATAGAAAGCATTTTGAATAAGGATGGACATCTGGTTACCAAAGTAAGTAATCCACTAAAAATTAATATGGAAGAATTACATTGTTATGACCTGATTTTACTGGACATTATGATGCCTGGAATTGACGGCTTCGAATTATGCAAAAGAATCAGGGCACTTGTGGATTGTCCGATTTTGTTTCTTACGGCAAAAACGGAGGAAAACAGTCTGGTAAACGGACTTTCTTTAGGAGCAGATGATTATATTTCAAAGCCATTTGGAGTGATGGAACTTCGAGCAAGGATCAACGCGCATCTACGGAGAGAGCACAGGGAACATTCTGTCCGAATGGTTTTAGGGAGAGTCTGCATTCAGATGTCTCAAAAGAAACTATTGGTTGATGATAAAGAACTTCCGTTTACGAAAGCAGAGTACGAAATCTGTGAATTTCTGGCTAAAAACAGAGGACAGGTTTTCTCGAAGGAACAGATATTGGAAGCGGTCTTTGGCTTTGACAATGAGAGTAATGACAGTACTATAATCACGCATATCAAAAATATAAGAGCAAAATTTGCGGATTATGATTATATGCCGATAAAAACAGTCTGGGGGATTGGATATAAATGGGAAGAGTAAAGAGAAGCAATGCACTCAGCAGGATTTTTATGAGATATGTACTGGTCATGCTTGGATCATTAGTTGGTTTGGTGATTGTTGCTTATCTGCTGCTGTACCTTTTGATTAGTGTGGGCTGTATTTATCCGGCAAATTATGCAGAGCAAAAGATTAATGAAGCATATGATACGATTCTACGTGCAGATAAAGTGACTGCTGAGATGATTCCCGCACTTTGTGATTATGTAATCTTTTCAGAGAATGGAGAGAAAATAGGTGGAGATCTGCCAGAACAATACGAACAGATAGCATGGAATGTTGCAAAGTACAGAAACGCATCCGGGAAATATTTTTATAAAGTAATTGTAAGGGAAAATGAATATGTTGTATTGCAATATCGCCTGACACCTCAATATCATTCAGCTTTTTTGAGGGAGCATTTTATAGGACCACAGAATGTGATGATTATTATGTCTGTGATTGGAGCGGTAGCGATTATCATCATTCCGTCCATACGTTTTGGAAAAAGAATCAAAAAGCAGATGCAGCCTGTATTAGACGCAATCGGACAAATAAAGGATCAAAATCTGGAATATGAGACATCCTGTTCCGGTATCAAAGAGTTTGATGACTGTTTATCGGCAATCGATGATATGCGAGATGCATTGCGAGAATCTTTAGAAAAGCAGTGGAAAACAGAGCAGGAAAAGAAACAACAGATGTCTGCTTTGGCGCATGATATTAAAACACCTCTTACGATTGTACGGGGAAATGCAGAACTACTTTCAGAGACTGAACTGACCACAGAACAGAAGAAAAATATCACTTATGTTTTGAACGGCACAACACAGATACAAAGTTATGTAAAACAGTTGATAGATGTCACAAAATCATGGAATTGCAGTGATGTTACCTATACAACGATGAGGTTAGAAGATTTTTTCGCAGATATAAAGGAACAGGCACTCGGACTGGTAGAAATCTATCACCAGAAGATAGATTGGAAGGCGGAACAAAGTGATAAAAAGGTAACGATTGATTATGATCCAATGTTCCGGGCCGTAATGAATGTGATTCAGAATGCAGTGGAGCATACAAAAGAAAATGGAATCATTTATATTGACGCAAAGGAGCAGGATGACCGGCTGACATTCATTGTGGAGGATAGCGGATCAGGATTTACAAAAGAAGCATTATTGCATGGCACAGAGCAGTTTTTTATGGATGACACAAGTAGAAATGGCGAAGCCCATTATGGGATGGGACTATTTTTTGCAAAAACTGTGGCTGAAAAATATGGTGGAGGTATTAAACTTTCAAATTCTGAAAATACAGGTGGGGCGAGGGTAGAAATATTTTTCCTGAGTAGTCAGGAAACAAGCTAAATAGACCGCAATTAAGCTATGTAAAAGAAATGGAAGATACTATCACAAACCGAATGCTTCACTGGTCTTATACACCTGAACAGAAAGAGAAAGTGAAGAAGGCACTTGCCGCAGGAGTTGCTAAGTCAACGATTCTTACTTACTTCTATCCGGAGGTTACTGTGGAGAGGATGAGTTTATATCGGAAGAAGTAGTAAATGTTATCGCATAGACACAGGATTATGTTATACTGTGTCTATGCGACATTAAAGAAACTTACAAATCGTTGTTTGGAGGTACACGATGATAATAAAAATTGTTACACTTTCACTGATGGCAGTGTTTTACATCTGCTATTTTGCAAAGCTGATTAGTCAGAAAAAGCAAGGCATAAAGACAGACCAATTAGGAAAAGGAAAAGAGGGATTTGTCAAATTTATAGAAGTAGCTCTTAAATTAATCACATATTTGCTTCCTGTAATACAGATTATCAGTATTGTGTTTTGTTCGGGAACAGCACATATTGTGTTGCAATTTACAGGAGTTGTAATAACAATGTTCGGTGTACTTGCTTTTATTGTTTCTGTTACACAGATGAAGGAGAATTGGAGGGCAGGTGTGCAAAAAGAAGAAAAGACCAATTTGGTAACAACGGGCATCTATTCTATTAGCAGAAATCCTGCATTTTTGGGTTTTGATTTAATGTATATAGGAATATTGTTTTCGTTCTTTAATTGGTTCCTTTGCTTTGCCACAGGTTTTGCAGTGGTATTTTTTCATTTACAGATAGTCAATGTAGAGGAAGATTTTTTGATAAAAGCATTCGGAAATGAGTACCTGCAATACAAATCAAAAGTATGCCGATATTTAGGAAGAAAAAGATAACTTCATATTTAGGTGGTTTGTCAATAGCAATAATATTTAATGCATAATCTGATTTAAGAGTGAATTTCAAATTTTAGATTTTCAATAATCATGGGATAAAAATAACAGGGAGGATTATAGTTTTCGGAATAAAGCCGATATATAATATTAGAAACAATAAATAATAAAGAACGGATTCAGAGAAGGAGGACAAAGGATATGTCAATGAATGTGAATACAACGGGTACTGTTTATGGAAGTTATCAGAATACCTACAAGGCAGGTACAGTAGATAAGAAAAAAGAAACAGCGAAAACAACAGAAAATGATAAGGTCAAGAAAAATGTGACAGAAAGTATAGCCGAAAAAAATCTAAGTAAAGAGGCACAAAAAATGCTTAAAGATATGCGTGGCTCAAGAACAGATATGGACTTTATGGTTGCAGATTTTGAAAATGGTGATAATGCTAAAGATATTTTAGCACAAAGTGATAAAGAGTTTACGGTTATTTTCTCAAAGGAAGAAATGGAGAAGATGGCATCCGATCCCAAATATTATGCTGAAAAGATGCATAGTATTGAAGGTGCTTTGCGTATGTCGGATGAAATCAATGCTCAGTTTGGATTTGAAAGAGCATTTGGTAAGACAAACGGAATAGAAAACAGTGCAGATACTGATACAAAAATAACAAAGTTTGGTATTTCTTTTAATAGTGATGGAACTACAACATTCTTTGCTCAATTAGAAAAAACATCAGCTAGTCAGAAAGAATATCTTGAAAAAATTCAGGAAAAGAAAGCTGCGGAGAAGAAAGAGGCGAAGAAAAAGGAACAATTAAAGCAAATTGAAGTAAAAAAAGCTACTGTTCAAGCAAATTCAAAAGATGAACTTTTGGATAAAATTAAAAATATTGAATGGAATTCTATCAAACCAGAGGATAATAAAATCGGTGGAAGATTTGATTTTTCAATTTAGTATATTTAGATGGGGATGATTACATAAAGTATGGAGGTAGATTCATTATGAGAAAACGTTTTTTTTCTATTATTGTATGTGTTGTCATGCTTTTTACAATGAATGTCACAGCTTTTGCGGCAGAAACTCAGGAAAATTATTCGGAGACGGAGAAAACAATGACATTTGAAATAACTCCGACAGCATTAACTTCTGGATCATCACGACATTCTGTTGGAATGTTAAATTCCTTTTTTGGAACAAATGATACAGTGGCAACTTCCGCTCTTGGTTCTTTTACAATCAGCAGCACATCTGTTCCGTCAGGCTCCACAATCAGTAAAATAGTGGTTACATCCACAAAAAGTAGTGGAAGTAGTGGAAACATCGAATTATTTGTTGCTAAAGATGAGGATAATGGAGATGGCACATTTGACAGATATACAGACAGCAAAAGTTGGAATAGTTCTCTTACTTTTGCAGATTTTGGCAATTATAATTTAAGCCCTGTTGGAAATTATTATGTTCAATTTGAATCTACAAGGTATTCAACGGGAACTGTTGCAGCAGCAACATTAAAAAATATTTATGTCACAGTATACTATCATTAAAATTTTATAATCCCCATTCTAAACAAGCAAAGATGTTGTTATTCAGTTAGCAGCATCTTTGCTTTTAATTGTATAATTGATATGACTATTGAGTTAGAATGACATTGATAGCGATAGAAAGCTATATATTACAGAAGCAGACTTTGATAAAAAAGCATTTGAGAGATTATATAAATTGAATATTATATAATCAGAGGTATATAGAACATGCACAGAGACACTATATTTCAATATGAAACAATGGTGCCTGACACAATAAAAACGCATAGCCAAACTTCGCTCGGTATAACTGCCTGATTGTGTCGAAATTCGTATTTTATCAATTATATCTGATAAAACTGGATTTGCGGTATTGAAAATCAGTTATAGCCGTGGTACCATATAGACAGTTTCAGAAGGGAGGCTGGTCTACATGATTAAACGAGAAATTTATATGAGCCGTATCCGTCCTTTTATCGGAAATGAGCTGATAAAGGTTCTGACAGGGATTCGCCGTAGTGGAAAATCTGTCATGCTGAGCCTGATCCAAGAGGAACTTGCCCAAAACGGGGTCCAACCAGAACAGTTTATTTCCCTGAATTTTGAGAACATGAGCAATGCACACCTTTGTACGGCTGTTGCATTGCATGATGAAATCCTTCGCAGAACAAAAGAAATCAGCGGCAAGGTTTATCTGTTCTTCGACGAAATCCAAGAGGTGGCTGATTGGGAAAAATGTATCAACTCTTTCCGGGTGGAGCTGGATTGTGATATATACATTACCGGTTCCAACGCCAAGCTGCTTTCCGGTGAGCTTGCCACTTATCTTGCCGGACGGTATGTGGAGTTCGTGATTTACCCGTTTTCATTCAGAGAGTTTATGGAGCTGTATCACACCGTTTACGAAGGTGCAGACGAAAGACAATGCTTTACAAAATATCTGACGCTGGGAGGAATGCCCTATTTGAGCAACCTTCGCTACGACGATGCCGCCAGTCGTCAGTATTTGCGGGACTTGTTCAACTCCGTAGAGCTGAAAGATATTATCAAGCGAAACAATATCCGTGATGTGGATATGCTGGAGAGAATTATTGCTTATATAACTTCCAACATCGGCACTACCTTTTCTTCCACAGCCATTTCCAAGTATCTGAAAAGTGAAGGGCGCTCCGTTTCACCAGAAACGGTACTGAACTACATCAAAGCCTGCACGGACGCATTCCTGTTTTATCAGGTGAAGCGCCAAGACCTCCAGGGAAAGAAAATCCTGACCGTCAACGAGAAATACTATGTTGCAGATCATGGTGTCCGGGAAGCCGTGTACGGTGGCAACATGAAGGACATTAACCTTGTCCTTGAAAATGTTGTCTACATGGAGCTGCTGCGCCGTGGTTATTCTGTGACTGTTGGGAAAGTCTCTGACAAGGAGATTGACTTCGTATGTGAAGATCATGGGAAAAAGCTGTATGTTCAGGTTTCCTATCTACTTGCCTCGGAGGAAACCATCCAGCGTGAGTTTGGGGCGTTTGCCGGTGTTCGTGACAATTTCCCGAAATACGTTGTAACGATGGACGAACTGGATATGAGCCGAGATGGAATCAAACACCGCAATATTCGTGACTTCCTGCTGGCAGAGGAATGGAACTGAAATGTTCTTCTTTCACCAGAAGATATGCAGAAGTTCTTCCAATGCCGAGAATGAAAAAACAATGGTGCCTGACACAATAAATATTATGATATGTCTGTATTTAACCGCTGTATAGAAACCGGGAATGTTCTCTTAATACTGGAATGTTGGCAGGATGTCCACCCGGCGCTTGTCAGTATCCCAGTGAAATGGGAATACAGCTCGCCGTATGGACTTTTGTATGCTCTGAATCCGCCGGATGATGTTATGCAGTTTGAAAACAATGGTGCCTGACACAATAAATATTGTATAAATGTCAATGCTGTTGTGGTACATGTTGTATTCTGCGTAAATGGTATTCATGTTGTGTCTCCTTTAAACCAATAAAAATATAGAAGCATTTCAATCAGTTCACCATGTCACTTTTATTTTGTGTTATACTGTTTTATATGTGCGAGCTGTGAAATCAGCATAGCTGATTTCCCCTAGCGAGCGGAAGAAATTCT
>OBWK01000063.1_pt1 | contig 96958 bp, 93 predicted proteins | sample 1495251 | NCBI WGS metagenome assembly OBWK01 (sample SAMEA2580065, study PRJEB22360) | human gut metagenome | biome: human gut; feature: human-associated habitat; material: faeces | place: Denmark | collected 2008/2010 | reverse complement strand
ACCATTTTTATAAGAATTTTCAGGGTTTTACATACTGTTCAGTTTTCAAGGAACTTTGTTTTTGTTGCTCTCTGTTCTTCAGCAGCAACTCGTTCATTCTATCATACCGTTTCCGGTTTGTCAAGAACTTTTTTCATCTTTTTTTAATTCTTTTTTGAAGATTTTCAATCAGATGAACGGAGAAAGAGGGATTTGAACCCTCGCGCCGGTTTCCCGACCTACACCCTTAGCAGGGGCGCCTCTTCGGCCTCTTGAGTATTTCTCCTTATTACCGTAGCTAATTATCATTTATTAAGTTTGTCGGGCGAACTCGCCAGACGCAGGATTTATTATACAAGCTCTGTTTCTTTTTGTCAACAACTTTTTCCATCTTTTTTATTATTTTTTACTGCATGTTTTTCCTGCGTTCTGTGTTCGCAGAGAATATTCTCAGATCAGCAGCTGCACAACTGATCTGAATGGGCTTGTACTCCTATATTATGTAAGTGCAGCCTGAAGCTTATTCATCTTCCAGACAGAAAGAAGCTCAGAAATTGATCCTGCACACAGCAATCTCCGGGAAAACTACCCGAAAATCCCCCTCTGCAGGATCATGCTGCAGTTCTGAGCTTCTGATCCATCTGCTATTTCATATTATTTCTGATATTCTTTGATCGCAGTCTCATACAGATTATTGCCCTGGGAGTCGATCACGACTACCACCGGGAAATCTTCCACTTCCAGTTTCCGGATTGCCTCGGTCCCGAGATCATCATAGGCGACTACCTCGGATTTTTTGATGCGCTGGGATAAAAGAGCCCCTGCGCCGCCGATCGCTGCGAAATAGACCGAACCATTTCTTACGATGGCGTCGATCACAGCCTGGCTTCTCTTTCCCTTTCCGATCATGGCGCCCAGACCAAGATCTAAAAGTTTCGGTGCGTACTTATCCATACGGCTTGCCGTTGTCGGTCCTGCAGATCCGATCGGCCGTCCCTCTCTTGCCGGGGACGGTCCCATATAGTAGATTACATTTCCCTGCATCTCGATCGGAAGACTTTCCCCCGCATCCAGAGCCTCCTGCATTCTTTTATGTGCCGCATCTCTCGCCGTGTAAATGATTCCCGTAAGAGTCACGTAGTCTCCGGCCCGGAGAGACAATGCGTCTTCTTTCTTAATTGGTACACTGATCTGTCTGTCCATGGTTTCCTCCGATCCTCTTATTAAATAACGCGATGCGCATGCCTGTTCACATGACAGCAGATATTCACTGCCAAAGGAAGTCCTGCAATATGCGTCGGATATGTCTCGATATTGACGGCCATGGCAGTCACGCGGCCGCCAAGACCTCCCGGTCCGATCCCGAGACCGTTGATCTTCTCCAGCATCTCTTTTTCCAGGTCACGGACATAGGCCACCGGAGATTCTTCTTCCAGATTTCTCGTCAGGGCATGTTTCGCCATCAGGGCACACTTTTCAAACGTGCCGCCGATGCCGACTCCCACCACCATCGGAGGACAGGCATTCGGTCCTGCATCGCGGACAGCCTCCAGGATCTTCTCTTTTACTCCCTCAATGCCGTCCGCAGGCTTTAACATGAATACACGGCTCATATTTTCGCTTCCGAATCCTTTTGGTGCCACTGTAATATCCACCTGGTCCCCATCGACGATCTCATAATGAATGATCGCTGGTGTATTGTCTTTTGTATTCACGCGGTCGATCGGATCACGAACGACGGATTTTCTCAGATATCCGTCCACGTATCCCTGGCGGACGCCTTCATCGATGGCATCCGTCAGATTTCCCCCTTCAATATGTACTTCCTGGCCGACTTTGATGAAAACGACGGCCATCCCCGTATCCTGACAGATCGGGATCATGTCTCTCCCGGCAATCTCCAGATTCTCCTGAAGCTGGTTTAAGATCTGCTTTCCAAGAGGGGATTCTTCCCGCTTTACACTCTCATCAAATACTTTTTTCATGTCATCCGAAAGGAAATGATTCGCCTCAATGCACATTTCCCGGATATTTTTTGTGATCTCACTCGCCTGAACGGTCCTCATAGACGATTTTCCTCCCTATTACTTTTTTGGATTGATCGCCATCGGACGGATTCCTTCCGGGATCGGCGGAATATATCCCTCCGCGCCGACGCGTCTTCTTAATTCTTTTTTCGCCTCTTCGATAAGCTCCGGTTTTTCCAGCATGTCAATGACAGTTCCCGCCATGACCTTTCCGGCAAACTGCATGCCTTTGTGTGCAATGGAAGATTTGCCTTGGGAAACCATCTGCCAGGAATGGCCCGGTGTTCCTGCTGCCTCCGTCACAGCGTTGATCTGCGCCGTCGGGCATACCCAGCTCACGTCACCAACGTCTGTAGATCCCTTTAAACACTCCTCCGTATCCATAAGCGGAACGATGAAGTCGTTGATCACATCATCCGCATGAGGTGCCAGGAACTGTTCCACAGCCGCTTTTCTCGATTTTTCATATCTTACAAGAACATCCTGGATGTCCACATGATTTCCGCCGAACGTCTCGCCGATCTTTCTCGCGAATTCGATCTCCTCAGCAGTGTACGGTTCTCTTTCGATCTCCTCCAGGTTCTTCTGCATGATCTCCTCCATGACCGTGTTGTCCACGAGATTTGAGCATGCTTTTACGAACTGGAGCTCCATTTTTGTTCCCGTCATGAGAGCCGCACCTCTCGCGATATCGTTGACGCGCTCGTAGATCTCCTTCACCTGGCTGTTCTTCGGCGCACGGATCAGATAGAGGACCTCACTGTACGGCTGAACGACATTCGGAGAATATCCGCCTGTGTTGGTGATCGCATAGTGAATGCGTGCTTCCTGGATGATATGCTCTCTTAAATACTGCACACCTGTGTTCATAAGCTCCACAGCGTCAAGTGCGCTTCTTCCAAGCTCCGGGCATGCCGCCGCATGGGATGCCTGTCCGTAGAAACGGTAGATGATCTGATAGTTCGCAAGGGAACTTCCGACAGAAACCACATTTTTATCGCCCGGATGCCATGTCACCGCAAAATCCAGGTTGTCAAACACGCCGTCTCTCGCCATAAAGCTCTTTCCGGATCCGCCTTCCTCGCCCGGACAGCCAAAGAAGATCACGGTTCCCTCTTTCCCGTTCTTCTCCAGATACTCTTTTACCGCGATTGCAGCCGCTACAGAGCCTGTTCCGAGAAGATTGTGGCCGCAGCCATGTCCCGGTGCGCCATCGACCAGTGCGGTCTTTTCCAGGCTCTCAGACTCCTGGCTGAGGCCTGACAGAGCGTCAAACTCACCGAGAATGCCCACTACCGGCTTTCCTGATCCGTAGGTACCGGAAAACGCGGTCGCGATCCCCGCAAGATTTCTCTCCACCCTGAATCCTTCTTTTTCAAGAAGTTCACACAATACGTCCGTGGAATGGAATTCCTGGAACGCAGTCTCCGGCTGGTCCCAGATCCTGTCACTGGCTTCACACACCGGTCCACGCTCTCTGTCAACTGCTTTTAATGCCTCTGCTTTTGTAATTCCCATCGCCGCATCCTCCTATGTTCATTGTTAAATAATGTTTAAAAAAATACAGGAACCCGGTATATCCAGATTCCTGTATCCAATCACTCCAGAGTCAGAAATCCTGCTTACGGCCGGAAAATGATCTCACAACCGTTTTTTCTATTCATGAGCATGATCACTCTGTGATTTCTCCGTCCTCATTTTCCTCAGATTCCGGATCTTCCACATTTTCGTCCTCCTCATCCTGGCGGCTGCTTTCACGCACTTTCGCGATGGAAGCAACGCGGACATTGGAGTCGGCATCAATGCTCATCAGTTTTACGCCGGATGTGTTTCTGCCGATCACGGAGATATCGTCAACACCCATGCGGATCAGAATTCCTTCATTGGTGATCAGCATGATGTCTCTTCCATCGTCGAGCAGTTTCATTCCGACAAGATTTCCTGTCTTTTCTGTCACATTATAGCAGAGAAGTCCCTTACCGCCGCGCAGCTGCAGCTTAAATTCAGAGATTCCCGTTCTCTTTCCGTATCCCTTTTCCGATACAACGAGCATGTACTCGCCCTGGCTTGCCATCTGCATGCCGACAACTTCATCGCCCTCATCGAGCTTCATGCCGATCACGCCATAGGAAACACGGCCGGTAATTCTCGCATCCGTTTCCTTGAAGCGGATGGACATACCGAATTTTGTAGCGAGGAAGATATCCTCGGTATTATCTGTCACTTTTACCTCGATCAGCTCATCACCTTCACGGAGCAGGATCGCCTGGAGACCCGTCTTTCTCATGTTGCTGTACTCGCGCATCGGGGTCTTCTTTACCATACCGTTCTTTGTGGCCATGAAGAGGTACTTGTCATCATCGATCTCACGCATCGGGATCGCCGCTGTGACCTTTTCTCCTGCCTGAAGCTGTAAAAGGTTTACGATCGCCGTTCCGCGGGCTGTTCTGCCTGCCTCGGGGATCTCGTACGCCTTGATCCGGTAGCAGCGTCCCATGTTCGTAAAGAACATGATGTAGTGATGGTTCGTGGTCATGAGAAGATCCTCGATGAAGTCCTCATCGATCGTCTGCATTCCCTTGATCCCCTTGCCGCCGCGGTTCTGGCTCTTGAAATTGTCCACGGACATTCTCTTGATGTAGCCGAGATTTGTCATGGCAATAACAGTGTCATCATCGGAGATCAGATCTTCCACGGACATATCATCGTCGAAGCCGATCTTTGTCCGTCTGTCATCCCCGTACTTCTCGGATATCACAAGGATCTCTTTTTTGATCACACCTAATAATTTATTTTCATCAGCCAGGATTGCGCGCAATTCCGCGATCTTTGCCTCCAGTTCTTTATATTCATTCTCAAGTTTCTCGCGTTCCAGACCTGTGAGAGCACGCAGACGCATGTCAACGATCGCCTGTGCCTGCGGGTCCGTGAGCTCAAAGCGCTCCATGAGTTCCCGCTTCGCCTCAGCGACATTCGCGGAACCGCGGATGATCTTTATCACTTCGTCAATGTGGTCCAGAGCCTTTAATAAGCCCTCTAAGATATGGGCACGCTCTTCCGCCTTATTTAAGTCGTACTTCGTTCTTCTGGTCACAACGTCCTTCTGGTGGTCCAGATAGTACTCCAGCATCTGAAGGAGGTTCAGGACCTTCGGCTCATTGTTTACCAGCGCCAGCATAATCACGCCGAAGGAATCCTGCAGCTGTGTATGCTTTAAGAGCTGGTTTAAGAGGACATTCGCATTTACATCTCTCCGAAGCTCGATGTTGATGCGGATTCCCTCACGGTTGGATTCATCGGTGATGCCGGTGATGCCGTCGATCTTCTTTGTCTTTACAAGCTCCGCCATCTTCTCGATCAGTCTTGCCTTATTGACAAGGTACGGAAGCTCTGTGACGATGATATGGCTCTTTCCGTTCGGTGCGGTCTCGATATTTGTCACGGCGCGGACTCTGATCTTTCCGCGTCCGGTACGGTACGCCTCCTCGATTCCTCTTGTTCCGAGGATCTCAGCTCCTGTCGGGAAATCCGGTCCCTTGATGATCTGTAAGATCTCCTCCAGGGAGGTCTGTTTTCCTTCCTCCACCTGGTTGTCGATGATCTTTACTACTGCCGCAATGACTTCCCGAAGGTTGTGCGGCGGGATATTTGTCGCCATTCCGACTGCGATACCGGTTCCGCCGTTTACAAGAAGGTTCGGGAATCTGGACGGCAATACGGTCGGCTCTTTCTCGGTCTCATCGAAGTTCGGGATAAAGTCAACGGTATCTTTATAGATGTCCGCCAGCATCTCAACGGAGATCTTGCTGAGTCTCGCCTCGGTGTATCGCATGGCAGCGGCACCGTCGCCATCGATCGAACCAAAGTTTCCGTGTCCGTCTACGAGCATGTAGCGCATGGACCATTTCTGAGCCATGTTTACCAATGCTCCGTAGATGGAGCTGTCTCCGTGCGGATGATATTTACCCATGGTATCGCCGACGATACGGGCGCTCTTTCTGTGGGGCTTATCCGGACCATTGTTCAATTCCGCCATGGAGTAGAGGACACGTCTCTGTACCGGTTTTAAGCCGTCACGGACATCCGGGAGCGCTCGCGACGCGATAACGCTCATGGCATAGTCGATGTACGACTTTTCCATGGTCTTCTTTAAGTCTATTTCATGAATCTTGTCAAAAATATTCGGTTCCATTCTTTCCTCCAATGCAGCCTGCGCTGCGCCTTAAACCTGCGTAAACTGCGCCGCCTGACGTTCCGGAAGGATTTTATCTCTTTCCGGAGCGCCCTGCTGCCGCATTAAATGTCAAGAGTTCCGTACTTCGCGTTCTGTTCGATGAACTCACGGCGCGGCTCTACCTGATCTCCCATGAGTGTCGTGAAGGTGAGATCGATCTCCGATGTCATCTCCTCGTTCATGGTCACACGTAAAAGAATTCGGTGTTCCGGATCCATGGTCGTCTCCCAGAGCTGCTCCGCGTCCATCTCACCAAGTCCTTTGTAACGCTGGATCTTGTTGTTCTGGTCACGTCCGATCTCTTTTAAAATGTTGTTTAACTCCTCATCGCTGTACGCATACCATACCCGCTTGTTTTTCTCGATCTTATAGAGCGGCGGCTGTGCCAGATAAACGTAGCCCTGTTTGATGAGCTCCGGCATGAACCGGTAGATAAAGGTTAAAAGCAGGGTGCTGATATGGGCACCGTCCACATCAGCATCAGTCATGATGATGATCTTGTGGTAGCGGAGCTTCGAGATATCGAAATCCTCATGAATTCCGGTACCGAATGCCGTGATCATGGATTTGATCTCCGCATTTCCGTAGATCCTGTCGAGTCTCGCCTTCTCCACGTTTAAGATCTTTCCGCGGAGCGGCAGGATCGCCTGGGTGCTCTTATTTCTCGCGTCCTTCGCGGAACCGCCGGCGGAATCTCCCTCAACGATGTAGATCTCGCATTCCTCCGGGTGTTTGCTGGAGCAGTCTGCAAGTTTTCCCGGAAGTGATAAACCGTCAAGAACGGTCTTTCTTCTCGTTAAATCTCTCGCTTTTCTCGCCGCTGCGCGCGCACGCTGGGCAAGAACGGATTTCTCGATGATCGTCTTTGCGACGGACGGATTCTGCTCAAGGAAGTAGGTGAGCTGTTCCGATACCACGCTGTCCACAGCGCCTCTCGCCTCACTGTTTCCGAGTTTCTGCTTCGTCTGTCCCTCAAACTGCGGTTCCTCGATCTTGACACTGATGATGGCCGTCAGACCTTCACGGATATCCTCACCGGTAAGAGTCGGCTCGCTGTCCTTAAGAAGCTTGTTCTTTCTTCCGTAGTCGTTGAATGTCTTGGTCAGGGCATTTCTGAAACCGGTCAGGTGGGTTCCGCCCTCCGGTGTGTTGATGTTGTTTACAAAGCTGTAGATATTCTCCGTGTAGGAATCGTTGTGCTGCATGGCAACCTCCACCAGCACGTTGTCCTTCTTGCCCTCGCAGTAGATGACCGTGTCATACAGCGGCACATTGCTGCGGTTTAAATAGCTGACAAATTCCTTGATCCCGCCTTCATAGTGGAATACCTTTTCCTTCTTGTCCTCGCGGTCATCCCGTAAAATGATCTTTAAGTTCTTTGTCAGGAATGCCGTCTCGCGGAGACGGATCTTTAAGGTGTCATAGTCATAGACCGTCTCCTCAAAGATCTCCTTGTCCGGGAGGAAGGAAACCTTGGTACCGTGTTTGTCAGCCGGACAGTCGCCAACGATCTTTAACGGATACATCGTTTTTCCGCGCTCATAGCGCTGCTTGTAGATCTTTCCTCCGTGGTAGACTTCAACCTCAAGCCACTCCGACAGCGCGTTTACAACGGATGCACCTACGCCGTGCAGACCGCCGGATACCTTGTATCCCCCGCCGCCGAACTTACCGCCGGCATGAAGGATCGTAAATACGACTTCAACTGCAGGCAGTCCTGCTTTTTTCTGGATATCGACCGGGATTCCACGTCCGTCATCAATGACCGTGATCGAATTATCCGCGTTGATCTGCACATCAATGGTGTCGCAGTATCCTGCCAGGGCCTCATCCACTGCGTTATCCACGATCTCATATACCAGATGGTGAAGTCCCCTCGAAGACGTACTTCCAATGTACATTCCCGGTCTTTTTCTTACAGCCTCAAGTCCCTCCAGAATCTGGATTTGATCTGCATTATATTCTGCGCTCATGAAGTTCCTCCTTTAGTCTTCGCTCTCTACCGTTCCTTCAACAATCTTAAAAATCTTGTCCATCCGGAATTTGCTGTTTACAAACTCATCCACCCCTGTACAGGTGATCAGGGTCTGGATGTGGGTAATTTCTGAAAGTAAATGTTCCTGCCTCTTGCTGTCAAGTTCAGAAAGGACATCATCCAGTAAAAGCACCGGGTAATCCTTTACGATCTTTTTCACCAGCTCGATCTCCGCAAGTTTTAAAGAAAGAGCTGCCGTTCTCTGCTGTCCCTGGGAGCCGAAACGTCTGATGTCTGTTCCGTTCACGATGAAATTCAGGTCATCGCGGTGCGGTCCTGTCAGGGTCTGCCTCTGTTTGATCTCCTGAAACTGGTTCTTTGCGAGCTGTTCCCTGAAATTCTCCGCCGTCACATTCGGCTCATAGGCGATGGAAAGTGTTTCCTTTCCGCCGGACAGTCCGGCATGGATCCCGGCGATCAGGGGATTCAGCTCTTTTATAAACTCGGAACGCATAATTATTAATTCGGCACCATACTTTAAGAGCTGCTCGTCCCACATGGGGAGCGTGTCTTTTAAAGACGTATTGTAGTCCATGTCTTTTAATAGCTTATTCCGTTGTATAACCGTTTTGTTATACTGTACCAGATTGTAGACATAGAGCTTATTCAGCTGGCAAAGTTCCAGGTCGACGAAGCGTCTCCGCTCGGCAGGTCCGTTCTTGATGATATTCAGATCTTCCGGTGAAAAGAAGATCACATTGACGATCCCGAAAAGTTCGCTTGCCTTTTTGATCGGAACGCCATTGACTGCGACCCCTTTTGCCTTATTTTTTTTCAGATGCATATCGATCCGGTAGGGAATTCCATCCCGGCGGACCATCATTTTGATATGGGATTCATCTGCACCGAACCTGATGATCTCTTTATCTTTGCTGCCCCGATGCGATTTTGTTGTGCTGCACACATAGACTGCCTCCAGGATATTCGTCTTTCCCTGGGCATTATCTCCATAAAGAACGTTCGTTCCTTTATGAAAATCGATATGTAAATGACTGTAATTTCTGTAATCTGACAGCTCGATGGATTCTATGAACATGAAAAAATCCTTACTTTTCTACCTTAAATGTCTTTCCGTCATAGGAAACAGTATCTCCAGGGTAAAGTTTTTTGCCGCGCTGGGTCTCAACTTCCCCATTTACTTTTACAAGTCCGTCCTGGATCACAAACTTTGCGTCCACTCCGGAGCCAACAAGACCGGCAAGTTTTAATGCCTGTCCCAGCTTGATAAATTCATCTTTTAAGTGAATACTTTCCATTTTTCTCCTTTTTTATTCCGGTTTTCTGAAAAAACCAGCCCGAAACTCCGGATTTTTCCGGAATTTCGGGAAAATTTCATCTGTTTTTAGATCGCAGCCGCGTTAAAGTTTACCGGAAGAATCAGATAAATATAATTTTCTTCCTCATCTTTGATGAAACACGGAGATTTTGCGTTCATCATATAGAGAGTTACTTCCTCATCATCGATGATGCGGAGTGCATCACTTAAGAATTTCGGGTTGAATCCGATCATCAGATCCTGGCCTGTCTTATGGATCAGGATCTCCGCATTCATCGTACCGAAACTGGAATTTAATTTCAGGCTCATTTTTGAATCTTCGATGTTCAAAATGATCGGTTTTTTATCATTTTCGCGGATCAGAATGATGGCTCTCTCGATGCTGTCGAGAAAATCTTTCTTATTCAGAGTCACTTTTGTGGCATAATCACTGGAAAGCATCTGATCTACTTTGAAATATTCGCCCTCGATCAGGCGGGAAACAACGATCGTATCATCAAATTCGAAGAGAATATGGTTCGCTCCGAAGAAGATCTGGACCTCTTTTTCGTTGTCTCCGGTCAGAATTTTACTGATTTCATTCAAAGTTTTTCCCGGAACGATGACTTTTGTGCTTTCATATTCATCTTTTAATACAATTTTGCGAATTGCCATACGATGACCATCGAGAGAAACAACTCTTAATGTATCGCCGTTTACCTCAAAAAGCTCACCTGTCATCATCTTGTTGCTGTCATTGACAGAGATGGAGAAGATGGTCTGGCGAATCACTTCCTTTAAGGAAAACTGGGAAAGTGTAATGTTTTTATTTCTCTCAATATACGGAAGATAGGAGAATTCCTCACCATCTTTTCCCTGAATTTTGAATACAGAGTTCTCACAGGCGATCACAGTATTGAATTTTTCGTCAGATTCGATCGTTACAAGGGAATCTGAATCAGATAATTTTCTTGCAATTTCAGAAAAAAGCTTTGCATCCAGTGCAATTTTACCTTTTTCAAGGATATCACCTTCAACTTTTGTCTCAATGCCGAGCTCCATATCGTTAGCTGTCAGTTTGATCTCATCTGTAGATGCATCAATCAGGATGCACTCTAAGATCGGCATCGTTGTTTTTGACGGAACTGCCTTGAGAACAATATTGATACCGTTTAAAAGAGCGGTCTTCTGGAATGTCAGTTTCATAGTTGTTGATAACTTCCTTTCTTGAGAAACGTTCATAAGATAAAGAAATATATAAAAGATATTCGTCTTAACAGTAGTAGGGGGTGTGAATTTGTTAATAAGGGGAAAAAGCCCTGTGAAACACTGAAAAAAACGCTGTGAAAACCATTGTGGGTAACTAAAAAAATCCGGAAGGACAACCGAAGAGTTTTCCACAGGCAAAAATCCGGAAAAATTATCCGATTTTTATCCACAAATTTTCAACGGGATTTCCACGAAAAAATCCACAAAGCTGTTTTGCGCATTCAAAGTTACAGTTCACACGCCTACTGCGGGTTGATCTTTTTCTTTAAAATATCGATCGTATTCTTTAAATTCTCATCAGTCTTTAATTCACTGGCGATCTTTTTCGTTCCATGAATGATCGTCGTGTGATCACGACCGCCGAGAGCTTTTCCGATATTCTGGAGAGACTCATTTGTCATATCACCGCACAGATACATGACGATCTGGCGAGGAAATACGAGTTCCTTGCTTCGTTTCTGACCGATGAGATCGAGAGGAGTGATGCCGAAATGCTCAGAAACTACATTAATAATGAGCTGCGGCGTCACTTCACGGGCTGCATTCGGAGAGATCAGATCTTTCAATGCTTCCTCGGCAAGTTCAAGATTGATCTCCTTATTATTTAATTTGCTGGAAGCGACGATCTTTGTGAGCGCACCTTCCAGTTCACGGATGTTGGATTTTACATTGGTAGCGATATATTTGATGATCTCGTTGTCAATGTTGTATCCTTCCAGTTCTTCTTTTTTCCGAAGGATCGCCATCCGGGTCTCATAGTCCGGCGGCTGGATATCTACGGTAAGTCCCCATTCGAAACGGGAACGAAGACGGTCTTCGAGTGTTTCGATTTCTCTCGGAGGACGGTCGGAAGAAATAATGATCTGCTTTTTTGCCTCATAGAGGGCATTGAATGTATGGAAAAATTCTTCCTGGGTACTTTCTTTGCCGATGATGAACTGGATATCATCGATCAGAAGAACATCATTATTTCTGTATTTTTCACGGAATTCCGTGGTGGAAACATTGTTTTTGTTACGGATCGCGTCGATCAGTTCGTTCGTAAATTTCTCGGAAGTCACGTATAGGATCTTTGCGCTCGGGTTATTTTTTAAGATGAAATGGGCAACGGAATGCATTAAGTGTGTTTTTCCGAGTCCCACGCCTCCATAAATAAATAACGGGTTATAGATCTCGCCCGGAGATTCCGCAACAGCCAGGGATGCAGCATGGGCAAGATTGTTGTTTTTTCCGACTACGAAGGTATCAAATGTGTAGCGCGGATTTAAGTTTGCGTTCTGAAGAGCAAGCTGACTGACCGTATTATTGTTCACGTTGATCAGACGATTCTCTTTTTCCGGTTCCTTCACGTCAGATTTCAGCTTGAAATCCAGTTTACACTGAAAACCTGTGATCTCCTCGATCGTAATTGTCAACAGGAATTCATATTTCTTTTTCACATAGCTGATGAAGGCAGAATCCGGCACCAGAATCGTGAGGATATCTTTATCCACAGAATCCGGGATCAGCGGCAGCAGCCATGTGCGGTAGGACACCTCTGAAATATCGTGTTCTTCTTTGATATTTAAAAGGATTTCGTCCCATTTAGCTTTGATTTCTTCCAGCATATTCATACTCCTAAACATGTGTATAACGATGTGCATAGCTGTGGAAAAGGTGGGGACCTGTCCACAAAAGCACATAAACCCAATCTAATCTTATTCTAACGTAAAAGAGGATAATTTTCAATGTCAAATGTGAAAATCCACAACTTTTCCAATAAGTTATCCACAACTTATCCACGATTTGGGGATAAGTTGATAATTGCGGGTGGAAAACATGTGAATACCCACATAACAAGATGTACGCCAGGAACGGACACGAAAAATACAACAGGTTGTGTCCGCGAAGGATGGACAGGTCGGGCAGAGAGGCTGAAATCAGGCGGGCAGCAGGAGAGATGCTGAGAAAAATTTCTTTTGTGTATAGGAAGAAAAAATGCAGGGCACGGAATACCGGGAGAAGAAATCTGTAAAATGGAAAAATTGGAAAATGCAGGAAAACAGTTTGACTCTGGCACGCTGACACGGTATAATGCAAGTCGTGACTATATTGCATTGTATCTCGCAAGAGAACAGTAGCAGGAGGAATTGAAAAATGAAAATTGAAAAGAAAGTTCTGGACATGTCCCTCGCCGGGATCTTTACCGCGATCATCATCGCCATGTCGGTCGTACCGTTTCTCGGTTACATCCCGTTAGGCTTTATGAATGCGACGATCATTCACGTCCCGGTCATCATCGGAGCGATCATTCTCGGACCGAAGTACGGCGCTTACTTAGGACTGGTATTTGGTGTGACCAGCCTCGTAAAAGCGACCATTACCCCTGGTGTGACCTCCTTCGTATTCAGCCCGTTCGTTACGATCGGCGGATACAGCGGAAACATGTGGAGCGCCGTGATCGCGATCGTGCCGCGTGTATGCATCGGCATCGTTGCTTATTATGTATATAAGCTGATCATGAAGGTCGCTCACGGGATCAAAGGCAGCCAGACCGTTGCCCTCTGGGTGGCTGGTATTGCAGGAGCTATGACAAACACACTGCTTGTCATGAATGGAATCTACATCTTCTTCGGACAGAGCTATGCCGCAGCGTCCAACAAAGCAGTCGAGCACATCTACGATGTGATCCTCGGGATCATCCTCGGATTTGGAGTTCCGGAGGCGATCGTTGCCGGTATTCTTACAACAGCGATCACGAAGGTCCTGTTTAAGATCATGAAAAACAACGGCTGATCGTGAGCCGGAAGAGTGTGCATCGCAGCAAATAGAGAGCTGCAGCTTCTATATAATAATGAAGAGATACTAAATATAGTGACATAAAATCGAAACATACATTTTATGGGGGATGGCGAAAAGCTGTCCCCCTTTTTGGATGACGGAGAGAGAAAGACGGGCGTTTGTATGAGGACTCTCCGGAAAGCCGGAATGTGGATAACAGGCGGAAAAATTACAAAGATATGAGTCGGAAATCCCCATGATTTAAGGATTTTTTTGAAATTTGGTCTTGACGAAGGACGGCAATTTTTATATAATCGATACGATGCTTCAATATGTCTTAGTTTATATGTACATGAGAAGGTACTTGAATTTATAGTAAGAGGAGGTGCCGGGTTTATGAAGATGACATTTCAGCCGAAGAACACTCAGAGAAAAAGAGTTCATGGTTTCAGAGCGAGAATGGCAACAGCAGGTGGCAGAAAAGTTTTAGCTGCCAGAAGAGCAAAAGGTAGAGCTAGATTATCTGCTTAATGAACCAAGAGAGTATCCGGAAGTTTAGGAAAACTTTTGGATACTCTTTTTTGTTATTCAGAGAGGTATTGAATGAAAAGGTTCAATTCGTTAAAGAAAAATCAGGACTTCCAGACGGTTTACCGCGGTGGAAAGTCCTACGCAAACAAATATCTGGTCATGTACGTGATGGATTCGGGACGGGAGGACACGAGGATCGGCATTTCCGCCAGCAAAAAGGTTGGAAACAGCGTCGTGAGACATCGGTTCGCGAGACTTGTCCGTGAAAGTTTCCGGTTAAATAAGGACATATTAGAAGACGGCAAAGACATCATCGTTGTCGCGCGGGTCGCGGCAAAAGACAAAAATTTCGACAAGATTGAGAGTGCATTTCTGCACTTATGCGGGCTTCATAACATTTTAAAAGAATCGAAGTGAGTGGTTTATGAAATGGGTACTGATTGGTCTGATCAAGATTTACAGGAAGTTTATCTCTCCCTGTATCGGCCCTCACTGTATTTATACGCCGACCTGCTCCCAGTACGCCATGGAAGCGATCAAGAAATACGGCGCTATAAAAGGTACTTATCTTGCTTGCAGGCGGATTCTGCGATGTCACCCGTTTGCAAAAGGCGGTTATGATCCAGTCCCGTAGAAAACCCTAGGAGGTAAGATATGGTTTTGACGAAGGCTGGTTCCATTCTGGGACCGATCGCGACTGTCCTTGGCTATGTCATGGACATCCTCTTCAGATTTACAAGCAGCTTCGGCGTGTTTAATGTAGGTCTGTGCATCATTCTGTTTACGATCGTAATGAAAACACTGATGATACCGCTGACGATCAAACAGCAGAAAACCACAAAACTCATGTCTGTCATGAATCCGGAGATCCAGGCGATCCAGAAGAAGTATAAAGGAAAGTCGGATCAGGAGTCCATGCAGCGTCAGAACGTGGAGATCCAGGCTGTTTACGAGAAGTACGGCACAAGCATGACAGGCGGATGCCTTCCGCTGCTGATCCAGATGCCGATCCTTCTTGCACTGTACCGTGTCATCTACAATATTCCGGCATACGTTCCGTCTGTCCGCGTTTATTTCGACAACGTTGTCACTCCGTTGATGGGACAGGCTGACTATGCTCAGAAGTTACAGGAAATCACAAATATCGCAACCGCCTGCGGCGGAAAATTAGACAAGTTTGATTTCACAAATGCAAACCGTCTTGTAGATATGCTCTATAAATTCTCCACATCCCAGTGGGGAGAGCTTCAGGCACTGTTCCCGGCAATCTCTGATGTGATTGGCCAGAATGCTGCTGTTGTCGAGAGAATGAACACGTTCCTCGGTTTAAATATGGCAGAGGCACCGGGCTGGGTACCGTCCTTCGCATGGATCATCCCGGTTCTTGCGGCAGTGTCCCAGTGGTTCAGCACAAAGCTCATGAGCGGAAATCAGCCGTCCACATCCGCAGATGCAGAGAATCCGATGGCCCAGTCCATGAAGACTATGACAACGACAATGCCGTTATTCTCCGCGTTCATCTGTATCACGATGCCGGCAGGTCTTGGTATCTACTGGATCGCGACCAGCGTTGTTACAATTATCCAGCAGCTCATCGTTAACGCGTACATGGATAAGGTAAACATCGACGATATGATCGCAAAGAACCTGGAAAAGGTAAATAAGAAACGTGCAAAACAGGGACTTCCGCCGGCTAAGGTAACTCAGAACGCTACCGCATCCTTAAAGGCTATCAAGGCTGAGGAGGAGAAGGAAAAAGCTGCTGAGGAAGTTAAGAAGGAAAAGATCGCGAAACAGATCGAGGAGTCCAGCAAGTACTACAACACCAACGCGAAACCGGGAAGTCTCGCTTCCAAGGCAGCGATGGTCCAGAAGTACAATGAGGCACATGACAAGCGAAAATAATAAGGGGGTTCTGTTATGGAAATGATTACAGTGACTGCGAAAACTGTGGAAGATGCAATCACACAGGCATCCCTGCAGCTCGGTGTGAGCAGTGATCGGATTCAGTACGAGGTCGTGGAAAAAGGAAGTGCCGGAGTTCTTGGCGGACTCTTTGGTTCCAAGCCGGCAGTGATCCGCGCGAAGAAGATCGAGACCGTTGACGATAAGGCCGTAGATTTCCTGAATTCCGTTTTCGATGCAATGGGCCTTGCCGTTGACGTGGAAGTGAAAATGAATGAAGAGGAAAAGGAGATGGATGTCAATCTGACCGGCGAGGAGATGGGACTTCTCATTGGTAAGAGAGGACAGACACTCGATTCCCTTCAGTATCTTGTAAGCCTTGTTGTAAATAAGGAATCTGAGGACTACTTAAGAGTCAAGCTGGATACCGAAAATTACAGAGAGAGAAGAAAAGAAACACTGGAGACTCTCGCAAAGAATATTGCTTACAAAGTAAAACGGACAAGACGTCCGGTTTCCTTAGAGCCGATGAACCCGTACGAAAGACGGATCATTCACTCTGCACTTCAGAACGATAAATACGTATTCACAAAGAGCGAAGGTGAGGATCCGTTCCGTCATGTTGTGATCGCATTAAAGAAGGAAGAGCGCAGGGAGAGAAGACCGAGATACGAGAGACGCGAGAGAACATCCGCTTACGAAAATACTCGTCGTGAGCAGGAATAAAACAAGCATATCGGAATGAAAGAGGGGTTGCCTATGGCAGCCCCTTTGTGCTATGATAGGGTGACAAATTGTGTGAATTCCCGTGCATTTTGGAAACCGAATTGCGGCAGGATCAGATGATAGAAGTTCTGCTTCCAAAATGTGCGGAACAGGAAAAATTGCGATGCTGTCTGTCTGGAATATGAAACAGGCAGCAGGAATATCAGGATGGAGATTATGGAATATACAGATACGATTGCAGCGATCGCGACGGCGATGGGAAATTCCGGGATCGGGATCGTGCGGATCAGCGGTGAGAATGCGGTGGAAATTGCGGAAAAAGTGTTCCGCGCCCCGGGAAAGAAGAAGCTCTCGGAAGCTGCGAGTCACACGATTCATTACGGATATGTTTATGATGGAGATGAGACGATCGATGAGGTCCTTCTGATGCTCATGAGAGGACCGAGAAGCTATACGGCGGAAGATACCGTTGAGATCGACTGTCATGGCGGAATGCTCGTCACAAGACGGATCCTGGAGACAGTCTTAAAGGTTGGAGCGAGACTTGCCGAGCCGGGAGAATTTACAAAACGCGCCTTCTTGAACGGCAGGATCGATCTCTCACAGGCGGAGGCCGTCATCGACGTGATCAACGCGAAAAATGAATATGCGCTGCAGTCATCTGTCAGCCAGCTTCGCGGAAGCGTGTCGAAGGAGATCCATGAGATCCGGGATCAGATCATCTACGAGATCGCCTTTATCGAGTCGGCGCTCGATGACCCGGAGCATATTTCCCTGGACGGATACGGGGAGAAGCTCCTCGGCGTGGTCCTTTCCGTGAAGAAAAAACTGGAAAAACTGATCCGCTCCTCCTCAAACGGACGTGTGGTCTCAGAGGGCGTGAAGACGGTTATCCTGGGGAAGCCGAATGCCGGAAAATCGTCGCTGATGAACGTTTTAGTCGGTGAGGACCGCGCGATCGTGACGGATGTGGCAGGAACCACGAGAGATATTCTGGAGGAACATATCTACCTTCAGGGGATCAGCTTAAATGTTGTGGATACGGCCGGGATCCGGGACACGGAGGATGTGGTCGAAAAGATCGGTGTCTCCCGCGCGATGGAAGAGGCAAAGAAGGCCGATCTGATCATCTACGTCGTGGATGGATCGAGAGAGCTGGATGAGAATGATTATCAGATCATGGACTTCATAAATGACCGGAAAGCCGTTGTCCTCTTAAATAAGAGCGACCTGGAACCGGTCGTGTCCGCGAAAGAAGTGGAAGAGCGGTCGGGACATAAGGTGATCGGGATCTCCGCAAAGGAGGAGACTGGAATTGACCTTCTGGAAGAGGAGATAAAGGCTTTATTCTATGAAGGTGAGATCGACTTCAACGACCAGGTCATGATCACGAATGTGCGCCATGTGAGGGCTCTAAAGGATGCTTTTGATAGCATGTCCATGGTTGAGAAAAGTATTGAGAACGGCATGCCGGAGGATTTCTATTCGATCGATCTGATGGATGCGTATGAGAAGCTGGGACTCATCGTCGGGGAATCCGTGGAGGATGATCTGGTGAACGAGATCTTCAGCAAATTCTGTATGGGAAAATAGAAAAGAGGAAATAAAATGCCGGTAGTAGAGGAGACATATGATATTGTAGTTGTCGGTGCGGGCCATGCGGGATGCGAGGCGGCACTTGCGGCAGCGAGACTTGGATTTGAGACGATCATGTTCACGGTCAGCGTGGACAGCATCGCTCTGATGCCGTGCAACCCGAACGTCGGAGGAAGTTCCAAGGGACATCTTGTCCGTGAGCTGGATGCCCTCGGCGGAGAGATGGGAAAAAATATCGATAAAACATTTATCCAGTCAAAGATGTTAAACGAGTCAAAGGGGCCGGCGGTCCATTCCCTGCGCGCCCAGGCGGATAAGCAGGAGTATACGAGATCCATGCGCCGCGTTCTTGAAAACACGGACCACCTGACGATCCGCCAGGCCGAGGTGGCTGAGATCCTGACGGAGGAGATCCCGGGAGAATACGGGACCTTTAAAGAGGAACACGGAGAAAACGGGCAGCAGGAGAGCAGCTATCCGGTGAAAAAGCGGATCATCGGCGTGAAAACGTATTCCGGCGCGATCTATAAGTGCCGCGCGGTCGTTCTTGCAACCGGCGTATATCTCCGCGCGAGATGCATCTACGGGGATGTCAGCAATCCGACAGGACCGAACGGTCTGCAGGCGGCCAACCATCTGACAGACTCCTTAAAGGCAAACGGGATCGAGATGTACCGCTTTAAGACAGGAACTCCGGCGAGAGCAGATAAGAGAAGTATCGATTTTTCGAAGATGGAAGAGCAGTTCGGAGACAAGCGCGTCGTTCCGTTCTCCTTCTCCACGGATCCGGAGTCGGTGCAGAAAGACCAGATTTCCTGCTGGCTGACCTACACAAATGAGAAGACTCATGAGATCATCCGGAACAACCTGGACCGTTCGCCGTTATTCTCCGGTGCGATCGAAGGAACGGGACCGAGATACTGCCCGTCGATCGAGGATAAGGTTGTAAAATTCCCGGATAAGGAGCGCCATCAGGTGTTCGTAGAGCCGGAGGGACTCTACACGAACGAGATGTATCTCGGCGGAATGTCGAGTTCTCTTCCGGAGGATGTCCAGTATGCGATGTACCGGACTGTTCCGGGGCTTGAAAATGTCAAAATTGTTCGAAATGCATATGCAATTGAGTATGATTGCATCAACCCGAGACAGTTAAAAGCGTCTCTCGAATTTAAAAATATCGATGGATTATTCTCCGGCGGCCAGTTTAACGGAAGCTCCGGATACGAGGAAGCTGCCGTTCAGGGCTTCATGGCCGGCGTCAACGCGGCGAGAAAGCTGCAGGAGAAGAGTGCAGTGGTCCTTGACCGTTCCCAGGCGTATATCGGGGTTCTGATCGATGATCTTGTCACGAAAGAGAACCACGAGCCGTACCGTATGATGACATCGAGAGCAGAATATCGTCTGCTCCTTCGCCAGGACAATGCGGACCTCAGACTTCGTGGGATCGGACATGAGATCGGCCTTGTGTCGGATGAGCAGTATGAATACGTGGTATGGAAAGAAAAAGCCATCGAGGAGGAGATCGCCCGTCTGGAAAAGGCGACGATCGGAGCGAACGAGAAAGTTCAGAAGTTCCTTGAGGCACATGGAAGTACAATATTAAAATCCGGAAGCACACTCGCAGAACTCATTAAGAGACCGGAACTGAATTATGAGATGCTGGCGGAACTCGACGAGAAGAGACCGGAACTTCCGGCTGATGTGCGGGAACAAGTTGATATAAATCTGAAATATGACGGATATATCCGCAGACAGAAGCAGCAGGTAGCTCAGTTCAAGAAGCTGGAAGGAAGAAAAATCCCGGCGGATCTCGACTATACGACGGTGAACAGCCTTCGAAGAGAGGCAGTCCAGAAACTGAATCTCTACAAACCTGAGAATATCGGCCAGGCGTCCAGAATTTCCGGTGTGTCTCCGGCTGATATTTCCGTGCTGATGGTACATCTGGAGCAGATGGGGAGAAAGTAATAACATGACAGATGAATTTGTAAAATTATTGGATCAGGGCTGCGTGGATCTCGGAGTGACGCTTTCGGATCAGCAGAAAGAGCAGTTTTTCAAGTATTATGAGATGCTGATCGAGAAGAATAAAGTGATGAATCTCACGGCGATCACGGAGCTTTCAGATGTGATCACAAAGCATTTCGTGGACAGTCTGCTCCTTGTTCTTGCTGCACCTGAGCTTGGATTAAAACTGGATGCGTCATCGCAATACAGCTGTATCGATGTGGGAACCGGAGCGGGATTTCCGGGAATCCCGTTAAAGATCGCATTTCCTGGCCTTAAGATCACACTCTTGGATTCCTTAAATAAGAGAGTCGGATTCTTAAATGAAGTGATCGAGGCACTGGGACTTACTGATATCACAGCAGTCCACGGCCGCGCCGAGGATTACGGCCGCGACCCGAAATACAGGGAACAGTTTGATCTCTGCGTATCCCGTGCGGTTGCGAATATGTCCACACTTTCCGAATACTGCATTCCGTTCGTGAAAAAAGGCGGCTATTTTATTCCGTATAAATCGGGGAAAGCTGACGAGGAGATCGAACAGGCGAAATCTGCGGTAAAAAAACTCGGCGGAGAACTGAAAGAAGTGATCGTAAAAGTTCTTCCGGAGACAGATGTGGAACGCACCTTTGTCCCGGTCAAGAAGATGGCTGTTACGGCAAAGAAATATCCGAGAAAGGCGGGACTTCCGGGGAAGGAACCGTTGAAGTAACGATTATTGATAAAAAACAAGCGCTGATCCTGATTTACACAGGACCGGCGCTTTGTTTTTATTTATGGGCAGGAATGTTTCACGTGAAACATTTGGGATATTTTTGATAAATGTCATCAGTTGAAAAACATCTGAATGATCGAGCTGACCTCCTCCGGCTTTTCAATCTGCGGAAGATGTTTTGTGTTGGCAATCGTGCTGGACTCGATCGCTGGGTTGCACTTCGTATATTCTTTTGTGATCAGATCGATATCCGGCTCCGCTTCACCGCCGAGAATATAGATGCTGTTGTCGATCTTTTCCAGAGTTTTTGTGATGTTACATTTCGTGTAATTACACTGGACGCTGGCGTAGACAGACTTCGGAGAGTCGCCAAGATGGGCGGACTCATAATATTTGTCGAGGTTGTGCGGATTTACATCGTACGGATTGTAGAAGTAGTTCTCGGAGAATGTTTTGGAGATGATACTTCTCGCAGATGCAAAATTGTAGAGCAGAGTTCCGACGATCGGGAGATCGAGGATCAACTTGTAACATTTTGCAGATTTTCCCGGTATATGGCAGCAGGAGAGGAGTGAGTCCGGATTGATGAACATCATCTGCTCAAAGAGATCTGGATTGTATCCGCAGGCCATTGTTGCGATCGGAGCGGAGGCACCGGTAGCGACAATATTTGTGCGGCGACCGATCTCAGACTTCACGAAATCGTTTAACAACTGCACATAGAGGAAGTTTGTATAAGTCAGGTTCGGTTTTTCGGAACGGCCACAGCCTAAAAGGTCGATCGTGTAAATGGTGTAATGTTCTTTTAAAAGCGGGATCAAAGAATCCCATTCACAGCCGCTGGATGCATGAGTCAGATCATGAACGAGAAGAAGTGGTTTTCCTGTTCCGGTCTTTGTATAGTAAATATTGCCAAGTCTCCAGCGATAGCAGCGTGGCTCCGGCTGAGCCAGAAGATTTCTTGAAACCGCGGACATCTTGATGTATTTGTTGATCAGCGCTGTTCCGACAGCCGCACCGGCAGAGAGAAGAACAGCAGTGATGATTCTGTTTTTTGCTTTCATAGTTCACCTCGAAATTGGATGATGGAATATCGAATAGAAACAGGAACTTTTGCGAGAGAAGAGCAGTGAATTCATACCGCTTTCCCGGGCTGTTCCATGGGTATATTATAATATAATTGGTGGGGAGATACAACAGGCGAAAGTATGAAATGTTTCTGAAGAAAATTGGCAGTTGTCTGAGAGAAAGATTTCAGATTAAAAGGCGGTAGTAGGAAGATTGGTGATATATTGGACTTAGGATAACAAGCGGGAATCCTCGGTTATTCAATTGCCGATGTAGTTCACAGAGGAATATCGAAATGAGGAAAAAAAGTTGTGCTTGATGGGAAATACATGGAAAGAAAATGGCGATGTTCCACGTGAAACATCAGAGCGAAAAAATCGGAAGAGCAGATTGTTTCACATGAAACATTTTAATAAAAAACGAGTTGAGAGCGAAATATAATGTTCCATGTGTAACATCTGAAAGAAAACGTACATGAACAAGAAAAACGGCTTATGTGAAAGACGGAAGATAGAAAGTGCTGGTAAACGCATATTATAGAGCGGAAATGTTCCACGTGAAACATCTGAGAGAAAATGCACATGAAAAAGAAAATGGTTTACGGATAAGTACAAAAAGAAAACATTGATGGGAAGAAAAATTGTTCCACGTGAAACATTTAAGAAAAGACACTGAAGTTTTGTAAAAGTATGAAAGAAGCTTAGAAAAGTACTATAAGAGAAAAATGAAAGAAAAGCACTAAAAATAAATGGATAAGCCATGATACTTTATGTGAGACATGGAGCATCAAAAAGTAAACATAGAAATAAGATCTTGAACGCAGATAAGCATTCTCCCGCTTCAAGTGCGCGGAGCACTAAGCGGTGGGTGAGTGGGATGCTTCTGTCAGTGGGAGTTGAAAGCTCCCACTGACAGATCGCGAAGCGACTGCGTTCATGAGCAAGTAGCGAAGCGGATTGCGAATGTCCGCTTTACAAGAAAAAGGAAAGCGAGCTGTAAATTGAAGTATATGTTTCACGTGAAATATATACTGCGATGGATACGTTATAAACATTGTATAACAAAGCACTAACGCACGATCAGAAGCTGTGCGGCTATGCCTTGTAGGAATTGCAAAAATGTTTCACGTGAAACATTTTTAATTTTATAGGGTAAATCAATAGGAAAATAGGGAAAATTGTGTTATACTAAGTTTCGCTAAAGTTTTGAATATAAATAGTAACGATAAAAATAGGTAGAGCTGACCTGCGGAAAGGATAGAGGTATGGGACGTATTATTGCAATTACAAATCAAAAGGGTGGTGTCGGAAAGACGACAACCGCGATCAATTTGTCGGCCTGCCTGGCTGAAGCAGGACAGAGAGTGCTGACTGTGGACTTTGATCCGCAGGGAAATACAACAAGCGGACTTGGATTGGAAAAAGGAAATATTGACAATACTGTATATGAACTCCTGATGGGAGAATGCACGGTGGAAGAGTGCATCAATCCGAGCGTTCAGGAACGTCTTGATGTAATGCCATCGGATGTGGATCTTGCAGGAGCGGAGATCGAACTCCTTGATATGGAGGAAAAGGAATGCATCCTGAAGAAAAATCTGGAGCTATTAAATGGTAAGTATGATTTTATCATTATCGACTGCCCGCCGTCTCTGAACCTTCTGACGATCAATGCGTTGACAGCAGCCAATACGGTACTTGTCCCGATCCAATGTGAATATTATGCACTGGAAGGATTAAGCCAGGTGTTGAAAACAGTAAATCTTGTTCAGAAAAAACTAAATCCGGCGCTGGAAGTAGAGGGCGTTGTATTTACGATGTATGACTCGAGAACAAATCTGTCTCTGGAAGTCGTAGAGAATGTAAAAGAACATCTGAATGAAAATATCTACAAGACGATCATTCCGAGAAACGTCAGACTGGCGGAGGCACCGAGCTATGGTATGCCGATCAATCTCTATGACAGCCGGTCATCAGGCGCGGAGAGCTACAGACTTTTAGCAGCGGAAGTCATCAGCAGAGGAGAAGAGATATAATGGCAAAGCGTGGATTAGGAAAGGGACTTGGCGCTTTTTTTGGAGAAGAGGTTGCAAATACGAAAGAAACTTCTGGAGAAAAAGTGAGCAGAAGTGAAAGAAAAGAACAGTTAATGGGAAAAACGGCTGAGAAAAAGCCGGAAAATACAGCTAAGAATACAGAAAAAACAGGGATAGCCGGAAACGGAGATGCGGGAAAGAGTAGCGTGGTGAAGGACCAGGAAAACCAGGGAAAGAATAAAAATGGTGTTTCCGGAAATGCGCCGTCCGCAAACGGACAGAAGGCAAATGAACCAATCATCATCGAAAAGATCGTAGAAAAACCGGTAGAAAAGATCGTTGAGAAGATCGTCGAGAAACCAGTCGAGAAGATCGTAGAAAAGATCGTCGAGAAGCCAGTTGAAAAAATCGTTGAGAAAGTGGTTGAAAAGCCGGTTGAGAAGATCGTAGAAAAACCTGTCGAGCAGACCTTAAAACTCAATCTGATCGAGCCGAACAGCGAGCAGCCGCGAAAGAATTTTGACGAAGAAAGTCTTCAGGAACTGGCTGATTCCATCAAACAGTATGGAATTCTACAGCCGCTGATCGTCCAGAAAAAGGGTAGTCACTACGAGATCATCGCCGGTGAGCGCCGCTGGCGCGCGGCAAAGCTTGCAGGGATCACGGATGTTCCGGTACTGATCCGCGAGTATGACAAACAGCAGACGATGGAGATCGCCCTGATCGAGAATGTCCAGCGTGCGGATTTAAACCCGATCGAGGAAGCACAGGCTTTCCAACAGCTGATCCAGGAGTTTCATCTGACTCAGGAGGAGATCGCGAACCGCGTTTCCAAGAACCGTGCGACGATCACAAACAGCATGCGTCTGTTGAAACTTGATTCCAGAGTGCAGGATATGCTGGCGGAAGGAAAAATTTCCAGCGGACATGCGAGAGCACTTTTAGGACTTGAGGACAGAGAACGTCAGTACCAGGTTGCAGTGAAGATCGTTGAAGAGAAATTAAGCGTCCGTGACGTGGAAAAACTTGTCAAGATGATGAACCGCCCGCCGAAGGAAAAGAAACCGGAAAAAGGACCGGATATTGATCTGATCTACCGTCAGGTTGAGGACAAATTAAAATCCATCATGGGAACCAAGGTTGTCATCAATCAGAAGGATAAAAATAAGGGAAGGATCGAGATCGAGTATTACTCCCAGGAAGAGCTAGAGAGACTGATCGAACTCATGGAATCTTTAAAATCATAAAAGCACAGACATAAACGGAAGGACAGAAAACAGAATATGGAAAACAGTATGTTATACAATCTTCCCATTGATCCAATGGCGCTGATCGTAGGATTTTCAATCCTGTCAGTGGCGTTGCTGATCGTGGTGATCATCTGTATTGTGAAGCTCAATAAACTGTACCGCAGATATGACATGTTCATGCGCGGAAAAGACGCGGAGACACTGGAAGATACGATCATGGACATCATGGACGAGATGGAAGAACTTCAGGAAAAAGACCGGGTGAGCCGGGATGCGATGAAGCAGCTTTCAAAGCAGATCAAGTCCTCGTTCCAGAAATTCGGATACGTCAAGTACAACGCATTTAAGGGTATGGGCGGAAATCTGAGCTTTGTCATCGCAATGCTGGATAACAACAACAGCGGTTTCGTACTGGACGTCGTTCACAGCCGTGAAGGCTGCTATATCTACTTAAAAGAGGTAGAGGAAGGAGCGACGGAAGTTCTCCTCGGCGGAGAGGAACAGGAGGCGCTGGAGCAGGCCCTGGGATATGTAAAACGTCCGACGATGGATGAACGGATCGCCCAGAAAGAGAAGGCTGCAGCCGGAAAGAAGAAAGAGAGAAAAGGTGGTTCCGGTGAGCAGGATATCGAGGTTCCGAGCAGCGAGCGGAAGAAGAGCGAGCGCATGAAAGAGCTGAGAAGACGTCAGGCAGAGCGCCGTGAAGATGAAGAAGAACGTGTAAAACGGTATGCGGACGCATACGATGTGGAAGAGGTCGAGATCCAGACAGATACCATCGAGGATTACGATGCACTGCCGGACGATCCCGATGGCGAGGATAAAGGAGATTATTGATCCATATGCATAAATTTTTACGTGCAGCTGGTTTCAGCATGTATACAAAGAAAAAAGATATTGAAAAGCTTCTGGATCTGCTGGAACGGCAGCCGTCGATGACGAAGTGTGTCCAGGTCGATGAGGACAGCAATGTCTGCGAAATGCGGACGGAAGTGGCCCCGGGACTTGGCATCTCGATCGTCGGGGAACTGAATGATGATGGAGACTTCGAGCGGGAATTTTACTTCCCGTATCTGGAGAGCAACATTGTCGGATCAACGGAAGAGTGTTCAGTCCAGCGGCATACGGAGAAAGAGACATACTCCGGAATGGTGGACGAGAATAAAGTCGGCATTACACTGATCTTTTATATCCAAAATTTCCTGGAATTCCGGGAAAAAATGCTGGATAAAGAGCATCACTCAAAGATCGGATTCGTCTGCTTTTCCGGTATGTCCATCGGAGGAAAGATCCTTCTTCCGATCAAAAAAAGTCAGAAACAGATCCAGAAGGCGAAGGTTGCAGCAAAAGACCGCAGCAGTCTGATCGAGGCCGCAAAGAACGGGGACGAGGAAGCGATGGAGACGCTGACGATCGAGGATATTGATCTCTACTCACAGATCTCCAGAAGAGCGATGAAAGAGGATCTCTACTCCATTATCGACTCCTGCTTTATGCCGTGTGGCGTGGAGTGTGATCAGTATTCTATTATTGGAGAAATTAAAGAAGTTGAGAAAATACGAAATATTTATACAAAAGAAGAAATTTATCACATGAAGATCGAGAGCCACGACCTGGAGTTTGTGATCTGTATCAACAGTAAAGATCTCTTAGGCGAACCCCAACCCGGACGCCGGTTCAAAGGGCAGATCTGGATGCAGGGAACCTTAAAGCTGGAACCGTATCGTGCGAAACAGAGTCAAAAATAGGAAAGTTTTCTAGGCAGCAGAAAGAGCTTTGTATGACCTTATTTTAACTAACAACAGCAAGAATTCTCCCACCTCTATAGGTGGTAAGATGAATTGCCAATGGAAAACTTAATGGCAGTGGTGAGCGGAGAGAAATCGGTATCCCCCACTGACACGAAGCAAATCACAGTCAGTCTCCGTTAAATTACCGACTGTGGATTGAAACAATGAAATAAAACCTGAAGAAATACTTCTCTAAAAGTTGCGATTCCTTGACTTTCCGGCTTCTGTTTGGTAAGATATATATCGTAGTTTTTTAGAATGCATGTCTCTGTAGCTCAGTAGTATAGAGCGTTCGTCTCCTAAGCGGTTGTTCAATCCTCACTATTTACAATTTCATTTGATATACGCGCCAATAGCTCAGTTGGATAGAGCGTCCCCCTCCTAAGAGAACGAGGAGCGGACACCTTTTGGGGAGGACCCCACCTTAAAACTTCATATACGTCTCCGTAGCTCAGCAGGATAGAGCATCCGCCTCCTAAGCGGAAGGCCGCGCGTTCGAATCGCGCCGGGGACGCCAGAAATCACGCCGAAAGCCTTGATTTATCAGGGTTTTCGGCTTTCTTTTACTTTTCCGGTTCGTTCACCTTTGCGGATTTGCTAATAAAACCTGCTAATAAACGACCGGAAATTTGCTGCCGCTAATAGAAAGCGCATGGTCTGCATCAGCAGCCGGAAGAATTTTTTCTGCTAATAGAAGCCGGATTTTCCGACCCGAAAAACCGGTTTTGGGAGGCCCTTTGCTAACAGGCGTTTTTGACCTCCCAGCGTGACTGCTAATAAAATCATCCGTTATTAGCCGTCTGGATAGACTGAAGAACTTTTGTTAGCAGTTCCGGGTTGCTGGTAAGCAGCGTAGCCAGGGCATTTGCGTCCATTGAGGGCGCTTTTTCTGTTGCTGCTGGCTGTATGGCTGTGCCGCCCTGCTGATAGAACTGCTGCTCCATTTCAGAAGCCAGCATTCTTCGGTCCTCATCCAGAATGTGTGCGTAGCGTTTTGTGACCATATCCGGTGTACTCCAACCACCATCGCCCTGTACCGCCTTCAGATCACCGCCGGACAAGCGAAGCTTTACGCCCGCGCTGGTATGGCGGATGCTGTGAAAGACGATCTCACTGGGATCAATGGTGGGATCACCCATTGCTTCAAGAACTTCCTTAAAGCGTTTGTTCAGGTGTTCCGTCATGATCGGTCTGCCATTTGCCTGACAGATGATAAGCCCATAATCCATATACCCGTCATCGCCCAGCTCGATCTTGAGCTTGTCCTGCATTTGCTTCAGAACCTTCAGCTTTTGGGCAACCGTCTCCGGGATGTAAACATTTCGGACGCTGCCCTCAGTCTTAGGCTGTTTCAGGACGATCAGGGTTCTGGTTCCGGGATACAGATTCGGAAACCGGAACATGATATCCATTTTGGTAAGGGTATCTGCGAGTTTTTTGTCCACACGGTCGATCACCCTGTCGATATGGAGCATCCGGTTCGCGGGGTCGTATCTGTCCCACTGTGCTCCGCCGACCTCACCGCCGCGCATACTGCAGGCAAAAGCCAGATGAATCGCGCAGTGGATCAGATAATAGTCATAGATATCCGGCCTGTCCGTAAACTCCATGACCTTCTGGAGCTGCTCGGGCGTCAATGCGGCACGCTTTTTCTCTTTGTGTTCCGGGAGTGTCGCGTTCAAGAACGGGTTCTTCGCAATGTACTCCCACTTCACAGCCTGATTAAAGGCGCAGCGCAAAACCTTGTGAATATCATGGATAATCGAAGTCGTGAGATGCTCACGCTTTGGTTTTCCAGGGTTGGTCACAGGTTCTGCTTCGAAGAGCAGGAAGTGATAGTAGTCATCCACGGTCTTGGTGCGGATGCTGCGGAGCTTTTTGTCTCCCAGGTACGGGTACACATAGTTCTCCAGCAGGCCAACATTCCCGTCATAGGTAGATGCTACCCACCGCTTCTCTCCGTATTTCTGAACGAATTCATGGAGAAATTCGCTGACGGTCATATCATTCTGTTCGATATGGATATTCTGAGACACCTCATACTCCAACTGCGCTTTTCTGGACTTTGCTGCATTATAGCTGAGGCCGGATTCCCATACCTGATGCTTATTTTTGCCTTCGCCTTCGTAATACACCACGGCGTAGGCTTTTCCTCTTTTTACGATAGATGCCATGTTTATTGCCCTCCGATCTGATTGAAGTTATCCAACCAGTTGTCGAAAGAGACTTTGGAGATCCGCAGGACCCTGCCCACGCGAACCACCTTGAAGCAGTCAGAATTACACAGCTCATACGCCTTCCTCCTGCTGATACCGAGGATTTCTCGTACCTCATCCACGGAATATGTTCTTTTGCCAACTGATGATGTTGTAGTTACAGCTCCGATTGCAAAGACCTCCTTTCACCGCAATCGGGTTGATCGGATGCATCACAACGTACTTGTATTATATCTGCTGCGGAACATCCAAGCAATCTTGCGGCCCATGTAGTATTTGACATCTTTCTCAAGACGGCGTTTGATTGTCTCGATCCATGTGGGATGAAACACCATGCGCCGCAAACAAGTCTGCTTGTGGCGACAGGTCTTGCATCTCACAAGACAGCCGCACCGAACAAATTGGAGCCATCATAACATAACGGTAAAGTTTCGATGCGGCTGTATCAGTTGTTACAAGAAGTATTGTCCGTCATTTTTGCCACGCATCCCTGACGGTAGGGATATTACAGGCCGCCCCTGGCAGGGCTGTCATAACTCCGCAGCATCGTTTTACACGTGCGCCGCAGGGTTCCCCCTCAAGTCTGTGGGAGGTCGTGAGAAAGTATCGTTAGCCCCCGCGCTGTCATCGCGCCCGGCTTGCCACACCGGGTCTAAAGCTCCGTTGATCGCTCTGGCAGCTTGTCTGTTCACCTCCTTCAAGCTGCCGTCATCGCGCCGGGCCTTATGCCGCTACTCACGCGGGTTTCGTACCTGTAATACCGTGTATTCAGTTTTCAATGATCTCAAGGTCACGAGGAATAGCGTGTCCTTCTAATAACCATGAGATTTCTGGGGATCACTTTAGGGGTATTACAGACGGTTTTTCAAAAATTTTTCCATGTTCCGCAGCCCACGTTGGATAGATTCGCTGACGGATGCAGCACTCACACCTTCGCTCTTGGCAATCTCAGATACCGTCAAGCCCATGAAGTAACGGGCGTTGATCCGTTTGGCCTGCTTGTCCGGCAAAGAAGCGATAGCAGCATGGAGCTGTTCCATTGTGACTTTGCGCTCATAAACCTCGCAGGACGTCATAGCCACAAAGAGAGCTTCGTACTCAATACCATCGCCCCGATCCAGCGAGTAATGAGCCTTGTGGTAGTATGTACGGCGGCGGTATGCGGCCTCCAGCCGGTCATACTCCTGCATGATGGCAGCCACCTCATCAGGGACCTCAATAACATAATCGTTCTTATAAAAATCGGGGTACTGTTCCCGAAGATTGATCTTGGTCATAAATAACCTCCATTTCGATTCATTGGTTTACGAGTGAATCGAAATGGAGGCGGAGAACGACAGCCAACGCTGCCGGTTGATTTTTTGGTATGGGTGAATTGCGGTTCACCTGTCAGGGCATACTGGTTTTCTACCGAACATTGAAATTCATGTGCGTAGCCTGCATTTTAACTGGTATTCCCTGATCCATAACTTTCCCTCCTTGCCCAAATGATGAATTACAATACATATAAGAGCAGTATTGCAATGAATACAAACAGAAGAAGGTGTATTGTAGAATATTTATGAGGTGAACCGCAATGCAAGATTATTCTCATCCACTAGGCGATGCCGTGAAAGTTGCCCGCAGTGAGCTTGGCCTTACACAAGAACAGGTTGCCGGAAAGATTGACGCCGATGTCCGCACTGTAATGAATATAGAGAACTACAAGGGAAACCCCAAAATGGAGACACTATTCCCTCTAATTCGCTTGCTCAAAATTGATGCCAGGGAGATATTCAATCCCGAACTAAAGCGTGAAAGCCCTTCGATCCGTCAGCTTCGCTTTCTGATTGAGGAGTGCAGTGAACAGGAGGCCGCTACGCTGATTCCGATTATTCAAGCAGTCTTATCGGCACTGAGGGCAAAAGACGCCAACGAAATCAAATAAGCTACATAAACAGAAAGAGCCTGCATCCTATTTTTAGTAGGAAGCAGGCTCTGCGTTTTATGCGTCTGGCTCATCGCTTGGCACCATTTTTAGTTGTACCACATTCACACGGAATTCCTTCCTGCATTTCGGGCAGTAGAGCGGGAAATTTATCAAAACTGTGTCGCGATATACTTTCGTCCTGGTTTTATTGCCACAAAGTGGGCAATGAATCCATATTGAAACATTTTTCTCGCTCATACCATCACCTCTTATAAAGCGGTTATAGCTCTGCACCTCAGTGTCTGGCTTTAGATAACCACATTTTGGATCTACATTTTCAGAGGAACAGGCAAATGTTTTTACAAATCCATATGCAAAGCAAAATATATCAGTTTCCAGGAGCTAATAAAGCAGACCTGGTATATCATTCCACTTTCATCATCCGGTATCCCACACCAATATGGGTCTGAATATACTGCGGAGAATCCGGCGTTGGCTCCAGCTTTTTCCGAAGCGTTGCCATAAAGACTCGCAAAGAAGCAATATCGTTTTCCCAACTCCGTCCCCAGATGTTTTGGGTGATAAAGGTGTGGGTCAACACCTTGCCCACATTCTTTGACAGCAGGCACAGCAGTTTGTACTCAATAGGCGTCAGATGCAGCTCCTGCCCATCCAGGTACGCACAGCCACCGGCATAGTCCACTTTGAGTTTTCCGTTGACAAAGACAGAGCTGGCCGCCAGCATCTCAGCTGTCATATAAGACAATCTTCTCTGTGTGACCCGAAGCCGTGCCAACAGTTCTTCTACGGAAAAGGGCTTGGTCAGGTAATCGTCAGCCCCCGCGTCCAGGGCCTCGATCTTATCATTATCCTCGCTGCGGGCGCTGATCACGATGATAGGAAGATTGGACCAGGAACGAATATTCTGGATTACCTGTACGCCGTCCATATCCGGCAGGCCAAGATCCAGCAAGACAATATCCGGGTTGTGGGAAGACGCTTCCAGAATTGCAGCTTCCCCATTTGCGGCCACCAGATACCGGTAGTCGTTTGTCTTTAATGTCGTTGTGATCAGGTTACGAACAGGAGGATCATCCTCTACGACTAAAATCAATGGTTTATTCATGTAATTCAACCTCCCCAGCTGGTAGTGTAAATATAAAGACTGTGCCTTTTGGATGGTTATCCGCCACAGAGATCGTTCCTCCGTGGGCTGTAATGATAGACTTGCATAGAGACAACCCCAAACCAAGGCTTCTGCGACTGTCAGCGACTTTGTTGGCACCGCTGTAAAACATATCAAAAATATGCGGTTTTTGTTCGTCAGGAATTCCTGGACCATTATCAGAAACTGAAACAATGACCTGCTGTGCATCCTTCTCCGTATGGATTTCGATGACAGAACCAGCAGGCGTATATTTTACGGCGTTATCCACCAGATTGATGATAACCTGCACGATCAGCTTGGCGTCAATGCGGGCTAAAATCAGTTCCTCCGAAGAGCTGACCCGGATTGTATGTTCCTTGCTTTTCCGGTTAATATGGCGCAGGGCTTCTGTAATGACTTCATCCATTAGTTCAACGGACTGCGTCAAATGGACCTGTCCACCTTCAATTCTGGTAACGGCCAAGAGGTTTTCTACCAGATTGATCAGCCACATGGAATCATCATATATATCCGTAAAAGTCCGTTTTCGTGTGTCATCGTCCATTTTCTGATAGTTGGCCAGCAGGTTGTCGGCATTTCCGGAAATGGAAGTCAGCGGCGTACGCAAATCGTGAGAAATAGCCCGAAGCAGATTGGCCCGAAGCTGCTCATTCTTTGCCAGGATCGCAGCTTCTTCTTTTTCACGGGCATTTTTGATGTTTTCCAGTGCCAGGGCGCACTCACCGAGAATAGACAGCAGGACACTGTTTTCAAAGGAATCCAGCGGGACTTCGTTCATTGCGATACCTACGACACCGTAAACCTGTTGATTGACCCGAATTGCCAGATACAGGCATTTGGCGCTGGATAATGTATCAGTGGTAGCCCCGGCGTGCTTGTTGTTCCGAAGCACCCATGCTGCAACTGCTTCTTCGTTTTCGGAAACCAACTCGCACTGATCGCTGTCCGGCGTCCGGAAAATGCTGGGGTCCGCCAGCTCTTTTCCATCTGACAAATAGATCACGATGTCCTTTTTCAGCAATTTCACGAGTTGCCCTGCGGTAGCTTTTACAACAGACTTCTCATCCGTCGCCTTTTGAAGGAGCTGATTTGTCTCAAATAAGATTTTCGTCCGATATGCAGCGTGCGCAGATTGCTTTGCATTGTCTTTCAAGCGGGTGGCAAGCGATCCGGTTAGCAGCGCCACCATAAACATAATCGGGAAGGTCACCAAATAGTTGGGATCGTTAAAATGAAAGGTAAAGCGCGGCACGGTAAAGAAGAAATTGAATACCAACACACTGACGATAGAAGAAACTACCCCACAAAAGCGATTCGTTGTAATAACCGAGATGACCAAAACGCCAAAGATATATATGGATACAATGTTGGCTTCTGAAAAGCCCAGCGTGTAAAAGGCATACCCGATCAAGGTCGCAGCCAGCAGGACGAGTATGCTCTTTGCCACATCCCGAACCGGCATAGCAGTTATACGGAGCGCTTTATTTACCCGCTTTTGATAGGTGTTTCCGACGCTGGCATCTGGGATCACATGGATATCCAAATTGGGCGCATCAGAAATCAGTCTCTCTGTCAGGGTCGGTTTGCTGAAAATGCTCTTCCTGGCAGCGGTGCTGCGGCCGATTACTATTTTGGAAACACCGGAAAGCCTTGCAAACTCTGCAATCTGGTAAGGAACATCCTCACCATAGCTGGTTTCGATATGTGCGCCAAGCTGCTGGGCCAGCCGCATATTTTCCCGCAGCCGCTTCTTATCATCATCGCTCATTTCAGCAGTTGCAGGCGTTTCCACAAAGAGAGCGGTAAAGCTCCCACGAAATGCCCTTGCCATTCTTGCCGCTGTTCGGATGATCTTTGCGTTGGACGGAGAAGATGACAGGCAAACCAGGATATGCTCATCCGTGTGGTAATTGCCCCGGCTCTGTATTCTCGCGTTTTCGGTCAAAAGGTTCACCCGATCTGCACAGCGCCGCAATGCAATTTCCCGTAATGCAGTCAGATTTTCAACGGTAAAGAAATTGACGGCGGCTCGCTGCGCCTGATCTTCCCGATAGATATTTCCGCTTGCCATGCGCTCCAGCAGCTCTGCCGGTTCAATATCCACGAGTTCCACCTGATCTGCCTGGTCGAACACAGAATCCGGGATACGCTCCCGCACCAGAACGCCGGTAATGGATGCAACGGTATCGTTCAGGCTCTCGATATGCTGGACATTGACTGTTGTGTAAACATCAATCCCAGCATTCAGCAGTTCCTGAACATCCTGATAACGCTTGGCGTGCCGACTTCCTTCCGCATTGGTATGGGCCAGCTCGTCCACCAGAATCAATTGTGGTTTCCGCTTCAACGCACCGTCAATATCAAACTCACGGAGAGTTATTCCCCCGTAATACACCTGAGTAACAGGAAGCTGCTCCAGGCCATCGAGCAGTGCTATTGTCTGCGGTCTGGCATGAGGTTCAATATATCCGGAAACTACATCCACGCCGCGCTCTTTTGCCTGATGCGCCGCCTGTAGCATGGCATAGGTTTTCCCCACACCGGCAGCATAACCGAAGAAAATTTTCAGCTTGCCTCGTCTTTCATTTGATGTATCATTTCGAATCGCTTTCAGAAGCTGATCCGGATCTTGTCTGGGTATTTCCATTCGTATGCCTCCAATATGTAAAAAGGTTATTCTCAACCCACTTATTCAGCTTTTAATTATATCATTTTTCAATGCAAATATCTATTTTGCCGTCCTTACATTCAATATTGAAGTCTCATCCTTCAAAAATTGGATAAAGCGATTCGCTTCAGAGGCTGTCTCGGTTTTCTCCCAAACGGCCTTCTGCTGAACCCGGCCTTCTGTAATCGGCTCAATCTGCAAGCCACCATATTGCATCACAACGGGCATATGCTCAAGAGAGACTTCATCGACTTGACCACGAATCTTTTCAGGAACAGAAGCGTTTTCTGGCAAAAAAATCATATCCAATTTATGTAAGGAAAACTCTCTCATCAATTCAGTCTCTGTCCCGCTGAAAAGAGAAGCGGAAACACTTGGATGTATTTTTGAATACTTCTCAAGGACACCGGAAAGGCTGTCTGCAACCAGCGGATCGAAAAAGCCAATCCGCAAGATGTTTTCACTGGCTGAAAGCAATGCAATTTGATCCTGACGATTGCTTTCTAAAAAAGCATCTAATTTCCCCATAAGATACCATCCGAAGGCGAACACTGCCGCTACGGCTGCGATTAACAATATATCCTGCATATTCCCACCACCTCTCACCAAAATGGGGTATCACCCCTATATATGAAAGCATTTCTGCAAGTCTTTGTTCCGCCCAAGGACCAGCATTGTCTCACCTGATGCCAGGATGACATCCGGTGAGATCGACAGCTCCAGCTTTCCGTTTTTCTTGATCCCAATGATGTTGATATTGTACTTTTTCCGGATGTCAATCTGCCCGATGGAGCGTCCCGCCCAATTCTCTGGAACAGGTATCTCAAACATGGCATGATCGCTGTCCAGTTCTATGTAGTCGAGGATATGGTCGGCGCTGTACCGGATGGCTGTCCATTTGGCGAGCTGTTTTTCAGGGTAAACAACCTCATCCGCACCATTGCGAAGCAGAAATTTCTCCTGCACATCTCTGGCCGCTCTGGACACCACCAATTTGGCGCCCAGCTCTTTCAGAAGAGATGTCGTTTCCAGAGAACTTTGAAAGTCATTGCCGATGGCAACAATGCAGACATCATAATTGCGTATCCCAAGGGATTCCAGAAAAGCTGCATTGGTGCTGTCGCCGATTTGTGCGTTGGTTACAAAAGGCAGAACGGCTTCCACGCGGTCCTCAGAGTTGTCCACTGCCATGACCTGATGACCCAAATTATTTAAGTGCATGGCGATATGCTTTCCAAAACGGCCAAGGCCAATTAAAAGTATTGATTTCATTTCCTTATCCTTTCACCCAACAGTGACTTTTTCCCGAGGAAATTTCGACACATTCTTCTGCGTACCGGACAGCGCGGCAAAAATCAATGTCAATCCTCCGACACGCCCACAAAACATGAGCGTGACGAGAATGATTTTTGACACGATTCCAAGGCCTGGCGTGATCCCCAGGGACAGCCCCACGGTTCCAACTGCGGAAGCCGCTTCAAACAAGCAGGTAAGCATAGGCAGCTTCTCTGCGATGCTGATCGTCAGCCCACCGAAAAAGAACAATGCCAGATACATGACCAGGATGGTTGCTGCGTTTTTAACCACATCGTCATCAATCCGGCGCCCAAAGAAATGAGCGGATTCCTGCCGCCGGAAGGTCGATATGGCCGTGGCAAACAGCACGGCCACAGTCGTGGTTTTCATACCGCCTGCAGTCGAACCGGGGCTGCCGCCAATGAGCATCAACACAATGGTGATACATTGTCCCGCTTCACTGATCGACGCCAGATCTACCGTGTTAAATCCCGCCGTTCTCGGCGTTACGGATTGAAAAAGTGAGGCCAATATTCGTTTCTCAGGTTCAAGTGACCCAAATTCAAAAAAGAAAAAGTACACGGCTGGGGCTGCCAGGAGCAGGGCTGTCGTACACAAAATGATCTTGCTCTGCATCCTGTATTGGTGAAGATGCAGGCGATTGCTTCGAATATCGTCCCATGTCATAAAGCCAATACCACCAATGATGATTAAAAGCATAATGGTCAGGTTGATTACCGGCTCCTCAGCATAGCTGGTCAGGGAGGAAAAGGAGGCTCTCGCTCCCATTAGGTCAAACCCAGCATTGCAAAAAGCGGATATGGAGTGGAATAGGGCCATCCATAATCCCTTCGCACCAAAATCCCGGCAAAAGACCGGTGTCATAAAAGCAGCTCCAGCCAATTCAATCAGCAGTGTTGTCTTGATGATGAAGCTTGTCAAACGAACAATGCCGCCGACTTTCGGTGCGGAGATGGCCTCCTGCATAGTGCTGCGCTGCATCAGGGATATTTTGCGCCCGGAGATTAGTGCAAAGGCTGCGGCAACGGTAATAACGCCCATACCACCAATCTGAATCAGAATCATAATCACAAGCTGGCCAAACATGGACCAATATGTCGCTGTATCATGAAGAACAAGCCCGGTTACACACACTGCAGAGGTCGATGTGAACAGTGCATCCAGAAACGGCGTTACACATCCATCTTTGTTTGACAAAGGTAGCATCAGCAGAATCGTTCCCAATAAAATGACTCCCAAAAAGCCAAGGATAATAATTTGGAAAGAAGTCAGTTTCTTTTTAGGGAGTAAAAATACATCCATATGCAAATACTCCTTTACTTCTCTTTATCAGGTCTTTATGATACTCCTGATTCAGTAAAGAGGGTAAAAGAGTATTTGAGACTGTATTAAAACCGCCTAAAGATTGCTTTCTTTGCTTATTATCGATTTTCAGCTAAGTATTCAATCATGTTTTTTCGAGTAAGGATTCCGCAAAGCACGCCTCTGCCATCTACAATGGGGACAAAGTTTTGATTCAATGTTGCCGCTACCACTTTCTGAAACTCGGCATCAATGGGTAAAGCGGGGCAAAAATCCCTTCGGACGATACTCCCAATCCTGTACTGTTCCTGCTCCTTCAGATCTGTTGTTCGAACCGTTAGAAGGTGACGGAGGAAATCTCCCTCCGTCACACTCCCGATATACTGCTCCTGTTCGTTCAGCACTGGGATGGCGGTATAGCCATGAACCATAAAACGCTCAAGTCCTTGCCGAACAGTATCCTTTTCATGGAGAAATATGGTAGAGACTTTCGGAATCATGATTCTCGCGATGTTCATGTTATTCCTCCAAAATGCCATCCAGCATCAGGTTGACCTTCAGGACATTTACCGTTTCTTCCCCAAACAACCCAAGGAACCGTCCATCGGTGCATTTTTCGATGATCGCCTGCACTTCATCCTCTGTCATATCGTTTGCTTTGGCAATCCGCGCCACCTGATACTCTGCTGCTGCGGGAGAAATGTGAGGATCAAGGCCACTGCCGGAACAGGTGACAAGGTCAACAGGAATCGCAGTCTCGTCCATATCCGGATTCGCAGCCCGCAGCTTTTCGACACGCTCCGCAACCAGTGCTTCATATTCCTCACTGGCGGGAGAAAGATTGGATGGTGCCGCATACATCAAAGTATGTCCATTTTCATCTTTATAAGTGGAAACATCAATATTCATGATCCGGCCCCACATATGGGCATCATCGGTATATTGCTGCCCCAGCAGCTCACATCCGTATTTCTTGCCGTCTACCTCGATAATGCTGCCGTTGGCTTTCTCGGGGAAAAACAGTTGGGCCACACCGGTAACAACGCCGGTGTAAAGAATCCCACACACAAATGTGAAAATGAGAAAAATCGTCAGTGCTTTCAGCAGCGTTGATTTTAACTCTTTCATATCCTCAACCTCCTATCGTGCGAAGAATATCATTTAGCAGTTCCGGGGCATAGATTGCAAAGCGCAAGGTCATTGCACCCAATATTGCCGCAGTCATCACCAGTAAAAAGCCCATGCCGTGTACGGCTTTCCAAAATAGTCCTTTTATCATATTGCCGCCTCCTTTACACCAAACCGGCCATGACCAGCAGGACATCGATCAGCTTCACAAAGATGAACGGGGCAACCAGACCGCCCAAACCATAAATGAGCAGATTCCGTGACAGCAGCTTTCCTGCGGAAACCTCCCGGTACTTGACGCCCTTGAGCGCAAGCGGGATCAGGGCAATGATGATCAGCGCATTGTAAATGATCGCGGAAAGCACCGCGCTCTGGGGCGAATGAAGGCCCATAATATTGAGGGCAGATAGGCCGGGGTAAAGACCCATGAACAGCGCCGGGATAATGGCAAAATATTTCGCCACATCATTGGCAATTGAAAAGGTTGTCAGGCTTCCGCGTGTCATCAGGAGCTGCTTGCCGATCCGGACAATCTCGATGAGCTTGGTGGGGGAAGAATCCAGATCCACCATATTACCGGCTTCCTTTGCAGCCTGAGTGCCGCTGTTCATGGCAACTGCAACATCAGCCTGGGCCAATGCAGGTGCATCGTTGGTCCCATCTCCGGTCATGGCCACCAGATGTCCTTTGGACTGGAAATCCCGAATCATGGCGAGCTTGCCTTCCGGTGTTGCTTCCGCCAGAAAATCATCCACACCGGCCTCTGCGGCAATGGCCGCTGCGGTAATCGGATTATCGCCGGTAATCATGATGGTTTTGATGCCCATTTTCCGCAGGTCAGCAAATTTTTCTTTTACGCCCTGTTTGATAATATCCTTCAGGTAGATCACACCGAGAATCTTGTGATTCTTTGCCACCACCAGAGGGGTACCGCCCTTGGAAGCAATCGACTTGACAACATTGTCACATTCCTCGGAATACATACCTCCCGCGTGGGTGACATACGCCTGCATGGCATCTGCCGCACCTTTTCGGATCTCGTTTCCGTCAAAGTCAACGCCGCTCATACGGGTCACAGCGGTAAACGGGATAAACTGCATTCCCTTGTCCTGAAGGCTTCTTCCGCGAATCCCAAACTGTTCTTTCGCCAGGACCACAACACTTCTGCCTTCCGGGGTCTCGTCCGCCAGGGAAGAAAGCTGCGCGGCATCTGCCAGCTCTTTGATGTCAACACCGTCTACCGGAATGAATTCCGAAGCCTGCCGGTTGCCCAAGGTGATTGTGCCGGTTTTATCCAGCATCAGAACATCCACATCACCGGCAGCCTCAATGGCCCGGCCGCTCATGGCGAGGACATTGGCTTGGTTCAGCCGGGACATACCTGCAATACCGATGGCGGAAAGCAGCGCACCGATGGTGGTGGGTGCAAGGCAAACCAGAAGTGCAACCAGCGTTGTTACGGAAGTAGGATTCTCAATTCCTGCAAGTTTAGCTGAGAAAATCGAATAAGTATAAAGGGACACTGTTACCAGGATAAAGATAATAGACAGCGCCACCAGGAAAATCTGCAATGCGATTTCATTGGGTGTCTTTTTCCTCGCTGCGCCCTCAACCATAGCGATCATCTTGTCCAGGAAACTTTCACCAGCTTCACTGGTGACTTTGACCACGATCCAGTCGGACAGGACAGTCGTACCGCCGGTTACGGCGCTGCGGTCACCGCCCGCTTCCCGAATAACAGGAGCGGATTCGCCGGTGATGGCGCTTTCATCCACGGAGGCCGCACCCTCAATGACTTCTCCATCTGCCGGAATCTGTTCACCGGCCTTCACGATGACCAGCTCACCTTTTTTCAGCATCGCAGAAGGTACAACCGTAATATTGTCCTTTTGCTCGGCGGAGGGAATCTTATGCGCGTCCACATCCTTCCGGGAGGCCCGCAGAGAATCAGCCTGCGCCTTACCTCTGCCTTCAGCGATAGCCTCGGCAAAGTTGGCAAACAATACCGTAAACCACAGAATGATGGCAATCGCCAGCGTATAGCCGCTGGGAGCGTCCTTCAGTCCAAAAAGCGACACGACCCATAAAACGCTGGTCAGAATCGCGGAGACGAACACCAGAAACATAACCGGGTTTTTGGCCTGGGTTTTGGGACTTAACTTGATAAATGAATCTTTGATCGCTCTGCCGAGCATCTTTTTATCGGCAAAAGCGCTTTTCTGTTTTGCACTCATAAATAACGCCTCCTTTACGCAATACTGCCGAAGAACTCAGCAAGCGGGCCAAGAGCCAGCGCCGGGAAGAAGCTGAGAGCGCCAATCAGCAGTACAATAAAGATCAGCAGGAATACGAACATCGCATTGGTGGTGGACAGAGTTCCCGCAGTCACAGCGATTTTCTTTTTCTGAGCAAGGCTTCCCGCAATGGCCAGAGTACCAACAATGGGCAAAAATCTCACAAACAACATCACCAGGCCAATGCTGATATTCAGGAACACGGTATTGGCGTTAAATCCTGCAAAAGCCGATCCGTTGTTGCCTCCGGCAGAGCTGTAAGCGTACAGCATTTCCGAGAAGCCATGCGCGCCGCCATTATTGAGACTATCCATGACGGACGGAACAACCGCTGCCAGACCGCTGCCAATCAAAATGCCAATGGGTGTCGCAAGGCAAACCAGTACAGACCACTTCATCTCATAGGGTTCGATCTTTTTGCCCAAAAACTCTGGCGTTCTGCCGACCATCAATCCAGCGATAAATACCGTCAGGATGGCAAAGGCGAGCATCCCATAAAGGCCGCATCCCACGCCGCCAAAGATAACCTCGCCAAGCTGCATCAGGAGCATGGTCACCATTCCGCCCAGAGGCGTATAGCTATCATGCATGGAGTTGACCGAGCCATTGGAGGCCGCAGTTGTAAACGCTGCCCAGGTAGAGGAAGAAGCAATACCAAAGCGTGTCTCCTTGCCCTCCATATTGCCGCCTGCCTGTTGGGTCATGGATACATTGACCGCACCATCCTGGGCAAGCTGCGCCGTGGCCGACTGTTCGCTGACGGCGATGCAGCCCAAAGCCAACACCAAGCATAGGAACATGGCCATGAAAATAGCAATACCTTGCTTTTTGTTTTTGACCGCCGCACCGAAGGTAAAGCACAGCGCTGCCGGAATCAGCAGAATGGAAAGCATCTCAATAATGTTTGTAAAGGCGTTGGGGTTTTCCAAAGGATGGGCCGAATTCACACCCATAAAGCCACCGCCATTGGTGCCTGTCTGTTTGATGGCCACCTGACTGGCCGCCGGTCCCATAGGAACAAACTGTTCCGTTACGATCTGAGCATCCGGGACAAGCATACCATCTACGGTAACTGTTCCTTCTTCAGTATCAATAACAGCGTCCTCCAAAACTTCTCCTTCTGCACTGACCGCGATAGGCTCAACCAGAGATACGGTTTCGGCACCTTTCAGGTTCTGGATCACACCGCCGCTGACCAGGAGCAAAGCGATTACCAGATTTAGCGGGATTAGAATGTGTATGACGATCCGGGTTATATCTACCCAAAAATTTCCAAGGCCTGTCGCTTTCACCTTGACAAAGCCACGGATTAAAGCAAACAGAACCGCGATACCGGTCGCTGCAGAAACGAAGTTCTGAACTGTTAGCCCCAGCGCCTGTGTCAGATAACTCAGAGTGGATTCACCCGAATACGCCTGCCAGTTTGTATTGGTGACAAAGCTGGAGGAAGTATTGAATGCCAGATCCCATTTCACACCGGGAAGCCCTTGCGGATTGCCGGGCAGCACACCCTGCACAAGCTGAAGCAGGAACAGGAATACCAGTCCAATACCGGAGAAAACCAACACGCTGATCGCGTATTTTTTCCAGGTCATCTGTTCCTCTTTATCTACCCGCATCACCCTGTAAACCAAATTTTCGCAGGGTGTCAGGACTTTGGAAAGGACCGTTTTTTCACCGCACATAACTTTCTTCATGTAAGCCCCCAGCGGAATCGCCAACACAATCAGGATGGCAAGGTACAACACGTATTGAATGACCGTCATCATGCCTGTTCATCTCCTTTCATCAAAATGTAGACATACCACAGCAGCATTGCTGCCGCGCATAATCCAATGATTGCTATCATGATTTGCATATGATTCAGCCTCCTTTGCTGAAATATGATATATCCTTTTCGCTAAAAATGGCGTTAGGCATTCCAGTCAGACATTAAAGGCGACTTAAGATTACAGCCAGCCAAAAAGCCACGCCATTGGAAAAGCAATCACAATGGTGCTGATACAGACACCGAGAAGAACGAATAGCGGCATTCCAATAAAGATAAAGAAGAACCCAAGCAGCGGATGATGCCAGATAAATTTTTCTGCTTTCAAATCAAACTTGTATTCAAATTTTCGAATAGACTTCGTGATACTCATATCTTTTCACCTCGTTTTCACCGTGTGCCATAAGCATACATCGAGAAGAGTTAAAAGGGGAAAAGCGTATCAAGGTATGTATTAAAAGGTTATAAACATGGCGTATTTAACATTATTCCTTGGGATAGGGACAAAACTAGCAAGCAATGCAGAGTGGTACACACTCTGCATTTTTGCTCTGCAAAATTGCTTGTTGGTGAGCCCCCCAATCCCCCCAAACAACTCCTTGGCGGAGCTGACTGCGCGTTCCTTTGGAACGCTTTTCCGGGCAGAAGCCCGATAGGTTGCCGGTAAAAAGACTCAGATGCTTTTCTCCGGGCAACCATAGGAAAAGCTCAGCGTTGTTCTTTTCGCTGAGCCTCTTTTTCTTTCTCCGTCTCTTTTTCATCATACCCAAGCAGCCGGGCAACATTGGCCCTTGCCATCTGCAAATCCCGCATTTCCTGCCGGATGCTGGAGTATTCAGGGTAGAGCTTTTTCTTCTCTGACAGAAGTGCAGCATACTCGGCCTGAAGGCTCTTAACGGTGGGCAGCTTCTTGATGCCCATTTCATCAAAAGCCGTTTTTGCTGCCTTGTGAAGCAGAATCTCCGCCTCATGTTCGACCAGAAACTTTTTCGAGTATCCGGCCTTTCGATAGGCCACATATACCTCACGGGTCTTGGCATAGTTGATGATGTGCTTACGAAGTTCGGTGATCTCTGCCATGCGCGTCTCCACGGCCTTGATCTGATCGGACAGCTCATGGTATCGGACGGTGACTTCATCCGTTTTCTTGCAGAGCGTTCTGTAATCCAGTAGCTTTCGCTCGGTCAGAAAATTCAGCGTTTGTGCCATCTGCTTCAGGTTAAAGCTCTGCGCCCACCGCGCATATCCTGCACCTTTGCCCTCGGCCAGTTTGGCCTGGATGTCCACCAGCAGATTGACGCGCTGGGACTGGATTTTCTTTGCTTTTTTTCGAGCCGGGGAAAGCTCCTTTTCCCCAACAATGATCGAGAGAATATCCCCCTCAGAGTAACCATCTTTCAGAGAGCGAAGCCGGGTAAATTTCTTCTGACCCGGGCCTCGAAAAGCAGGCTGCTTTCCGGGCTTATATTCATAACCGGCCTCCCGCATCAGCTTCAGGAACGCATCATAGTCCTTCGGCTTTTCGGCAAGAGCCGCGTCAATCGCCAGCCGGAGCTTATCTTGGAAAGACAGTTTCTTTTGGTCGCCCAGCCACTTGCCATAATGCGTATTGCCGGACTTCGGATTTTCAATCACAGAGAGGCTGTTTTCCAGACACAGCCGGTCACTGGCCCGGCGTAGAGCGAAGCTGGAACCGAGAAAGTTCCGGTACTTGTGCTGCCCATCCATCCGGGTGGCATTGAAGATGATATGCGTATGGATATGCGCGTGGTCGATGTGTGTGGCCACAACGAATTGATGTTTGCCTTTTGTCCAACTCATCGCTAGTTCATAGCCGATATGCAGGGCCTGCTCCGGCGTCACTTCACCAGGCTTGAAGGACTGCCGGATCTGATACAGCAGCACATCCGACTGTGAAATTTCTTTTCCGGTAAAGTCCGCATAGGCCCGCTTGGTCAGCAGCATTTCATTGGCGGCGGTGGCCGGATCGCAGCCAAAGGCTGTTACCAGCTCTCCACCCAGGGTCTTATTAGGATTGATGGCATAGTCAATCCGCTCATGGACCGTGTAAGCAATGGATTGATTCTTGATTTTGTGCATGGGTATCATGCGTGTGGTTGCCACAGTAAAAACCTCCTCCCTGATGGCATGAGAAAGGCCAGCCCTTTCGAGCTGGCCCAATGTTGTTATGCTTTTATAAAATCCCGCAGTGTGTAATTGGTGTCCTGCAAGAAACCCAGCAGGCGGACGGCCAGCATGGGAAGTCCGAATGGACTGACCAGAAACGCAATCACCAGCAGAATGATACCGTTCTGAACCGAGTAAGTAACCAGCACCGCCAGCCCTAAAAGGCCCACCATGGTTCCGGCAAGGCCGAACACAAACGCAGAGAGATTTAATAGCAGGGCGCACAGCCAAACAAATACCGTCAGCAGCACAACGATTGGCGCTGCCAGCACCTTCAGAAGTAATCTCATTTAGTTTCTGCCTCCTTTCGTTTCTCCAGATATGGCAGGCGCATTTCCTGAATCTGCGCCCGTTCCGCTTCGCTGATTTCACCCTCGCTGTCGCTCTTGTCCCGGATCATCAGAAACTCCTGATACAAAGCGTAGGAATCCAGAAGCTTATCAAACAGAGCCTCCGGGGTTTGGCAGCACACCACATCCGACCAGTCCCGATGGGCAAAGTCCCAAAGCATCACCGCATATCCCCGTCTTGTGGAGAGAATATCTAGGGCTTCATCTGCATCTATATAGTCCTTAAAAATTTCCAATACCTTCTCGTTTGTCAGCATGATTGTTCAGCTCCTTGCCATGTAACTTTTGCTGTTCTTATTGTACCCAGACATCCCATAGAAACGCAAGGATGCGGACATAAAAGAAAAGCGGAGGGAGCGCAGCCTGTTTCTGGCCGTTCTCCCTCCGCAACCAGGGGAACAGTCCCCATTCACGAAACCTCATTCAGCCGGGCCAATATCTCATTCACCCCGGCCCAAAGCTCCTCCTGTTTTTGGAGAATATCCTCCAAATCCGTGTCGTAAACATTCCCGGTCTGATGCACACGGCGGGTTACCTGGTTGATGTTGTTGCTGGTACGCCGCAAAAGGGAAAGCAATTCCCTCAGCTCCGGCAAATCCAGCTTGACAATATAGCCGTCCACCGCCATCTTACGGAGATAGACGCCCAGGTTGTTGGTGCCGAGCTGTTCCATCTTCTGACGAATCAATTCCCGCTCGTGTTCCGTCACCATGAAGTGGAGCTGAACCGTTCGTTTCCGGTGCGCCATCACCGAGCCTCCCGTTCCTGCTTATGCTTTTTGGAGATCGCAGTGGCTGATTTAGCGGAGGTTTTCTGGAGGTCCTTCCGCACAGAACGGCGGAGCTTTCTGAGCGGCTGGCTCCGATCCTCGCCTTTGGTAATCAGCACAAAGTGTCCCTTGCGGTCATTGAGGCCGGAGAAAGTGATGGAGCGAAACGGCAGTGTTGCCATGAGCCGGTCCGTATCCTTGGTGGAAGCCCGTGCCAGAAAGTCCGGCGAAATCTGTGCCATGAAGTGTGTGCCGTTGGGGCTGTTGGGTTCCTTTGGCGCTTGAAGCACCGTAAGCAGCCGTTGGGCCTCCCTTTGGATTTCTTCATCGGTCAGCGGCGTCCGCAGAAGTTTTTCCCGGCGCACCTGGTCTACAAAGAGATCCGTCAGGCCGGGGTGGGATTTGTCCACCACAAAATCCGTGTTGCGGTCATCGCCCCATTGATTCTTGTCCTCATAAACCGGAATCGTCATGGCCCACCTCTTATTGTCCTGGGAGATACGCCCATCCCAATCCTTATGCCGGACAGTATTGGCCAGGACATACATGGTGCGCTCCATGCCAAAGGCTTCAATTACCTCAAGTGCAGCCTGCTTGCCCAAACGGTTATCGCTGTAATGGGCAGAAATTGCTGCTTCAATGGCTTCCTTGCAAGCCATATTTGCTTTGTGAGAGGCCCGGTATTGTTCCAGCTCATCATGCTCACGGGCATAGCTCGCGGGATAACGATAAACCGGTGTCTCCCGCAGGACGCGCCGTTGTTTTTCCTCCGCCTCCAGCACATCGTCTGCCCGTTCCTCCATCGCATAGAAAATCTGATCCATGTGATCGGTTTCCCTGTGGTCAAATTCCTTGAACACATCTGCCAGCGGAGTGGGCGATTTCAAAAGCGCGGTAGCCTGGGCATCCGTCAGGTCATGATATTCCAGTGACAACAGAATGTCTTCTCGGACGGTGTACTCATAAGTGTGTTTCAGGATTTCCTCCGGGGGCTGGGCCAGCAGCCATGCCCGGTAGGTCTCCTGTTCGGCAAACATCTTCTCATAGAGTGCCGTGTTTAATTCTTCGTTTGTCATAATCATCGTACCTCCATTTCTTTTTTGTGGGTTTTGTCCGGCGCGCCGTGGACCGGCGGCGCCTTCAGCTTGCTCAACACGGAAGGTCTTGCACTTTTAGCGGTGACTTGCTGGGGCTGTGACCGGCCCCGGCCATCCATGTTTAACTCCGTGTCCAGCTGTACCAGCCGGGCGGATTTTTCCCGCAGCTCCTGCTCATATGGGAAGGGCTTTCCAACCTCTGCTCTGGCGGCTTCCTGTTGCTGATACAGGTTATCCAGCTGGGACTGCACACTGGTCAGGCGCTGGGGCATCTGTGCCAGGGTATTGTCAATCCGAATCAGGTTGCCGCGCGGGTCCGTGCCAAGAATTGCCTTGTGGCTCATTTCCCCGCGCAGGGTCAGTTCATATTGCTTTTCAAACGCATTGAAGCTGACAAACATGGCAAAGCCCCGGTAACTGCCAACCTGCACAGGGTCAGAACTTTTCACCTCTTTGCAGGCATCCAGGAGAGCGGCCCCGGCGTTTTCCTTGTCAACCAGCGTATCGCCCCGGATTTCCATTCCCGCGAAACCGTCCTCCGGATGGGGTTGGGCGGCGAGGGTCGCCATGTCCGCTTCCAGGCCCCGGATATAGCCTTTGTTCTGCTCGATCTGTTCCGGGAAGTATTTCAGCAGATTGTCCTCCAGACGAAACTGCTTGCTCTGGTGGTCAGCCTTCATCAGCCTCAGCCGGGAAACGTCCACATCCAAATCCATGCGCTCTTTGATGCGGGGATCACCGGCACACAGGGCCTTGATCTCGGCAAAGGACAGCGCCGTTTCATCCACATCGTCGCAGGAGCGAACCGGCGATTTTGAAGTCATAATCTGGCTGATGAATTTCTGCTTGTTCTCCACGGTCTGCCAGAGGTAAGCGTCAAAGGTTCCCTCCGTCACATAGCGGTACACATGGACCAGGGGATTCTGGTTGCCCTGGCGTTCAATACGGCCTTTTCTCTGGGCCAAATCTCCCGGCCTCCAGGGGCAGTCCAGGTCATGGAGGGCCACAAGCCGGTCCTGCACATTGGTCCCGGCTCCCATTTTGGAGGTGCTGCCCATGAGGACGCGCACCTGGCCGGTCCGTACCTTAGAAAACAATTCTTTCTTCCGCACTTCGGTATTGGCGTCATGGATAAACGCGATCTGCTCCGGGGGAATGCCCTGGGCAATGAGCTTTTGCCGGATGTCCTCATAGACGGTAAAGGCCGGTTCCGGCTCCGGCAGAGGAATGGCGGTCTCCAGCGCGTGAAGCTCCGGGCTGTCCAGATTGCTGCTGACTGCCTTTGCCACTTTTTTCGATGGCGCGGCCTTGGGGGTAGAAATATCACAGAACACCAGCTGGGTCAGCTTTTCGGCCTGCCCGTCCCGCCAGACCTGCATGATGTTCTCCACACATTGATTGACCTTGGTGCCTGCCTCATCGGGCAGCAGCGGGCTGATGATCCGCTGGTCCAGCCCCAGCTTGCGGCCATCCGAAGTGATCTTGAGCATATTGTCAACGGAGGGGTCCACCGATCCGCCGTGAACCAGGGCGGCACGTTCCGAAAGGGCCTGCACCATTTCCTGCTGATGCTCCGTGGGCTTTGCCACAACGGTGTGGTATTCTACCTCAGGGGTGGGCAGATGCAGCTGATCGGCGGTCTTAATGTCCGCCACCTCTTTGAACAGGTTCATCAGCTCCGGCAGGTTGAAGAATTTACTGAACCGCGTCTTTGCCCGGTAGCCGGTGCCTTCCGGGGCCAGCTCCAGGGCGGTGACGGTCTCACCGAATCGGGAGGCCCAGCAGTCAAAGTGCGCCATGCCCAGCTCCTGGAGCCGTTCATATTGCAGATACCGCTGCATGGTGTAAAGCTCGGTCATACTGTTGGAGACCGGGGTGCCGGTGGCAAAGACCACGCCACGGCTTCCGGTCACTTCATCCAGATAGCGGCACTTGGCAAACATATCGGAGGATTTCTGCGCGTCCGTGGTGGAAAGACCGGCCACATTCCGCATTTTTGTGTAGAGGAACAGATTCTTATAACTGTGCGCCTCGTCCACAAACATCCGGTCCACGCCCAGCTGCTCAAAGGTGATAACGTCATCTTTTCTGTGGTCAGCCTGTAATTTCTCCAGCCGCGCTTCTAATCCCCGTTTGGTGCGTTCCAGCTGCTTGACAGTAAACTGTTCGCCGCCGCTGGCTTCCACCTCGGAAATACCCTCGGTGATTTCCCAAATCTGCTCCTGCAGCAGCCGTTCCTGCCGCTCCTTGCTGATAGGGATACGCTCAAATTGGGAGTGTCCGATGATGATCGCGTCATAGTCGCCGGTGGCGATACGGGCGCAGAACTTCTTGCGCCGGTGGGTCTCAAAGTCCTTTTTGGTGGTCACAAGAATGTTGGCGGAGGGATATAGCCGCAGGAACTCAGAGGCCCATTGCTCGATCAGATGGTTTGGCACCACAAAGATGGATTTCTGGCACAGGCCCAGCCTCTTGCTCTCCATGGCGGCGGCCACCATCTCAAAGGTCTTACCGGCACCGACTTCATGGGCCAGCAGCGTGTTCCCGCCGTACAGCACATGGGCGATGGCGCTTTTCTGATGCTCCCGCAGCGTTATTTCGGGGTTCATGCCGGAAAACACGATATGACTTCCGTCATACTCGCGGGGCCGGGTGCTGTTCATTTCCTCGTTGTACTGGCGCACCAGGGCCTGCCGCCGTTCCGGGTCTCTCCAAATCCAGTCTTTGAAGGCGTCCCGGATGGCTTGCTGCTTTTGTGCGGCCAGGGTGGTCTCCTTGGCGTTCAATACCCGGCGCTCTTTGCCATCCGGGTCCTCAATGGTGTCATAAATGCGAACATCCCGGAGATTCAGAGAGTCCTCCAGGATGCGGTAAGCGTTGGCCCGGTCCGTGCCATAGGTGGTGTAGGCCGCAATGTTATTGCAGGGTATCTGGGTCTTGCCGGTGATCCGCCACTCGGCGGTGTAAGCGGCATAGTTTACATCAATGGAGCCGCGCAGATACCGGGGCGTATCAAAGGTTTCGTACATGAATTGCCGGATGTACTCCTTGTCAATCCAGGTCGCGCCCAGCCGCACCTCGATTTCCGATGCGTCCAGGTCCTTGGGCTGGGCCGCTTGCAGCGCTTCCACGTTGAATGTAAAGGCAGAATCCCGTTCCGCTGCCCGCTGTGCCGCCCGGAGCTTTTGCCGGACGTTGCCGGACAGATATTCATCGGCGGTCTGCCAGCCGGAAAGCGGGTCGCTGCCATAGGCCGGGTCCTTGAAAATAACGCCGGTCAGATCGGCGGCGATTTCTTCGGTGGATTTGCCGGTCAGCTGGGACATATACTCCATATCCACCCTGGCTTTTTCTGCGATAGAGACAGCCAATGCTTCACTGGCGGTGTCCACCGTAGTCACCGCCTTATGGGGTTTGATGGTCCGTTTGGTGAACATATCCGCCTTGCGCTCCAGCTTTCCGTCCTCATCCAGCACCTCCAAGGCACACAGGAGATAGTAGGAGGAATCGTCCGAAAAGGCCAGCCGGTTGCCACGGTCATTGATAAGCCCATATTTGGCGGAAAAGCTGTCGTAGAGCCGGTTCAGCTCTGCTTGCTTTTCCCGGATGGCGGCGTCCGGCGTGTATTCGTCCATTTGCAGGTCAATGAGCTGATGCACACAGTCCCGCAGAGCAACCATGCCTTTGACGCGGGCCTCGGCGGTGGCGTTCAAATCCGGGCGCATCATGCGGCTGTTCTCCCGAAAATATACTTCACCATCCACCACGGTGTAGGAATAATTCTTTACATTGGGGTCAGCCGGGAGGGAGGTGTCAATGGCTTCTCCGTCCCCCAGGTCGGGCAGCTCCGCTTCCTGATATGTGCCGCGAATGTATTTCACCGCATCGTGGAGCTGATCGGCCAGCTGCAAGCCCTCAATCGGTTCCACGGTAAAATCCTGCCTGCCATATTGGGTGCTTTCGGAGGTCTGCCTGCCCAGAATCATCTCCGGGTGGTCCACAAAATAGCTGTTGATGGCAAAGCCATCCTCATTCTGGCCCAGGTGTACCCATTCAGGTTCAATGTCAATGGGCCGGTCCCGCTTCTGCAAAAAGATAATGTCGGAGACTACATCCGTACCGGCATTAGCGCGGAAAGCGTTGTTTGGCAGGCGGAGTGCCCCCAGGAGATCCGCCCGCTGAGCCAGGTATTTCCGTACTTCCGGGCTTTTGGCGTCCATGGTGTACCGGCTGGTGACAAAGGCCACCACGCCGCCCGGACGCACCTGGTCCAGCGCTTTGGCGAAAAAGTAGTTGTGGATGGTAAAACCCAGCTTGTTATAGGCCCGGTCATTGACCTGATACTGTCCAAACGGCACGTTGCCGATTGCCAGATCATAAAAGTCACGCCGGTCCGTGGTCTCAAAGCCTGCCACGGTAATATCCGCCTTGGGATAGAGCTGCTTGGCGATCCGTCCGCTGATGGAATCCAGCTCCACACCGTACAGCCGGGAGCCGGACATTTCCTCCGGCAGCATTCCGAAGAAGTTGCCGACGCCGCAGGCCGGTTCCAGAATGTTCCCGGCAGTAAAGCCCATGTTGCCGACTGCTTCATAGATCGCCCGGATGACCGTGGGGCTTGTGTAGTGGGCGTTTAAGGTAGAGGCCCTAGCCGCTTCATATTCCGCCGGTGTCAGCACGGTTTTCAGCTCAAGATACTCCGTTGCCCAGGAAGCCTTGTTTTCGTCAAACGCATCCGCAAGGCCACCCCAGCCAACATACCCGGAAAGAATTTTCTGCTCCTCCGGTGTGGCCGGACGGTGTTCTTCCTCACATTTTTTCAAAAGCTGGATCGCCATGATGTTGGCACGGAATTTCTGTTTCGGGCCACCCTCACCCAAATGATCGTCTGTGATATGAAAATTTTCAGCAACGGGTTCTTGTACGGGTGGGTCATGTTCCGGTTCCTCCATATGCAGCCGTTCCACCACAATAACATAGGGCAGGCCGTTTTTATCTCCCGGATAGACCGTATCGCCCACCTGATAGGCCGGGGCCAGCGGGTCACGAGCCGGGGGCGTTGTGTCAGGGATAGCCTCCTGAATCCGCTGCCATTCTTCATCCGTGACAGTAACATCTACCTCATGGGTGGCTGCTCCGTCCCCAATGGTGATAGTATCTCCTTCACGGGTCACAGGCTGACCGGACAAATCCGGCTGCTCCGGGGCAGATGGTTGTTCCTCTTGGGCAATCCGCTCCACATCGCTCATTACTTGCCGGATAAACGGGTCGTTGTCCAGCTTTTCCGGGTCAACCACCTGACCACCAACAATACCACGCTGTTCCAGGGCCTCCCGGATAGCAATAGGGTCAATATTATCAAAGCGGTCCTGTTCTTCTTCTGTGAAAAACCGATCCTCCTTAATGAGCTGGGCAATCCGGCGCTGTACCTTCTGCCAGGAAAGATCTGTGCCAGCCCCCGGAACCGGGAACGCCGGGAGATCATCGCCGTATTCCTGTTTCAGCCATGCCGCTGTGCCTTTGTCGCGGGCATGGTCTTTCATGTAGCGGACTACTGCGTGTTTGCTCTGAATGTCGCCATTCCATTCCTGAAGTGCTGCATCAATAGCGGCCTGGGTATCCACGGGCCGCGCCGGTTCCGGGGCCGTTTTTGAAGGCTCCGGTTGGGGCATAGAAAAAGCGGAGGGCTGTCGGCTCTCCGCTTGCTGGATATTCTGGATTTGCTCCTGCTCAGACAGGAACTGGTTTAATGTCAGTTGTTGATAAGCTCCGTCAGGATAATCTCCTCCGCCTGGGCCTTGCAGTTGTTCATCAGGCCCACCCACCGCATCGGGTCTCTGGCTTTCAGGGCTTCCGTCGCGCCCGCCGCTTTCGCCAGTTCTGGGATCATCTGCTCCAGACGGCCGTTCGCTGCCTCGTCGATCTCCTGCAGGTGCGCTGTCAGCTTTCCGGTCAGAAGAAGGTTGTTGTAAAGCGCCGTCCGATGTTCCTTCAGATAGGTTTTCCGCATCCTGCCGTACTTGCCCAGGGGCTTCTGCGGGGGCTGTTCCTCCAAGATCAGGGCGGGAATCTGATAATCCCCGTTCTGGATATAATGCAGTTCGCTCATTTGCCTGGCTCCTTTCATATTCGTAGTGCTTGATGGTTGCGCCAATCTGCCGTAGCACTTCCTGGCTAGACTGGCTGACCGCTGTACCCAGAGCTGTGACCACAGCGGGAGTATTGAAATCGAAAATACCCAGGAAATCCTCATGCTCGAAATAGGCTTCCGGCTCCAGTCCGCAGCGGGACATCAGCGCGTAAGTGATACTGACGGTGGCGGCGCTTCGGAAGGCTACTCCGATGTTGAAATCATCATATTCCTCCAGAAAGGAACCGTCAACGATGTGGAAAATGTCGCGCTGGTTCTCTGACCAATATTCATCGGCAAGCCGGGCAGCCACCTTTTCCAGTTGGTCGGCAAGGCCGTGTTCTGCTGAAATATCATAGGCTTTTTCCAACGCCTCCGTCACCGGGGCTTCATGTTCCGGGCGGTACTGCCAGAGATAAAGTTGACGGGCGTTTTCACGCCCGCCGGTATCGGAAACATCAAACACATAGCGCAGTTTCGGTCGGTCGCCGCTGTCATCCAGGAGAGCAATTCCCTTGGAACCGCGCCGCACATATCGGCCCATTGTATTGTTCCAGAGGTCATATTCCGCACAGGCGGTAGCATCGGGCCTCTGAGCGAAAATCATCATCTGCTCCGGGAAAGGGTACTTATACAACCGGGCGGCGGTGGTAAGAAAGGCCGTCCACCGCTGGTAGTTGCCGGTCAGCCCGGCGGCTACCTGTTCGGCCATCTGTGTATAGCTTTGCAGTTTATTCGGCATCCGCGTCCTCCTTGTCATCGAAGTCCGGGTACAGCTCCAGTGCCGCAAAGTCCGCATCTGTCATGGCCGAGAGCTTTTCCAGCGCGGAATCGGTGATAGCCATCAGCTCCGTTTCGTCCGGTTCCAGGTATTCCCGCATCTCCTTTAAGGCGTCCATCAGGCCCTGACGCGTACCGGTGTTGTAAATGCACATCAGATTGATCTCGTCAAAAGTAAAGTTTCCCATATCAAATCTCCCTTTCCGCGCTCTTTTTGGGCGCTGTCTTTTTGTGTTCCTGTTTCGGCTGGCTGTGAAGCTGCTCCATCACGGATTTTTTCTTTTCCAGATCCTCCCGATGGACAGCCTCGGCCAAATCCATCAGTGAAATAGGCTGCCCGGAATGGGCCTGCTGTTCCAGTTCGGCCACAGTCTGCCGGGGGCCGTTATTGATGATGCCATCAATCATGCCGTAATCGTCCTCCACAGACATCTCGGCATTTTTCAGCGGATTATCTCGGGGAAGAAAGCTGGGAAGCTCCTGAAATCCAACGCTGTCGCAGTAGTGACAAGATACCACGCCGTTTTGCTTGACGGCAACGATGTCGCTGACGCTGAGAGAGGGGCTGTGATAGTCTGCCGGATGATGGAGATTGAATGTCTCATAAAGCATTTCCAGCTTTTGTTCGGTGGTTCCTTTTTCCGTAAGTTGTCCGGAATAGATCAGATCGTAATTACCGCGCTCAATGGCCAATCCGTGAGATTGCATCCAGTCCATATTCATAAAGCGCACGTTGTTCGGGTCCTCACGGCTTACCTGATAAATAGCAAAACAGTCGCCTGTGTGGGCCAAAAAAGCGGCTTCCCGTTCTTCCTGATGATGCTGACGCTCCATGATTTTTTCATGGAACACGGGGTTTTGCTCCCATTCATCGCGTGAAATGGCAAAAACGGTGCCGGGGGCCTGAGTTTCAAATTCCTCCTGGTCAAAGAGCATTTCTGCGCTGCCCCCGCTCACTATGGCATAGACAGTCAAATCCATATCGTACAGCTCCAAGGCCCGTTCTTTAGAGAGGGGAAGCATATCGCCGTCCATGTAGCCGCAGGCTTCCAGATCGGCCGCTTGCAGGGCTTCATCCGGCATGGGATATTCGTCCAGCACCTGCTCCGGTGCATCCGGCAGCATGGAGGCAGGCGGCACCTGGTTTTCCGGGGAAGGTGTTTCCTGTTCAACAGGAGCTTTAACCGTCTGTACGGATGCAGAAATATCCTGCACATGATCGTCTTCCCACTGGGCCACCTCGCTTTGCATCTGCTGGCTGGCAGGCTGCGGCTCAGCAGCCTCCGCCGTCAGATCAACGCCGCGCTCTTTGCAAATCTCCGCAAAATGGCAGTCAATGTCCGTAATCAGGCCGTTGGCCGTCTTATTGATGGTTTCCAGACTGGCCCGGAGTTCCGGCAACTCCTTACCCTTGCTCCAGGAGGCAATATAGCCAAAGCTGTTCTCGCCGGTCTGGATGCCATAATACTGGCAGACGGCGTAGGAGACACTTTCTGCCTCCACTTCCTCGGTATTTCGGCTTTTGATTGCAGCCTGTACCGCAGAGGTATCTTCCTCAACCTCAAGCCGCCATTCAAACTGGTTTTCATCCACATACCGCCAACCGGCGTCAGCCGCAAAAGCCTCCGCAGCGGCTTCCGTTTCAAAGCCCTGGCTGTAATCGTGCCGAGTGCCGCCGTCACTCGTCATAACCACTTTCCATGATGGAACAGCTTCTGTTTTCTCCGGGTTGTGGAGCTTGGCATGGGTGATCTCATGGATCGCAGCTGAGATTGTCTGAACATCGCTCATACCTGTGCGGATGGCAATGCGTTGGTTTTCCGTATCGAAGTAGCCGTCCATATTGGTAGCCATCGGCTCCAATTCCATCGGAACCGGGGATGAACGGCGCAGAGCCTCCATGAAAATTTCATAGTGCTGCACATTTCCGGTCAGGTCGCTGGCAAGCTGAGGCAGCGGTTTTCCTTCTGTCTGGCTCACATCGAATACAGATACCACCTTGAACATGGGTATCTGGACTTCTTTTTCCTCCACAATGGCCTTGCCGTCCTTGTCCAGAAGCGGAGCCTTGGTGTCGGGATCGCGCTTGATTTCCTCCACTTTTTTCTTATAGGGCGTGGGCGCAATAATCTTGATACCCTTTTCACCGCGTTTCACATGTCGGCCAAACTGATCGCGCCACTTGTTGAAACCGGCAACCTGGGTGGCGTCCGGTTTTTGCATATGAATGAGCATTACGTTGTTGACAGAGTAATGGTGGAACCGGGACATGACGCGGAGGTATTGCATATATTTGTCGCTCTGAAACAGGTCTTTGATGCCCTGCTCAATGCCCTCTGTGATTTCCCGCAATCGTTCTCTGTTGCTTTGCTTCTGATCTGCCATGATTTACAACTCCTTTCCTGGCTAAAAACAGGGATACATTCCCCAAATGAAAAAAGCGCCCCGGCGCAGGATAGAGGTTCCTGTACCGGGGCGCGGCTCTTATGAAGTTTCGGAGCTTGCGCCCCTGATCGGGGGCTTCAGACCCGCCATTTTTGCACGCTCTTTGGCGGCGGCGCGACGTTCTTCGCTGTACGGCTCCCGGACCAGCACACAGCCCTTAGGGACAACATAGCGGTTCGGGCCGTCCGGCTGGATCTGCTGCGGATATTTCTCAGACAGCCGGGCCAGCTTCTCCAGAAGCCTGCTGTCATGGGAATAAACGCTGGCAGTCGGCTCTGCCTGATTATAAAGAATAATGGTTTCCTGCTCGTACTTAGACAGCTTCATAGGCCGTTATCTCCGCTTCGGACCGGCTGCATCAAACTCCAGCTTGAAGCTCACATATTTGCCGCCGGTATCATCCAGAACCACTGTGGCATCGTAGGTCTTTCCGGTTTTTTCAGAGTAGCAGCCGGTGAGCTTTGCCCGTCCGGTGGACAGCAGCTCCGTCACCAGTGCCTTGGTCGGCTTCTTTTTCTTGGCCGTGAAAAACTTGTTTTCTTTCCAGATAGCAAAGCCGCAATCTCGATTTTCACAAACGAATCCCTTGCTGATCTCCACCACGGAGGCCCCGCAGCGGGGGCATTTACCCAAGCTCTCTTTATCGCTGGGAAACAGTGTGGAAGCGTCTTTCACTGCCTCATAGCGGCCGGTTAATTCTGTGAGCATAGCAGCGATCTCGGAAAGAAACGCATCAGGCTCCGAACCGCCGCGCTCGATCTCTTTCAGGCGATGCTCCCACTCGGCAGTCATGGAGGGTGACTGTATCTGGTCCGGCAGTACCGTGATCAGGGCCACGCCCTCATGGGTAGGCATCAGATGGGTAGCCTTTTTGACCTTTTTTCGCTCTACAAAGCCCACATTGATGAGCTTTTCCAGAATCCCGGCACGGGTGGCCGGGGTTCCCAGTCCTTTTCGCTCCGCATCCTCCGGCATTTCTCCGGCACCGGCAGTCTCCATCGCAGAGAGCAGTGTGTCCTCCGTAAAATGGGCCGGCGGAGAAGTCTTTCCCTCCTTCACGGCGGCAGTTACCACAGAGAGGATGTCGCCTTCAGAAAGAACCGGCAAAGCCTTGGCCTCCTTTTCCGGCTCCGGCTTGTTTTTCAAAGTGTCTTTGTAACGCCCATCCAGCTCCCGCCATCCGGGATTTAAGATAGCGCGGCCTTTGGCCTTAAACTCCTGACCGGCACACTCTGCCACAACAGAAGTTTCTGCATAGGCATGGGGCTGGCCCACAGCACACAGCAGCCGGACAGAAATGAGCTGTAAAAGGGCCAGCTCCCCGGCAGGCAGGGCCGAGAGGTCCGTTTCCCGAATACTCTGTGTGGGAATGATTGCGTGATGGTCGCTGACCTTGGAATCGTCAATGACCTGAGCGGGATTACAGCGAATGGTCAGCTTCTCCGCAAACGGCATGGCTTTGGCGGTGGTATTGACCAGCAGCGGCAGGCTTCCGGCCATGTCTGAAGTCAGATACCGGCTGTCGGTACGAGGGTAGGTTGCCAGTTTCTTTTCATAGAGGCTCTGCAAATAGTCCAGCGTCTGCTGGGCGGTGAATCCCAACAGCCGGTTGGCCTCTCGCTGGAGGGTTGTCAAATCATAGAGGGCAGGCGGTTTTTCGTCCTTTTCTTTGCGCTCCACGGATTTGACCGTGGCATGAGCTGCCGTGAGGCAGGCTGCTTGAAGGGCCTCTGCCTGGGGCTTGTCCGTGATCCGCTCCGATGCAACCGTGAAATCAGGGAACGCCACTGTCACTGTATAAAATGAGGTCGGCTTGAACGCGTCAATGGCCGCTTCCCGCTGGACGATCAGCGCAAGGGTCGGGGTCATCACTCGTCCAATGTTCAGGGTACGGTGATACAGGATGGAAAAGAGCCGGGTGGCATTGATACCCACCAGCCAGTCTGCCTGCACCCGACACAGGGCTGCCTCATAAAGCCGGTCATAGTCCACCGAGGGTTTCAAGTGGGCAAAACCGTCCCGAATGGCACTATCCTCCATTGAAGAAATCCAGAGACGTTCCACCGGCTTTTTACAATTCGCCTGTTCATAGACCAGCCGGAAGATCAACTCACCTTCGCGCCCGGCATCAGTAGCGCACACCAGAGAGGCCACATCCGGCCGTTCCATGAGCTTTTTCAGGGTATCAAACTGTTTTCTGCTGTCCGGGAGAATGGTGTAGGCCCAATGCTCCGGCAGAATCGGCAGGTCGGCCAGCGCCCATTTGGCGTAGTTTTCTCCGTAGGCGGAAGCAGCGGCCAATTCCACCAGATGGCCTACACACCAGGAGACAAGAAAACCGCTGCCCTCCAGATAGCCGTCCTTCCGGCTATTCGCGCCGAGAACCGCAGCGATGGATTTTGCCACAGAGGGCTTTTCCGCAATGACCAACTTCATTTCGTGGTTCCTCCTTCCTTGGGTTTGGGCTTGATGATAAGGTCACGATGACACAGGCCGAAACAAGCCCGTCCATAGCTGGAGCAGCCATAGCAGCGGTGACTTTTCGGCAGGGCCGAAAGGCAGGTTTCACGCCCGCCCATCGGTTTCTGCTGCATCATGCGTTCAAAGAGACTGTTGGTGAAGTAGGTCATTTACCCTCACTTCCCGCGCCGTCTTCATCATCATCGTCCAGTTCATCCTCCGGCACTTCCGTATCTCCCTCGTCATCCTCGTCCTCAAAGTCATAATCATCCAAATCGGGGGATGTCTTGGTTTTCGGCTTGTTTTTGATGAACTTGATGTAGGCAAAGGCACCGCCGCCACCCAGGGCTGCAATCAGCAGCAGTACCAGCAGACCGGCAGCCGAATTGCTCTTTTCCGGTTCTGGCTCCGGTTCCGTAGTGGATTCCGGCTCCGGTTCAGCAGGCTTGGTTTCCTTACCGGCGCACTCGGTCATATTGGTGGCACAGACGGGGTAGTTCGTATTGACTGCGCCTGCCACACATTTTTCCGAACAGGTGCAGACCACAGGCGCTGTTTCTTCTTCCTCGGCCAGCGCCGCCAGATCGTCCGTGTCCACCGGATTCAGGAAGTAGGTCTTGAACTGTTCCTCGTCCTCATTTACCGGCGCATCATAGTCGATCACCACATAGAAGATATTGCCGTCCCGGTCCTCAATGGTGATGAACTGCTTATTGGTGGCCTTGTCATAAAGCAGGTCACGGGTCACGATGTCCGTTTCCTCAGACAGCGGTTCGCCGGATTCCGGCTCCGACACCGTTTCGCTGGGTTCCGCTTCCTCAAATTCCGGGCCGCCGCCCGCAAATGCCGTGACAGAAAAGGCGCTCATGCAGAGAACACATACAGCCAGACAGGTCAGGAAGCGCAGCTTAGATTTCTTCATGGTCAGATTCCTCCATTTCTCCCCGCATGACAGCGGCGGGGTCGGTTTTCATGGTCTGGATCAGCACGGCAAGCTGGGTAATATCCAAGCTGTGCGCGTGAATCAGCTCCAGAATGTCGTTGTTCTCCAGCTCTGTAATCTGCCGCTCAATTTCCCGGTTGCGGCTCTGAAGCTCGGAGATTTTGTTCTTGTTTTTATCCAGCTCACTGCGGAGCTTGTTGATCTTGGCGTTCATGGTAAAATCCCTCCTTTACGGCAAACGGCCAAAGGTGTAAAAGTGTTGCTGCCAGTACGATGTATTGATGCTGGCGTAAGAGATGGGATTTCCGCAGTGGATCATCATCCCATCGCCCACATAGATACCCACATGGCTGACGCCCGGCGTATCATAGGTTCCCTTGAAGAAAATCAGATCGCCGGGGCGTGCGTTGGCGGAGGACACCGGGGTGCAGATGTCGCATAGCCCCTGTGCGCCCAGCCTGCCCACATTCCAGCCGGAGTGGTTGATGACCCAGCTCACAAAACCGGAGCAGTCAAAGGAAGTGCTGGGGTTGGAACCGCCCCACACATAGGGGTAGCCCAGGTATTTCTCCGCTTCCTTCAGCATGGCGGCAAAGACTTCATCCTCCAGCGCCTCCGGTGGTACATCGTAATCCAGATAGTCCTCTCTGGTGGAGGCATTGGGATTACCTGCGAACAGGTCCGGCCGGTTGCCCAGGGTCGCCATATACACGGCGTACATACTGACCTGTTCCTCGCCCATGATATAGACCGGCAGATGGGACAGATCGAAGTTTTCCAGTGTTACATAGCAGATGTAATAGTCATAAGGGACTTCTTCGCTGGTTTCTTCTCCGGTTTCCGGGTCCGTGGAGGTTTCGGTGCGGTAGCGGGTCTCCACCACCACATTCTCAGTGAGCGTGTACTGACGGTCAAAGAGCATGGCAAGCGTTCCCTGTACCTCAGAAAGCGTCCATTCTCCCTGATGGTAGGCGGTGAGAATGGAAATCAGCACATAGGGGTCGTGCTTGATCTCATCCAGGTCATAATGATACTCGTCATATCCGCTGTGCAGGCTCTCATAATGGTCGATCTTATACTGAAGGTCAGCCTCCATCTGTGCATAGGCAGCTTCCGCACCCAGCATATCCTCATCACTGGAGGGATAGGTGGAACCAGCGAGGCCGGACATTCCGCCCTCCAGCAGAACCGAACAGGAGGAAAGGCTGTTCAGGAAAAAACACAGAATGAGAAACAGCGCAATGGCGATGCCGAATCCGCGCCGGTGCCGCCAGACAAAGCTGCTTGCCTTTTTCGTCTCCTCGGCAGTCTTTTTGGCGGCCTTGGCCGTATTGTCCGCAGCCTTTGCCGCAGTACCGGCAGTCTGTCCGCTACGCTTGGCGGCGGTGTACTGCTTTTTGATGGCTTGTTTTTGCTGCCAACGGGAAAGAGGGTTGCTGAAGCTGGCCGGATCGTCCTGCATGGCTTTCTGATACAAGGCATTGACATTGGCCTTTTCCAGCTTTTTCTCCGCCCTCGCCGCAGCCCGGTAGGGCCGCAGCTTTTGGGAGCGGTGGGCGGAAGCAGCCAGATGTGCGCCGCCCTCGGCAGTTTCCTCCAGACGGTGGGCGCTTTCCACGCCCACGTTGTCCTCCTCGGTTTCTCCGATTTTGCGGTGCATCTGAACGGCAATCGCCTGGCCGGGAGCCGCTGTGACAGCATGGGTCAGTTTGGAAGCCGGTGCAGGCTGATCCACTTCCTCAAAACGAAGGCGCACCGTTTTCTTCCCGGTGGCCGGGTTCACAGTGCGCTGCTTGACTTTCTTCTTTTTCTTTGGGATTTTGGCCCGTGCCTCTTCCGCCTTATCAGCGGCCGTATCGGCCTTGCGGATATGTTCTTTCAGCCGGGAATCCTCACGCTCGGCGTCGGTAAACTGGAGGCGGGGATTGTTCTGCTTACTCAAACCACTCACCATCTGCGATTTCTTCCAGCATGGACTCCAGTTCGCCATAGACAGCCAGATCGCCGGGAACGCTGGACACATTCAGCATCAGCTCCGTCAGAAGGGAGCAGAGAATGAACAGTGCCTTTCCGTCGAAGTGGTCCTTGTCCCAATCCGGGACAAGCTGGGATTGCAGCTCGGCCAGACGCAGAATACCGGCCAGACCGCGCTCATTGAGCCTTGCGCCCACGCGCTGGGCCTGAACAAAGGTGGACAGAGCCAGTGTGGTATCTGCCAGCACCGACACTTTTTTCTTTGCCAGTGCGTCCTGTTTGAAGATAGAAGTATCCATAAATTTACGCCTCCTTTTTGATTTCATTGGGTTTGGTGGTCATTACGGCGTACAGCTCGGTATCCTTCGGGAACCGGTCAATGAACGGCAGAATGACATTTCCGTAAAACAAAAGCCCCTCACCCTCGCCGGAATGGGTCACATAGGAGAGCTGATGGGGGCTGATATTGAGCTGCTTGGCCAGAATCTGCCGGTCACCGCCAGCCTGGTTGAGCATATACACAAAGTCGCTGTTCTCAAAGATGTTCTCTACCTCGCGGGAGGACAGCAAATCTTTGACGTTCTGGGTAATCCCGGTCGGGATACCGCCCCACTTTCTGAACCGCTTCCAAATCTCCACACTGTATGCGGCAGTCTGTTCCTCTTTAAGCAGCAAATGGAACTCGTCCATATAGTATCGGGTGGACTTGCCTGCGGCGCGGTTGGCGGTGACGCGGCCCCATACCTGATCCTGGACAATAAGCATCCCCAGCTTTTTTAACTGCTTGCCCAGCTCCTTAATGTCGTAGCAGACGATGCGGTTGTTGACATCCACATTTGTGCGGTGGTTAAACACGTTGAGGGAGCCGGACACATAGATTTCCAGCGCGGTGGCGATGTGGTGGGCCTCTTTCTCGTCCTGCTTCAAAAGGGCCTCATACAGATCACCCAGAATAGGAATGTTCTCCGAGCAGGGATCATTGAGGTACGGCTGATAGATCAGGCGCACACAGCGGTCAATGACGGTCTTTTCCACAGGCTGCAATCCGTCCCGGCTACCCACCACCAGCTCGCACAGGGACAAAATAAAATCCGCCTTCAGAGAAAGCGGGTTTTCATCGTCAGAATAGTTTAAGTTGATGTCCATGGGGTTGATGTAGTCGGAGCTGGTCGGAGAAATACGAATTACCTGACCGCCCAGCCGCTGTACCAGCGGGAAGTATTCTCCCTCCGGGTCGCAGATGGCAATATCGTCTCCGGTAATGAGGAACGCATTGGTGATCTCGCGCTTGGCCGAGAAAGACTTGCCGCTGCCGGGTGTGCCCAGAATAAGACCGTTGGGATTTTTGAGCTTTTTTCGGTCCACCATGATGAGGTTGCTGGACAGGGCGTTCAGGCCGTAATACAGAGCCTCGCCGCCGGATTGAAACAGCTCCTGGGTGGTAAACGGGATAAAGATTGCGGTGCTGGAGGTGGTAAGACTGCGTTGAATCTCCACCTGATTGAAGCCCAGCGGCAGGCTGCTCATCAGACCCTCCTCCTGCAGGTAGTCCAGACGCACAAGCTGACAGTTGTACTTCTGCGCGATGCTGGATGCCTGGAACACGTTGTTGTCAAGCTGCTGCTTGGTGTCGGCGGTGTTCACCAGCAGAAACGTCATCAGGAACATTCGCTCGTTGCGGCTTTGCAGCTCCTTCAGAAGATTTTTAGCCTCGGTGCCGTAGGTGGCAAGGTCGGAGGGAATGATGTCCATATCGTATCCGGCCCGAACCGCTTTTTTCTGCTCCTCGATCTTCATCTTGTCCAGATCGGTGATCTTGCGCTTGACTGTCTTGATGGCAGCTACCTGGTCCACAGACTGAATGTGCATCGTGGCGATCAGACTGCTCTCCATATCCAGAAAGTCTGCCAGCATCCGGTCATTCAGTTCCGGAGCCAGGATTTGCAGGAAGGATACCGCACCGAACTTCTTGCCCATACGGAAGGTGCGCCCCTCTTTGAACTCGAAGGAGGACGGCGCGATAAAGTCCTTGGTGGACAGCCCGCTGGGTGCCAGCCAATCCCAGGAGAACTGAAACCGGTTCTGATCGTCCATGTGGAAGATGTCGTGCATCAGGCGCAGGCGTTCCAGTCCGTTTAAGACGGCAGCGGATACACCCAGCCGCTTGAAGTTGTTGAGAATATCGTTTTCGATGCGCTCCAGCCGGGGCTTTGCTGTCTTGATGCTGTCCGCCTCGATACCAAAGGTCAGGAATTTGGTCTTGGTCAGGCCGTTGTTGCCCTTGGCAAGCTGGTTCTGGAGCATTTCAGCGTACTCGGCCCGGATGCTGTCAAAAGCATCATTCTGGGGCGGGATAAAAATACTCTGTTCAAAGCTCTCCATGCTGGCGGTCAGGTTCAGGAATGAAAACTGGAACCGGATGGAGCTGTCAAAGTAGTTGAGAAAATCACACCAGGCATCAAAAATGGCGCTCTTGTCCTCGTTCTGCGAAAGCTGATAGTTGATGTCCTGAAACTGGATGGTCTTGGTGTAGAAATTGCCGGTCACGCGGCATACACCGTCCGGCCACATCCGCTCATAGGGAATTGACTGCTGGGCCGACTGCTGTTTCTTATCCGTCCGCTTCGCCCGTTCGATGGCGGCGGCGATCTCCCGGCGCTCGGCGCGGGTCAGCTTTCTTTTTGGTGTCGTTTTTGCAGACAATGCGTTGTACCTCCTTGTCCAAATGATACTGCCGGTCTAACACGGCATAGTAATTGTCGGTCTGATAAGGCCGGTGCTTGGGGCGGACAAACCGCACCTGCACATAGTTGTGAATGACTTTTTCAAAGGGCTGGCCGTTCTTTTCATACATGGCGAACAGAAAGAACGGCAGCATCACAAGCACCATACACAGCGAGGCGGTGCTGGTGCTGATATAAGATTTGAGCAGGAAAAACAGCGGCACTCCGACCAGTGCGCCGCTGCCGAAACAGATGAGCTGCCTCTTGGTGAGGTTGAACATCACTTTGGTTTTTACCTTGCTCAAATCCTTTGGCACGTTAACATAGGCCATAAAGGAAAGCCTCCTTTCATGGGTTAATGGGCATTGAACACGCTCTTGGCAAGGCTGCCGGTCTTAAAGAGAGTGAAGCACAGCAACACCGTATAGCCCATGCAGGTCCAGATTGCCGCGCTGATGTCGCTCTCCAGTGCGATGTTCTGCACCAGAACGGCATAGATGCCCACGCAGATAATGATGAGAAATGCCTGAAAGCCCAGGGCAAACAGCGAACGGAGATAATTCTGGCCCATCTGTCCCCATTCCCGGTTGAGCATGGTCGCCATCGGGATCGGGGCCACGGAAGTCACCAGATAGATCTCCACCATACGGCCATACACGATGATGAAAATACAGATCGTCAGCGCCCACATGGTAATACCCACGAAAAGGCTCTGGAACCAGAGACCGAACAGCGGCCCTAAATCCATCTCCATCAATCGCGCCTCCATATCTGTGACCACACTGGAAATGTCAATGGAGGCATCTGAGATGATGACGCCCGCTGCGTTATTGACCACGCTCTGAGCCACATCAAATACGCCCATGACAATGTTCCAAGTGTTGGTGACGATGAGAATGGCACAGGCCGTTTTGAAAATCCACTTGAAGAACATCCAGGTATCCACATCGTGGAGATTGTTTTTGTCCGTAATCAATTGGATCAACTCCAGCGTCATCACAAAAGCCAGAATGACACCGGCAATCGGGACAATGACTGTTTCCGAAAGGTTCTGCACCATCGAAAACACGCCGCTGTTCCATGCCTGCGGAGTAGTTCCCACCTGGGTGGAGATTTCCCCGACCTTCTGGTTTACATGGTCGAACATCCCGGACAGGTTACTCATAATACCGCTGACCAGCAGTTCTTTGAGCCACTCTGTGATGGAATCCCATAAGAAATCCAAACGCTTGACCTCCTTTCTTGCCCCTCCCGCATAAAGCGGAAGGGGCAGAGGATTTCTTGAGGCTCAATGATTGTCCGAACCGTCCGAGGCCGGAAGTTCAATCCGAAGACATTCCGGTGCCAGCGCCGCAATATTGCCGCCAGCCAGCACCATATCCAGGCCGCGCCGCTTCAGGCTTTCGTCCTCGTTTTCGTAGCCCTCCAACAAGGTGATAGCACCCCAGATACTCAGACCCGCGCCAATGGAAATGACAAGGATTTGCATGATTTCCTGCACCGTATATTCCGGCTTGGAAAGATCGTTCGGTTTCATAAAAGCCTCCTTACAGTGAACGGTTGGTGAACGGGTTGTAGGGGTTCGGGATTAACCGAACAGGCCGGACAGCAGGGGAACCAGGGTGATGCCGATGAGGGCCACGCCGCCGCCCGCCATGAGCTGCTTCATGCCCTGACTCTTTGCGCCGGGGTTGTCATTGCCATAGCCTTCCAGAAGGTTGATCGCACCCCAGATGCCAAGACCGGCACCGAGCGCCACAACGAGGGTCTGAAGAACACCAACTGCAGAATTGAAAAATGCCATAATAAAGTACCTCCAAAAATTTTGTTGTTTGGAAGGCACGCTTTCCTCGTTTCAAGATCAGGCTGCGTTAAGCGGGGGCAGCCTCCCCATCGGGCATGGTAATGTCAAAGGCTTCAAACCGTTCGCCCGGCTTCGGTTTGAGCTTGGTGGAAAGAAAAAGCTCTATGTTGAAGGCGTTTTTCTTATCAAAATCGGATAAGTATTTGTAGTTCGGGTGCTTGGTGATGTCGTACTTGTCCGACAAAAACGGCCGCACACCGCGAAGCTGGAGGATGCACTTGCTGCCATCCAGAACGGCCAGCTCATCCACGGAGGCCAGCTCCTTGCCCAGCTTCTGAAAGTTCTGCCCGTGGCTTTCCTGCGTACCCTTGGTGACGCTGGTGTTATACATATCAATGGTTTCCTTGCCCAGCGCGGCGCTCAGTTCCTTTAATGTCGTAGGCTCCGAGCCGCCCAGGAAGATACGGGCATCCATGTTGCCGATGATGGTGTCGCAGTTGTCCTTATACAATGCTTTGAGCTGAGACTGTGCCTGAAGGACCAGACAGCACGAAATCTCGCGGGAGCGGATTGTTGCCACCAGCTTTTCCAGACGGGGAATCTGCCCGATGTTGGCCGCCTCATCAATGAGGCAGCGCACATGAACCGGCAGACGGCCTCCATACACATCATCGGCCTTTTCACACAGCAGATTGAAAAGCTGGGTGTAGGCCATAGAGATCAAAAAGTTAAAGGTGTCATCGGTATCGCTCATAATGAAGAACAGAGCCGTTTTCCGGTCGCCCAGGGTGTCCAGCTCCAGCTCATCATAAGCGGTCAGCTCCCGCAGTTCCTGAATGTCAAAGGGGGCCAGACGCGCACCGCAGCTAATCAGAATCGACTTGGCTGTTTTTCCGGCGGCCAGCTTGTATTTCTTGTATTGTCGCACCGCGAAATGGTTGGGCTTGCGCTTTTCCAAATCCTCAAACATCAGGTCAACAGGGTTCTGGAAGTCCTCATCGTCCTCCCGTGTCTCCATCGCGTTCAGGAACTCAATCAGGGTGGAAAAGTTCTGCTCCTCCTCCGGGGCCTCATAATGGATGTAGCCGATCAGCGCCGTGTAAAGCAGCGTCTCCGCTTTGAGCCAGAAATCGTCCCCGCCCTTGCCTTCACCTTTGGTGTTGGCAATCAGGGTCGTGACCAGCTTCAAGATGTCCTTTTCGCTGTGAATATAGGAGAAGGGGTTGTAGTGCATGGACTTCTTGAAATTGATGGTGTTCATGATCTTGATGCGGTAGCCGTTGCGCTGCAGGAGCTTTCCGCACTCGACCACGATACTGCCCTTGGGGTCTGTGACCACAAAGCTGGTGGGATACGACTTGGAGGTGCATTGCATCAGGTTGGGCTTGAGCCAGAAGCGGGTTTTGCCGGAACCGGAACCACCGATGATCAGCACATTCTTATTCCGGGCGTACTTGGGATTCTTTGGCCGGTTGCTCATCATCAGGCTTTCCGTCTGTGTGAGTATGATGTTGTTTTCAAACACCGGATCGACAAAGGGCTTGATGTCCTCTGCCGTCCCCCAGCGGGCGGAACCGTACTCAATGTCCTTGCGGTATTTCTTGGCGTTCTTGCCTTTCACATAGACTGCCAGCCACAGGGCTGCACCGCAGAGCAGGCCGATGAGCAAATCCCGCGGGTGAAAGCTGGGCAAGAAGGACTGAAATGCGGCGGCGAAGCCCTCCGGCTTCGTGGAAGCATCCACACCGGCGGCCAGCCGCCATGCCTGTCCCAGCTTGGTGGCAAAGAGGCCAATCAGCAGATAGGGCAGGTTCAGCAGCAGGAGCTTCTTGATGTTGATCTGTTTCATCGTTCCAGCTCCTTTCGCTTGGTTCGGTCCACCACGGCGTTTTTCACCAGAGCCTTGAATTTCTCCAGCTTGCCCAGCACAGATTCGCGCCGCTCCGCTTTTTTGAGCTTCGTGGCTGCGTACTTCTCAAAGGCGGCATTCATATTTGCCTCGTTGGGAGCCTTGAAGAAAATCTGAAAATGGCCCTTTTCCGTCTCAAAGACGGTATAGCGGACGCCGTGTTCTCTGGCAATACGGTCAAAATCCCGTAGGCTCTTGTCCTGCACATCGAGCTGGCGCATATCGCCATGCTCCTGCTGCAACTCCTCCATGCTGACCTTGCCGAAGGACTTTACGTCAGGACTGTCCCGGCTGGCCTGCAATTTCTTTTCCTTGCGGTAAGCCAGGTACTTGCACAGGGCAGCCTTTAACACCCGGCCGGAAAACTTTGTCGCATTGATGCCCAGAGTGAGCGTCCTGTTTTCAACTTCTTCCTGCATTTCTCATCACTCCTTTCCGTCAGATTTGCAGGGAGGCGACTTTCACTAAGGCGGCACCACCAACCGCCGGAGCAGATATTTCAGCATTATGGAGCCTCCGTTACCGTACCTGGTCTTTGCGGTCATAGAACAGATCTCCGCGAATGACCCTGGCGTGGGACAGAATTTTGATATTCCCGCGTTCCTGGTTCTCCAACGCTTTCTGATAACCGGCGTCAGCGAGAAACAGCCTCATCCTGTCTCCCTTGAAACCAACCGGCGAATCGTGGGTCAGCACATCAAAGATAATCATGTGGCGGGTGTTCTCATCGAACCGGGCCAAATCCAGGTAGTCATGGCCCTTGTAATTTTGCGCTCCGGCCTTGATACGCATTTCCTCCATCAGCTCGCCAATGGGTTTACCCATGCTGATTTCCTCCTTTCTCCCGTCCCTGGCCCTTGACGGTGAGCAGGCCGTCCAGAGTGGTAGCGGTGATCCGGAGCCGCTCCGCAATGGCAATATCATTTTTCATGGCCTCGTCTACGGTATCGCCGCAGACTACCAGCACATGAGCACGCCGGAGAAAATCGCGGGCAATGTCGATGCTGTCCTTATGCTCCTGCGGGATGGCATCGTTGAGAAACAGAGGCAGGAACAGAAGCGGACAGACCGGCGAAAAACCGGCATCATAAACGGCCCGGCAGTAACGGGCGGCGGTTTCAGTGTTCTCAAATTCGTTGCTGCCCCATGGGGCAGTGATGTAAGCCAAAGGTCGCTTCATGGCATATCCTTTCTCCCGGATGTCCGGGCATAAAAATAGGCGGCCATCAGCCGCCGTACATATCGTGGTTTACCAGCGCCGTGTAATAGTTCCCGATGGTGGTGGGTGCATTGAACAGCGCCGCCAGCAGGTATTGCTTGATGTTTCGGATTTTGGTGGTGTTCTGCCTCATGCAGTCCATCACAAAGCGGACGTGATCGCAGTTCAGTTTCAGAAGCCGGGACTTCACGACTTCATGGGAGAAGTCGCTGCCAGCTACCCGTGTGAACTTTCGCTTGGCGCAGACCGTCTCTACCATGATCTCAACGATTTCGTCCAGATCTTCCACATACGGTCCTGCATCTTTCCGCAGAATGTCGTACTCGATGTTTTCCAAAATCAATTCCCGATAGCTTTCCATTTCGCTCATGGGCATCGCTTCCTTTCGTTTCGGTTCCGGCGGGCTTCCCGCCGCATACCCACGGAAAGGAATCGAATCGATATTTGATCCATCTGTAATTGATTTTTGGGTATTTAATTCTTCTATATTTAATTCTGCGGGCTTTTCCAGATATGGCGTGTCCATATCCGGGGAAACCATATCCGGGTTTTCCGTATCTGGTGAATCCGTATCCGGGGTTTCAGCTTTGTGGGGCTGCTCGTAAATGATGTACTCCGTATCGCTGATCCTGCCATTGGCACCACGCAGCTGATGCCGGACGATGTAGCCGTTGTTTTCCAGCTCTTTCAGGGCAGAACCGATAGCATCCACGCCCTCTTTGCAGATGGCGGCCAGCCCCCGCGTGGTGTAGTTCCATTCATCCGGGAGAGACAGCATCATAGACAATAGGCCCTTGGCTTTCAGGGTCAGGTTCTGATCTCTCAAGTGATAATTGGACATTACGGTGTAATCGCGTGTGCGTTGGACGCGAAAAACAGCCATTGACTTCACTCCTTCCTTGCGCCGGTTGGCATGAAAAAAGCTGCAATTACTTCAAAAATGCGGCAAATCAGTGCCTCTTGTTCTTTTTCCTATCATACAGGATATGGCCCTCAATGATGTGGGCAGTCCGCTTGATGCGGATTTCTCTGCGGTTCTGGCTCTCTAACGCCCTCCGATAGCCTGCCTCGCTCAGAAACAGGCGCATTACATCACCGGGGCTGCCGTAAGGGTTGCCCTGCTTACGGACAACAAACTCAATCATCCGGCAGGTGCTGTCCCGGAACCGTTCCACGGCCAGAATGTCATGGCCTTTCATCTCCCGAATGGGAATATCACTCATACACCGGCTCCTTTCTCAGCGTTCCTGCTGTTGCTGGCGTTTGCGCTGCCATGCTTCCAGCAGCTTGATGATGGTTTCCTCCATCTTCTTGGGGGTGTAGCTCTTGGGAAAGTATTTCCGCAGGGTGTCAGAGGTGAGCGTTACGCGGTCCAGCTCGCTTTTCTTTTCCTCAGACATAATGGCAAGCATCACATCTTCGGTCAAACGCCCTTCCTGGCTGAACTTCTTCATGCGCTGGGCCTGCGAAAGAGAAGGGGTAGCCTGTTCATAGTCCATTGTCTCAACAAGCCGTGCCTGTTCCTCCGGTTTGAGAAAGGACAGCTCGTAGGCCGGACTAAGGGCGATTTTCTTTTCATCTACCATATCCAACAGAGGGGGAATCAGCTCGGTCAGGCGGATATAACGCATAACTTGAATACCACTTTTTTCACCGGCCTCTTGCGCCACCCTATCACGGGCGCTCAACTTCTGTTCAACTTGAACAGAAGTGAGGTCCGTTCTGGCTCCTTGGTGCTTAACGGCCTCCAATTTCATCTTATAAGCAAAAGCCCGCTCACTGGGGAGCAGGCTTTCACGCTGGAGGTTGCTGTCAACCATAATAATAGTGGCAGCGTCATCGTCCAGATCACGGACAATACAAGGCAAAGTTTCTTTCCCGGCCAGTTCACTGGCATGGTGTCGCCGGTGTCCCGCAACCAGCTCATAGCCTCCATCCGCATCGGGACGCACGATGGCAGGAACCAAAACGCCGTACTGCCGAATACTGTCCGCCGTTTCCATCATGGCCTCGTCATCCTTGACCTTAAAGGGATGGTCCTTAAACGGATGCAGTTCAGACAGCGGGATTTCCACTACTTTTTCGCGGCTGGCGTCGGCGCGGCTTTCCTCGGTGGAAAACAGATCATCTACCGATGCCAGCTTTACATTTTTCGCGCTGCTTTTCAAGTTTCAACACCTCCTTCGTCAGATTTTTGTAAGCGGCGGCCACCTTGCCCTCCGGGTCGTGGGCGTAAATACTCTTACCCTCGGCGCTGATTTCCTTGGCCCGGACGGAGTGCGGAATCTCAGAACCGAATACTTTGATTTTGGAACCGTAGGTTTCCCGCAGCAGGGCGCTGATCTCTTTTGCGAAGTTGGTGCGCCCGTCCACCATCGTCAGTAGGATGCCGTCGATTTGCAGCTTGGGATTGATCTGCCTCCGCACTTTGCTGATGGTTTGCAGCAGCTGTTCCAGTCCTTTGGCGGGCAGATACTCCGCCTGGACGGGAATCAATACCCTGTTGGCGGCTGCCAGTGCGTTGACCGTGAGCATACCCAGGGAGGGCTGGCAGTCAATCAAAATATGGGTATAGTCCCGTTTCACCGTGTCCAGATACTGCCGCAGAATGGTTTCCCGGCTCATGGCGTTGACCAGGGATACCTCCATGCCGGAGAGCTGAATGTCCGCAGGCATCAGGTCAACACCCTCCGCATGGTGCAGAATACCCTCGCCGGGCTGGACGGGCGTATCGGTCAGGACCTTGCCCATCATATCGGAGAGCGTGACCGGTAGCGTGTCCGGGCGGGAATAGCCCAGGCTGATAGACAAGCTGCCCTGGGGATCGCCGTCAATCAGCAGCACCTTTTTTCCTTCCTGTGCCAGTCCGATGCCGAGATTGGCGCAGGTCGTCGTCTTGCCAACGCCGCCCTTTTGGTTGGCGATGGCGATGATCTGTGTATTCATCGTTATTACCTCCATAAAAATAAGGACACTTCACACCATGCGAAATGTCCTTACAGATTTCTGATTCAGTTGTAGACAGTTGTTTTGTTGATCCTGGAAACTCACTCGAGGTTTCCAGAACAATCGGTCAAATTTTGCCTCATCTTTTGATTGATGAAATGAGCGATGTATTGATTTTTAGGCCATTTATTGGTACAATAATAATAGTTTACGGATATGCGAGGATGTTATGAAAAACAAAAAGCCACCCTTTGAAATTACGAATACGATCATTGATTCTGTTGCGGAAATTGCCGAGCTGGTAGGCAGGCTCACATCAACGAACCAGCTTTCCAGTAACCCGACTCTGCGCCGAAGCAATCGTATTCGTACCATCCACGGCTCCCTTGCCATTGAACAAAATACGCTCAGCCTGGAACAGGTAACTGCGGTCCTTAACGGCAAGCACGTCCTGGCTCCACCTAAAGATATTGCAGAGGTCAAGAATGCCTATGAGATTTACGAGCGGCTGGATGAGCTGGACCCCTACTCCGTAGATGATCTGCTGACTGCTCACGGCATCATGACACGAGAATTGGTGGATGAGTCAGGAATGTTCCGTACCCGGCCTGTGGGTGTTGTAGATCAGGAAGGGCGTGTCCTGCATTTTGGAACGTTGCCGCAGTATGTCCCGGATTTAGTCATGGAGCTGCTGGACTGGGTGAAAAACAGCGATGTGCATATGCTAATCCGCAGCTGTGTGTTCCATTATGAGTTTGAACTGATCCACCCCTTTGCGGATGGAAACGGCCGTGTGGGCCGTCTGTGGCATACGCTGTTGCTTTCCAAATGGAACCCGGCCTTTGCTTGGCTACCGGTGGAATCCATCATCCATGACCGTCAGGAGGAGTATTACGCAGCCATCAATGCTTCCAATGATGCCGGAGAATCCAAAGTGTTTATTGAGTTCATGCTTTCCGCTATCAAAGCATCGCTCATTGACGCAATCAATGCGAGTGATGAGGTGAGCGATGGAGCGACAGATAAGGCAACGATGCGCTGGAAGCAAATTGAGAAGTTCCTGGAAACGCATCCGTATATCATGAACGCAGATGTCCGGGCGCTGTGCGGCGTTTCAGCAGCTACAGCCAACCGGATTCTTGCGGGTTTAGCAGCTGAGGGAAAGCTCGTCAAATACCGTGAAGGTGGGCATTGGGCATATAAATTGAGATAAAGCGAATATCATGCTCTTCCAATAGATGTTAAAAAAGAATACTGCATCGCATTGATGTACCGCGTTATTCTATTTGAAGTCTAAAGCTATCCATCTTTTTGTGGATAGTACTGGTCGAGCAAAATATCCAATCTGCTTTTGAATCTCATTCTGATGAAGGCTAACATTTACCAATGAATATGAAATGTTCCCATTAAAAACGATACAACAAGGGCTCGATGTTTAACAGAAACACGGGTTCCCTTTGTTCCCAATAATAGATTGTCTAAAATAAGGGTTTGAGCTTTAGACAACTAAATTACTCAAGAAAAGGGGAAGTGGCATGGATTTAGACGAAGTAAAAAAAACAATACAAGATTTTTTCCAGGAAAACACTGTAACAATTGTTGGGTCTGGCCTTTCTCTTGCAGAAGGAATTCCTGGAATGTCTGCGCTAGCTGCAAAACTTCAAGGAACGATTCCTTCATTGCTAACCGATAAAGATGATATTAATATTTGGTCAAAAATCTCTTCTGATTTATCTACAGGAATCGGATTAGAGCAGGCGCTCCATAATACTAAACCTTCTGCAACTATTGAGGAATATATTAGAAGGACAACTGCTAGGTACATTGGCGACGCAGAAACGAAAGTTCTTCGCGATCTCATGCTTACTAACAAGCAACTTAGATTTTCTAAGTATATTAATCATTTTAATGTTAGAAACAATGGCCTTGTCGTTATTACTACAAATTATGATCGGTTAATTGAGTATGCTTGTGAAGTCAACGGGATTCGAGTAGATAATCTTTTTGTGGGTAAATATTTCGCACGTTTTGTATAACTTTGAGCGTATTGCAAAAGAGGGACGTAAATATGGTGTTTCAATTCTTGCTGTCAGTCAACGTCCTGCTGACGTTAGTAAGACTATTCTGAGCCAATGTAATAATTTTGTAGTTTTACGATTGACTAATGAAAAAGATAAAGGCGTAATTAGAAACCTGCTACCAGATTCGCTTAAAAGCACTATAGAATTTTTGCCGCTGTTAGATGTTGGCGAAGCTCTAGTGGTTGGAGATGCAATTTTGTTGCCGAGCAAAATTCTCTTAGGGTGTATCTGAAAACTGTCAACGCGCCCGGACAGCGGGCCTTTTCACGCTGCGCTGCGTCATTTTTTCTTGAAATACGTCAGTATTCCTGCGAAAAAATGTCTTGCTCAGCGCGAAAATTCCTCGCTGCCGGTCACATCACCAGTTTTCAGATACACCCTAGACAAACCATCTGATGAGCATCAGCCAATTAGTGCAACAAAAGATTTCTGGGATGAATGGGATAGCAAAATACCAGACAACGATGCTGTCACTAAGGCCGTTGAAGCTCTAAGGAGTCAAAGTAGAGCTTAACAACCTATAGAGATGCAATCCGCAGGGGATGCCTGGAGCACCCATAGGACCTATTTGGTGCTCCGGGCACCATTTACATTGAGATGACAGGATATGACGGGATTTCTCACAGTTAATTATGGATTCCGTCGCGCATCAACTCCATAAAAATAAGGACACTTCAAATCATTAGAAATGTCCTTATTAAGTCAAGTATTCAGTTGTGATTTCACCTTAAATCGAGCGTGAAGCCCACTAGCTCATGTGAACGCAGAGCGTTCCCCGACTGCTAATGCTAATAACCGTGCTAAGAGCGCAGGTTTTTTGAGGTAATACGGGGTGTCCTTACGAGAAATTCCAGGATACTCGGATTGTTCAATTCCCTTGATTTTACGGTACTTTTTAGCACTACATGACATTGTGATGCACCCTGGGATATTGAATTTTCCAAACTCCTAAGGGGAAGGCCGGGGGTTCGAATCCCTTTTGGCGCGCCAGATAATAACGCCGAAAGCCTTTGTTTTCAAGGGTTTTCGGCTTTTTTATTGAGCAGTAAAAGAAAAAATAATCAAGCTTTGCTTGGAGAGGTTTTTCTCTTTTATTGCTACAAGGGAATCATGGTTCGGGTGTTTCGTATCGCTTAATTTATACAGTAAATTCAGTGGTTTTGTACAGTAGCTAAATATTTAGGTGATTAGCGGCGTTAAATACGGTTGGTGTCGGATGACCTTTATTTGCCCGAATTATTCTTTTCGTACATGGCGATGGCAAACTCAAGCATCTGTTTTCCGGCTGAATCAGAAGCCACTTCCTCAAGTTTTTTTGCAAAATCTTCATCTTTCAGAGAGATTGTCACTTTGGATTCAGAATCCGATTTGCCAGAGCGACTAAGGAATTTTCCAATCGCTTTTGCTGTGTCAATTCTTACGCTGTCCTCCGGCGTTTCGTAATAGTCCTGTATCGTACTCAACTGACGATGGGCGGTATCCTTAGCCAAGCTCACATAGTCATGCCTGTTATAATCAAGTTTTTTTGTGATTGAGAAATGCCTTAGGCTATACAGGTCTACTTTTGGAAGTCCTAAAGGCTCATAGAGTGAACGGAACATATCATCGGCGTATGGGTTTGAATTCTTATTTGTAAGACTTGCACCGATTGCTTTTTTGGCTTCTGTAGTTGGAATTGTAGTGACATATAAGAAAAGATAAATTTCAGTTTGTTGATTTTTTAAGAAACAATATATGTTCTGTTTTTAATAATTGTATGAATACCTTTACACCTTCGTATGATTCATTTCATACGGAGGTTTCTTTATGCCCTTTTTCTCATCTTGACATTTTTTTACTGAAACATGTTGTATAAGACCCTCTGAAAAGTTGGATAGATAGAAGGAATTTTATTTGACCTTCTATATTAATGAAATGTGAGGTAATGACATATGGCAGAAAAAAGATGTTATACAGTAAAAGAGTTACAGGAGATCCTTGGTGTCAGCAGACCGACAATATACAACCTTCTGAAGAAAAATGAATTCCGGTGGATCCAGCTGGATGGCGGAAAGTACCGTATTTCCAAAAAGAGCTTTGATGACTGGCTGGATAAACTGCCGGAATCCGCCCACTAATCTCCTATCCGGATAAAAATCGACATCCTAAAATTTTTTGAAAAAGTGCGGTATGGTATGGGAAGAAGGAGGAAAGCTTCATGGATGAGAAGGAAAGAATGAATGCCGAGGAATATGAGGAACTGGTAAAAGAAGTGGAAGCAAACAGCCCATACAAAAGGCTGCGTTCTGCGAAAAAGAAATGGATGAGCGTTTCTGAAATGGGGGCGCTCCTGGGTCTTAAGAAAACGGACCGCTATTGGCTGGTACATAAAAATTATTTTGAGACGAAAGAATTGGCTGGAAAGATGCGGGTCAATATTGAGAGCTTTGAAAAGTGGTATGCAAATCAGATTAAATACCATAAAGTCACCGGCGAAGAACCGGGAAAGGAATTGAAAAAATGGTCCTATTCTGTTCCGGAGCTTGCAGAAATGCTGGAGCTTACGGATGGTGTTGTTTATGACCTGATCAAGCGGAATAATATCGAGGTCGTGATTGTGGATTACTGGAAACGCGTGCCAAAATCTGCATTTCAGAAATGGTATGACGGACAGTCCAGATACCGGACGAAGGAAGACAAAAAGAAGGATGCGGAAATGGAAGCTGCTACTCTCACCATGCCGGAAATGGCCAGACAGTTGGGAATCACCAGACATCAGGTATATAGTATCCTGAATAGTCAAAAGTATAAGCATTTCTTTGAGTTCGTCACAATTGCTGACCGAAAAAGGATCACGAAGGAAAGTTTCCAAAAGTTTTTGGATGGGCAGGATGAATATCATCTGGATCCGGCGAACGATTATGAAGAACTGGCACTGGAAGAAAATGCAGCACTGGCGGATTTTCGGAGCAAGAAACTTGTACAGACCGGGGACCGTGGACGGAATGGCAATCTGCAGTATCTTACCATAGATGAAGCTGCCTTTATGGCAAAGGTCAGCCGGTCCATGATAAATCACTGGTGTACCAAAGGATATTTTCCGGTTGTAAAGGTAAGAACCCATGTGCGGATTAAACGAAAAGAATTTGAAGCGTGGCTGGAAAAGAGAAATACAGAAAGGAGCTGTTAGATTATGGCGTCGATCAGAGAACGAAATGGAAAATTTAATGTGATCTATTCCTATACGGATGCAGACGGAAAACGGAAGCAGAAATGGGAGACTTATGCTACAAAGGCAGAAGCAAAGAAACGTAAGAAAGAAATCGAATATAAAGAAGAAATGGGAAGTTAGCAATAAAACATTACGCGAGTAAACTCGCATAAGATGATTTCCACTTCCCAGACATCTGATTTCCAGATTTCCGGAAGTGCGATTTCATCGCACAAGAATATTCAAATTGTTTTTGGAATTAGGCATTCGTTAAAAAAGGCTGCACACAATTTTGTATGCAGCCGAATCTATATGAAGAGGTGCCTTTTTTCCTCCTTGGCAATGTTATTTTTTGTTATATTTTACATCCAGAAGCGATTGGAAAAGCATCCACGCATGACAGATACAATACCCTGTAGGATCAGGAAAAATCCGATTACCCAGGCCATAGCTGCAATACTTGCAAATGGATGTGTGAATGACAGAAAACCAATCACAGTCAGAAGGATTCCAAGTACTGTAAACCAGCCCCAGCCCTTTACTCCCAGTTTTTGAAGGTCAAAGGAATTAACCAGTTTGGTGATACCTGAAAAAATCAGCCACATTCCTAAAATAAAGGAAATAGTCATTGCTGTAAACCATCCATTTCCCAAAATGAATAAAGACATCAGTACGGTTAGAATGCCGTCAGCAAGAAACCAGCCAGATCCTGCCATATAATCATGACCGGCTGCAAATATCACAATATCTATAATGCCGGAAAACATCATGGCAACTCCAAAGATAATGGGAAGACCATAAAGAATTTTTCCGGGACTCCTCAAACATCCGATCCCGGTTATAATCAGAAAGATTCCGGCTAAAATCCATAATACTCTTGATGTCGTTTTACTCATATCAAAAACCTCTTTTCCGATTGCATTTGGCTTTTAAAACAGGCAGGGGTTTTATTCCCTGCCCGTTTGAGATTAACCTTCGATGGAAATATAATGTGAGTTGTTTTCTACTGCCTTCTGCTCTTTTGGAACAGTAAAGGAAAGAATACCATTTTCAAATTTCGGATGGATGTCTTCTCTCTGAACATTATTTCCTACATAAAAGCTTCTGCTTACATTTCCGGTATAACGCTCGCGGCGGATATATTTTCCTTCCTTATCTTTTTCATCTTTATCCAGACCTTTTGCTGCACTTACAGTTACATAACCGTTTTCAAGCTGGATCTGAATCTCGTCTTTCTTAAATCCAGGAAGATCAATTGTCACTTCGTAAGCGTTGTCTTTTTCCTTCACATCAGTCTTCATGATATGGGGAGCATGTTTTCCATACAATTTTTTATCGATGTCCGGAAAAGCAAAATCATCCATAAAATAATCAAATAAATTTTCTCCAAAAATACTAGGCATTAACATAAGTCGTATCTCCTTTCATGACATAAACTAAAGTTTGCACTATCGGAGAAACCCGAAGTGTTGATTTATGAATATCAGGAAGAAAATCATATTCTCTTTCTTTGTTCTATGCGTAATATAACATATGAATTAGCACTCGTCAATATAGAGTGCTAATAATTGTGTGAAGATTTTGTGAACTTTGCGAAATAAAATAATTACTGATATTAGATTCAGCGGAATAGATTCCAGATGTTAATCATTAATTAAGAGGAAACAAAAAAGTCGTTTAAAATTAAATGGTGACGAATTATTAAACTTGTGATAGAATGAAAAAAACATTGAAAGAAGCTGAACTAAATGGATACACAAATTGATATCATATTGCAGGGAGGACAGTTTAAAAAGCTGTTAGAGGAACAGAGCGTTGAATTACGAGAAAAATATGATATGAAAAGAGCAGAACTGGAGATATTATACTTCCTGTCAAAATGCGGAACACATAATACCTCTACGGATATCCACCATCAGTTGATGATGAACCGTGGACATATTTCGCAGGCAGTTGACAGTCTCTGCAGGAGAAATTATCTTATTGCGATACCGGATAAGAATGATAGAAGATATATTCATTATGAAATATCTGATTATGCGAAGGATCTGGTAACAGAAATGACGAAGAGAAGGGAAGCAATGAACGGGATGATTTTAAAAGGTGTGTCGGAAGAAGAATTGAAGGTTTTTCGGGAAGTATCGGAAAAAATCAGGAAAAATATAAATGAATTAATTTAGATGATCAAAAGATGCAAAGTAATGGTTAAGGTGCTTCGCATCTTTTTTAAATTATTTTGGAAACCTATTGACAAGAGAAATACAGGTGATATAATACTTTAAAAATAAATAATTTAAAAATAAAACATGTTTCGCAAGAAACATATTTTTGCGAAATACGATGGCACTCAACAAGCAAGAGTGCTAACAAAAGAAAGGCAGGTTATTCATATGAAATTAAAACCATTGGGTGACAAAGTAGTTCTTCAGTATCAGGATGTTGAAGAAAAGACAGAATCAGGAATCATTCTGCCAGACAGCGCAAAAGAAAAATCGCAGGAAGCTGTAGTAATCGCAGTTGGTCCGGGAAAATGTAAAGACGGACAGAAAGTTCCCATGCAGGTAAAAGAAGGAGATAAAGTCATTCTTTCCGAATATGGCGGAACAGAAGTAAAAATTGGCGACGAAGAATATAAAATTGTAAGTCAGGACGATATTCTGGCAATTGTAGAGAAATAGAAAGTGTTGAAAGAAGGAAATTATCATGGCAAAAGAGATTAGTTTTGATATTGATGTTCGAAAAAAGATGGAGGCCGGTGTAGACAGACTGGCAGATACAGTAAAGGTAACATTGGGGCCAAAAGGAAGAAATGTTGTACTGGATAAATCTTACGGTGCACCATTAATTACAAACGATGGTGTGACCATTGCAAAAGAGATCGAACTGGAAGATCGTTTTGAAAATATGGGCGCACAGCTTGTAAAAGAGGTGGCTACCAAGACAAACGACATTGCAGGAGATGGAACAACAACAGCTACAGTTCTGGCACAGGCACTTGTAAAAGAAGGAATGAAAAATATCGCAGCAGGTGCAAATGCCATTGTTTTAAGAAAAGGAATGAAGAAGGCAGCAGATGTGGCTGTGCAGGCAATTGAAGAAATGAGCCATCCTGTTACCGGTAAGGATCATATTGCAAAAGTAGCTGCAATCTCTTCCGGTAATGAAGAAGTCGGTGAGATGATTGCCGATGCAATGGAAAAAGTCGGAGAGAACGGCGTTATTACGATTGAAGAATCAAAGACCATGAAGACGGAGATCGACGTAGTCGAAGGTATGCAGTTTGACAATGGATATCTTTCCGGATACATGTGTGATGATAAAGAAAAAATGATCGCCAACATGGAGGATCCTTATATCCTCATGACAGATAAGAAGATTTCAAACATCCAGGATATCCTTCCTGTTTTGGAAAATGTGATGAGAGAGAGGAAAGAACTCCTGATCATTGCAGAAGATGTGGAGGGAGAGGCACTTACCACATTGATTGTCAACAGACTGAGAGGCACTCTGAAGGTCGTTGCTGTAAAGGCACCGGGATATGGTGACAGCAGAAAGGCAATGCTTGAAGATATCGCAACACTTACCGGCGGTCAGGTGATCATGGAAGATCTGGGACTTGAACTTAAAGATACCACGATGGACATGCTTGGCCGTGCAAAATCTGTAAAGGTTACAAAGGAAAATACTACGATCGTAGACGGTGCCGGGAACAAGGAAGACATTGATGCACGCATTGCCAGCCTGAAGAGACAGATGGCTGAAACAACATCCGATTTTGATAAAGATAAACTCATGGATCGTATCGCTAAGATGGGCGGAGGCGTTGCAGTGATCCGTGTCGGCGCGGCAACAGAAACAGAAATGAAGGAAGCTAAATACCGCATGGAAGATGCCATGAACGCAACAAAAGCAGCCGTATCGGAAGGCATTATCTGCGGCGGCGGATCTGCATATATCCATGCACAGAAAAAGGTAGAGGAACTGTTGGCAGCCCTGGAGGGTGATGAGAAGACCGGAGCCAGAATCGTAGCAAAGGCACTGGAAGCACCACTGTATACGATTGTGGAAAATGCAGGTCTGGAAGGCCCGGTTATCGTAGACAAGGTAAAGAAGAGTGAGCCTGGCATGGGATTTGATGCAGCCTCAGAAACCTTTGTGGATATGATGAAACAGGGTATTATTGATCCGGTGAAGGTAACAAAGAATGCATTAATGAATGCGGTAAGTGTGGCAGCTACACTTCTTACTACAGAAGCTGCGGTAGCGGACATTAAGGAAAATACACCTGCGCCGCAGCCACAGCCGGAAATGTATTAAAGAGAACAGGTAAAATCAAATCATTGGCGAGCAACAAAATGGGGAGATGGCTGGTACATCTCCTCTTTTTGTTCGCTTCTGTTTTTATGTGAAATGAGGTCCATTATGAAATATGCAGTTATATATCAGTCAAAAAGTGGCAATACACGTTTAATAGCAGAAAAGATCTATGGTGCTTTAAATACAGAGGATAAAACAATTGTAGATATTGATACAGAGCAGGATATACCTGCGGCGGATGTCTATCTGATCGGGTTTGGAATTCATGGTTATTCCTGCAGCATGGATATCTCAGATGTATTTGAGCAGATTACAGGCGGAAAATATGCAGTGTTCGTTACCTGCGGTTATGTGCCGACAGAACAATATAAAGAAAAGCTTGAAAAAAATCTTGAAGTCTGGTACCCGGACGAGGGAGAGTATCTGGGAATGTTTCTCTGTCAGGGGAATGTGGAGTCAGATAGAAGGAAAATTATGATCAGCCAGATGCCAAGTAAAGAAAAAGAGATGCAGCAGATGTTTCGACTGGGAAATACCCATCCGGATGAAGAAGATCTGGAAAATGCGGTTGATTTTGCCATTAAAATTCAGGCAGAAATTGGGGATTAAATAAGAAAATAACATGTATTGATGTAAATAAAAAGAGAGGAGCGGTTGAAGATGCCAGAGCAGAGAGAAATATTGAATGCAAATGAAATCAGAAAGTTTACAAATGAATTAACCTATCGTCGGTATCTGATGAACAAAGGAAAAATACAGGAACTGTTTCGTAAAATGACACTTCAGGAGTATATTGCTTTGTATACTATAGAATCTGAGAGAGAAAATTCTCCGAATAATAATGGGAGAACGTATTTAAAGGATTTATCAGAAAAGATGCAGCTGACAATACGGCAGACATCAAAAATGGTAGAAAAGCTGAAAGATCGTGGACTGGTACTGTGGTCTTATGAAGGAAGCGGAAGTGAAGGAACATATGTGACTGTTACAGAAACGGGACAGAAACTGTTTAAGGGTCAGGAAATGATTCTGAGAGAATGTTATGGAAAAGTGATCAACAAATTCGGAAAAGATAATTTGATCATGTTATTAAAAATGATGAAACAACTGGATAACCTGATGTGCAGCGAAATAAAAGGGATGGGAGAGGTCGATTCGTATGGGAGAGCTGATGAAGCGGATGAATGATTATGCTGTGCAGAATGAAGCTATCTGCCGGAAAAATGATCATATTGATCCTAGATTGTATGAAGAGTTTGGTGTTAACCGGGGGCTGCGGGATGAAAATGGAAAAGGTGTGCTTACCGGTTTGACTAAGATTTCCCGTATTGTATCATCATGTGTGAAAGATGGAGAAAAAGTACCTTGTGACGGGGAATTGTGGTATCGTGGATATAAGGTAGAAAAATTGATTGGCAATCTTGGAGAAGAACAGCTTGGTTTTGAAAAGATCGCTTATCTTCTGTTGATGGGGGAATTGCCTTCAGAAGATGAAGAAAAAAAGTTCCGGGAAGTGATTGGCACATGCAGAACGCTTCCAACGAACTTTACCAGAGATGTTATTATGAAGGCACCATCTGAGGATATTATGAATTCAATGACAAGAAGTATTCTGACACTGGCTGCTTATGATAAAAAGGCAAAAGACATCAGCGTCAGTAATTCGTTGCGTCAGTGCATCCAACTGATTAGTGAATTTCCACTCCTTGCTGTATATGCATATCATGCCTATAATCATTACGAAAAAAACCAGAGTATGTATATCCATAATCCGGATCCGAAACTGTCTACAGCTGAGAATCTTCTAATGATGCTCAGGCATGATCAGAAATACACACCGGTTGAAGCGAAAGTTCTGGATACTTCATTGATTCTTCATATGGAACATGGCGGCGGAAATAATTCTACTTTTACAACCAGAGTGGTGACCTCTTCCGGTTCAGATACATATTCAACAATTGCTGCCGCTATGTCATCTTTGAAGGGACCGAAGCATGGCGGCGCAAACAAAAAAGTTGTGGAGATGATGGATAATATACGGGAAAATGTAAAGGATTTTTCTGATAAAGAAGAAATATCAGCATATCTTATGAAGATAATTGACAAACAGGTATTTGACAAAAAAGGGTTGATTTACGGAATGGGACATGCGGTGTATACATTGTCGGATCCAAGAGAAAGAGTATTTAAAAAATATGTGGAAGCGCTGGCAAGAGAGAAAGGCCGGGAGAGCGATCTCCAGCTCTATGAGAATGTTGAAGTGATTGCACCTAAACTGATTGCAGAAAACAGAAATACTATAAAACGAGTGAGCCCGAATGTGGACTTTTACAGCGGATTTGTATATGACATGCTAGGCATTCCACGTGAATTATATACTGCGATTTTTGCAGTAGCGAGGGTAGTCGGGTGGAGTGCGCATCGTATGGAAGAACTGATCTGCACAGATAAGATTATCCGTCCGGCTTATATGAGTGTTATGGAGGAAAAAGAAAAATGTTAGAAAAACTGGCAGGACCCATTATAGGGGCATTGATTGGATACTGTACTAATTATATCGCTGTCAAAATGCTGTTTTATCCTAAACAGGAAGTCAGAATCTTTGGACGAAAACTTCCTTTTACTCCGGGGGCAATTCCTAAAGGAAAGCCAAGGCTTGCCAGAGCAATCGGAATTATTGTGGCGGACGATCTTCTAACGGAAGATGATATTAAACAGAAAATGATTTCTTTGGAAACAGAAAATGCTGTTGTGGATCAGATTGTTCAGGGATTATCTGTTGATCTTCATACCTGTGTTTCAAAAGTATGTTCGTCCGAGTTGAATTATGAAGAGATAAAAAACAGATTGATTTCTGAACTGTCCAGCCAGATCCTTGATTCTGTTCAACATATGAATCTGGATAATCTTATTGTTCAGGAAGCCGGAAAAGCTGTTAAAGCCAAAACAAAGGGCTCCATGTTGGAAATGTTTCTGAATGATGAAATGCTTAATTCCCTGATACAGCCTGTTGGAGGAGAAATAGTAAAGTATATTAATGAAAAAGGACCAGATTTTATAAAGGAAGAACTGGAAACTAAAATTGATACGTTAGGAGAACAATCTGTCATAGATCTCTGTAACCATATGAATATTTCGGAAGGAGCCGTTCGAAAAATAGTAGCAGATTTTTATCACAAAGCAATTGATTCTGTCATCGGAAAGCTGATCGGTAATTTGAATATTGCAGAAATTATCGAAGATAAAATCAATGCTATGAATGTAGATAGTCTGGAGAAACTGGTGCTGACTGTGATGAAAAAAGAATTGGATACAATCGTAAATCTTGGGGCTTTAGTAGGTGCAGTTTTAGGAGTTTTAAATATTATTATATAATTTCTTATGTAAAGAAGATAATGATTGTAAACTAAGTTTTCATGGATGAATGAAAAGATATATATGATATAGCACAAATAGGACAAGAGGACAACAGGAATTTACTGTGTAGTTGTGATTGTATTGATGAACACTGTTTGTAAGAGATCGCACCTAAGGAGGGTATCCTATCACATGAAGAAGGCGTGGATCTTGTTCCTGCAAATATCACGCTGTCAGGTATGGAGGTATCGTTGGTCAACGCCATGAGCCGCGAAACTGTTTTAAGGCAGGTTTTAGATGCTTTGAAATTTCAGTACGACTATATTTTACTGGACTGTATGCCCTCTCTGGGCATGCTGACCGTCAATGCACTTGCCGCATCGGATCAGGTTCTCATTCCTGTCCAGGCAAACTATCTGTCGGCAAAGGGTCTGGAGCAGCTGCTTCAGACGGTAAACAAGGTCAAGCGTCAGATCAATCCCAAGCTTCGGATCGAAGGAATTCTGCTGACCATGGTGGACCTTCGTACCAACTTTGCAAAGGAGATCAGTACGCTGATCCGCGATACCTACGGCAGCAAGCTGAAGGTCTACGACGCAGACATCCCTCGCTCTGTCCGTGCTGCGGAAATCAGCGCGGAGGGCGTGAGTATTTTCAAACACGATCCGGGCGGCAAGGTCGCTGAAGCCTACCGGGGTCTGACAAAGGAGGTGTTAGCGAATGCCGAAAAGAGGCGGAAACATCAGCTTGACCAGCTACGATGATATCTTTGAAACGGATGAAAGCCGTGCAGAGAGTCAGCTGGAACGAGTGCAGAATATCAGCATCAGCGAGCTGGTGCCCTTTAAGGAGCATCCCTTCAAGGTGGTCGATGATGAAGCTATGCTTCGAACAACGGAGAGCATCGCACAGTACGGTGTGCTGACACCTCTGATTGCCAGGCCGCTGGAAGCAGGTGGTTATGAGATCATCTCCGGACATCGCCGTGCCCATGCTGCTGAGATGGCTGGGCTGACGGAGGTTCCGGTTCTGGTAAGGCAGATGGATGATGATGCCGCCACGGTACTCATGGTCGATTCGAATCTTCAGAGAGAAAACATTCTGCCCAGTGAGAGGGCTTATGCGTACAAGATGAAGTTGAAGGCGATGAAGCATCAGGGCGAAAGATCAGATTTAACTTCTCGCCAAGTTGGCGAGAAGTCACAGACGTCTGTAGGAACTATGTCTGCTGAGATTGGCGAAAGTGAACGTCAGATTCAGCGCTACATCCGTCTCACCAACCTGATTCCCGAACTTCTGGAAATGGTCGATCAGAAGCAGATTTCCTTCAATCCGGCAGTTGAGCTTTCCTATCTTGCTCCGGAGGAACAGGAGGTTTTCATGCATGCTATGGATGAAGTGCAGGCATCCCCTTCTCTTTCCCAGGCCCAGCGTCTGAAAAAGCTGGCTCAGGAAGGCAATTTCACTATGGACGCTGCCAGAGAGATCATGAATGAAGTGAAGAAAGGTGATCTTGAACGGGTTACCTTCCGAAATGAACAGCTGAGGAAGTATTTCCCCAGGTCCTACACCACACAGCAGATGCAGGACACCATTATCAAGCTTCTGGATCAGTGGCAGAAAAAGAAAGCCCGCGATCAGGAACGATAATTTTATACCAATACCCGAGCACTGTCAGAAGGACAACTTTTGATAGTGCTTTCTTTTTACCCAAAACACGAAAAGGAGTATCAATCAATGACTGAAAAAGAAATGATGAATCAGATGCAGAATCTGCTTGGTATCCGGAAGAAGCCTTCCGAAAAAGAGGCTGCAGCGATTGCGCTTGCAGATTCGGTAGACGAGCTGGCAGAAATGTTCTGTGACAGTGCTATTGTTCTTTCCCGAATTGCCAGCCTGCTTCAGGGAAAGAAGAATCCCTGGGACACGAAGAATTTTGAAGACATGGATGACTGGGACGAGGATGATATGGCCTGTATGGACGCTACCGTCCTTTTTGCGGTTCCCGGAAAACCGGTACAGCTGATGGCGGAAGAAGACGCCCTGTCAAAGTTTCCGGGCTTTGATGATGAGCAGACGTTTTATTGTGTTGAGATCGGCGACCATCTGTTTCTCCACTATATGGAGCAAACCTGGGAAAGTGAAGATGATATCACCATCACGGCTCCGGTTTATATTGCCAGAGTCAATGACGATGAAACCGAATGTGAGGAACTTACCGCTATGGACTTTCTTGCTGCAATGATCTTTTTGAATGACCATTTCGTGACCATTACCGGTGAAGACGGAAAGACCATCTGTGGTTACTGGCTGCCGAAAGAGAAAAAGGAGGACTAACACATGGATTTTGATCAGTGTAAGATTCAGGTTGTCGATGAGATGCGCGAGCGCTTTCCCAATCTGGATATCGGCATTCAGGCTGTTTCGAAGCTGCAGGGTGGATCCTATACCGGTCTGGCTGTCAGTCCTGCAGGCAGTAATGTTGCCGCCACGATGAACCTGGACTATGTTTACAAACGTGTTGAGGACGGTATGCCTATGGAGACTGCCCTTCACAACATCGAAAAGCAGGTGGCAGAGATTGCCGGAAGTATGCCGCAGTTCGATACCCGGGCGCTGATGGATTACGGTCAGATGAAGGAAAAGCTGACGCTTCAGATGATTCCTATTGCCGGAAACGAGGAAAAGCTTTCCGAGATTCCTCACAGAGCTGTGGAGGACATGGCTCTTGTTTACCGCTTCGAGATGGAAAGTAATGAGCAGGGCTCCGCCAGCATTCTTGTAACCAACAACATGCTTCAGACCTATGACATTGCTGCGGATCAGCTTCATTCGGATGCCATAGAAGCTGCCCCGGAGAACCATCCGGCGACCCTTCGCAACATGAATGAGGTCTTGCGCGACATGATGGGCGATGCTGCCGGTATGTTTCTTCCGGATGAGCCTTCTCCCATCTGGGTTGCTACGGTAGAGGGCGGTCAGAACGGTGCCTGCATCATTCAGTATCCGGATTTTCTGGATCAGGCGGCTGAAACGCTGGGCGGCGATTTCTACGTTCTCCCTTCTTCGATCCATGAAGTTCTGTGCATTGCCGATGACGGAAGCATGGAGCTCAGTCATCTGGAGGAAATGGTGCGAACCATCAATGAGACGGAGGTCGCGCCTGCGGACCGGCTCTCCGACAATGTATTTCACTATGACAGCGAGGAACACATCTTTGAAAACGCCCGTACCTTTGAGGCCCGCGAGGCTGCCAGAGTAGAAGCCATGCTTGCGGATGAGCCTGCCGGAGTTATGGAGGCAGATACGATCACCATGCTGCTGGTTGAACCCAACGAGCACCCGAAGGTCATTGAAGCCAAGACCGGCCTCGAGGATCTTCAGCAGCTGGTAGGCGGTTTTATCGAGGTGGTGTATCCCTTCGGTGATCCGGTTGGCCTGATCGTCAATGAGGAAGGCAAAATCAACGGACTTCCTCTCAACCGTGCTCTTCGTGATGAGAACAATGAGGTCTATGATGTGATTGCCGGTTCCTTCCTGGTGACCGGTCTTACGGAGGACAGCTTCGGTTCCCTCACTCCGGAACAGGTCGGCAAGTTTGAGGAGTTATTCCACCAGCCAGAGGCCTTCGTGAAAATGGGACGCAGCATCATGGCGATCCCGATTCCCGATGAGGCCCTCCAGTCACGCGAAGCGGTGAAAGCCGCCGAAGAGATCGGCGGTAAGCCGAAGCACAAAAGGCCTGAGCATGACGGTCACTGATGATGTTGAAAGAAGGAGGTACACATGGTTAGACCACTGGCATATATCACTGCAAACTGGAGCGATAATGAATTTGAAGCGAAAAGCACGGCCCTGCGTTATTGCCGAAAGGTGTATGAAGCAGGGTTTTCTCCTATCTGTCCGAGGCTCATGTATGAGGGGCTCTTACGGGACGAGATCCCCCAGGAGCACAAGGACAGGATCGAAATGGCATCGGAGCTTCTCAGAAGATCCCGCATTCTCGTAGTTTGCGGCGACTCGATGGATGGACAGGTCAAAGACGATATCGGTCTGGCAAGGAGGCTCCGTATTGCCGCTACGACTCTTGACGGCATTATGAAGGTGGAGGGCTCCGCCGGAAAAAAGGCATGATGCCGGAAAAACGAACTGAAGGAGGTGGTGAGCATTGCAGGAGGAAGTAGAAAACAGGACAGTGAATTTGGCCATCAGCACGACCAAGCTTACGGCTCGCAGTATTGTCCGACTTGGCCTGAAGGGGATCGCTTATATCAAGCGAAAATCTCAGGAAGCGGCAATGAAAAATGAAAAGCCCACCGGCAAGCAGACCATTCAGGAGCTGATCGGCCAGAATCAGGGCGTAAGCAATATCGACATCTCCAAAACAGACTTGAAGGGCTTTGAAAAGTATGCCCGGAAATACGGTGTTGATTATGCAATCACCAAGGATAAATCCGTACTTCCACCGAAGTACCTGGTGTTCTTTAAGGCCAGAGATGCGGATGCCATGACGGCGGCATTCAATGCCTACTCTGCAGAGATACTGGCAAAGAACAAGCGTCCGAGCGTTCTGAAAACGCTGCATAAGCTGATCGATGCGGTGAGAGATATCCCTGCGAAGGTGGTAAGCAGGGACAAGCAGAGGGAGCAGTCGCGATGAGCCCGGATACCGTTAAGCTGAAAAAGCTTCTGATCCGGGCCCTCCCCTATATCCTGATCGGTCTGGTCTGTACCAATCTGGGAGAAGCCTGGCGAATGGCGGAGGGCGCGAATGCTTCGGAAAAGCTGCTGTCATTCTTTACGACGATGGGCATTGCTTTCGGAAATCCCCTTCCGAGCTTTCATCCCATTGACTTGATGGTGGGCCTGATCTGCGGGGCAGGTCTGAGGGCTGCTGTCTACATCCGGGGAAAGAATGCCAAAAATTTTAAGCATAACCTTGAGTATGGTTCTGCCCGATGGGGTGGCCCGAAAGACATCGAGCCTTTCATCGATCCGGTCTTTGAGAACAATGTGATCCTCACAAAGACAGAACGACTGATGATGAGCAACCGCCCAAAGAATCCTGCCAATGCCAGAAATAAGAATGTTCTGATTGTCGGCGGCTCCGGTTCCGGTAAAACCCGGTTCTGGATTAAGCCGAACCTGTTGCAGCTGCATTCTTCCTATGTTCTGACAGACCCGAAGGGCACGACCCTGCTCGAGGTTGGAAATGCATTTGTTCACGCGAATTACCGGATCAAAATCTTCAACACAATCAATTTTCACAAGTCCATGCACTATAATCCTTTCGCCTATATCCACAGCGAAAAGGATATCCTGAAGCTGACGACCACACTCATGGCAAATACCAAGGGTGACGGCAAGGGCGGCGATCCGTTCTGGGACAAGGCAGAGACCCTTCTCTACTGTGCCCTCATCGGTTATATCCATTATGAGGCACCGAAGGAGGAACAGAACTTTGCCACGCTCATCGAATTTATCAATGCCATGGAGGTCCGTGAGGATGATGAGGATTTCCAGAATCCGGTGGATCTGATGTTTGAAGACCTGAAAAAGAAGAAGCCGGATCATTTCGCAGTCCGGCAATATGCCAAGTTCAAATTGGCGGCGGGCAAGACTCTGAAAAGTATTCTGGTGTCTGCCGGTGCCCGTCTCGCGCCCTTTGACATTCAGGAGGTCCGCGAGATCACTATGTATGACGAACTGGAGCTGGATACTCTGGGAGATGAAAAAACTGCCCTGTTCCTGATGATGTCGGATACAGACAGCAGCTTCAATTTCCTGATCAGTATGATCTACACGCAGCTGTTCAACCTGCTGTGTGAAAAAGCGGATGATGTTTACGGCGGCAGGCTCCCGGTCCATGTGCGGTGCCTGATCGATGAGGCGGCAAACATCGGCCAGATCCCGAACCTGGAAAAGCTGGTTGCCACCATCCGTTCCCGTGAGATCAGTGCCTGTCTGGTGCTGCAGGCCCGGTCTCAGCTGAAGGCCATTTACAAGGACAATGCCGATACCATCATCGGCAACATGGACTGCCAGTTATTCCTGGGCGGCTCTGAACCTACCACTCTGAAAGAACTCTCCGAAGCACTCGGCAAAGAAACCATCGATACCTTCAATACCTCGGATACACGAGGCAATAGTCCAAGCTACGGAACCAACTACCAGAAGCTGGGCAAGGAGCTCATGAGTCGTGATGAACTGGCTGTTATGGACGGCAGCAAATGTGTCCTTCAGCTGAGAGGCGTTCGTCCCTTCCTGTCGGATAAATACGATCTGACCCAGCACCCGAACTACAAATACACCGCCGATTATGATAAGAAACTCACCTTCGACATTGAGAAGTACCTGAGTACCAGGGCAAAGCTTCATCCGAAGGATGAGTTTTTTGTTATAGATGCAGAAAAATAAGGAGGTAAGCCGCAATGGCAGATGAAAGAAATCCGTTGCCGATGGATGTTCCCGATTTCGTAAGAGAAGCGGAGGAAGCCATGGCGCGTGGCGAAACCTTTGGCCAGCCGCTGGCCGAGGTAACGATCAAATTCGGTAAGGGGCTCGTGGGTGAGCCTTTTACTTCGAAAAGCGGCAAGGAGCTGGTAGAAGTCAGTATCCCGAATCCGGATAAGGCCGATACCCGTCCCTGGGAATCCTTTGTGATCTCCCCAAAGATGATTCACGATAATCAGTTCGGAAAAGGTGTCTGGATGAAGCTTCCGGAGGATGGAACGACCCGCCTTTCCCGTTCAGTGAAGACCGGCATTGATGAAACCGGAAGATCCATCTGGGGTCGTGAGACCAGAGAAGTGACCAACACGGAACTGAAGGCCCTGATGGAGTCCTATAAAGATAAATCCAGAGGCTCTGTCCTTTCGGACTTGTCTGACCGGAAGGAAGAAACTGCGGCAGCTAGGCCTTCCGGAAAAGCCTCCAAGATGCAGGAAGCTGCCAGATAGGAGGCAAAATGGCGACATTCATATACACCGGCGAGGAGTGTATCAATGCAGATCACATCATCAGCATTGATAACATCCCGGGCACAGCAACTATCTGGATCCGGTTGGATACCGGAGACAAATATGCCCGAAGCGCAAAGTATCCGAAAGATATTCTGGAAACACTCGGCTGCAGGAATACAGAACAAAACGAGTAAATACTCGGGCGACAGGCGGCAGCTTGCTGCCTGTTTACATATCCGGGACTGACTGATCATCGGCCCCGGATATTTTTACGCCCTTCTTTTCCTGCAGGTGCACATGCCGGGAGTCGCAAGGGCAATTTTCATTTCATTATCCCGACCACATAGGCGGGCAAATCAAGGAGGAAATCTTTATGGCATTTTTCAACAGCGCAGTCGGTGTTCTGCAGACTCTGGTAGTAGCTCTCGGTGCAGGTCTCGGTATCTGGGGTGCAATCAACCTTCTGGAAGGCTACGGCAATGACAACCCCGGTGCAAATGCTCATGTACGGTAAGGAAGCAAGCAACCGAAAACAAGAGATAGACCGCCAGCACTACACTATTCCGAACCAAAGACCAAAAGATAAGCATTGTGGGAAAATCTAAACTTTTGGATTTTCCTACAATGCCAACTACGGCGGAATCCCTCCCACTCCTTATATCTTTCTGTATACATTGAATTTGTATTTAGTAAAATGCAGACAACACCACGGATCGGCTTTTGGTTGGACAATTCCAACCAAACACCACAGCAGACAGCAGAAAACATTCTGAACGCTAGGAAGCCGGTATGATTGTTACATATAAGGGGAAGAAAAATTTCTTTTAGGTACTTGCTTTCCTAAAACTGATGTGATACAATGATTTAATCCAGAAAAGGAGTAAAAAATATGCGGCAAGGTATTCTTAAATAAAACTATAATCAAATAGTGGGAACAAAGGATTATGATAGCTCCTTTTGTAGGGGCTTAGTTTTTTGTACCCAATTTAAGAATACTTTTGCCTTATCAATTTTGACATATCCCCAAAAACAGCAATCACAAACAGGTGTATGCTGTATATGTGTATGTCCGCAACTTATAATCCCCAGTGGTAAAAGTATTTTACTGCTGGGGATTTTTATGCCCTTTGGGGCTGTAAAGGGAGGACAATCACATGAAAATAATCAATATTGGAATTCTTGCCCATGTAGACGCTGGAAAGACGACCTTGACGGAGAGCCTGCTATATGCCAGCGGAGCCATTTCAGAACCGGGGAGCGTCGAAAAAGGGACAACGAGGACGGACACCATGTTTTTGGAGCGGCAGCGTGGGATTACCATTCAAGCGGCAGTCACTTCCTTCCAGTGGCACAGATGTAAAGTTAACATTGTGGATACGCCCGGCCACATGGATTTTTTGGCGGAGGTGTACCGCTCTTTGGCTGTTTTAGATGGGGCCATCTTGGTGATCTCCGCTAAAGATGGCGTGCAGGCCCAGACCCGTATTCTGTTCCATGCCCTGCGGAAAATGAACATTCCCACCGTTATCTTTATCAACAAGATCGACCAGGCTGGCGTTGATTTGCAGAGCGTGGTTCAGTCTGTTCGGGATAAGCTCTCCGCCGATATTATCATCAAGCAGACGGTGTCGCTGTCCCCGGAAATAGTCCTGGAGGAAAATACCGACATAGAAGCATGGGATGCGGTCATCGAAAATAACGATAAATTATTGGAAAAGTATATCGCAGGAGAACCAATCAGCCGGGAAAAACTTGTGCGGGAGGAACAGCGGCGGGTTCAAGACGCCTCCCTGTTCCCGGTCTATTATGGCAGCGCCAAAAAGGGCCTTGGCATTCAACCGTTGATGGATGCGGTGACAGGGCTGTTCCAACCGATTGGGGAACAGGGGAGCGCCGCCCTATGCGGCAGCGTTTTCAAGGTGGAGTATACAGATTGCGGCCAGCGGCGTGTCTATCTACGGCTATACAGCGGAACGCTGCGCCTGCGGGATACGGTGGCCCTGGCCGGGAGAGAAAAGCTGAAAATCACAGAGATGCGTATTCCATCCAAAGGGGAAATTGTTCGGACAGACACCGCTTATCCGGGTGAAATTGTTATCCTTCCCAGCGACAGCGTGAGGTTAAACGATGTATTAGGGGACCAAACCCGGCTCCCTCGTAAAAGGTGGCGCGAGGACCCCCTCCCCATGCTGCGGACGACGATTGCGCCGAAAACGGCAGCGCAAAGAGAACGGCTGCTGGACGCTCTTACGCAACTTGCGGATACTGACCCGCTTTTGCGTTGCGAAGTGGATTCCATCACCCATGAGATCATTCTTTCTTTTTTGGGCCGGGTGCAGTTGGAGGTTGTTTCCGCTTTGCTGTCGGAAAAATACAAGCTTGAAACAGTGGTAAAGGAACCCTCCGTCATTTATATGGAGCGGCCGCTCAAAGCAGCCAGCCACACCATCCATATCGAGGTGCCGCCCAACCCGTTTTGGGCATCCATAGGACTGTCTGTTACACCACTCTCGCTTGGCTCCGGTGTACAATACGAGAGCCGGGTTTCGCTGGGATACTTGAACCAGAGTTTTCAAAACGCTGTCAGGGATGGTATCCGTTACGGGCTGGAGCAGGGCTTGTTCGGCTGGAACGTAACGGACTGTAAGATTTGCTTTGAATACGGGCTTTATTACAGTCCGGTCAGCACGCCGGCGGACTTCCGCTCATTGGCCCCGATTGTATTGGAACAGGCATTGAAGGAATCGGGGACGCAGCTGCTGGAACCTTATCTCTCCTTCATCCTCTATGCGCCCCAGGAATACCTTTCCAGGGCTTATCATGATGCACCGAAATACTGTGCCACCATCGAAACGGCCCAGGAAAAAAAGGATGAAGTTGTCTTTACTGGCGAGATTCCCGCCCGCTGTATACAGGCATACCGTACTGATCTGGCCTTTTACACCAACGGGCGGAGCGTATGCCTTACAGAGCTGAAAGGATATCAGGCCGCTGTCGGTCAGCCGGTCATCCAGCCCCGCCGTCCAAACAGCCGCCTGGACAAGGTGCGCCATATGTTTCAGAAGGTAATGTAAAGATACATAATCGTCAAGACGGCAACAATCAGAAGTTATGGAGGGTAACAATGGAATATAGTAAGGAAGATTTAATGGAAGCAAAAAAGCAAATTTGGGGAGTGGGAGAGAACATGGGAACAGAGGAAAGTAAAAAAATCTGGGAGGAGAACGCACAATTTTGGGATAATGCAATGGGTGACGAATCTAATGAATTTCACAGAGAGGTAGTGCGTCCCAAAGTAACGGAACTTCTATCTCCTAATCCTGCGGATTACATTTTGGATATTGCGTGTGGCAATGGAAATTATTCTTCGTATCTTGCACAAAGAGGCGCTTCGGTTGTCGCTTTTGATTACAGCAAAAAAATGATAGAATTGGCTAAAAGACGGCAATCACAATATGCAAAACAAATTGAATTTTGTGTGGCGGATGCGACCGATAGAAAAAGTATATTAGAATTAAAAAGAAATCGAGCCTTTACGAAAGCAGTTTCTAATATGGCAATTATGGATATTACGGATATTGAACCACTTCTTATGGCTGTTTATGAACTGTTGCAGGAAAGCGGAATTTTTGTCTTTGCAACGCAACACCCTTGTTTTGTCACGTTGACTGAAAAATATATGACACCGCACAGTTACTATGATATAGCGATTGAAGGGCAACCGAAAGAGCAGATTTATTATCATCGTTCCATACAAGATATTTTTAACCTTTGTTTTAGAGCTGGATTTGTCATTGATGGATTTTATGAAGAATGTTTTAAAACCAACAAAGAAATTCCTATGGTAATGATAGTAAGGCTTAAGAAGGTAAAACGTGATAGCTTAAAATAAATTCAAGTTTGTCGGGTAAATAGCAAACCCAGCCGAGCCAGTCAACGGTCAAGATGAACGGCGCATATGCGCAGCCGTTGACAGCCCCGCCCGCCTTTGCTGGTAGGCAATCAAGGGGCGACAGCAAGAAGTGCCACCGCCCCGCACTATTATTCAGAAAGGGGAATTTCCATGACCGACCAGATAGCCTATCAAGAATATATCCAGCGCAGGTACAACGCCTTTTGCAAGACTGTTATCCGCTGTGCCGCCTTGGACAAGATTTTGAAGCTTAAACGGCAATGGGAACGGCAAGTTTCCCTTGACTATCTGATGAACGAGAAGTTTGTCCAGTTTGCCGCGTCGGAGCCGGACGAGGAATACCCATTTACCGTCTGCGGTCAGACCGTCCTGCTCTGCAACGCCGCCCTTGCCGACGCGATCTCTGTTTTGCCGGAGCAGACGCGGGAAGAAATCCTGCGCTATTACTTT
>OBWK01000047.1_pt1 | contig 114152 bp, 145 predicted proteins | sample 1495251 | NCBI WGS metagenome assembly OBWK01 (sample SAMEA2580065, study PRJEB22360) | human gut metagenome | biome: human gut; feature: human-associated habitat; material: faeces | place: Denmark | collected 2008/2010 | reverse complement strand
ATCCACCTCCCTCTGATGAGGGAGGTGGATCGGCGAAGCCGAGACGGAGGGAGAGAAAAGCCTGGCAAAGGTTGAGCCAAGAATTAAACTCTATCTACCCCAATCTGGGCAATCAACCCGTACACTAATTACAGGAACCACTGAAGATAGCCCACAAACCAAGGAGCATCATGGCCAACTCCCCCATCACCGATGTGATTTTCGACTTCTGCGGCGTGCTGCTGGACTGGAATACCCGCGCATGCCTCGAAGGTAAGTTTCCCGACGACGTGGTGAACCGTATTTGTGCCAACGATGATCCATGTGGCTTTTTCCATTACGAGGATCGCATGGATGCCGGCGAGGATCTGGCCGATATCCTGCCCGACGTCCGTCGTGAACAAGGCGATGAGCTTGCCGCGATCTTTGAATATTACATCGCGCACTATGATGACGCGCTACCCCGCACGCTGCCGGGCATGGTCGAGTTGCTCGAAGATCTCAAGGCCCATGGCTACGGCGTGTGGGGGCTGACCAACTGGTCTCACGAGACGTTCCATCTGGCATTCGAAAAATTCCCGCGTCTCGAGGAACTGCTGCAGGGCACGGTGGTCTCCGGCGTGGAGAAAATGCACAAGCCCAACGCCGACATCTACGAGCTGGCTTTGAACCACTTTGGCTTGACCGCAGGCAACTGCGTGTTCTTCGATGACACCGCCAAGAACATCGTCGGAGCCAACGAAGTCGGCATCCACGGACTTCTCTTCGAAAACGCGCTGCAGGCACGCGAATCCCTCGCCCAGCTCGGAGTACGGCTATAAACCCTTCTCCCGACTATCCCTCAGGCTATAAATAGACCTTATGACACTGCTGCAGCTGAAATACATCGTCAAAATCGTCGAGTGCGGCTCGATGAACGAGGCATCCCACGCTCTGTACGTCTCCCAGCCGGCCCTGAGCTCGTCGGTCAAGGAACTGGAGAACGAGCTGGGCATCGAGATTTTCACCCGCTCCTCGCAGGGCATCGCCCTGACCGTGGACGGCGCGGAATTCCTGACCTACGCCCGTCAGGTGCTTGATCAGGCCGATCTGCTCGAAGAGCGTTACAAGCACGCCAAGCCGCGCAAGCAGCTGTGCCAGGTCTCCACCCAGCACTACATGTTCGCCGTCGAAGCGTTCGTGGAGATGATCAACTCCATCAAGTCCGACGAATACGAGTTCACCATCCGCGAGACCCGTACGCGCGACATCATCAACCAGGTCGCCAACATGCAGTCCGAAATCGGCATCATCTACCTGTCCGATTTCAACAAGGATGTGATCGGTAAGCTCCTGCGCGAGAAGCACCTCGAATTCCATCCGCTCTTCCGCGCGCCGCTGCACGTGTTCATCTCGCGCAACAACCCACTGGCCTCCAAGAAGGTCATCACCATGGAGGACCTCAAGCCATACCCGTTCATCCAGTACGAGCAGGGCGAGGAAGGCTCGTTCTACTTCTATGAGGAAGCGGTCTGGCCGGAGTACTCCCCCAAGCAAATCAACGTGACCGACCGCGCCACAATCCTGAACTTCATCATCGGCCTCAACGGCTACACAGTGTGCACCGGCATCGACAACGGCGACCTCAACAACGAGAAGATCGTCACCGTGCCGCTCGACACCGATGAGACGATGCTGGTCGGCTGGATCACCAACGAGCGCTCCAAGCTCTCCAAGGCCGCCGAAACCTACCTCACCAAGCTCAAGTCCGTAGTCGCCGATCACGGCTACAAACTCATTGATTAGGAGTAAGTAAAACAGGTATGGTCAGCAGTGAGATATACTGCGATTAAGCCAACCCCGCTGGGGAAATGGAAGTAAGAGCCGGACGCCCTGAGTATCTCAGGGGCCGGCTCTTGCGCTATTGAGACTGACTGGCAAAACCAGTTTGATGGCCTCCGACTACTTGGCCGAGATTACCGACGTGGCGGCTGTCGCGGCGAAGCCTTTGAGCACTTCGATCATCACGTCGCGATCTTCGACATCAATGTTGCGGGCCGCGGCGAGCATAATCGGCAGTGACTGTGCCAAATGCGAAGTGAGGTCGCCGAATGTGGCGTATCCGCCGGCCTCGAAGATCGCGAACAGGTTTTCGATGAACTTGCGGCGATGCTCGTCGTCGTATTTTGCCATCCATCCGTTGATCGTGCGTGCCAGGTATTGCGCGCTACTTGTCAGTCCATCAGCCTGTACGAATTGGCCATGATCGACTTGCCAGTGCAATGCGAAATGCTGCATGATGCTGGCTCCATCGCTGCTGACCACCGTATAGCCGTCTTCCACATGCTCACGAGTCTCAAACAGCATGCCGATAATCGACGAGCCCGGTACCGATTTATGGATCTTCGACGCAATGCGCACGTACCCGTCTTCATCGAAGAACGCCTCATCGAGTCCAGGCCCATCGTGCGAATATACGACCGCGATGCGTTCCTGAATCTCGCTAGGCACATTGGCCGCCGCATATACCGCCAGATTGCCGCCTTTGGAATGGCCGCCGACCATAATCGGCCCGGCCCAATGGTCAGCCAGCTCGGTCAGATAACACGCGGCGGCCTCCTGCGAGGCGACCGGGCGGCGGAACGCCATCATGAAGTCCTCTTTCCACCCGACGATCGAGCTGTCGGTACCGCGAAAAGCCACATAGAGCGTGCCGTTACCCAGTTCGAACACGCAGGCCGAGAACTGCTTGGTGGTTTCGGCATCGAATTCGTCCACATATGCGCCTACGCGTAGGTTCCTCCAACGTGGGCTCTCGCTCATCGCACGTAACAGATCGACGTTCATCGAAGGCGACCACACCTTGCCGAACATGTCGTCATAGCATTCGGCACGCAGCAAATCGTGAATCGGAACCGTGACGATCATGCCGTCAGCGGTCTCTGCATTCTCGTGATAGCGCGGCACGTTATCCGGCATGCGCGCATAGGCCAACTGGGACAAAGCGAGGCTATCCGCCTCGGTGAACGGCAGTTCGGCGAAAGTGTCGAAATGTTGCCGAATATCGTCGGTGATGTTCCCCATAGCGGCCTTCCTTGTTCGAATGCAACGAACCTACGGTAATTCTACGCCGCGCGGGTTTTCATCACAGGCGACCCGGTTCCGGAGTTTAGAACCCTATCTTGCTTTCAAGGGGCTGATTTGGCCTTCTGGAGACATCTATCTCCGTTTCAAGGGGCTGTTCATCCGTCATATCCCGAGTATGAGCGGCATCACACCAACGTCATTCCGCCATTTTCATGCTGCTTCTACTTGGGCATCAGCCCCTCGAAACGGAAGTAGACCTCTGGAAACCACGACATCAGCCCCTCGAAACGGAGATAGCATCAATTTAGGCCCAGATTGCCCGTTACAGCATCGGGTAATACTTGCCGTGATCGATTTTGGCGGCGATATCACGTAATTCGGCAGCATCTCGGCGGTCTTCTTCATTACCTTGCGACAACTTGTTCGCTTTGCTGTCCAGATGATGCTCGATACCGAAGTAACTGCATATCCCCACGAGCACAAACAGCCCTATACCAACTAACCAGTTCATAGCACGCTCCTTGCCAAAGCTTTTGCCTTAATATGGTGCTGCTGTTCATGAATCGTAATAAAAAAGCGGGATCGCAAGCCCGCTTTTGGTTTTAGATTGAAGACGATCAGGCTCCATATTCTTCGAGGTAGGCGGCGGCGCGCTGCTGGATGTCGTGGCTGAGCAGCGGGGTGCTGTCGGCGTTCTTCATCTTGGCAGCGGCGTCGAAGATCTCACGTACGTTGGCGATGGCAAGCACCGGGAAACCGAACTCGGCTTCCACGGCCTTGACGGCGGACAAGTCGGAGTCCTTGGTCTTCTCCATGCGATCCACGGAAAGTACCAGACCCACGACTTCCACGTTCGCCTCGGCCTTGAGCTTGGGGATGACTTCACGCACGGCGGTGCCGGCGGTCATCACGTCGTCCACGAGCAGTACCTTCATGCCGTCGGTCAGCGGGGTGCCGACCATCCAGCCGCCGTCGCCGTGGTCCTTCTTCTCCTTGCGGTCGAACGTGTAGCCGACGGTCATGTTGTGGCCGGCGGTTAGTGCGATCGCAGTGGATACAGCCAGCGGAATGCCCTTGTAGGCGGGGCCGAACACGGTGTCGATGTTGCGGGGAATCGTGTTGTGCACGATGGCCTGGCTGATCTTCTCGGCGTAGAACGCGCCGAGCGTGGCGATCTTCTTGCCGTCGTCGAACGCGCCGGCGTTGATGAAATACGGGCTCTTACGGCCGGACTTCAGTGTGAAGTCGCCGAACTTCAACGCATTGGATTCCAGCAGGAATTCCGTGAAACGATGTGCGAGTGTTTCTGCCATGATTTACCTCCAGGTCTGTCCTGTGGCCAGTTTAGCAGCGAGTTCGGGACGGCTGTCCAGCAGGTCGTCCAGTTCGCGGGCGACGCGCAGCGGGGCTACCGGGTCGAAGAGCGCGGCCGCGCCCACTTCGACGGCGTTCGCGCCGGCGTACAGGTATTCGAGCGCCTTTTCGCCGCTGTCGATGCCGCCGAGTCCGATGATCGGAATGTCCGGCAGCACGGTGCGTGTGTGGTATACGGCGGCCAGGCCGATCGGCAATACGGCCGGACCGGATACGCCGCCGGTGACGTTGGCGATGATCGGCTCGCCGTTACGAATGTTGATACGCATGCCTTTGAGCGTGTTGATCATGCTCAGGGCGTCGGCGCCATGTTCCACGGCCGCACGGGCCGGCACGGTGATGTCGGTGACGTTCGGCGTAAGTTTGACGATCATCGGCTTGTCGGTCAATGGGCGCAGACGGTCCATCAGATTGGCGAGGGCCACCGGGTCGGCGCCTACGCTCATGCCGCCGGCGGAGACGTTCGGGCAGCTGACGTTGATTTCCAGCATGTCCGCGTCGGAGTCGGCGAGCTTTTCCACCACTTCGGCATAGTCGTCGTCACAATGTCCGGCGACGTTGGAGATGACGAATGCGCCCGCGGCCTTGAGCTTGGGCAGGTCTTCGGCCAAATAGTGGTCGATGCCGGGATTCTGCAGGCCCACGGCGTTGATGTTCGCGGCCGGCGATTCAGCGGTGCGCGGCGAGGGGTTGCCTTCCCACGGCACGGGCGATGCACCCTTGGTGCATACGGCGCCGAGCTGGCTGACATCGTAGAACCAGCGGACGGCGGCGTACTGGAATGTGCCGGAGGCGGTGCCGACCAGGTTCTTCCATTCCAGACCGGCCACCTTAGTGTGGTGCTTCCACACGTGGGGTTCGTACAGGTTGATGTGGTTGTCGTTGCCCTGCACGGACTGGTTGTTTGCGCTCATCGTCACTCCCCCCATCCGAGCTGTTCGCGGGTGAATACCGGGCCGTCGGAGCAGACTTTGAGTCGGCCGTCCATGGTGTCGATGGTGCACAGCACGCAGGTGCCGTAGCCGCAGCCCATGCGCTGTTCCATGCTCAGCTGCGCGGGAATGCCGCGTTCGGCGGCCCATGCGGCCACGGCTTTCATCATCGGCAGCGGTCCACAGGACAGGATGATCGGTTTGCGATCGTAGGCTTTCAAATCGTCGTCCTGTTCGAGCTTGTTGAGCAGGTCGACTACGTTGCCTTCGGCGTCATCGATGCTCCACGACCAGTCCGCGTACCGGGAAACGTATTCCTCGGCGAAGTGGTCGTTGCGATAGCCGAAGACGGCGGTGGCGAAGGAGGCGTCGTGCTCGGCGAGCCTCTGCGCGGCGTAGATCAGTGGTGGTACGCCAAGACCGCCGCCGACGAGGATGTAGTTGGCGTCTTCCTTGAGGTTGAAGCCGCGGCCGAGCGGGCCGAGCACGTCCACGGTGTCGCCGGCCTGCAGCTGTGCCAGCTGTTCGGTGCCGTGACCCACTACGGCGAAGATCACGCTAACCTCATCACCGTTGACCTCGCTGACACCGAACGGACGCGGCATGAGCATGAAGTCGTCGTGCGTGAACAGATTGACGAACTGGGCGGGCTTGGCATGGGAGACGATGAACGGGTCGCGGAACGTCAATCGCATCACGCGGTCGGTCAGTTCCGCAACCTGTGTGATTTCAACGTTGTGACGCGGCGGGAAGAATCCGGCCGCAGTCGCCTCCGCAACCACATCATGAGTGGGGGTGAAAGTTGTCATGTTGTTCCTATTCAGCATCTGCATTGCTCCCGCTGGCGGGAGCTGGCTCGAGAAGCGAGACTGAGGGTGGTTCTCTATGACCACGACTGGCCACCCCCAGTCGGCTTTGCCGACAGCCCCCCCCGCCAGCGGGGGCGGGAGTACACTCGTCTACTTACCGGTATACGGCAACCCGCAGATTATCGCGCATGTCGAGTGCCGCCTGGCGTGCGCTGTCCGCCACCAAGCCAAGCGCCTCGTCGGCGGTCATGGATTCGGAGTATTTGCCGCTCTTCTTCCACGCGCCGATGATGCCGCGCGACGAGTTGACGATGGCGCCGCTGCCCTGCTCATCGAACATGCCGGCCACATCCGCGGCAGTACCGCCTTGAGCGCCGTAGCCCGGCACAAGGAAGAACGTGTGCGGCATGCGCGCGCGCAGTGCCTTGCCTTCTTCCGGATGTGTGGCGCCGACCACCGCGCCCACACGGGAGTAGCCGTGGTCGCCAATGGTCTCGGCACCCCAGCCTTCCACCAGATCGGCCACATGTTCGTAGACTTTCGTGCCGTCGGCCAAATCAAGCATCTGCAGTTCGCTGGAGGACGGGTTGGAGGTGCGCACGAGCACGAAGATGTCCTTGTCCGCTTCGGTGGCGGCCTCGACGAACGGGGTGATGCCGTCGGTGCCGAGATACGGGTTGACGGTCACCGCGTCCTCATGCCACGGGTCGAAATCGCCCACGCCGTTCAGGTGATGGGCGTAGGCGGCCGCGGTGGAGCCGATGTCGCCACGCTTGATGTCGCCGAGTACGTAGAGGCCTTGCTGGTTCGCATATTCGCAGGTCATTGTGTAGATGTCCACGCCGGCCGGGCCAAGCGCCTCATACATGGCGATCTGTGGTTTGACGGCGGGCACGATATCGGCGATGGCGTCGATAATCGTGCGGTTGTATTCGAAGTAGGCGACGGCCAGCTGAGCGGATTCGAGCTCTTCCGGAGATTCCACGGAATCGCGTACCTCGTCGGCAAAGCTCGCCACGACCTGCGGCGGCACCAACGCCTCGGTGGGATCAAGGCCCACGACGCTGGGGTTCTGGGTGTTGTCGATAGCTTCGATTAGGCGATCCATGCTGCTCCTTGTGTTGTCTACAAACGGCTGAACATCAGCTTGGAGCCGATGATCGTGGCGAGGGGACGTCCGGTGACCTGCCAGCCGCCGAAGGGGGTGTTACGAGCCTTGGAGTGGAACTGCTCGGGATCCACGGTCCATTCCTCGGCGGTGTCAAGAACCACGAGGTCGATCGCATCGGCATCGTCCACATGACTGAAATCAAGCAGCCGGTTGACGCCTTCACGCTGCGAAGCCCCGGATTCGGCGGCGTCGGCCACCTGCTCCCCCGCAATCACACCATCCGGGTCTTCACCGGTAGGCGCGGGTTCCGCATAGTCTTCGACCAGCGCAGCCACATCTGTCGGTGCATGGCCCATGAGTTCGGCCGGCCCCACGGACATGAGCTCAATCAAACGCTCATCAGAGATGAAGCCGCCGTCCACCAGCACCTTGTGGCACACGCCGTACGCGCATTCAAGGCCGATGATGCCATTGGGCGCTTCAAGGAATCCGAGTTCCTTCTCTTCCAACGTATGCGGCGCATGATCGGTGGCCAGCAGGTCAACCGTGCCGTCCGCGATGGCCGCGATGGTGGCCTTGCGATCCGCTTCAGAGCGCAGCGGCGGGTTCATCTTGGCCAACGTGCCGTACTTGAGCAACGCCTCATCGCTCAATGCCAGATAATGCGGCGCGGTTTCGCAAGTGATCGGCAGTCCTTCAGCCTTGGCCTTACGAATAGCTTCAAACGAAATCGCGGTGCTCACATGCTGGAAGTGCACGTGGACACCGGTGCGGCGGGCCGCTTCGATGTCACGAGCCACGATCTTGAGTTCGGTGTCTTCCGGAATGCCGGGTACGCCAAGTTCGCGGGAAACCGGTCCCTCGTTGACGGCACCCGTATCGTGATGCTCGCAATGTTCAATCAGATACAGATCGGAAGTCTTGACGTTCTCCAGCACCTGATCCAGAATCTTCGGGGTCACGGCGGAACCGTCATCGCTTACTGCGGTGACAGGGTGGGCCAGCATGGCTGGTGTCTTGGCGTCGTCCTCAAAGCCGGGCACATACTTCAGCCAATCGGCAACATCGCTTGCCTCGTGACCGGCACGATCCTTGGACGCGCACACGCACAGGTCGTAACGGACCGGCAGCTTCACATTATGCGCGGCATCGTACTGCTGCAGGAAGTCGATGACGTTGTCGAAGCCGGCGTCCAGAACTTCCTTCGCGCCGGGAGCGGAAGCATCAGTAACGGTCTGGCCGTCCAATGCCGGCAACGTGTTCGGCATGATGAGTACGTTCGTGTATCCGCCGGACGCCGAAGCACGGCAACCGGAGACCATCGATTCCTTGTATGTCTGGCCGGGGTCGCGGAAGTGGACGTGTGGATCCTCGAATCCGGGAGCCAAGGTCAGACCGGTGGCATCGATGTCGGCGCCATCAACCACGGAGGAAGTGTCGGCGAAGTAGGCAGCAGCGGTCCCGGGCACCACGAGGTCAATGATCTCGCCGGTGTTCCAGACCTTGATGTTGCGTAGGGTTATGCTCACAGTTTGGCTTCCTCGTCGCAGTAGTCGCAGCGGTATTCGAGTCGTTCGGAGTGCACGAGGTGGAACATCTGCTTGATGCCAGGCTCGGTGGTGGTCACGCAGCGCGGGTTCACACAGGAGATTACTCCCACGATATGTTCGGGCAGGTTCGGCTGTTTCTTTTCGACGATCTTGCCACCGCGCACCACATCCACGGTGGCCTGACGGGCCACGAAGCCGAGCACGTCGAGGTCGATGTCTTTGTCATCTTCGATTTTGATGATGTCCTTGGAACCGTAGCGCTTGGAGTCGGCGTTCATGATGAGTGCCAGCTTGGTTTTGGATGGGTCGATCTTCAGATAGTCGAGAACCTTGAGCGAGGTGCCAGCCGGCACGTGATCGATGATGATACCGTTCTGGATGCTGGTGACTTCCATCAGGCCTGAACCTCCTTGGGGTTGAGCGGTTCGTATCCGGGCAGTTCGTCGCCCACCACGGTGCTTTCGAGGGCCATGCGCACGAGCATGCCGTTCTTGACCTGCTCGAAGTAGGCGGCACGCGGATCATCGTCCACGTCCACGGCGATTTCGTTGACTCGCGGCAACGGGTGAAGCACGGCCATGGACGGCTTGGCGAGCTGCAGCTTCTCTTCGTCGAGAATGTAGGTATCGCGCAGACGCAGGTAGTCGTCTTCGTTGAAGAAGCGTTCCTTTTGCACGCGGGTCATGTACAGCACGTCGAGGTCGCCCATCACGGAGGCCAGGTCACGCACTTCCACATAGGAACAGCTTGGCGTAGCGTTGATGCGGTCGATCACATACTGCGGAGTCTTGAGCTCGTCCGGGCTGATGAGCACGAAGCGCACGTTACCGAAGCGGCACAGGGTCTCAATCAGGGAGTGCACGGTACGGCCGAAGGTCAGGTCGCCGCACAGACCCACGGTCAGGTCGGTGATGCGGCCAAAGCGCGACTGTAGCGTGGCCAGGTCGGCCAGCGTCTGGGTGGGGTGCATATGACCGCCGTCGCCGGCGTTGATCACCGGCACGGAGGCGGCGCGGGAGGCCACCAAAGCGGCGCCTTCCTTCGGATGGCGGATGGCCACCACGTCCACATAGTTGGACACGGTCTTCAAGGTGTCGGCAATGGACTCACCCTTGGTCACAGAGGCCAGCTGCGCGCCGGCGAAGCCGATGACCTTGCCGCCGAGACGCAGCATTGCGGTCTCGAAGCTCAAACGGGTGCGGGTGGAGGGCTCATAGAACAATGTGGCGAGCACGCGTCCGTCACAAGTGTGAGCCACTTCCTTACGATGGCCGTCAATATATGCGGCCTTATGCAAAATATCGAGGATCTGGTTTGTTGACAGGCCGTCCAGCGTCACAACGCTTTTGCCGACCATGGGTGTTTCTTCAGACAAGGCTCACCTTTTCGCTCGTGGTTTCAGGTGGCCACTCTTGTGTGACCTAATTTAAATTACGCCATTTTTCGGACAGCCGCGTTCACGGAGTGTTCACCCTTGGGAACAATGAATTATTGAATTTGCGTGGTGAAGCATGCAGAAAAAACTATTCATTAGGTCGATTTGCCGTTCATTAGGTCAGTGTTTCACTTCATACGGTGTTGGAATGGCGCCATTCCAACACCGCTCTACAGAAGTAACCGACCTAATGAACGGCAAATCGACCTAATGAATGTGAAGCTTGTGGCGTTCACCGCTGTGCAAGGCGTCGATTATGCTCCAATCGCGGTGCCAGCACATGCATACGCGTACCGCCGCTCTGGGAATCTTCGTCAACCTGACCGTAGAACAGCCTCTGGCAGACGTCACGGCACTTGCGCATCACGGCCAAAAGGTCGTTCTCGAAATGCTGGCCGCGGTGGGCGCCGTAGCCGAGGTAGACGGCGATGCCGCCCAGCGAATAGATGTCATCAGGCAGAATATCGGCCTGGTTGGCGCGCCCGCTCCACAGATAGTTGCCGTTGCGGGCCGCGGTGCACAACGTCCATGCCTTGCGCAGCTGAATCGCGTCGATAGCGCTGATGAGCTTCTTGGCTTCCAGCACGTCCAATGCCTCCAACGTGCCGTTGACGCGCAGATCTTTGATATCGCCGGCGTGCTGGAGCTGCATGAGCTGCACGGTCCATTCCACGTCAGACAAGCCGCCCTTGCCGAGCTTCAGATGACGTTCTCGACGCACGCCGCGCGGCAGACGCTCGGCCTCCATACGGGCCTTGAGCTTGCGGATGTTCTGCAATTCGGCCTCGGTCAGCTCCGTGGTCGGGTAGCGCAGCGGGTCGGCGATGTTGATCAGGAAGTCTCGCGCCAGTTCGGCGTCGCCGGCTGCGTACCGGGCGCGCAGCAGTGCCTGGCGCTCCCAGGTCGAGGCCCAGGATTCGTAGTATTCCTCGCAGGAGGCGTAGGAGCGCACGAGCGGACCGTTCTTGCCTTCCGGGCGCAGGTCCAGGTCGAGTTCGATCTTGGGCTCCAGCGTCGTCGGGCCTTGCAGAATGTTGCGCAGGTCTTCCACGACCTTTTTGGCGAAAGCGTTGGCTTGGCCGTCGTCGGCGTCGTCTGCCGGACGGTAGATGAGGATGGCATCCGCATCGGAGCTGAAGTTCACTTCGCGCCCGCCGTAACGGCCCATGGCGATGACGGTGATGCCGGCCGGCGCGGTTTCGACGCCGAACGCGGCGATCTGGTGGCGCACGGCCCAGGTCAGGGAGGCGTCGATGATCGCGTCGTACACGTCGGTCATGGCTTTGAGGCTGTCGGAATCGCTGATTACGCCGCTCATCCAGGACAGGCCGATGCGTTCGATTTCGTGGCGGCGCATGGCGCGCATGGAGGTGGCGAACTCGTTGATGTTCGAGCCGAAGCGTTCCAGCGCCGAACCGGTCTGCACATCCAAGGCCTCGCGCGTGCGGGCCTGCAGATTGTCGTCGTCGCCAAGCCAACTGATCGATTCGACCGACTTGTTGAGCGCGTCGCCCAGGAATCGCGAGTTGGACAGGATGTGGCACAGGCGCTGGGCGGCGGAGGTGGAGTCGCGCAGGAAGCCGAGATAGCCGGATTCGGTGCCGAAGTTCTCCTCCAGTTTGCGCCAGTTGAGCAGGCCCATGTCCGGGTTCTGGCCCTCGCCCAACCACTGCAAGACGGCGGGCAGGATGATGCGGTTGATTTTGGCCGCGCGCCCCACGCCGGCGGTGAGCGCCTGCACGTGGCGGATGGCGGCGTCCGGGTCGCCGAAGCCGATGGATTCGAATCGCTCCTGTGCTGCCTCGACGCTCAGGACGATCTGGTCGTTCTCCATCTGGGCGTTGACCGGCAGCATCGGGCGATAGTAGATGTCGAGGTGCAAGTGGCGCACTTCGCGGCGGGTGTCGTCATACTTGTCGACGAGTTCTTCCGGGTGCAGGCCGAATGCGCGGGCGAGTCGGCGCAGCTCCTGGTTCTGGTTGAACTCGTCCACGTCGATGTCGCGCTTCTTTTCGAGGCCTCCGACCGAGGCCCGGCCGAGGTCCGGGAACAGGTGCGTGCGCTTCAGGGACCAGATCTGCTGGCGATGTTCCATCACGCGCTCGAAGCGGTAGTCCTGGGACATGCGCACGGCCTGTTTGCGCGATACATAGCCGCCTTCGGACAGGCGCTGCAGCGAGTCGAGCGTGTTGCTGGTGCGCAGCGATTCGTCGGTGCGGCCGTGTACGAGCTGGAGCATCTGCACGGTGAATTCCACATCGCGCAAACCGCCGCGGCCGAGCTTAATCTCGCGGTCCTTCAGGGGTGCGGGAATCAAATCCTCCACGCGCTTGCGCATTTTCTGGCAGTCGTAGACGAAGTTCTTGCGCTTGGACGCGCTCCACACGAACGGCCGGGTCATGTCCATGTAGGCCTGGCCGAGGTCGGGGTCGCCGGCCACCGGGCGGGCCTTGAGCAGCGCTTGGAACTCCCAGTTCTCGGCCCACTGCTCGTAATAGTTCTTGTGCGAGGAGAGCACGCGCACCAGCGCGCCGTCCTTGCCTTCCGGGCGCAGGCCGCCGTCGATCTGCCACAGCGGCTGCTCGGCCACGCCCATGATGGCGGACTGGCAGACGCGCTGCAGCATGGTGCCCATCTTGGTGCCCACGCGAATTAGCGTCTGATGGTCCACGTCCTTGCCGACCGGTTCGACCACGTAGATGAGGTCCACGTCGGAAACGTAGTTCAGTTCCTGTGCGCCGAGTTTGCCCATGCCGATGATGGTGAAGCGCACATGCTCGCTGCCCTCGGTTTCGTGACGGGCGATGGCCAGCGCGCCTTCGAGCGCCGCGTCCGCGAGGTCGGACAGTTCGCGGCTGATGGTCGGTTGGATGGAGGTCGGGTCGTCCGCCACGGCATCCTGGGCGATGATGGCGGCCAGTTGGTTCCGGTAGCTGGAACGCAAGGCCGTGGCCGCTTCGGCCAGATCCTTGGAAGCGACGGGCATGGCCGGTTCGTCCGGGTCCGCGCCGACCGCCTTGAGCAGACGTGCACGGCGTTGCGCGTGATTGAACAGATGGCTGTTGCAGTTGTCGACTGCTGCGGCCTCCACAAGCTGCGGCTTGAAGCGCATGAACTTGCCCATCGCGTCGGAAACGCCGAGCACCGTGACCAGACGCTTCAGGGCGTTGTTGTCGGGGATGACGTGTTTCAGATCGCGCTGGCTGGATTGCATCGCGTTGACGATATCCACGAAATTGCTCAATGCCACATCGGGGTCGCAGGCGTGGGCCAGCACGCTCAGCAGTTCGGCGCATCGCTCATCGGGAATGTCGTCCGCCTTGAGCTGGTCGAACAAGGTGTGGGCCTTGTCGAGGTCTTGCAGACCTGCCCTGATGAGGTCCATGGAGCTGGGTTTGAACATCGACGATTCCATAAGATTCCACTATATACGCTCATGCCCTTCCGAATGGGGCATGAGCCGGGAAGGAGTCATCGAGCGACGCTGATGAGCTCCGAGGAATCCATATCGTAATCGGCCATGGTGTAGGAACGGATGGCGGGGTCATCATAGGTGTTCATGTAATAGGTGTTGGTCTTGGACGAATATCCGCTGGTGAACAGCGTGCGTTCGAACTGGCCGTTGCCCATCTTCGCCATGCCGTCCACCATCTGCACGGAGCCGAGGGTGTGGAACAGACGCGACACATTGGCGGCTTCATCGTTCTGCTGCGGGTAATGCGCGTTGGTGTAGGCCACACGAACGAAGCGCGACGGGGAGCTCACGTCGCCCGGGATGCCATGCATGCCCACACCCGCACCCCAGGCGGTCAAGGAGGCCTTGCCCCATGAAGTCGGTTCAGCCATCTCGTTGCTGACGCACATGTAGTTGCGCAGATTTTCCATATGGAAGTCGAACGTCGGCTGATTGGTCAGCACATCGACGTCATCATGATGCACGTGCATGCCATCGGCCATCTGCTCGACGACGATGCTGCGCTTGCCGTCGCCGATGAACCAGTGCAGCAGAGACTCCTGCTGTCCCGGCACGATCTGGGAGACGAGCGTCACGTTCCTGAGCGCCTCCTCGACCTCGTCGACGGAGTCGAAATTACGTGCCACCCACAGCGGAAATTCGAACGTGGCGACGTTTTCCGTGCCTTCGACCGGTTCGTGGACGAACGAGGCGTAGCCGGGGAAATTCAAGCCGGCGATGGCCAGACCATGTTCATTGGCGCAGTCGAAATACATCGGCCTATCGGCCATGACCACGCCCACGCCGATCACCGCGTTCGGCTTCGCCTTGCCGCCCGCACCGAACACCGTGTCATAGTGGTAGCCGCGCGGAGTGACCAGGATGGTCTCCCCATATGAGAAACTCCAGTCGAGATTACGGCCGAAATAGGTGTTGCCCTCATCATCGGAGAAACGGACACCAGTGCACATAACGGACTTCCTTCCATCGCTTTGGTTGGCTTGCACGTTCATGATACCCATCGGCCGCTGGGGGAACTCTGGGTTTCGCCAGCGGATTAACGTGCGGCGCGACGCATGGAGATGCGCCGCGCCGCGATATGCGTCAACCTTGCGTACCGAGGAACAACGGTTCCGTATTGCGCCAGATACGGCGCGTGGTGGCGGGGTGGTTCATCGAATACAGGTGGACGCCGTCCACGCCGTGGGCCACGAGGTCGGCGATCTGCTCGGAAGCGTAGAGGATGCCGGCGGTACGCAGGGACTGGATGTCGTCCTCCCACTTGTTCAGCAGGGTGTTGAGCTTGTCCGGGATGCGCGAGGCGTTGCGCTCGGCCATGCGACGCACGGACTTGGCGCCACGCACCGGCATGATGCCCGCCTCGATCGGCACGGTGATGCCGGCGGCGCGCGCCTTGTCGAGGAAACGGTAGAAGTCCTCATTGTCGTAGAACAACTGGGAAATCAGATGGGTGGCTCCGGCATCGACCTTAATCTTGAGGTTCTCGATATCCTGGTCGATGGTGTCGGCCTGGTAATGGCCTTCTGGGTAGCAGGCGCCGAACACCTTGAGATCCGGCTTCACGGAGCGGATGTAGGAGACGAGGTCGCTGGCGTGGTTGAATTCGCCGACCGCCTGCTCACCGTCGATGTAATCGCCGCGCAGGGCGAGCACGGCGCTCACGCCGGCTTCTTCGAACATGTCAAGCGCTTCGTCGATCTTGGCCTTGTCGGAATACAGGGCGGTGAGGTGGGCGACTGCTGGTATGCCGTATTCCTTGCTGATCGTATGGGCGATGCGTGCGGTGGCGGTGCGGTCGGAGTGGGTGCCATGGCCGTAGGTCACGGAAATGAAGTCGGGGTTCAGGCCCTCGAGCCCGTCGAGGGTGTCGTAGATGGTGCCGACCGGCGCGTTGCGCTTGGGCGGGAATACCTCGAGAGTGAACATCGGGGAATGCATATTGAGTTCCTTACTACACGTATGAAGTTGCCCCCGCTGGCGGGGCTGTCCGGCGGATGCCGGACTGGGGTGGTTGGAATTGCGTCATTACCACCTCCAGTCGCCTGTGGCGACAGTCCCCGCCAGCGGGGGCCTCATAAGGTCCTACTTCTCGAGCTTGGCGCGCACGGCCTTGGCGGCAGCGACCAGATGTTCAAGGCTCGGCCAGGTTTCGGCGTTGCCACGGGTCTTCAGACCGCAGTCGGGGTTGATCCACACCTTCCTGACGTCCATCTTGTCAAGGATTTCGTAGATACGATCCTCGATCTCCTTCTCGGAAGGAATACGCGGAGAGTGGATGTCGTAGACGCCCGGGCCGGCCTCGGTCTCGAAGTGCGCGTCGTGAATGGCGTCGAGCACCACCAGATCGCCACGGGAAGCTTCGAAGGAGATCACGTCGGCATCCATCGCGTCGATGTCGCGGATGATGTCGTTGAACTCGGAGTAGCACATGTGGGTGTGGATCTGGGTGGTCGGCTTGACGGCGGAGTGCACCAGACGGAAGGCCGGAACGGCCCAGTCGAGGTACTTGACGTGCCAGTCGGACTTGCGCAGCGGCAGCTTCTCACGCAGGGCGGCCTCATCGATCTGGATGACCTTGATGCCGGCGGCCTCGAGATCGAGCACTTCGTCGCGGATGGCGAGGGCGAGCTGCTTGGTCTGCTCCTCGTGGGTGATGTCCTCGCGCGGCCAGGACCAGTTGAGGATGGTCACCGGGCCTGTGAGCATGCCCTTCATTACATGGTCGGTCTTGGACTGGGCGTACGCGGACCATTCCACGGTGATCGGGTTGGCGCGGGACACGTCACCCCAGACGATCGGGGGCTTGACGCAACGGGTGCCGTAGGACTGAACCCAAGCGTTCTTGGTGAACAGGAAGCCGTTGAGGTTCTGGCCGAAATATTCGACCATGTCGTTACGCTCGAACTCGCCGTGGACCAGCACGTCGAGGCCGATCTCCTCCTGCTTCTTGATGACGGCGTCGATCTGGGCCTTGATGAACTCGTCGTAGGCTTCCTTGGTGATCTCGCCCTTGCGCAGCTTGGCGCGCTCGGCGCGAATCTCCTTGGTCTGGGGGAAGGAGCCGATGGTGGTGGTCGGCAGCAGCGGCAGGCCGAGGGCCTCGCGCTGCAGGGCCTGACGCTCCTCGCGGGCAGGCTGACGCACGTAGTCGGCGTCGGACAGCTTGCCGATGCGCTCGGCGACGGCCGGGTCGGCGGCCACGCGGGTGCCGTCGAACAGAGCCTGGTTGGCGGCGAGGGCGGCGGAGACTTTCTTCTCGTCCTCGGTGGCGTCGGCCAGGGCGGCGACTTCCTTGAGCTCGTCGAGCTTCTGGACGGCGAACGCGAAGTGCTTGAGGTCTTCGGCCGGGATGCCGGTCTCGCCTTCGGTGCTGAACGGCACGTGCAGCAGGGAGGATGCGGTGGAGACGGCCACGTTGGCGGTGACCTGCTTCAGGGCATCGACCAGGCCGAGGGAGGTGGCGTAGTTGTTGCGCCAGATGTTGCGGCCGTTGATCACGCCGGCGAAGATGATGGTGTTGGAGGCCACGCCGTACTTGGCGACGGCCTCGAGGTTCTCCTCGCGGCCTTCGTTGAGGTCCAGGCCGATGCCGTCGAAGCCGAGCAGGTTGACGGTCTCGTACACGTCGGCGATGTGGCCGAAGTAGGTGTTGAGCAGCACCTTGACGTTGCCCTTGGCGGACAGGATCTTGGTGTACAGGGTCTTGAAGAGTTCAACATCGCCCGGCTCCTTGTCGAGCACGAGGTACGGCTCATCAAGCTGGACCCATGCGGCACCGAGTTCGTTGAATTTGGCGAGCACTTCGACGTAGACGGCGGCCACGGCGTTGACCAGGCCCTTGTCGAGCTCGAGCTCGGTGGCTTCCGGGGTGCGGGCGAGCTTCAGGAACGTGTACGGGCCGATGAACACGGGCTTGGTGTCGATGCCCAGCGCCTTGGCCTCGTTGAATTCGTCGAACGGCTTGGTGGAGTTGAGCTTGATCTCCGCGGCCGACTCGACTTCAGGCACCAGATAATGGTAGTTGGTGGTGAACCACTTCTTCATCGGCAGGGCGGTCACGTCGCCCTTGTCGCCCTGGTAGCCGCGGGCCATGGCGAAGAGCGTGTCCTCCTGGTTATCGAAGGCGAGACGCTCGTAACGCTTCGGAATCACGTTGAGGAGGATGGCGGTGTCCAGCATCTGATCGTAGTAGCTGAAGTCGTTGCTGGGAATGAGGTCGATGCCGGCGGCCTGCTGCAGCTTCCAGTGCTTGGCGCGCAGTTCGGCGGCGGTGGCCTTGACGGCGGCCAGGTCGTTGGCGCCCTTCCAGTAGCCTTCGATGATCTTCTTCAGTTCGCGGTTCTGCCCGATGCGGGGAAAGCCGGAGACGGAAGTCAGAGTGGACATGAATCCTCCAATGTAAGCGTTCGTAACCCGACTTAGGGTAGCAAAACGCCCGGATTCACAGCTTATAAATGATCGTAGAGTGTCGTTATAGATGGAACTTATAGCATCACGTACTGGCCTCGCGTCATCGCGTAAAGCCGAGACTACACCTCATGCCGGAAAACACGAACGGTCCGCCAGATTGCTGGCGGACTTGCCTCATCATCACCGGTGGCACCGGACCATGGAAACCAGCCGACGCGATGGAATCAGTCGAAGTCCTTCGCATTGATGACGGCGAGCAGTTCGCCACTGTGCACCTGCCATTCATCGAACGGCTTATCTGAGCCCATAATCACGATGGAGGCCGGCGAAAGACCCAGATTCAGCAGATCAAGACGTTCCGAATCGGAGTCGGCAGAGGCGAGCCATTGCGCGCTGATGGACACGGTAGGCTCATGGCCGACGATCATGAACACATGGGTCTTGTCCTTGACGTGGGCGAGTTCGTCGAACACGGCCTGCACTCCCCCGTCATACAGGCTGATGCGATAATCGACGATCGGCTTGTCACCGAACGTCTTGAGCATGCGATCCAGCGTCTGCCGGGTGCGGGTGGCGGACGAGCAGGAAATCCGGTCGGGCACCAATCCCAGCGCTTCGACACCCTTGCCCACGGCTTTGGCCTGTTTGAGGCCTTTCTCGGTGAGCTCACGCTCGACATCGCCCTTGTCTCCGAACGGCTCAGCCTTGGCATGCCTCATGATGATGAGGACATGGTCATATTCCTTGGCTGCCTTGGCGACCTTGTTCAGCTTGATGCCCATCCGTGGCTCCCTTCACGAACCGCTGCTCGGTCCTGCATTGCTTCCAGTATAGGGCCGTCGAAACGGCCGGCGACCCATCATTCGGCGCTTATTCGTCGGTGTCGGCGAGCTGGCCGACCTGACGGTCGAGATCGCGCAGCACCTTACGTAGTTTGTGATCGGAGATATCACGCAGTTCCAGCTCTTCGATCTGGGCTTCGCGCTGCTCTTCGGTGAGGGAGTCGATGTCGGTGGACGTGTCCTTGGTCACGCGGTCGCGTTTGCGCAGTGCCTCGAAGCCGGGGGCCATGGCGCGCGAAATGACAAGGAAACCAGTGTGCCCGATCATCTGGTGGTCGGGGCGTACGGCGAGGCCTTGGGCCTTCCATGTGCGTTCGAGGGTTTCCTGGATCTGCGGTTCGGTCCAGCAGCCGGCCGTGCGCAGGGCTTCGGCCAGTCGGTTCATCTGCGTGGTGGTGGTTACGTAGCTGACCAGCACGCCGCCGGGGGCGATCACGCGATAGGCCTGTTCGAGCCTGTTCCACGGATCGAGCATGTCGAGCATGATACGGTCGAACCAATGTTCGGGCAGTTCGGCGGCCACGGAATCGAAGTCGCCGGTTTTGAGGTCCCACCATTGCGGCTGCTCGCCATAGTACAGCGTGGCATTGGCCTGGGCCACCTTGGCGAATTCGGGGCGCAGCTCGATGGTGGTCAGGTGGCCATCCTGTCCTACGGCGTCCAGCAGGTTGACGCTCATCGCCCCCGAGCCGGCGCCGGATTCCAGCACGCGCATGCCGGAGCGAATGTCGCCAAGCTGGATGACCTGGGCGATGTCTTTCGGATACATGATCTGCGCGCCACGCGGCATGGAGAGCACGTAGTCGGCCAGACGTGGGCGCATCACCGCATACTCCCAGCCGCCGATGGCGCGCGAGGACTTCCACGGCTTGTTCCTGTCCTTTTCGGGGTAGACCTGATTGACCTGCGCCTCTCGTTTGGCGTGTACGGTGAGGATGACCGTGCCTTCGATCCTGCCGATCACATCATCGTGCAGAATCAAGCCATGCTCGGTTTGTGTGGAGCCGCCGGCAACCAGCTGATCGGTGATCTTCTTGCCCTTGCGGTCGGTGAACTGCACCTTCTCGCCTGCGGTCAGCGCCCCGCGCCTCGGCCCCATGATTGCTCCTTGCGTGTTCTTGGTCGGTCAAACGATACAAGTCTAATGCATGTAAGCTCGTTGAGTGAGGTGATGACGATGCGACTGCAGATGACGAGCCGAATCAATGCCGGCGGCGACGACCCGATTTTCTTGATGTTTCACGGGTATGGCAACGATGAGAGCGAAATGGTGCGGATTCTCGACGCTGTATATGCGCCGGCACGGTTCCATACGGATTTATCAGTTTCGTCCGCTCCCGTTGGTTCCTCTGATTTCGCTGATTCCGACTACTCAGTCAATCACGCTGAATCCGCACATGGTGAGACCGGGCCGAGTTACATCTCATTCCGCGCCACCTATCCAAGGCCTTACATGGGCGGCAATTACTGGTATCCGGACGGCTGCGGCGTGGAAGAACGGCAACGGGAATGCGCGGCGGTCGGCGAAGCGGTGACCTCGTTGCTGGACGCCTCGGCGTTTGCAAACCGTAAGAAGATTCTTATCGGGTTCTCCCAAGGCGGCTACCTGTCGTACCGTCTGGTCAAGGCGTATCCGACCGTGTTCGATTCGGCGATTCTGCTCAGCCCTTCGTTCATGGGCGAGGAGCAGGCGGCGCTTGACTCCCTTACCCGATTCTTTCTGGCCTATGGCGCGTATGACCGCACAATCCCCGCGCCCGACCAGCAGACGGCCCATCAGGTCCTTGAACGGGCCGGGCTTCTGACCTATCGCGAGTATCCCGATATGGCTCACGCCATTTGCGACGAGGAAATTGCTGATATTCGTGATTTTCTGCGCGCAATATGATGTCGGCATAGCCCGATATTGGATATCTCCGTTCAAAGGGGTACATTTAGCCTCTTGCGGAATGCCATCTCCGCTCAAAGGGGTACCGAGCCAAGTGGAAGCAGCTCAGAGACGGCGGAATGGCGTTGGTGTCTGACCGATTATACTCATGGTTTCGCGAACAAAGTACCTCTTCGAAGGCAGTTACCATTCTGCAAAGCGCCGAATGTACCTCTCTGAACCGAGTTACCGGCGTTTTAATCCGCAACACACGTTTCGAGGGGCTGATCTGAACCGTTCCGGAGGTCTACTTCCGTTTCAAGGGGCTGGTCATCCTCCGGACGAAGCATAATAACAGCCTCATGCCCACGTCATTCCGCCGTTTTTGCCCTCCATCTACTTGGGCATCAGCCCCTTGAAACGGAGATAGACCTCCGGAAAGCACGCAATCAGCCCCTTGAAGCTGGAGTAGCCCATTGGCTGCACCCATCCCGAGCCCATTCATCTCGAAACAGCCCCGCAACAGGGTCAATTCCCCTGCCGACTGATGCCGTCCTTATGTCCGGTGGCTTTGAATGGTGTGGCGCGAGATACGGTATTCGCCGCTGCCTGTCGGGACTTGCCCTTAGCCGCAACGATTTTGGATTCGAGGAATTTCCCTGTTTCCGTCTTATCGCTGGAGCCGTGTTGACTGCCCTCTCCGACATTGATGCCTTTGGCACGCAGGGCACGCGCCCACCGCTCATCCATCGTGTTCCTCACACATCCCATTCCGGCTTCCATGTGTACTGCATGTCGTAGGCACTCGACCAGAACATGTATTCGTTCTGCACGCCGGTCACGAAGATGTCCACGAGTTCGTCCTTGCGTTCTGCGCTCAGGTGTTCGGTCAGCTGCTCGATATGTTCGATCAGCCATGCGGAGCTGCTCCAGAACTCCTCGGTTTTGTACATGTCCACCCAGCTCTTGTACGGGTTGGAATCAAGCGTGTCCGTGAATTCGGCGGCGAGACGCTGCCCGTAGTCGGCGTACACCCATGCGCAGGGCAGCACGGCCACGAGAACATCGACTAAAGGATTGCCATATGCGATCGAAAGGATGTTCGACGTGTAGGCGCGGGCGAACGCGGACTGACGAACCGAGTTCATTTCCTGCTCGCTGATGCCGTAGCTTGCCATGTATTTGCGGTGCATCGCGGACTCCACATTGAAGATACCGTTCTGCACGTCGGCCATGAACCGCATGACTTCGGGATCCTGGGTTTTGGTGAGGGCCAGAGCGTGGACCTTGGCGTAGTCGTTTAGGTAACGGTAGTCCTGCAGCAGATAGAATGCGAAGCGCTCGCGATCGAGCGTCCCGTTGCCCAGCTCGCGCAGGAACGGCTGCCGGTATCCCTCCTCCCAGACCAAGTTGGCGGCCTCGCGCAGTCGTTGCGCGAACGGCGGCAGATGGTCCAAGGTGATCGGGCCGAACGCGGCGGCGTCAAAAGTCATCATTTGCTCCCTCCGATGGTGTTGGCCAACAGGCTCCAAGGGTCAGGCCTTATGCCTTTCTCAACCCGCATGTCGGTGATTGATTCGGTCTCGGCGCGAATGGCACCGTACCGGCTCGGCTGGTATCGGCTTGGTTCACGGGTTCCCCTGCAATGCGCCTTATTATGGCAACACGAACAGACACGGGCTGATGGCCATCCTTGCGACTCCTCACATGGCGCTTATGGACTTAGGATGGAGTAATTCGTAATGTCCTTGCACCGGTTGCGGCAAGGACAGCACCGCAGGAGGACCGTCAATGAAGTATTTCACCACCGATACGCATTTCGGGCATCCGCTGGTCACCGTGTTACGAGGTTTTACGACATTCGATCCAACGCGCTCAAGCTATGAGGAAATACTGCGCGCGCATGGGCGCAAAGCCGCTGAGGATTGGGCCAAGGAGACGACGCTGGACTCGGGGCCGACGTTCCGCACGGCAGCCGATACGGATGCTCACGACAAAGCGATCGTGGACAATATCAATGCGATGGTCGGGCCGGACGATGAGTTGTGGATTCTGGGCGACATCGGTTTTCGCACGTCACTGACGCATTTGAAGAACTGTCTACGCGCGCTCAATTGCAAGCATTTGCATGGTGTGATCGGCAATCACGATGATTGGTGGCTTGAAGATCGGCCCGCGCTCAACCTGTTCGAGAGCCTTGAGCCGAATGATACGGTCGAAATCGAAGGACTTGGCATAGTGAATCTGTCCCACTTCCCATATCGGGAGGATTTGTCGTACAGCTGGCCCGACGATGTGGCAAAGTTCAGCGGTAAGGCCCTGCCGTTTGACGGGCGAAAGCTGCTGTATGGTCACACGCATCAGCTTTCGCCCGATGGGGCCCGTCCGGAGGCTCTGAACGTCGGATTGGACGCATGGGACTTGATGCCGGTGAGCGAGGCGCAGGTTATCGATTGGTTCCGCGAACATGACGATGGTAGCGCATCAGCTAGCCCGACAGGTCAAGCACCGTCGCTTGATATGCCGTCGTTCTAAAGAATAAAGGGATAGCAGTCATGCCACTGCGAATTGTGCATCAGGACATCACCACCATGCAGGTGGATGCGATTGTTAACGCGGCGAACACGCGGTTGTTGATGGGCGGCGGCGTGTGCGGCGCGATTTTCCGTGCGGCGGGAGCTCGGGATATGCAGGAGGCCTGTGACCGACTTTCCCCTATTCTCACCGGTTGCGCGGTATCGACACCAGGCTTCGCATTGTCCGCCCGATACGTGATTCACACCGCCGGCCCGATTTGGCAGGGCGGTGATGCCGGTGAGGAACAACTGCTGCGCGCCTGTTATCGCAATTCGGTGGAGCTTGCTGCGTCGCTCGGCTGCGGAAGCATCGCATTCCCGCTAATTTCCGCCGGGATTTACGGCTATCCGCGGGATGCAGCGCTCGCGGTAGCTAGGGATGAGATACACGCGTTTCTCGCCACCAACAATCGCAATCATTCAGGCGGACAGTCCGAGCAGGGCGTAGGAGACTCCGATTGTTCCGTATTTCTGGCGTTGTATCGGTAGTCGCGCGATCATCAGCGATCGGCCTCGTATCATCTGTATGATGTCCTGTATTGCAACAGAACCAGGGGGATTCCATGCAGACCATCGACTCATCCAAAGCCGCCGAAAACGTCACTGGTTCGGACGGTGCCATCCATATTCCATCTAATCCCACGCTTGCCGGGCTGGCCTCGCTGACCCGCAACGTGGCGTACAAGACCGGGGCCGATGATCTGGTAATGGATATCATCGCCCCGCAATCCACCGGCGATGACGATAACCGCCGCTACCCCACCGTGGTATTCGTGCAAGGCAGCGCCTGGACCACGCCGCATCGCGACTACGAGATCCCGCAGCTCTCGGCTTTGGCCCGCGAAGGCTTTGTGGTGGCCACGGTGAATCATCGCGATGCCTCGAGCGATCCCCACGACGTGTTCCCCGCATATCTCGAGGACGTCAAAGCAGCCATCCGCTATCTCAGGGCAAACGCGCGTCAATGGCACGTGGACCCCGACCGTCTCGGCATCTGGGGCACATCGTCCGGCGGCAACACGTCACTGTTGGTGGGGCTGACCGCCGACGATCCGCGGTATGAGGACGGCACCAATGCCGATGAGAGCGATGCGGTGAAGTACGTGGTCAGTTGCTTCCCTCCCACCGACATGCTTGAAGCTGTCGACGCATTCGACGATGAGACCAATCCATTCCGGCTGTATTATTTCGGCCCGTTCGCGGCCGTGGTGGGCGCGACCCATGAGACCGGCATCAATGCCGAGGTCCGTCAGCGTGCGGCTGACATGAGTCCCTACCTGCAGGTGCGGGACGGCCGGCAGTATCCACCGATGCTCCTGTTGCACGGCACCGCCGACACCGTGGTCCCCTACCATCAGTCCGTCAAGATGCGCGACCGGCTGGCCGAGCACGACGTGGACGCACAATTGGTCCTGGTCGACGGCGCCGAACATGAGTACGATTTCTGGAGCCAGCAGGTCTTCGACGTGATTTTCGATTTCATTCGTGAGCGGAGCTGAACGGTAAGGGCACACGGGCGAGTCCTTGATAAGTCGCCGAGTTCTCTTTTAGCCAATTTTGTTGGAGCCCCTATCTGCGCGAACATGCCATGACAGTTCTAGACTGTGTTCTAGGACTGTCAATCGGCAATGTGTATGAAGCGTGATGTGATGGGTCAGACGGCGATTGATGGAGTTGAGGGACTTAATAGGGCCGGTGAACTCGGCAGATTTAGCCGTTCGCGGCAGCTGATGTGGGGTCATGCACTGTATCTGATTTGGTGGTGTATTTTCTTCCGCCCGAATGCGCAGGTCAAAGGCGGCGCGCTGCGCGTATTCGGTATTGCGTGCATTCTTGTGGCCGCGGTGGCGGGCATCGTCGGAGTAGTGTTAGAATGTTTTGGTATCAGTAAGTTACTTTAGCACGCGGCCGATTTCCTCTTTGAGTGCATACCGTCTCGGGTACTTTGCCATGATCTCCTTGGCGAGAGCCTTGGCTTGGTCGAGTCCGAAAACGTTGCGATATTGCTCGATCCACATGGCAACGAATCGGTATTCGTTGCGATTTCCCTGTTGCAGATCGCGATCCAGCGGCAGTTGCTTTCTGATCAGTCGTTCTGCTTCCGCGCTGTGATTGAGGCTGATGGGCTTGAGCAAATCACGCAGGAGTTCCGGCCGCTGCCCGGCTAAGGCCAAGGCCTCATCGGATAGGCGCTCTTCAGTCATGAGTCGTGCAAGGACTTTCCCACCGAAATCATGCTCATGATAGTTGCGCAGGATGTTCTGAACGCTTTGAGGCCAGCCCGATTTGCCGACCATCGATTTGAGGATGGGAATGCAACGTTCGTCCGCCACTGAATCACTGTGAGCGACGTAGTACTCATATAATTGTTTGATGCCGTTCTCATCGTTCAGTCGTTCATAGCAGGCCTCCAGCATGGTAAGCTCGCCATGCGGCAGTTGAGCGGTGAGCTCCCAATACCCCGCATGCTTTTGCGCGGCATCCCAATCGTAATCGGTCAGGTTCGTTCGATGGCCGTCAATGGAATCCCCCTTCTTGTCATGAAGGAATTGCCGGGCAACATTCAATGTGGACTGCGCATAGGTGCGGCACATGAACGAGGTCGTGCCGATCTCGCGGGGCTGATGCTCCATCTGTTCTACGTCCGCCGTACCTCGTGCGTGAATATCCGCGAATGGGATGACGCATTCCAGCGGCGTGTGCGGCCAAAACAGCATCTCGACCATAGGGGTATCACGTATGAATCTCAACGCTGCAATCAGCATCTGCTGCGCTTGCTCGCCTGTAACGATTGGTGCCGCGGCATACGTATAAGCGAGGATCCGCTCATTGAGGTGTTCGATATATGTCTGTAGCGCACCCTCTTCATCATCGACTTGTCTCGCGAACCACACTGTTTTTCGCAAAGCCGCGCACATGCGTCTCATGGCCAGCGGATAGTCGTTCGATTGTTCTGCTTCCTCGAATACGGCCATCACGCCGTTTATGGCGGCATCTCCCCATTCGAATTTCCAGCCGTAGTCCTTGCCGAGATGTCGCCGCATGGGAGATTCCATGACGCGATCCACGGTGCTTTCGGGCATCAATGGTTCCATGCCGCTCGCGATTGCCGGATTCGCAGTCACGATGGCATTGATTTCGTCCTGATTCCAAACCAGATAGAAATGCTGAGCGGGCGTCCACCGTTCTGATTTGCGCAGTCCCACTCGTTCTCGAATATGTTGCAGCACTCGATTGAACACTTCAGGTTTCGATGCGAGAGGATTTGCTGCTACGGGTATGTCTGGCCGAGAGTCGTCCTGCTTTGCAATCATCGCGTCGTATGTCACGTTCTGCTGATGATTACCGCCGTGTTTGTAATCACGCAACGTCAAGAGCACCGCACCAATATGCTTGCAGTATCCGTCATAGTCGTAGGGGCAGGTGCAGGATGCGAACACGATATCGTTGCCACGAAGTCGAATATCGACATCGTAGAGTTCAGAACCGTGCACTTCGGCGTGGAATAGTCCGGCCGACACTTCCTCTAACCCACCGATCCTATGCTCGTCCACGTAATCATATGCTCGCTCCAGGCTGCGGGAGGTCATCTCCTCTTCGAACTCGTCGAAATGAGCAGTCATGACGGGCCTCCTAATGATTGGTCATACATTACGGTGTGGGACGTAGTAGCCTAATGCAGTTCGGCTATCATCTGTTCAGCATCACCCATGCAACATCATGTCACGGTGCTTGTGCCAACGGAACAGACGCTCACGATGGCGGTTCAGCGTGAAACGATCCCACATCTGGTCCTCGGCCCACTCAACCATGCCATCATGTTCTTCATCTTCGGGATTGCCCAAGGTATCAAGGAACCGCTCGAACCCATACACCCCGCCGACATCCTCCGGAGGCGCATCCCCCGCCCCATCCCAAAGCTGAGGATCCGCAACGTGCACGCTGCGGTAGGTACGCAGCAGCTTAATATCATGGATCCAATCGTCACCATAATCGTAGTAATAGCGAGCGGTACGCGCCTTGGGAAACACGTCGCCCAGCTCGGTTTCCGAAGCAATGCGAACTTCCGGCAACGGCTCCACCGGCATATATTGTTCGTATTTCGCCTCATGGTATGAGGGCTCTTCTCCCCACAATTCTTCCACTTGCACCTGCTTCCCATTCGGAAATGCGGCGCAGAAGCAGAACAGATGCTCGCCGTACCACATAAAGCATTCCTGCAATACCGCATGCAAATCGAAGAACGTCAATGATGCCGGCACCAGAATCTCCCGCCAGCATTCACGCCCGTCAAGGCGCAAAGTGACTCGGAAACGAAATGCCGTGTTGCCATTGCCTGCCATGAAGACTCCCTTATCAACGATGAAGTTATTATCACCGTAACAGAGTCTGGGGCAAACCACTGCGTTACGTATCTGATTCGCGCCCTCAGAAAAGGCCGAATCATCTGTTCAATCTCCGTGTCCTGTGGAAAAGACTCTAACAATAACTGGTACTGTTCATCATCAGCAAGTCCAATATGCCATGTGACCAGGTGCGGGACACTCATGTGATCAGTCGCTATGGTGGTGAGACGTGACTTCGGTTCGTACCGTCGAGCAGACGCGAATGGGATAGCTGCACCGCTCGTGTCCAATATCGGCTGGGGCGTGCTGCCGCTGTACTGGCGCGCACTGTCCAGTATGAATGCCATCAGCGTGCTCGCGTATCGTTTGGTCGCCACGTTGGCGGCCATGGTCGCGCTGTTAGTGGCGTTCTCCGTCCTGGCCACCGCGATTCCGCTGGCCATGTTCTCCTACGGCGTGCAGCACAGCCATTACCTGACCGTGAGTTTCATCCAATATCTCAACCCGCTGATCCAGTTCTGTGTGGCTGTGCTCCTGCTGCACGAACCGATGCGCGCGCAGGGCTATGCGGCGTTCATGGTGATTTGGGTCGCGATCGCGGTGTATTCGTTCGGCGCGATTCGGGCGTATTGGGAGCGGCTGAAGCCCCACGCACGTTAAGCGCTTCCTTAACTCCCCTCCCCGAGGGGAGCTGTCGCCGTAGGCGACTGAGGGGAGGTCGACACGGCAAACAGCAGAAACCTCGCTCCCGACCAAAGCCACAAACACCACTCACGAAGCAAGCTTGTACAAGTTCTCCTTAAATTCCCGCTCACTCCACTTAATGGGATACGCATTGTACTTTTCCAAAGCGGTTATTAGCTGATTGTCAATGCGCCGATCCGAATCATTGAGGAAAACAACCAGTTCACTTGGTGTCTTTCGTGCCGCCTGCGTATCCTCCCATGAAATAAGGTACCGGAAATGAGTCGCTGGGAAGGCCGCGTAATAGATGTGCAGAATCGTTCCGCCTGTTTACTCGTGAACGGCAACACAAAGTCATACTGGCACAGCAAACCAGACTTGCCACGGAACTGAGCGCCTTCCACATACCGTATGTTGTTCGCATTAAAGAACATACGAATGTCATCTGCAAAATACGTCTGCACATGGGATTGGCCAGCATAGACATATCACCAACTTTGATGATAGCTTGCAGGAACCGATTCTTGGCATCAGCAAAATCAGCAGTATCGCTCGTCAGAGTAAGCTCGTCGCCGTTACGTTCAATACCAAACTGATTCAGAATATCTTTGAGCACTGCCAAACGCGATTCCGTCACAGTCGTCCCATGCGACTCCAAACGGCGTAATGTGGCACAGCCATCAGAGAACGTTACGCTGTTCTTCCCGGGCTTCACATAGAACTGCGTATAGTCGTTGTCTTCATCCAGAAGTGGAACATTAACTTCATACCACTCATCCAGTTGCGTATAAGTCGTGTTATCAGACAGCCATTTTCCGTAACTTCGAATTAATGAGTCAAAATCAGAACTCGTCATACTTTCTTCTCGTCGTAAACACTACGATTCATTTGACTACAAACTTATCTGATGCAATTGGAATTGCTTCTCGCCTTTATTCAGGGTGATGGACTTCGGAGACAAAGCTTCCTTCAGCAGTTCCAGCATACGACGAGCTTCAGCATCTGTCAGTACAGCCATTGACGCCTCTTCCCCGAATGCGATTACCCAGTGGGAACAAGACTACATCAGACCAGTATGCACCGCCAAGCGGCGAGTAACACTCCACCCGCTACAATCAGCAGTATGGTTGTTCCGCAAAAGCCAACGCTGGCTCAATTCGAGGTCATGTTCGAAGGCACACCGTTGATTCTTGAACGTGCCACCGATTACTGGGAATCGGGCCGCGTGAGTTCGGTGCAGGAGATTGCGCCGCAGCTGTATCACGCGCAGGTGTCCGGCAGTGCCGATGACTGTTATGACGTTGACATCCGCCTCAGCAAAGACGCTCACGGCGAGAACGCCAATGAAGCAAACACTGATGGCCAAGCCACTACCAGCAGTAACAGCGACCACGAATCCACAACTGACGACAATTCGATTCGCATACAATCCGCCGCGTGCACCTGCCCGTATCAGAGAACACCATATTGCAAGCATATAGGTGCCGTGCTTTACGAACTGCGCAAACAGCTCATTGGCGCGCACGGCAATCACCACAATGATGACACCGCCAACGCTCACGATGGTGTCATCGCACTCCCCCGCACCGTGCTGGATCCCATCCAGCAACACCTCGACGCGCGCGCAGAGCAGGGCAAAGGCCATCTGCTGTTCCTGTGGTCCACCCAACTGCGCGAAGCCGCAAAGACGTTCTGCGCCCAGCCAGACGAAGAACGACCGCTAATCCCGCTGATCGACGCACAAACCATGCTCTCCGACACAATCCGCCGATGCCATGAACGTTTCATTATTCATATCAGTAAGCACAGCGATGCGTACAGCAAATCATGTGACTACACAGAATTCATCAAAACCGTGCAGGCTATCGCGGGCAATGCCCTGCAATCCAGTGATTACGCGAGCGCATGCGGCAACCTGCGACTGTGCATACACGAAGTCCACGCGCTTCTGCTCTCGTCCGAGAACGATGATGGCTCCGAACCTTTGCTCACGCTTATGGATGATCTGGCGATGCGCGTGCGATGCTATATGGAGAATGTGGCGGAATTCGCCGACTCCTCTACCGCCGGCAAGGCATTGAACACCATTGCGCAGGCCGCGAACGACAAAGACATGCGGCAATGCGAACCATTGAACAGTATGTTGCTGATTTCCAGCGCGCTCGCTTTCGCCCAATATGATAACAAACGCATATGGGCCTATGACGTGATCGAGAACGCGATAACGCGCAATCTGGAATACTCGTTCAACGAAGAGAGCGAAGAAAGCGACGAGGATGACGAGGACGACGAGGATGAGGATAACGAGGATACGAGCGAAGTAGACGACGAAACCGACTTCATTCCGGATGAATCGTTACACGTATTGCAGTTGTTCACACTCATGAGCGCCTACGACCTATACGCTCTATCCAACGATGACGCTGGACGCGAGCAGCTTCTGAGCGAATACTCGGAGTCAATGGCCCTCACACTGATGAACGCTGCGAACATGATTCATGAAGGGCACTTGCGTTCCGCATACATGCTCGCACAAGATTTCCTTCTGTCGAGCCGGGATATGGAAGATGTCGATATCGATGCCCGGCATAACGGTCTGCTGCCGGACCTGCTGCCCCATGGATGGCATACCATCATGGAATGCTGCGCCGAGGGACTCAATGACGTTGGACTGCTCGCCAACGTGTATCGGTACTACATTCTTTCCTGCAACGACAGATCCGATACCCATTACGTGAGTAAACTACGCAATCTGTTACGCATCTACGGCGGTCTTAGCGCAGAAGAATGGCATGACGTGGCTGATGGGCTGGCCAGAGATTGCGCCCGGAACATCATCGACCGCATCAAGTACCAGCCGGAAATAACCACCAAAGGCGGCACACAGCGCCACAGCAGTTGGCGCAATCCCGCTTACGAGAAGCTCATCGTGGACGAGCGGCTTTCGGACGCGGCCCTGACTTATTGCGCCATCGTCGATTACCCGCCGCTGCCATTGCTGCGCACCATCGCCATCGAACACCCCGAATCGGCAAAATCGATAATCCTCGACGCGATGCCATACGGCACCATGGGCACGCCCGCGTTCCGGTTTACGGTGGAACGTGGCGTCGACAATACATTGACGGCGCGCCGCGCCACATACCAGCAGATCGCCAAACAGCTGCGTCGTTTCGCCGCAGTGTTTGGCGATGAGGAGACCTGTGTATTGGCACACGAGATCGTCGGGCGTTATCCGAATCGCACTGCGCTACGCGAGGAGCTGACGTTTGCGTTGTAGGGAGACGGGGTATGCGTTCCGGCATACATCCGGCACAGTTCTCGACCGTATCCAGCACCCCGTCCAACAGCCACGACTTTTTAGCGGACAATTAAACATCCCATGGACGACAGGATTCCGCTCATACTTCGTGCTATGCGGAAGCATCTCCCGAAAAGCGGTAAATATGATGGTCTCTGATATCAAGAACACTGCGCTTGAACTCGGACTCGCGCAGGTCCGCAGCAACTACACGATTCCTGCCGGGGAGACGTTCTCAATCACGGTGGAAGGGGATGTGCCCGCGATATCCGCGAATGAGCATGGCTTCTGCAGCATTACCTACATACCCATCGCAGCTGCCGACTACCAGAAGGAAATTCAAATCAGCGCCACACGCGCCGCAATAGCAGCCGGAGCCACCGAAATCACCTGGACCGCGAAGGAAAGCGTAACCATTCCAATCGGAACCTATATCGTTCATGCGATGGGATGACCACGAGCCTTACCACTACGCATCCGCTGATGCTCGTCCTGTGCGCGGTCATCGGTAGCGGCGCCGTCACCTCGCTCGTCTCATGGTTGCTTCGCCGTATCGGCCAGCGCCGGAATCTTGAACAGGCGATAGCCGAGTCCGCGGCCATCCGCCGACTGGAACTGGAGATCTACCGGCAATCCCTGTTCCTGCCGACCACGAGTCGGATGCGGCACGAACACCAGCTCGACGCCGGCAAGGCATACACGGAGCGTGGCGGTAACGGGCCCGGCCACGTGCGCTGCCAGCAGCTCGAAGACGATTACCGGCACCGGCTCGACACCGACGACTGGAACTACCGACCACACCACGCACCGCATAACTGAAGAACAACAGAACAGACTGATTAGTCAGCAAACCAGGAAGCCCCATGCGACGCCATCGCATTGGGGCTTTCCTCATAAAGAGAGGACAAAGGCATGTCCAAGACCAGACACCGACTACTCGCCATAATGGCGCTGCTGCTCGCCATGCTCACCGTCATGCCCAGCGCGATGGCCGACATGCGCGGCATCAACGTATCCGGCCGTGCAGTCTCCGAGCGTCACGTGCACCGCCGACTACGACTTCGCCGTCGTCAAGGCCACGCAGGGCACCGGCTTCACCAACGGGTACATGACCAGCCAGGCCAACTGCGTGCGGCAGCGGGGCAAGAGCCTCGGCTTCTACCATTACCGGGCGGCGGCAACGCGACCGCCGAAGCCGACTACTTCGTCAACACCGTCCGCCCCTACATCGGCACAGCGGTCCTCGTGCTCGATTGGGAGGGCTATCAGAACGCCGCATGGGGCAACTCCAACTGGGTGCGCGTCTTCGTCAACCGTGTCCACGCGAGGACCGGCGTATGGCCGCTCGTCTACACGTCCGCCGCCTACCTGTACCAGATCCCAGCCGACGTGCGCAGCCACTGCGGCCTATGGGTCGCGCAGTACGCCAACAACAACGCCACCGGATACCAGACGAGACCGTGGAACTACGGGCGATACGGCGAGGCCATGCGCCAGTACACCAGCAACGGCCGCATCCCCGGATACGCCGGCCCATTGGATCTGAACTACTTCCGCGGTACCACCGCGCAGTGGAACAAGTACGCCAACCCCAACGGCGGATCTTCCACTCCAACTCCAACACCGCAACCGTCCGTAGCGGCGACACGATATCCGGCATCGCCGCCCGCACGGGACTGTGGCCGGTGTCCGCGTGGAGCGTGCCTTCCGGCAACGTGAATCTGATCTATCCGGGCAACGTCGTCACCTACCGAGGCGCCGGCTCCGGCAACGGATCCACCACGGCCGTCCACATGCATATCGTCAGGAGCGGGGAGACGCTGAGCGGGATCTTCGGCGCTTCCGGTTGGCAGCGTGTCGCTCAGCTCAACGGTCTTACCAACCCGAACCTGATCTATCCCGGTCAGCAGCTCCGCTACTGACCATCACCCAACTATGGTCCCGGCATCGTGTCGGGGCCTTTCGTCAATCCACCTATCTGGAAGGAACACTCATGGATATTTCCGCAGCAACCACCCTTGCCGCCGGCATCGTCGCCCTCGTCGCGCCTGCGCTGATTCAGACGTTCAAGAAGTACATCCCCGCCGACTACGTGGGCCTGACGTCCCTCGGCGTGAGTGTCCTGCTCGGCGTCATCACCATCGCCGCCACCAACGGCTTCCACGGCTACGGATGGGGCATCGTCCTCACCGGTGTCATCGGCGTCGCACAGGCCGTGTACACGCTCGTCAACCAAGCGTTCAGCGGCAAGCTCAGAAAAGACGAGACTCAGGCATGATTCGTTTGTGCCGGTGTACACCATCCTGAAGGATGACGTGCACCGGCATTTTCGTTTACTGTTTCGGTTGTCCGTCATCCGAGCTGTCGCGTATTGAGTCGATGGCCTTTGCCAGCTCGTCCGGTGGTAGAAGACCGAGTTGTCTGGTGGACATCTCCAGTAGCACGTCGCGGCTGACGTCGGCTATGGCGTCGGACGTGTTGCTGTTTCCGCGTTGCATGGAGTCCATGACGGCCCACATGACGTCCGGGTTCTCGCCTACGGACCGATCGAACAGCTGCAGCAGGCGGTTCTCGACGCCGAACACCCACTTCGTGTACGCGTACCGGTCATCGTTCGCCTTGCTCAACGCATGGTCGAGCGAACCGTCGTAGGTGAGTTCGGCGGCCCACCACAGGCGTGCGATGCCGTGCCGGATCAGACGGCCACGGCTGGGTGTGGTCGGCAGGATCCAGCGTTGCTTCGCTCTGTTCTTCCAGTTGCGTACGCCGTCCAGGGGCCAGCGGTCGGTCATGTACCGGCGGCAGGTGTTGAACGCCATGTAAGTCCACAGTCCCGGCAGTGCGGCGTTGACGCGGTCGATCTGGCCGACCGCCTCGAAGAGGATTCTCGCGTTGTCCGAGTCCGAACTTTCGACGGACAGCGGCTCCTCGAGATCGATCGGATCCCTGTCGAGCAGGAGGTCGGGGTCGGTCGACAACTCGTCGATCTGGGCGAGGAAGTCGTCCGGGGTCTTGGCGGAGTCCAGTTTGGTCAGGATCAGGCTCACGCTGTCCCGCTTGAACTGTTTCGCGCATGTCAGGTCGTTCATGCCTGCACCTCCTCGTTGTCCTGCTGGGCGTACACGTCGGCCGCGTATCCGTCGATGGGGTTGGCGAGCAGTCGTTGGGCGATGGCGAGGGGACGGTCGTCGTCGTTCAGGTCGTTCGCGTCCATGAGTCGTTTGATGGTCCTGCACCATTGGCGGTCCGTGAGGTCCTCGCCGTCGCCTTGGCTTTCGTTCGCGCGGATGAAGGCGATGGCGTCGACCAGCACGGGCAGGACGAGGGCCGTGAGCTTGAGGTTCGCGGAGTCGATCAGCTGCATGCGGTCGAACAGGGTCTTGGGCAGGGTGATGATGATCTGCTCGTCCTCGATGTAGCTGACCTTGACTCCCTTGGCCTTGGCCCGGTCGTCCTTGACGATCTTGAAGATCGAGTTGAGGGGCGGGTTCTGCGGGTCGTAGAGCTTGGCCGGGTCGAACGTGAAGTCCGTGGGGACGCTCAGCAGGTCTCCCGTGCGTACGTCGAACGTCTCATCGCCGTAGTCCTCGTGTTGCCGAGACCACCGGAAATCCGAGATGGGGCGGACCGCGACCGCGAACACGCTGACCGTGACGGGTCCGAGCACGTCCCGTTGGTCGAGCGAGGAACGGTAGGTGGCGCCGTCCGCGTGCGGGGTGTCCTTCACCAGATCCAGATAGCCGGAGAAGATCGTGGACGAGCACTTCCACCTGGCCATGACCCGTACGGATCCTTCGTCGAGGAGCCGCTTCAGGTCGGGGTCGTCGTGGAACACCCGGAAGCGGATGACGACGTCCTCGGTGCCCGATGCGAAGGTGAAGTTGCCGACCCGCCATTCGGAGGCGACGTCGCGTTCGTCGCCCTGGCCATTGCCGAGAACGGGGATCGGGAACGATGCCGTGGCCATGTCACTTCACCCCCAACTGGAGCCTGATGCCGCCCTTGATGCGCACCCGGAGACGGGTGGGATGTTTGCCTGTGACCTTCACGTTGGATATGGCTCCTTCCTTGACGTTGAGCCGGCGCGGGGCGGTGCCGCTGATGTCCGCGGCCTCCTCGACGGGCGGCGTGTAGTTGCCGAACGCGCCGTCGAGCGCCGCCGTGAGACGCAGGGCGCCCTTTTCCGTCCCTCCGGTCCTGGAACGCAGCACGAGGATGTAGTCACCGCTTCTCGCGTCGAACCAGTAGCGCATGGACAGGCTGCCGCCGTCGATGACGGAATCCCCGTCGCCGGAACGGCCCAACGCGGAAATGCCGGCGGCGTGCTTGCCGCGTTTTGTCTCCCCGCCGCGTTGCCGTCCGGTCGACACGCTCTCGCCACTGTCGTCCGCGACCGCGGGTTTCGTCAGGGCGATGCTCACGGATTTGCCGCCGGTGTTGGAGACCGGTTCGGGATCGGTCTCGCGTCCCTGCAGGGAGGCGGATTCGCGTTCGCTTCCCGGACCGTTGGTGGGACGGACCCCGTGGCGGTCGGGGTTGCCGTCAATCTGCAGTTCGGCCGGTAGAAGGGTGTTGAGCCCCTTGATGGTGATTTCGTCGCCGAGCTCGCGCCGGACCCTGCTGCGCAGTTCCTCGAGGATGAATTTTTTAATAGAACGCAGTACGGCCTTGCCGTTCTCCTTGTCGCGTGCCGCCTGCCAGTCATCGTGCCGCACCGGTTCCATTCCCCTGAGGATGCGGTTACCCTCGGGTGAGGAGCATTCCAGTACGGCCGCGTATTTGGCGGCGATGGATGTGTTGGTGTAGGTGTGCACCTTCATCAGGGGTTTGCGCATGACGACCGTGTTCAGTTTGCGCGGCAGGGCGTCGTCGACGTTGATGTACAGCTTCATCTCCCCGAGCCGTGAATCCTTCCTGACGATGGGCGTCTGGAGAAGGGCGTTGTGGAACGCCTGCATGACGGTCCTGCGCTCCGGGTCCGGTATCGAGTCGATGGCGTGCTTGAGATTGTCCGACGCGAGGCGCCACCGGCCTTTGTCGGTCATGCCTTCGACGACGAGATGACCGCGCATGATGGCCGCCATGAAGTTGTCGATCATCGCGTCCCTGACCTGTTCGAGTCCCGGGTCGTCCGGCGCGGCCGAGTATCCGACGATGTACACGTCCGTGCCCGGTTCGGTTCTTTGCGTGAAAGGTCCCAATGGCTCGGGGTCGCGTAGGTAGTGGTAGTCCTGCGTGTCGGAGATCATCGTATACGTTCCCATAGGACCCAGCAGCTGGCGCGGATCGTGGGAGCCCGGTGTCCGGTGGGTCGTCAGCTGCGTGCATCCGGCGAACACGGTCTCATCGGATCCCGGCGTGCGTGTGGTCCAGAACTCGGTGCGCACGAGGGAGGAGAGGATACCGACCGACTTGCCGATGCCGAACGAGCCACCGGCGTCGGTCTTGCCGACGCTCACACCGGACCCTCGGGTCAGGGCGGTGAGCACGGAACCGCTGTCGGCGATAGACTCGCTGCCGGCAAGGCCCTTCGTGTTGTAATCGCTCACGCGCAGCACGTCGATGGATTCGCCTTCGAGCGTGGCGACGGCTTTCCGCAGTCTCGGGCTGTCAGGATACCGATCGAGCGCGGCCCTCACGTGCCTCCTGAGATTGTCCACGTCGGGGATGTCCGCCACCTTCATGCGGCGGAGCTCGAAGACCATGATCACCGGCCAAGCGCCGTCCTTGGCGATCGCGTCTAGGGAGTTCTGTCCCAGTTCCCGGGCGAGGGCCTGGGCCACGGTATCGTCGCTGAAGATCTCCTCACCGGAGTTCGACGGCCCCTGCTCCTCGTTTCCGTTCGGTTTGAATAGGAAGCCATATCCGATGCCGTTCATGACAGCCTTACCTTTCCGCCCGCGGGCCTATCCTTGTCGAAAAGATCCCGCGCCTTGGCCAGCTCGTCCTCGATGGGGCCGAACAGCGCCGAGACCTCCTCGGGCGTGTATTCGTAGTTCTTCCGGTTGGACAGGTTCCCCAGAATCTGGATCTCCCTGATCAGCCGGTTCCCACGGCTTTCGGCAAGCCGTCGAAAGCGTTCGCTCTTCGTTTCGACCATGTCTTGATTCTACATTTCGGATATATATCCGTCAATTAGCCAAAATCTAGCGAGTCGATCTCGTGGATGTACAAAAAGGGAGTTTTACATATCAGAATGATATATACTTGTCCCTATGAGTAATTCGGAACCGCAGGAAATCGACGACGCCAACGCATTGATCGCCAAGTTGCGTGAAAGCATGACCAGACGGCAGCTGGCCGAATCATTGGGGCTGTCCACCTCGACCGTGGAGCGGTGGGAGACCGGCAAGGTCCAGCCCAAGCCCGTATCCGTGCCGGCGCTGAAGGAGCTGTATTACGGTACCACGCACGAGGACGGCACGGACTTCCGCACCATCGACCTGTTCGCCGGCATCGGCGGCATCCGCCGCGGCTTCGCGTCGGCCGGCGGTCATGCCGTGTTCTCCAGCGAGTGGAACGAGTTCTCTGCGCGCACCTATCGCACGAATTACGGGTTCGCGGAGACCATGGCCGGCGACATCACACAGGTGGACGCGAACGACATCCCGGACTGTGACGTGGTGCTCGCCGGTTTCCCGTGCCAGCCGTTCAGTCTGGCCGGCGTGTCCAAGAAGCGCAGTCTCGGCCGTGAAACCGGATTCCGCGATAAGACGCAGGGCACCCTGTTCTTTGACGTGGCCCGTATCATCGCCGCCAAGCGTCCCGCCGCGTTCCTGTTGGAGAACGTGAAAAACCTTACCAGCCACGACCGGGGCCGCACGTTCAAGGTCATCCTTGACGCATTGCAGAACGAGCTTGGCTACGAGGTGCATTGGAAGGTCGTGGACGGCCAGCACTTCGTACCGCAGCACCGTGAGCGCATCTACATTGTCGGCTTCCGCTCCAAGACCGACTTCACTTGGGATGATCTGAAATACCCCGACCATCAGCCCGTACTTGCCGACATCCTCCACAAGACCGACGGCACCGAGCCCTACCTGCCCTGGGACGGTGAAAAATACTTCGACTTCGAGCACAACAAGGTACAGGACAAATACACGCTCACCCCACGCCTGTGGCAGTACCTTCAGGATTACAAGAAGAAGCACGAAGCCTTGGGACACGGGTTCGGTTACGGGCTCGTCACCCCCGACATGGTGTCACGCACTTTATCCGCCCGTTATCACAAGGACGGCAGCGAAATCCTCGTCGCCCAAGGCGATGAACGGCCCCGCCGTCTGACGCCGCGTGAATGCGCCCGGCTTATGGGCTACCCGGACGAGCTGCGCATCCCGGTGTCGGACACGCAGGCTTACCGCCAGTTCGGCAACAGTGTGGTCGTGCCGGCCATCGCCGAGGTCGCGCGCATCATGCGCCCACATATCCTCAAGGTCATGGCCGAAGGCGATCAAGACCTTATCCTTGATGACTCGGAGAAGTCCGTGGACGAGATCCAGAAGGCCCGCGAAATGGCCATCGCCGGAGCCGGCGAAGACTGATGCCGACAATGGCCCGTGTCGCGCCGGCCAATGTCCGTTGTTCGTGGGTATCGTGGTTGCATGTGCGATACCCACGTCAATGAAGCCCGCCAGTGGTACGACACGGCCGACATCAACCAAGTCAACGAACTACTCGCCAACGCTGGCGCGAGCAGCATCTGGGTCAAACGACTCGTCGCGAACAACAACTCCAAGCAGCAGATATGGCTTGCCAACGATCCGTCGGACCTGTCGTTCCTGCCATTGGGCGCGCCATCATATACGCCGACGAAATCGCAGAAGAGGAAAGCCGGCAATCCGGTCATCCAGATTCCCGTGACATGGCAATGGGTCACACCGAACGGCCGGTTCGACGCCCCGGACGCGAAACTCTGCTACTACCCGCAATACCCCGAGGTACGCTTCTCCGGGTTCCTACACGGTTGCAGGGAAGCACCTTCGGAACTGTTGAACGAGACGAAGCGCGGCCACGAAGTCAACCGTTGTCTGTTCCTCGGCCCCGTAAAGAACGGTTCTGGCGAGGTCATCCGCGTGGTGGCACTCGTAGTCGGCGCCGAATCCCCGGCGGCACGGTACGTGCTCAGCATGGAAACCTTCGAGGCCGGGCATTTGTGCCCGATCGTCTACCAGTCACAACGGCAACGCGATGAGTTCTCCGTACTCGAACAGGCCCTCGCGAACATCGTCGGCCGCAAGATCACCCCTTGGCGGCTCAACAACGACGGCGCCATCGTCAAACCATACATCGCCCCCAACGCACCAGGTCTCACCTTAGAGGCGGAACTGGGCGTGGGCGAGAACGCCATCCCCGGACCAGACTTCGACGTCTGGGAGCTCAAGGCCATCAAGCAAAAGTCCTTGGAACGCCGATACAACCACAAGGTCACGCTTTTCACCCCGCAACCCGATCTCCCTGAAACGGGTCGTCTGTCCACGGTGGACTTCGTACTCAAATACGGGCACATACACACCACCGACGAGGGCGGCAACCCGACCAGCTACTACTTCACCTCCGGCGACATCCAACGCGAGAACGAAGACGACAAACCAAGCGCGAAACTCGAACTGGTTCTGGAAGGATTCACCGACGCGAAACACTTCGACCCAAACGGCATGATCGCCCTCTACGAGAAGGGCACGAGGAACCTCGCCGCAGGATGGTCATATCTGAAACTGCTTGGCCACTGGCAGCGCAAGCACAACCGCGCCGCATACGTGCCCTACTTGCGCGAGGGCGAGGACGGCAACACCTCTGTGGAGTTCGGCCCGCTCATCACCCTCGGCATCTCCACCAGCTTCGGCCTATTCCTCCAAGCCTTCAAAGAAGGCAAGGCCGTCTACGACCCCGGTGACAAAGCCACACTCACTAATGGCAAATGGACGCCACATGCCCGTAGCCAGTTCCGCATCAACCTCAATGACGTCGCTGCCATCTATGGAGAAGTACGCGAAGTCGATATGCGCGATCCCGAATCCTACTGATAAGAGACGAGCATGGAGAAATCTTTAGAGAGATACAAACACCAGCTCATCGTACTTGGCAATGGCTTCGACCTTGCGCAAGGCTTAAGAACTGGGTATGCGGATTATTTCAGGGACAAGTATGGTGACAGCCCGTCCATGGATTCGATGGATAACGCTTGGGACATGGTGCTGTTTGACCGAAAGCTGCATAACCACAGCGAGTGGGCGAACGTGGAACATGCCATCCGGGAACAAGTCACAGAGCGCGAGGCGTTAGCTCGGGTCAGGAAGGGGCTGGACAACCCCAATGTTCTGGATACCAGCAATCTGCTGGGAACCTATATCGCCAAGCGTATGGCTTCGATGATTGATGAGGTTCAGACGGTCGGTTTTCTGCAATCTTCAATCAATCACAAGAACACGGTTTATTTGCGGTTCATGCGCAAAGAATTGACATTGTTCGAGCATTCTCTGCACTCCTATCTGAAGAAAATAGTTGAGCAGTCCCAGAATGACGATCCGTGGCAGTACACGGTTTCCTCCGATGGCCTGTATGAGAGCATCGCCGGAATGCCGGCATTCAGTGATGCGAGTGTCTTGGAGAAGCATCACAACACCATTCTGACCTTCAACTACACGTCACCGTTCCAAAGGCGGGATGAAGGATATTTTCCCGGTCTCGATTCCGTCCGATTCATTCACGGATCCCTTGCCCAGGGCGACATCATCATCGGCATCGACGCATTGGAGCAAGGACCGCGGGGACAGCGTGCACTAATTGATGACGAGGATGTAATTCCCTTCACCAAGACATTCCGCACCTTGGAATCCACGTCCCACTACGACGCGTTCAGCGATGTATTCAATGACGAGCCACCGGATTGCATCAAGTTCTTTGGGCACTCTCTATCCGAAGCTGACTATTCGTACTTCCAATCCATATTCGACCATGTGGGTCTATATGGGGGAACAACTGCGCTCATGTTCCTATACCGCCCTGATGCACGGTATGACGGATCCGACTTATATCTCAAGGTCACAAAGCTGATTAACAGATATGGCGATACGCTCGACAACAAGGATCACGGCAAGAATCTTCTGCATAAACTCATTCTGGAGAACCGCTTGTCGATTAAGCGTGTGTATTAAGAAAACAGCCATGTACCTCAGTCGTTCCTTCCCATTCGGCTGGGGAACATCTGCGCTGGTCTGGACACAACTGGGACACAATGACCGACGAGAACAGTGAAATCATCGGCAATCAACGAATATTGCGGATTGTCACTAAAATGGTATGATTGCAACGAAAACACAACTAATGAAATATAGAATGACGGACGAACCAACTCTCTGAGAGAACAAGGGGTTACTCAGTCATTGCACAACCCAGATTGCGATGTCAACTCAAACAGATTCATTTCGACCCAAGACGGCTCTCTGACTCAGGCTACTCCCACCAGTAACCGCCCAAATATTTCCAAACGACAATCCATGCAATTCCTTAGGAACCAGCCCGGTCTCCTCACTCACCGTGGAAACCGATATGCCTTTCTGTCTATTCGTATCGGCCACGAAGTGGAATACCTTTGACCGTTCTGGACGCAGGCCACGAGGCTCCCCATTTTTGTAGCCCTGAACCGTCAGTTCCGAGCAAGCCTGCCGATATTCCCATTCAGACAATCGGCCCAGCTCATAGGCCCAGCGAGCCATAGCCATTGCGGAAACCTTGAAATAATGTTTCGCAGCCAAAATCTGCGACACTGAAGCGTGAGTCGGCACCATGCCCAGAACACGGCGCTTCGGCATCAAAAGATCTGCGGCAAACGAATGAGCTTCACTTTCGATATCGCGCGTTCCGGCAGCTGCTACATCCTCAGACACCATTTCATGCATCATCAGATGTCCAATTTCATGCGCAATATCGAAACGGACACGTTCTGCGGTCTTGCTGGTGTCTACCGCCACATACGGCACACCATCGAACATAAAACTGAAAGCATCGACCTCTCGCCCAACAGTCGGTAGACTAAACAGTCGAATGCCATGAGCTTCTGCAAGACTCGTCATCTCAGGCAACGGATTCTCGCCATATCCCAAAATCGCGCGCAGCATAGTCGCTGCCAAGTCCGGACGCATTCCGGCGCTATCGGCAAAGGGCAAATCGCATTCAGGCAGCCGGAAGTGATCCTCAATCCATTTGAAGAACAGCAATGCATTCCGACCATGCCCACTGCCGAACGACGCTGCCTTACCGTCGATTTTCTCAACGACCTAAACCATACCTGTCCTTCCGATAAATCCTCGATTAGCGGAGCATGAGAGGACACGGAAAAGAACGACGGCATAACCTGCAACGCATCAGCCAGTACCGCTGCTTGAGACACCGGCGCTCCAACTTCTTCATAATTGGCAACCGTCCGCGAAGTCACACCGAGAGATTCGGCCAATTGCACCTTGCTCAGTCCTGCCGTTTCACGGGCACAGCGGATACGTTCTGGATTCAGCGAAGCCTTCTGCTCATCGCGCGGAAATGGCGACGGCAACTCCATCTTCACCACGCTCATCGTTACGTGCCTCCACAAACTGATCGGTCAAATTAACTTCATCCAGCACAAGTCGGTTATCCCAGCCAATGATTTTTCCATTAGAATCCACACCTGCGGGAAGCGACACTTCCAACCGCACCGAATCAGTCTCTCAGCAGTACACCACCAACCACATCTGCGGACGCATTGGCACCATAGAGGTCCAATCATCAAAAGACAGCCCTTGCTACTTCACCGGAGCCTTTCCTGAAGCACCAATAACGTTATAGTTCCCGGGACTTTCTTAAGATGCAACTCTTTGCTGATGTTCCCGGTAGCCTCAGCAACCGCGACGTGTCTAAATCATCCACGTTGTAATCTGGTGCGGTTCTCTCATATGGCCAAACCTGAGCGAGCCAGATATGTAGGTTCTTGAACCGGGAGAATGACATGAGCAACGTCGATGAATCACCGTTTAATCTTGTGTGCTTGATATGCGGCAAAATGATAACTGCCGAAATCGTCGATGAAAACCACCAACGCACGATGGAACAACTCGTCGAAAGCGCCAACGACAGCGGATTCCTGCCCCTTGATGCCATCGAAATGACTTCCTACGGTCATTACGGAACCACCTTTTTCGATCCATGCGACGACGGTACACAAGTCGCCGCACTCATCTGCGACAAATGCATGAAAGAGCGCAGCGACCGTCTCATGCACATTGACACAAAGCGCCGTCTCACCCCTTTCAATGTGACGATGAAATCACTCCGCAAATCGAGCTAACTCCGATCATGACATGAGCGACTGGGATAACCCTGTGTCTTAGCAGCGTCGCCGACGTTGGATTGACGCTTCGTGATAGTTTGCCGGTTGGATATTGCATCAAAACGCAATATCCAACCGGCAAACTCATTATCGAACAACACTATTCATCAGCAGTATCGTCACTGGCGTCAGCAATGGTGACGGTAAAAGTCTTGCCAAGCGCCGTGCAATAATCAGCACTTGCGCGGCTACTCCGCCATGGTCAGTCACCTTCCCGCTCAGTCCCACAAATCGTAGATATTGTCGCCAATCCACCGCCATACGCGACGGAACTCGGCCTCAGTTTTCTTAGTTACCGCACATGCTGCATCTGTCCCGAAAACATTACGGTAAGGACGGTAATGGGAATCCGATGAATTAGGTCGCCATTTATCGGTCAGCACGAGCACGGCAGCCGCATACTTAAGATCCTCTCGCCATGCACAGTATCCAATACCGAGTTCACGTACTGTCTTCCTCGTGCTGCCTCTGTCATTATGCTCCAACGCGTCTAGGAATGTCCAAAAAGGCGTGGATTCGAGCCAACGCGATAACTCGTCATCAGTGCGTTGCTTCAACCAGCGAGAGCTGTCGTCATATCCTGATGGGCTACTCATACAGTGTTTCTCCATTGCGGTCAGCAACTGGGACATTCTTATGATTTCCCTACTTCCCAGATACCAGACATCCATGTCCGTGAATCCACGGGTTTCTAATTGCCGAATACGCAACATTTCCTTTTTGATTCGCTGATACTGGACAGTAATCGGCTTGGCAACGGTGTCTACCGAATCAGTCATGTTCCATACTGTTTTGCCTAGTCTTCGCAAAACATGCTTTGGCCTTCGCGCGCACTTCTTTTCTGTTTTGTTGATTTGATGCATAGGCGGCTCCTCTCTGAAACCATTTTGAATTGAACATCGCCAGCATACTCACTGTTACCGCGCAAATCATCTGCTCCGACATCTATGTTTCTGTCTAGACATAATTCCGATATGATGCCCCAACAAATTAGCGGTGCGCTCAGTCTCCTCGCTATCAGGAGCTTTCCTGTACATTGCTGCGCGACCTCGGTATTCGCTCTCGGCGTTCCGTGAACAATCTCAAGTCTTCCGGACTACAGTAAACGGCAGATGTAGCCGGTTACGCCCAGTCCGAAGGAGGACATCATGGGATTGTTTGATTCGCTGAAGAACGTGTTCGCGCATCACGAGCATCATGGCACCCGCATTGGCCAGCCGCTCACGCTCGCCGACGCCAAAGCAGTGCTTGCCTTTATTGTGGTGCATCAGCAGCTTGCGGACATGCGCAAGGTGGCGGATGCAGTCAAACAATTGCAGGATGAGATGCCTCAGTACATCACATTCGGCATGTCGCATTATTACAGTGAGCCCAAGCGCGTGCGCTTCCAGTCCGAAGGTGGCAAGTTCATCGATGCGGACGCCATCGCCACCGCATTTGCCGAGACCACCGTATTGCAGGACGAGTGCGAAATCCAGCATCTTATGGGCGATATCGAAGACAACCGTGAGCATCGCGATCCGGCAAAGACGCCAGCAGTACCGATTGACGAACTCGTGCGCGTCACCAATGAAAGGCTTGCGACCGGCAACGATGAGGAGCGAAGTCGTGCATGGCTGTTCGCCTTATTCGATCAGCTCGATGACATTGCCGAGGCGACAAAGAACAACCTGGAGCCGCTTGTCACAGCGTTGGATACGACTCTACAAAACAGCTCCGCTACTATTGGCAACTCCGCCACTACCGACGCCGGCAGCAGCAGCAACAATGCCAATGCCGGCGATGCACGTTCCCGTATCATCTCCCTAATCGCCGACGCTCTCTTCCCGGCCTCAGAATCCTCGCAGACAAGCGAGTACTCAGCATCCGCCGCCATCCGCGAACTGATGCTCAATCCCACCGCAACATCGCTCGATTACATGCCAGCTATAGACGTACTGCGCGCCCACGGTCTCACCATTTGCCGGTGAGTCCGAGAAGTCAACCGGTGGTTCATACGGCAGTGGTTCATGCGGTACATACCGCACGGAACTGCTATGCACGAACCACTGTGTCCGAACAACGAGAACGCACTACTTCTCCAGCTTTTCCAACTTTTCCAGTGCCTTTAACAGCGAATCGACATGTCCTTTGGCACGCACGTTGTAGCGCGCAATCGCCACGGAGCCATCGGGATTGATGACGAGCGTCGAGCGGATCACGCCTACGTGCACCTTGCCGTAGAGCTTCTTTTCGCCGTATGCGCCGTACAGCTTGTGCACGGTCAGGTCGGGATCAGACAGCAACGGGAATGTGAGATGATCGCGCTGTGCAAACTTGCGCAGTTTGTCAAGCGAGTCCTTGGAGACACCGAGCACTGTGACATTCTTCGACGCCAATCGGGCGAGATTGTCGCGGAAATCGCAGGCCTCGGTGGTGCAACCGGGCGTCATCGCGGCCGGGTAGAAGTACAGTACAACCCTGCGGCCGGCATCAAGCACGTCAGACAGGTTGATTGATCCGCTCTCTGTAAACCCAGGTATAACCGCCGGCAGAGTGAAATCGGGCGCCACGCTCCCCTCTTGCAGACGTTCCGGCATTGAATCAGAGCTATCAACAGTAGTGGTCATGATTCCCATCATAGAACCCTTATCAACAGCGCTAGTAAAGTTATTCAGAGGTCAGTCACACAACTGCGGATCGGCAAAACGGCGATTCTGCAACACCGGCAATGTTCGACGCGCGGAATCAAGACACTCACGACTCAGCTCAGCAGTAATGAGATCGGCTTCCCTATCGCCTGCCGCCGCATCACGCGCGAATCCGTCGATGATCTCCAGATTCCGTTCCGGCTCCTCCGCCACCGTAAATTGCGCAACCGCGACGGACAGATGACCACTATCTTCGCATGATGAACAAACCATTTTGAATTCATAATTCTCTATGCTCGGCGCAGCATACGTTGTGCCGCGTCGCAATACTACAGCACGAAAGGATCCTCCGTCTGAGAGCAAACGACATAGCCTCACACCAGTCCCAACGTCTTGAAGGCGTTGGCCAGGCCGTCCTCGTGAATGTCGGTGGTGGTGAAGTCACAGAAGGCTTGGATGCCGTGAATGGCGTTGCCCATGGCTACGGATGTGCCGGCGGCCTTGAGCATGGCAGTGTCGTTGTCGGAGTCTCCGATGGCGATGGTGTCGGCAACGGAGTAGCCCAGCAAAGAAGCCACGTCGCGCACAGCGGTACCTTTGTCGATGCCATTAATCAGCAACTCGCCATTGTTCGGGGAAATCTTGTCATACGAACCATGCACGAGCTCAAACCATGGGCTCAAATCATGTTGAGTCTCCTCGAAAGTCACGTCAGGATTCGGCGAGGTGAAGTATGACCCCTTGCTCACACGAATCGTCTGTCCCAAAGTCGAGCCAGCCGGCACCTCCACCTCATCCAACAGGTGCCAGAATCGCGCGAATTCGCCACGATTCCAGGTCTTGCCTTTCGATTCCAGATGTTGACGGTAGCCTTCCGAGATGTACATGCCATCCGCACCTTGCCATTGGTAGCTCTCGATATGATGCTTGGCAAAATACGCCATCGCCGCATCGACCGCTTCAGGAGGGACGAGATGCTGGAACAGCAGCCTGTCTCCGATATTCGCCTGAGCGCCCGCCACGGAAACCACGCCATCGAAACCGAGGTCGAGGATGCTGCGCTCGATTTTCGGCACGGAACGCCCGGTGCAGATGAAGAGCTTGTGGCCGTTGGCCTGGGCTTGTTTGCAAGCGATTTTGGCAGATTCGGGTACGACGTGGTTTTCGTCGGCTAGGGTGCCGTCGATATCGATGAATACGAGTTTGCTATTGGTTGTCATGGTTGCCTTCGTAACTGGTTGCCCCCAGTCAGCTTACGCTGACAGCCCCTCTCCAGAGGGGGCGAAGAAAATCCCGCCTAAAAACCTACAAGCATCACACGGCGTAGGCGGCCCAGCGGCCGTGGGTGTGCTGGACTTCGATGGGCATACCGAACAATTCCGACAAGCGTTCGTCGGTCAGGCCATTCTCCAACGAACCGGTGTAGACGATGGTGCCAGCACCGGGATTACCCATTGAGTCCACGCCCGCTTCGGTGGCGTCCTCAGCGGGAATCGGCTTGCGTCCCATAATGGCGATGTGGTCGAAACCGGCCGGAATCTCCTCCAAGCGATGGGTGACCAGCACCACGGCACGCTCGGAGTTCTCTTCGCCGATTCGGCTCAATGTGCGCATCACCTGCTCGCGGCCGCCCAGGTCAAGGCCGGTGGTCGGCTCATCCATGATGAGCAGCTCAGGATCTCCCATCAGCGCACGGGCGATCAATACGCGGGTGCGTTCGCCTTCGGACAGTCGCCACATCTCCTTGCCTTCCAGATAGGAGACGCGAAAATCGCGCAGCAGCTGGCGGGCGCGGGCGTATTCCTCTTGCGTGTAGGTGTCGCGCCAGCGCCCGGTCACGGCGGACAGGCCGGTGACCACGGCGTCCAGCGGGTCCTCGAACTCGGGGAACTGCCGGCCCAGGTCGGCAGAGGCGAGACCGATGCGGGTGCGCAGTTTGAATACGTCGTATTTGCCGAGTTGATGGCCGAGGATGAATACGCGGCCCTCTGAGGGGAAGGTGCGGGTGGCCAGCATGCCGACCGCGGTGGATTTGCCGATGCCGTTCGGACCGAACAGCACCCAACGCTCCCCCGCGTTGATGGTGAGGTTCACGTCGGTGATAATGACGCGACGGTTACGCCGGAATTCGACGTTGTCGAGTTGGAGGACGGTGTTTGTCATGAGTGAAATACTAACTATGATTCGCGGTCTGAGGACTCCCCTCAGTCCGCTGCGAGGACGACTCCCCTCAAAGAGGGGAGCCAAGAAACACGATATATGACTCCCTCAGTCACCTACGGTGACAGCTCCCCTCCCTGAGGGGAGCTGTCCGGCGCAGCCGGACTGAGGGGAGCACTCGTTGCAGCGCTACTTACTTCTTCTGCTCGTCGAGCACGGACTGGTAGACTTCCACGGTCTTGTCGGCGATGGTCTCCCAGCTGAACACGTCGCGGGCGCGTTCGTAGCCGGCCTGGCCCATCTTCTTGGCGAGTTCGGGGTCAGCCATGATCTTGTCGATAGCGGCGGCCATATCGTGTACAAACTTGTCCGGATCGGTGGGAGTGCCGGTGCCGTCGTGCAACTGGTCAATCGGAACCAGATAGCCGGTTTCACCGTCGACCACAACCTCCGGAATACCGCCGGTGGCGGATGCGACGACCGGCAGACCGCAGGCCATGGCCTCAAGGTTCACGATGCCGAGCGGCTCATAGATACTCGGGCAGATGAAAGCATCACAGCCGTGTTCCAAAGCATTCAGCTCAGGCTTCGGCAGCATTTCTTCAATCCAGACGATGTTGCCGCGCTCCTCATCCAGCTTGGCGAACGCAGTCTTGACCTCTTCGGCGATTTCCGGGGTGTCGGGCGCTCCCGCGCACAGCACCACCTGAATGTCCTTGGAAATCAGATGTAGGGCCTTGAGCAGGTATGGCAGACCCTTCTGACGGGTGATGCGGCCTACGAACAGCAGGGTGGGCTTCGAGCGGTCGATGTGGTAACGCTCGAACACCTTCCAACCCGGATCGTCTGGTGCCGGGGTAGCGAAGTCGGCCATGGTGATGCCGTTGTACACCACAACCACCTTGTTCGGATCGAGGTTCGGGTAAGCAGTCAGAATATCCTTGCGCATACCGCCGGACACGGCGATTACACGGTCGGCGTTCTCGTAGGCTTCCTTTTCGCCCCAGGAGCTCAGGTTGTAGCCGCCGCCGAGCTGTTCGCGCTTCCATGGGCGGAACGGTTCCAAGGAGTGGGCGGTGATGACCAGCGGCGTACCGTGCAGCATCTTGGCCAGGTAGCCGGCCAGGCAGGCGTACCATGTGTGTGCGTGGATGATATCGGCGTCAACGTCGTTGGCAATCTGCAGATCCACGCCGAAGGTCTTCAATGCCGGATTGGCATCGGCAAGCTCGGACAGCGTATCGTATCCGACAACCTTCAGATTGCCCTTGGCATTAGCGGCATTGGGAATCGCGGGGATATCAGCCTCGGTGCGCTTGCCATCAAACGCACGCACGGTCACGTCAATGCGCTCGGCCAAAACCTTGGACAGCTCCTCGGCGTGTACGCCGGCACCGCCATACACATGCGGCGGGTATTCGCGGGTTAGAATATCAACTTTCATCGGACTGCCTCTCCTTCGTGCGTCAGAAAGAAACTCAAGCACTTCTTACTTTAGGGCACCGCATACAAGAAAACGCACAACTTCCGTCGTGCGTTTTGCTTCTCAAGCCGGATTTACCAGGCAAAAGATCAGACGGCCGTGCCGTTCTGATCCAAATTCGGATTATGCTTGGAATCGCCAGCCGTAAAGAACAGGCTCAGCACACCCACAATGAACACCGCGGAAACGGTGATGATCAGCCACATCGGATGGCTTGGCAGCCACATAACCACGAAGAACGCGATAATCGCGATGGCGATCAGCGTCCAGCTGCCCACGCGGAACCACTGACGCAGCGAATGCGGTGCCTTGAACATCTTCGGATTCGTGTAGTTCGGGTTAGTGGTCAGCAGGGTTTCGGTGTCCGCAATCATACCGCCGCTGGGCTTCCATTCGGTGCCGTCGGTGCCGTCCTGCAGACGCTGGGACTTCTGCTGCAGCTGATATTCGTCAATCATTCCCGAACGGCCACGGCCACGGGTCTGGTCATACTGAGACGGCACTCCCCTGCGGCCTGCTTTGGCTTGGGCACGGCGTTCTGCACGATTCGGCATTCCACTACTCCTGTTTCGACGGTGACACTGTTGGCTATATTACTCGCTTATCGGCGGCAATTTGCCACCAGTCCATCGGAACCCACTGTGTGTCATTGTATTTTCAGTCAGCGATGCGGGCAGTCGGTGATACGATAGGTTTGCGTATGGAAGTCGCAAGTGACCGCAGTGCCATCCGCGAATACCGAACGCTGCACCAGCGGATCATCATCCACGAACTCATGACGAACCAGTTCCTGCATGCCGACCCGCTCATGGAATGCAGCGACCGTATGGCAGCGTTCGATGTCGTTTTCCGTGCGAGCGCGCTGTTCGTCATCCATGTCGCCGTCAACGCCGATGTATGCGGCATCGCGAATCAGGTATGGAGCTCCGCCGTTGAGCAAAGCGTACAGCATGTAATCGTCGCCGTCCACCACACGCTCCATCATCCACGGTTCGATAACGCAATCATGGTAGACGAGGTTATACAGCGGCACCGGTACACCTTGGCGCGGCTCGTTGGGTGAGCGCATCTGGAAGTCGTATGGCGCGTAATGGCAGAATACCAGGCTCGGCACCGCCCAGTCCGATACCTCTTCGGACGAGGAGAGGATGCCGTGCGAAAGCAGGTATTCGAAGCATTCGGCGCGGCGGTCAAAGCATTCGCGGCGGGTCATGCGGTGTTCGGGGTTCGAGCATTCGTCGCCTTCATTGCAGGTGAATACGTCCAAGTATGCACAGTCGAGCTTGATGCCGTGCGCGGCAATCTGGGTGAAATTGCGGCGTACGTAGTCCGGTGCGAGTTCGGCGCATAGATAGGTCTGGTGGCCGCCCGCCCAGCGTGCGTGTTCGGGCATCGTACCGTCCGCCAAACGAATCGCATTGTTGGCATCAAAGGTTTGCGCGGTGAAGTAGTAATCGCGATATTGGTCGTGCGTGCCGAAAATATCGCCTTGCTCATGGCAGGTGTCGATCAGCGACTTCATGCCTTCCCAGCCGCCCGCTTCCTGGCAGGCCGGCAGATAGTCGGGGTGCGCATTGTCGTATCCGGGCTGCGCCCAACCATCCAAGTGCATGTACAGTCGGCCTGCACCCATGCCGTGCAGTGTGCGCATCTGCTTCTCGCGCTGCGCAAAGGTGACCAATGAATCGTTCTTTTCGGGGTGGTCCTTGTCATAGTAGAACGAGTCGGGCTGCACTTTGGTTTTGATGCCGACGTGCACCCATGAACGACCAATCAGGTCGCGCACGGAGGGATTGCGCGCCGCCTTTTCGGCGAGCGTACGCAGGCGACCTCGTTCGTTGACGTACGAACGATAGGCCTTGCACACCGCCGTATGATCGGCGTGGTCGAGGAACTGGTAGCGTACCACGCGGCGATAATTCATTGTGCCGAGGCTTGGCTCAAACCAAGTATTGATATGGGTGTACGGGCCATTGCTGGGATGGTCGATGCCGTAACCGGCATTCCATGGAGTTTCGCAGATGGCGATATACCCGTGTCCGTCTGCGCGGAGCTGCGCGAACCACGGCATGTAACCGCCAGCCGTTTCGAAGCGGCCGTCGAAGGTGATATCTTTGGTGCTCACGGCGGTAGGCCATGTGTTGGGAATCATCACGCCCTGTTCGTGGGTAATAAGCGTCACGTCGTGGGAGTCGTCACGGTCGAAGGCGATTGCCGCAGGCCACGTCACACCGGTGACGGTCAGCCCTTGCTCATTGAGCGGAATCCATTCGAAGAGCACATCGCCGGAGGCGCGCTCCACCCATACATAGGTTTCAAAGGAGTATGCGCTGTGCCCAAAGCCGGTGAAGATGCTGCGAATGCCGGTTCCCGTGCCGGTTTCGCGTTGTTCGTGGGTGATGGAAGTGGCATCGGCGAACGCGAAGGTGCCTTGCGTGCATTGCAGGGTCGGCTTGAAATCAGCGCAGGTATTCCATTCGGCACCGTCGCGCGTAAAAGCGAACTGCATCGTTCGTTCATCGAATCGCACGGTAGTGCCAGATACGGTGAATTCCATAGTTAAAGTGCTCCTGTATGTTCTCGATTGCTCCCGATTATGGGAACTCGCTCATATAACAAGATTTAGGGGTGGTCTGCTGTTTGAGACCACCCCCAGTCGGCTTTGCCGACAGCCCCCGCCAGCGGGGGCTAGCGCTGTCTGTTTATTACTTACTACTTCTTGGTCAGTGCGGTGAACACTGGGCCGCCACCGTAATCGAATTCAACGCCGGAGACCGCGGAGGTGCTGGCTGCGGTGGCATTCTGGTTCCACAACGGAATAGCCGGAAGGTCCTGCAGCAGAATCTCCTCACCTTGCTGATAATACTTGTCGGCTTCCTCGGTGGACGGGGCGGAAAGAGCCTTGTCCATCATGGCATCGAACTCGGGGTTCTTGTAGTTGCCGCTGTTGCCGCCCTTGCCGTCGGCCGAACTGGAATCGTACAGCTGTACCAGATAGTTGTCCGCGGATGGATAATCAGGGCCCCAACCACTGCGGTATGCGGAGGTCATCTTACCCGAATCCACATTGGACAGGAATTCGTCGGAAGTGGACATCGGGATGCTCTTGGCATCGATATCCAGCGTGTTCTTGATGTAGTTGCAGATTGCCTCAACCCAGTTCTTCGCAGTGCCATCAGCATTGTATGCAATGCCGAACTCACCGCTCCACGGGGAGATGGCGTTGGCTTTGGCCCACAGTTCCTTAGCCTTCTTCGGGTTGTACTTCAGCACTTCATTGCCCTTAAGGTTCTTGGAGTAGGCGCTGATTGGCGCTGCAATGAAGTCAACGGCCGGCGTGGACGTGTTGTTGAAGATCTTCTCGGCGATGGTTTTGCGATCGATGGACATGGAAATGGCCTGACGACGCAGATTGCCTTCCTCATTCTGGCCGAAGTGGTCAAGCCATTCCGGAATGGTGAAGGTGAGGGTGTTGCCACCGGGCTGATTGTAAGCCTTGATTGACTTATCGGACTGGAAGGTCTTCAGTGCGGTGGATGGGATGGCGTGAGTGAAGTCCAGGTTGCCGCCGCGCAAATCAGCGTAGGCGGAGTCCGGAGATGTGTAAATCATGAAGTCAAGGCCATCGTTCTTGGCCACGCGATTGCCCTTGTAGTCAGGGTTCTTGACCATCTTGATGCTGCGGTTATGGCTCCAGGAAACAAACTTGTACGGGCCGTTGCCAACCGGGTTCTCACCGAACTTCTTCGGATCCTTGAACGCGGATTCCGGAAGCGGCATGTACGCGTGGCTGCCGGACTTGACCGGGAATGCGGAATCAGGCTGGCTGAGCTTCACATCGATGGTGTAATCGTCCACAACCTTCAGACCGGAGAGCGTTGCGCTCGGGTCAACATCCGACTTCTGCAAATCGTCATAACCCTGAATGGTGCTGAAGAAGCTGGCGCTACCCTGCTTGTTGGCACTGTTGGCGGTGTAGTTCCAGGCATCAACGAATGAATGAGCGGTGACCGGCGTGCCGTCGGTGAACTTCCATCCCTTCTTAATCTTGATGACGTAATGCGTGGCATTGTCGCTGGAGGTGATGCTCTCAGCCACCTCGTTGTGAATGCCGCCCTTGGTATCATAAGTAACCAAGCCTGCAAACAGCTGATCGACGACCTTGCCGCCGCCTGCCTCGGTCACAGCGCCTGGGAACAGCGGGTGTGCCGGTTCGCTGCCGTAGACGGAAATGATATTGGAGCCTGACGTGCTGCTGGCATTGCTGAATGAACCAGTCGATCCGCAACCGCTGAGCAGCATGACGATAGCCGCTCCGGCCGCAACCAATGAGGTGATGTGGCGTGTTTTCATAATTCTCTCCCACAGTGTTGTTGTCGCATTGTAGCGATGAAAGAACATCATAGGGGTGTCATGTTAACTAATTATGCATAATCTCGAAATACAAACAATTAAATTGCAGACACAAGAATTCCACACGAACTTCTCTAGACGACACACAAATAATGATTGTCCATTCGTATGATATGACATTAATATCTATTTTATACATTGAGCTATAATTAATTTATCGCTCATCCAAGCGAAAGTGTCAAAGGAGACACATATGAGCAAAAAGAATCTTAATGGGATTAATCATACATTTGCATCAGGTATGGTATACATTATCACCATAATCCTTCTTTGCTCTACCTGCATCACCAGCAAACAGGGAAATCTAATCTCTTTTATTGCTGTCACTTTCAATATAAGAGAAATGATAATATGGACATTAATTTCCATATTATCATTTACATCAGGTTTAATAGGTTTCAATCTATATCAAAAAAGTAAAAGGACACCTCTACTTATTTGTTTTATCATTAATTTTTACTATTTTGTTATAAGTATTCTAACCCTGTAAAGGATAATGCCATGAACAAGCTACAATCAACAATAGGAAGTACCATCATAATTATAGCTTCATTTGCCATTTTTTCAACACCAGCATATGCTGAACAAAACCATACTTCCAATGAATTAATCAACAATGCTGTAAGTTCCATTGTAAGTAAAGAATTCAATAATAGAGCACAGCATGATCCATCAATTGCAGAAATTGGCTCAGTGACCGTTGAATTGACTCAGACTTTTATACAAGAAAACGGAACTGATCCATCACAATTGGCAGATATATTTTTACATAACCTTGATAACATCACTACAAATAACACTATGGACGAAAAATTTAATAGCCCATTAATCCTACGTGGAACTCAAACGTATTCTGCATGCGTTTCAATTTTTTTTGATGCAAATCGACATTAAATGGATCTGTCAAGATTTTAGAGCTAGTGTTCTAAACGGAGCTGTCACTAATAAGTTAATGCTTGGCACCTCATACGATAAAGGAATAGGAATAGGCGCCTGGTCTCATAATAGAAATTGGTTCGAACAACCAACTTCAAAAGAACTTGATGCTAACTATAAAGGTAACGTATCTGCGGTGATAAAGGGAGGATCCATTAGTTATCCTTTACCCGTAATGGCGATTTTCGACGTCAATGCGTCCAATCTCAAACAACATTTCCAGTGAATAAATGATTAGCGGCTGTTTTGGTCCGTACTCATGTACCAAAACAGCCGCTAATCATTTTCGCAGACTGTGATTCATAAAAACCTTCAGCGAGGCAGCATCATCGGGCGGTCAGATGCCTTGATTGGTGCCGGAAGCTCGCTGGTCTTCTCGCTGGAGAGGTATTCGTCCACGGCGGCAGCGCAGGAGCGGCCTTCCGCAATGGCCCAGACCACGAGGCTCTGGCCGCGGCCGGCATCACCGCAAACGAACACGCCATCCTGAGAAGTGGCGAAGTTGTCGTTGCGGGCGATGTTGCCGCGCTTGTCGAGCTCGACCGGCAGCTGGTCGACCAGCGTGGTGGTATCCGGGTGCAGGAAGCCCACAGAGATAAGCACCAGATCGGCCGGAATCACGCGCTCGGTGCCGGGCTGGCGGGTGAACGGTCCGTTCTCGCCGGGAGCCACGTTCACAATCTTCAAGCCGGTCACATGGCCACGCTCATCAGCCACGAAGCCTTCCGCAGTAGCGGAGTCCTCAATGGTGACCTTGGACTGTTCCTCTTCAGAACCGACGAAGTTCACGGAATCGGTGTTGTACAGATATTCGCCGCCTTCGGCCATCGACGTGGTCTTCTGGTAGAGACGAGCGAAGGTAGGCCACGGCTGATTATCCGGACGGGAGGTCGGTTCCTTCGGCATGATCTGCAGCACGGTGACGGACTTGGCACCCTGACGGATGGAAGTACCAAGGCAGTCGGAGCCTGTGTCGCCACCGCCGATGACCACCACATGCTTGTCCTTTGCGGTGATGTCGTTGACGGGCTTGACGCCGAAGACGCGGCGAGTAGCATCTGGCAGGAAGTCGAGAGCAAAGTGGATGCCATCGAGCTCGCGGCCCGGAATCTTCATATCGCGAGGCACGCGGGAGCCAATAGCCACAACCACAGCATCGTAACGATCGCGCAGCTCATCCCAAGAGATGTCCTTGCCGATTTCCACGTTGGTGCGGAAGCGGGTGCCTTCGGCTTCCATCTGCTCGATACGGCGGTCAATCAGACCCTTTTCGAGCTTAAAGTTCGGAATGCCGTAACGCATCAGGCCACCGAGAGCATCATCCTTTTCGTAGACAACCACGGTGTGGCCGGCGCGGGTCAGCTGCTGTGCCACAGCAAGACCCGCAGGGCCGGAGCCGACTACGGCCACGGTCTGATCGGTCAGGCGCTGCGGCGGTAGAGGCTTGACATAGCCGAGCTCCCATGCCTGATCGATGATGGTGACCTCATCATTCTTAATCATGGTCGGCGGCTGGTGAATGCCAAGCACGCAAGCCTGCTCACACAGTGCCGGGCAGATACGGCCGGTGAACTCCGGGAAGTTGGAGGTCTGAGAAAGACGGTTGTAAGCGTCCTCCCACTTGCCCTGGCGGACCAGATCATTCCATTCAGGAATCACATTGCCGAGCGGGCAGCCGGTCATACAGAACGGGGTGCCGCAATCCATGCAACGTGCGGCCTGTTCGCGGGTCCACGGCTGCAGACCGGATTCGGCGTGCACGTCGAACCAGTCCTTGATACGTTCCTCGATGGGGCGTTCAGCCAGCTCGCGGCGGGTACGGACTTTCAGGAATCCTCTTGGGTCGCCCATGTCAGCGCACTCCTTCCGTGACGTGCTCGTAAACCTCTTCCCAGGCTCCGGGCGAATTGAAATCGATGTTGTTGGCCTTGGCTTCTTCCATAGCCTTGGTCATGGCCAAGTACTGCTTCGGCACCACATGAGTGAAGCGCTTGACCGTTTCATTCCAGTCCTCAAGCAGGGCTGCTGCGAACTGGGAGCCGGTCTCTTCTGCGTGCTGCTTTACGAGATCGTGTACCAGCTTGGCGGTTTCGGCGTTCAGCGATTTGAACAGGAGGCTGCCGGACTTGATGGCGCCCGGGTTGACCTTCTTCATGTCGAGGTCAAGCACGTAGGTGTTGCCACCGGAGAAGCCTGCGCCGAAGTTGCGGCCGGTTGGGCCGAGCACTACTACAGTGCCGCCAGTCATGTATTCGCAGCCGTGGTCGCCCACGCCTTCCACCACGAATGTGGCACCGGAGTTACGCACGGCGAAGCGTTCGCCTGCACGACCTGCCACGAACATCTGGCCGGAGGTGGCACCGAAACCGGTGACGTTGCCGGCGATGACGTTCTCGTGCTTGTCGAAGGTGACGCCTTCCTCGGAACGCACGATCATGCGGCCACCGGAGAGACCCTTGCCGGCGTAATCGTTGACTTCGCCGTAGATGCGCAAGGTCTCGCCACGCGGAATGAAGGCACCGATGGACTGGCCGCCAGAGCCATGCAGGGTCATGTCGATGGTGTCGTCCGGCAGACCTTCCTCGCCGTAGCGTCGGGTGATCTCGTAGCCGACCATCGTGCCGACAGTACGGTTGACGTTGCGAATCGGCATTTCGATGCGCACGGGCTCCTTGCGCTCAAGCGCCGGCTCGGCGAGCTTGATGAGCTCATTGTCCAGCGCCTTCTCCAGCTCGTGGTTCTGCTCGATGGTCTGGTGCAGGATCGTGCCGGGTACCGGACCAGCCTGCTTGAGCACGTTGGTCAGGTCGATGCCGCCGGACTTCCAGCGCTTGATGGCCTCGTCCTGATCCAGGCACTCAACGTGGCCGATGGCCTCCTCAAGAGTCCTGAAGCCGAGCTGGGCGAGAATCTCGCGCACTTCCTCAGCGATGAACATGAAGAAGTTGACCACATGCTCAGGCTTGCCACGGAAACGAGCGCGCAGCTCAGGATCCTGGGTGGCAATGCCCTGCGGGCAGGTGTTCTTCTGGCAGGCGCGCATCATGACGCAGCCTTCCACGATCAGGGCTGCGGTAGCGAAGCCGAATTCCTCGGCACCAAGCAGGGCGGCGATGACCACGTCACGACCGGTCTTGAGCTCGCCGTCGCACTGGACGACGATGCGGGAGCGCAGACCGTTCAGGATTAGCGTCTGCTGGGTTTCGGACAGGCCGATCTCCCACGGGGTGCCGGCGTGCTTGATGGCGTTGAGCGGGGCTGCACCCGTACCGCCGTCATAGCCGGAGATAAGCACCACGTCGGCATGGCACTTGGCCACACCTGCGGCGATGGTGCCGACGCCGAACTCGGAAACGAGCTTGACGTGGATACGTGCCTTCGGGTTGGCCATCTTCGCATCGTTGATCAGCTGCTTCAGATCCTCGATGGAGTAGATGTCGTGGTGCGGTGGCGGGGAGATGAGTTCCACGCCCGGGGTGGCGTGGCGAACCTTGGCAATCCACGGCGGAACCTTGGCTCCAGGTAGGTGGCCGCCCTCACCAGGCTTGGCGCCCTGGGCGAGCTTGATCTGCAAATCGGTGGCGTGTACCAGGTAATCAGAGGTGACGCCGAAACGTGCGGATGCGATCTGCTTGATGCGGCTGTAACGCTGCGGATCGTTGATACGGTCGTCGGATTCGCCGCCCTCGCCGGAGTTGGAGCGTGCGCCAATCGAGTTCATGGCGATGGCGAGCGTCTCGTGGGCTTCCTGCGAGATGGAACCGTAGCTCATGGCACCGGTGGAGAAGCGCTTGACGATTTCGGTGGCCGGCTCGACTTCGGAGATGTCGATGGGCTTGCGGTTGTTGTTGAACTTCATCAGGCCGCGCAGGGTCATGAGTCGGTTCGACGTGTCGTTGATGTGGTGCGAATACTTCTTGAACATCTGGTAGTCGCCACGGTGGGTCGACTGCTGGAGCAGGAAGATGGCCTCGGGATCGTTCAGGTGGTCCTCGCCGGTACGACGCCACTTGTAGTCGCCGCCAGTGCGCAGGTTGCGGTGCGGGGATGCGCTCCACTGGTTCGGGTAGGCCACGCGGTGACGAATGGCCACTTCTTCGGCGATTTCGTCAAGGCCCACGCCACCCACACGGGAGGTGGTGCCGGTGAAGTATTCGTCGATGACTTCCTTGCTCAGGCCCACGGCTTCGAACAGCTGTGCGCCACGGTAGCTCATGATGGTGGAGACGCCCATCTTGGACATGATCTTGAGCACGCCGGTGGACAGGGCCTTGGTGAGGTTCTTGACGGCGGTGTCCGCGTCGACCTTGAGGTAGCTGTTGCGGGCCAGGTCTTCCACGGATTCGAATGCCAGGTACGGGTTCACGCAGGCGGCACCGTAGGCGATGAGCAGCGCGACATGGTGAATCTCGCGCACGTCGCCGGCCTCGACGGCCATGGAGATCTGCGTACGGGTGTGGCGGCGCAACAGGTGGTGCTGCACGGCGGAGGTCAGCAGCAGGGACGGAATCGGGCCCCAAGTGTGGTTGGATTCACGATCGGACAGGACGATGAAGTTCTTGCCGTTATCAATGGCCTCGTCGATTTCGGCGAAGATCTCGTCAAGACGCTCCTGGAGGGCCTTGCCGCCGCCGGCGACCTGGTACAGGCCCTTGACCACGTACGGACGGTAGTAGCCGCCGAGGATACGGGCCTTGTCAAGTCGCTTGAGCTGGGCCATCTCATCAGAGTTGACCACGGGCAGCGGAATCAGAATCTTCTTGGCGTGCAGTTCGGAATCGGACAGCAGGTTCGGTTCAGGGCCGATGGCGGATTCAAGCGAGGTGACGATTTCCTCACGCTCCCAATCCAGCGGCGGGTTGGTGACCTGCGCGAACTTCTGGGTGAAGTAGTCGAACAGCATGCGGCTGCGGCTGGACAAGGCCGGCATCGGGGTGTCGTTACCCATGGAACCGAGCGGTTCCTTACCGGTGTTGGCCATCGGGGTGAGCAGCAGCTTCAGATCCTCTTCGGTGTAGCCGAAGGCGCGCTGACGGCGCTGGACGGACTGTCCGGAGTGGCTCACGTGCTCGCGGCGGGGCAGGTCGCTCATCTCGACCGAGTTGCCTTCCACCCACTTGCGGTACGGGTGCTGGGAGGCGAGGGTCTTCTTGATCTCCTCATCGGGAATGATGCGGCCTTCGGCGGTGTCGACTAGGAACATCTTACCGGGCTCAAGACGGCCCTTGGACACGATGTGTTCCTGCTCGATTTCCGGAATCACGCCGGCCTCGGAGGCCAGCACGATGTAGCCGTCGTCGGTGAGCTGCCAGCGGCCGGGGCGGAAGCCGTTACGGTCAAGCAGTGCACCCACCTGAGTGCCGTCGGTGAAGACGATGTCGGCCGGGCCGTCCCAAGGCTCAATCAGCGTATTGTTGTACTCGTAGAAGGCGCGCACGTCCGGGTCGAGGTCGGGGTTCTTCTCCCACGCCGGCGGCAGCATCATGCAGATGGCGTGCGGCAGGGAACGGCCGGCGAGATGCAGCAGTTCGAGACACTCGTCGAAGGTGCCGGAATCGGAGTAGCCCGGGGTGGTGATGGGCAGCAGCGGCTCGAACTCGCCGAGCAATTCGCTGCTCAGGCGACCTTCACGGGCGGAGAGCCAGTTGCGGTTACCCTGAATAGTGTTGATCTCACCGTTGTGGGCCAGCAGGCGGAACGGCTGAGCCAGCGGCCAGCTCGGGAACGTGTTGGTGGAGAAGCGGGAGTGGACGATGGCGATGGTGGCCTTCATGCGCTCGTCGTTCAGATCCTCGAAGAAGTGAGTGAGCTGCATGGTGGTGAGCATGCCCTTGTACGTGATGGTACGGGCGGACAGGGAAGCGAAGTAGACGCCTACCTCATGCTCGACGCGCTTGCGGATGCGGAAGGTCTTGCGATCCAAGTCCACGCCGGCCAGAGCACCGTCCGGAGAGGCGACCACGAGAGTCTTGAATCCCGGCATGGCGGCAAGGGCCTGCAGGCCAAGGCCGTCCGGGTTGGTGGGCACTACTCGCCAGGCGAGAACTTCAAGGCCTTCCTCGCGCACGATTTTGGCGATAGCCTGTTCCTGCTGACCGGAGGTTTCGATATCGCGGTCAAGGAAAGCGATGCCTGCGGCATAGTGACCGGCTTCCGGCAGTTCGTCGGGCACAGTGGCACGCATGAACTCATCCGGCATGCTCATCAGGATGCCTGCGCCATCACCGGTGTTCTCCTCGGCGCCGACGGCACCACGGTGATCGAGGTTGACCAGCACCTCGATGGCGTCGGTGACGATCTTGCGCTCGGGGCGCTTGTTCAAAGTGGTGACCATACCCACACCACAGGCGTCATGCTCATTGGAGGGGTCATACATACCGTCCGGAGCGTGGACCGTGAGATCGAGCGGGGCTTTGAATGTCACCGAAATCACCTCAATTGCTTGTGGGCACGTAAGGGAATCGTGCCTCTTCGTTCATTGCTGTTGACACAGTACCGTTGCGTCATGTCATTTACGTTTCGCGTGTCCATATACCGAGTCGCCATAAAAGTCAATAGTGATTCTCAAGCAATCTGTTATAGCCAATTATGGGGTGTTTCGGGCGTTTTAGCTCGCAATGTCTACTAGACCACAAAAAATTCGACACAGAAACGTCCGTATTGTGAACAGCAATCAACAGTTCGCTCAATGAATGTCGAGCAAACCGACGGAGGTGATCGCCGTCATACTGCATCATCATGTGCAGGCCGGTCATGAGGAACAGGTGCTACATCATGGTTCAGGCAAGCCGGTATTGGTCATCGGTGATCGCGAATCGTTTGTCAACATCAACTCCATGGATACTGCATGCGCGCGAGGCGCAGCGGCGGCAGCGGAGCATCTATGGCAGGCCGGCTGCCGGCGCTTCTTTGTACTGGGAGCGCCACACCCTGATGAGCAAAACATCAAGCGGAACGGCAATGGCAACGGCTTCGGTCCGCGACGACTGACCGCAATTCTGCAGACGCTGAATCGGCATGGCATCACGATTCCGCCGAACCAATGCATTGATTGCGAACGCACACTCGAAGGCGGGCGCGAGGCTGCGTGGCGATTGCTTGATCGCGAGTTCCAGACTGCACCGCCAACCCCGGAATGCGGCATCTTGTGTTTGTCCGATACCGATCGCGATCGGCGCATTGCACGAGCTGATGGAGCACGGCATCCGCATACCTGAGCACGCTAAGCTCATGGGATTCGACGGTATCCCGTTCTCCGAATGCACTAATCCCGCCATCAGTACCGTGGCAATGGACGTTCCGGCCATGGCGCGCACGGTCATCGACCGGATGGTTGACATGATTGGATCCGCAGCGCGTCACGAGCCGCTGCCTAACGCCATGCACGATCACATTCGATTCCAGGTGATACCGCGCACGTCAAGCGCGAATATCTAACTCTGCAGCGCAGAGCAAGTAGTAATCGGGAAAAACCCCAGACCCTTCAGATCTCTCGTTCGGAAGCGCGTAGGCAAGGCTGCCCCTGCACTACTTCAATCTGGGAAGGTGGCATGTCGGCACCCGTACGCTTGGCCTGAATCTGCTCAAACAGCATGCGGAATGACCGCTCCCCCATGTCCAAGAAATTCTGGGTATAGCTGGTCAGAGAGGGTTCCCATAGGGCACCGAAATTACGATCGTCGAATCCGACCACGCTGACATCATCCGGCACACGTCGACCGGTCTCTCGCAAACCACGAATCACAGCGATCGCGGTTTCGTCACTGTCGGCAAAAATCGCGGTCGCCTCGCCACGACGGCCGAGTTCATGCCCTGCCTTGACGGCTTTCTCCAGATTGCCGTCGGATACAACAATGGGTTCGGGAGCCTCAATCCCCCGCTCCTCCAACGCATCTTTCCACCCATTGGCACGGGTGTTGTCAGTAGCTCCTTGCACCCGTCCAACGTAGAAGACGGTTTTGTGGCCGAGATCCAACAGATGCATGGTCATCCAACGACCACCATCTCGTTCGGCGTTGATGATCTGGTAGTCGCCGTCGCCGAAACTGCCACCGACCACGACCTTCGGCATATCCTTGGGAATATAGTCAAGTGCCGCGATACCGGCCTGATCGTATTCGTAAACAACCACTCCAGCCGGTCTGATCGACAGACCCATGCGCACACGTGCCTCGACGGATTCCATGTCAGATTCATCCAAGGACACGATGTTGAGCAGGAATCGACGTTTGCGGGCGGCGGCCTCAACGCCATGATTCGTTTCGGAGGTGGAAAAGGCGGCGGGATTGGCAGCGAATACCACTACCGAATCCATTTCCCGGTTCGACAAGGCACGGGCCACGATGCTGGGTTCATAGCCCAGTTCCTTGATGGCTTTGGCGATGCGCGCACGCCTGTCCTCGGTCACATTGACCGTGCCATTGAGATAACGAGACACCGTGGGAGCTGAAACTCCAGCCAGCTTGGCCACGTCTTTGATTACCGGACGAGTGCGTCCCGTACTTCTCGCCATTGTTTTCGAGCCCCCATTGTTCGCCGACTCGTCTCAGTCGTTACGCTTCTCATACAAATGTACACGCAAGACAACGGGTGCTGACTCCGTAGCATGCGCGGAACCAGCGAGAAACACCGAAGGTTGGCCGTATCTCTTGCATTCGTCATTGATATGCGTTATTCTGAAACCGGTTTCAGAAAGAAGCCAAAGAAATAAATCAAAGCTGCAAGGCTTTGACCAATGAAAGGAAACAGCCATGTCCTTCAAGGATTCCATGATTCGCGGTTTCGCTATGTACGGTCTGAGCTCCATGAGCCAGTGCGGTCACGCCAGCTCCAAGGTGTTCGTTGACCTCATGAAGGGTGACGACAAGGACGCTCGCTGAATCACTTCAGCACAGCGTTCCATATGAGATTGCACGTTATTAATGAGCGTCAATCCCCCGGCGTCAATTCGCCAATTCGATAATTGAATATCGCAATAACTGAACGATAACCGGACAACGGTGTCCATATATATACTTTTCTATTTCTTAGTAATTGTGAATTTCTCCAACCGGCATCTTCATTTCGTTACGCCGACTCCGCCCTATGAATCGGTAAGCAAGAAATCTCCTGCTATGAAAAAGACATCCGACAATTGATACCACTGTAATCAGAGGCAAGCCATGGCGTTGGCAATGGCATCCGTGATTCTCCCCTGATTCCACTGCAATCGAGGACGAGCCGGTCAGATGCCGGCAAGGCCGAAGAACCGTTCGATAACCGAATCATTGAGCAGGCGCCCTCGGCGGGTGGGGATGACACGATTGCCGGATATAGTGATCAGACCTTCGTCAACCATCGGCCGAAGCGGATCGACGGCAATGGTCTGCCATGAAGTGTTCTCGTTGGCTGCGATGGCCTGATTGATGCGGCCGAGGTCAAGGCCTTCGCGCAAACGCAGGCCAAGCATGATGAGCTCTTCGAGGTTCTCCTCCGCAGTGATTGCCTCGCTATCGGCCCACGGTATGCGATGCTCGTTGATGGCAGTTCCCCACAGTCGCGGGTGCGCAATATCCCAGCTGCGCAGGCCGTGGGAGACGGGAACCACCCCCAGTCCGGCTTCCGCCGGACAGCCCCCGCCAGCGGGGGCGATGGCCTCGGTTGTGCCCCCGCTGGCGGGGGCTGTCAGCAAAGCTGACTGGGGGCGGTCAATCTCAGTCACATTGTTGTAATGAGAATGAGCACCCGGCCCTACGCCAGCCCAGTCGACATTGCGCCAGTAGCCTAGGTTGTGCTGGCTTTCGTATCCGGGGCGGGCCCAGTTGGAGACCTCATACCATTCGAGGCCGGCGGCGGCGAACAGGTCGTCAGCGATCTCGTATTTAGCGGCCTCGTCATCGTCATTGGGTTTGGGCAACGTGCCGGCGGCAATCTGACGGCCCATTTTCGTGGTCGGCTCCACGGTCAGTGCGTAGGCGGAGATGTGGTTCACGCCAAGATCGATGGCGGCCGTAACCGAGGTACGCCAATCGTCAAGGCTCTCCCCCGGAGCGCCGTAAATCAAATCCACGCTTGAGCGCAGCCCAGCCTTGTTCGCCGCATTGACGCCTGCGGCCACATTGGCCGGCGTATGTGTGCGGTCGAGAGTCTTGAGCACATGTGGTACGGCGGACTGCATACCGAAGGAAACACGGGTGAAGCCGCCGGCTGCGAGCTCATTGATGTAATACTCGTTGACGGTGTCCGGATTGGCTTCGGTAGTGATTTCCGCGTTGGACGCGATACCCCAAGTCTTGCGGATAGCATCCAGCATGGCTACCAAGTCACGAGCGGCAAGAATCGTGGGTGTACCACCCCGAAGAATACGGTAGAAACCGGCGGCTCCGCGATGCCGTGATCGAGCTGCCATTGCTTGGTCGATTTCATTTCCCGAATGACCATATTGGCATAGTTGCCGCGCGAGGCCCCCGCACCAAGATCCGTAGCCGTGTAGGTGTTGAAGTCGCAGTAACCGCAGCGCCGCAAGCAGAACGGGACGTGGATGTAGACCTCGAACACTAGCCCTCGGTCTTCTGAGCGGCGCGGATCTTGTCTTTGGTGTCGCGGTCGTTGGAGTCCTCGCCGGTGGACAGGGCTGCGATGAACGCCTCCTGCGGCACCTCCACATGGCCGAGCATCTTCATGCGCTTCTTACCGGCCTTCTGCTTTTCGAGCAGCTTGCGCTTACGGGTGATATCGCCGCCGTAGCACTTGGCGAGCACGTCCTTGCGCAGGGCGCGAATGTTCTCGCGGGCGATGATGCGCGAACCGATTGCGGCCTGAATTGGAATCTCGAACTGCTGACGCGGAATCAGGCCACGCAGCTTCTTGGTCATCATCACGCCGTAGCTGTAGGCCTTGTCGCGGTGCACGATGGCGCTGAATGCGTCCACCTTCTCACCCTGGATGAGAATGTCCACCTTGACCAGGTCGGCGGACTGCTCGCCGTCCTCATGATAATCAAGGGAGGCGTAGCCTTTGGTACGGGACTTCAGCTGATCGAAGAAATCGAACACGATTTCAGCCAGCGGAATGCGGTAATGCATTTCCACGCGCTCGGTGGAAATGTACTCCATCGTGCCCATAATGCCGCGATGGTCCTGGCACAGATCCATCACCGCGCCAATGAATTCCTTCGGCGTGATGATGTCGGCGGCAACCATCGGCTCGACGATCTTCTTGATCTTGCCGTCCGGGAACTCGCTCGGGTTAGTCACGTGGTGTTCGCTACCATCCTCGGCGGTCACGTCGTAGGTGACGTTCGGAGCGGTCTGGATAAGGTCGAGGCCGAATTCGCGTGACAGTCGTTCGTTGACGATTTCCATGTGCAACAGACCCAGGAAGCCGCAGCGGAAGCCGAAGCCCAGCGCCACGGAGGTTTCCGGCGTGTAGATCAGGGCGGCGTCGTTGAGCTTGAGCTTGTCGAGCGCGTCGCGCAGTTCGGGGAACTGGGCGTTGTCGATCGGGAACAAGCCGGCATAGACCATCGGCTTGGGGTCGCGGTAGCCGGGCAGCGGCTCGGCGGCCGGGCGGACGGCCGAGGTCAGGGTGTCGCCCACCTTGGACTGGCTCACATCTTTCGCACCGGTGATGATGTAGCCGACTTCACCGGCGCCAAGTGCCTTGGTACGGGTCATGTCGGGGCTGATCACGCCGATTTCGATCGGATCGTGGGTCATGCCGATGCCCATCATGTGCACTTTTTCACGGTCGCGCAGTTCGCCGTCTTCCATACGAATATAGGTGACGATGCCACGGTAGGAGTCGTAGACGGAATCAAAGATAAGCGCGCGGGCGGGCGCTTCGGGATCGCCGTGCGGAGCAGGCACATCCATGACGATCTGGTCAAGTAAATCGGCCACGCCTTCGCCTGTCTTGCCAGAGACGCGCAGCACGTCGCTTGGCTCGCAACCGATCAGGCCGGCGATTTCCTCGGCGTGCTTGTCCGGTTCGGCGGACGGCAAATCGATTTTGTTGAGCACGGGGATGATGGCCAAATCATGGTCGATGGCCATGTACAGGTTGGACAGGGTCTGCGCCTCGATGCCCTGGGTCGCATCGACGAGCAGCACCGCACCCTCGCACGCGGCCAACGCACGGGACACCTCGTAGGTGAAGTCCACGTGACCGGGGGTGTCAATCATGCCGAGCGTGTATTCGGTGCCATCGAAGGTCCACGGCACGCGTACGGCCTGGGATTTGATGGTGATGCCGCGCTCCTGCTCGATATCCATACGGTCAAGGAAGCGGTCGCGCATCTCACGCTCAGGCACGATGCCGCTCAGCTGCAGGATGCGGTCGGCCACGGTGGACTTGCCGTGATCGATGTGCGCAATAATACAGAAGTTGCGAATCACCGACTGATCGGTGGAACCCGGCTGATTGTGTTGGACGACCAACGCATTCCTCCTCTTGGCATATACTCAAACTTCACCTAGTGTAGCCGAGGGACTGTATTCGGCGTGGCATTGCACGGGTTTTTCCGGGGCACATGCTATCCTCTTTTATTTGTATGTCCTTATAACACACATCGTTTGGAGTAAACGTGGCAAACATTAAGTCGCAGAAGAAGCGCGTGCTCACCAATGAGAAGGCGCACCTTCGCAACGTGGCTGTGAAGACCGGCCTGAAGACCGCCATCCGCGCCACCCGCGAAGCCATCGCCGCCGGTGACAAGGCTGCCGCCGAGGCCGCCTACAAGGTTGCCGCCCAGAAGCTCGACAAGGCTGCTGGCGCTGGCGTGATCCACAAGAACCAGGCCGCCAACCGCAAGTCCGGCCTCGCTGTTGCGATCAACGCTCTGTGAGCATAAACCTCTTGAGGTTTTAGAAGGTCCCGCAAGTCATGTGATTTGCGGGACTTTTTGTATCTCCGTTCAAAGAGGTACATTGACATTCTTGCGAAATGATATCTCCGTTCAAAGAGGTACCGAATACGGAAAACCCAAGTATAAACACCGTCATTGCAACACTTATACTCAACGTTTCGTGCTTTAGACACCTCTTTGAAGGCAGTTAGCCCTGAGATAGCCTTGAACCATCCTGAGGCGTATCCTCATCATCCACGGTATTAGCGTTACCTCGGCCACCTGATTGCTGAATATGCCGATTTTCGCTAGGCAAATACACATGTCGCCGTTCGATGGCACCGGGCAAGGTGACATTGAAACCGACCGAAAGCAGTCGCAATGCCACCACAATGATGACAATCAGCACATCAAGCAGCATTTCCGAGCGCATATCAAACCAGCCGTATCTCACGCCACGCCATACCAGTACGGTCAGAATGCAGCCGATGAACGAAGGTACGGCATAGAGATGCTTATCACGAATAATCATCGGTACGTCACCGATGAAGAGATCTCGAATAAGGCCACCGGCGAGAGCGGTGAACATGCCGAGGAATACGGCGGTCATGCCTGAAGATCCGTAGGCCAGTGCCTTGGCAGTGCCGTTGACCGCGAACAGACCGAGGCCCAAGGCATCGATGACAGTCATCGTCCATTTGAGTTTGGTGATTTCCGGATGAGCCACCACCGCGATGACGCCAGAGAACAGCGTGGTGAGTACATACCCTTTATCGGTGATGCCGACCGGAGGCAGAGCACCGAGCATCACATCGCGCACGAGACCTCCGCCGAGTGCAGTCAGCCAGCCGCACAGCATAATGGTGAAGATGTCATAGCCCTTGCGAATGGCGGCAAGTCCGCCGGACAGTCCCCAACACAAAATAGCGAGGTAGTCGATGACCACAAAAACGATGTTGTTCTCCAACGCCACCTGCATGAGCCGCTCCCCTCTTGTACCACTTCGGTTCGTCTCAGTCCGTCTTCGTTCTGTTCTCTTTTATCCTCATTCGGCGCTGCCGTCCGCCGTGCCCGAGCCTACCCCAAGCCTTGCCCGAGACAGGATAAGGAAGAAAAAGCCCGAGAATGAATCATGAACGAGCCTAGGAATGAAGCCAACCTGCCAAGCACTGGCAACATGACGCCACTGAGAGGTTCGCAATAATGCCAAACTGCCAAGCACTGACAAGTTAGCACCATTGAGGCATGTATAGCGGTGCTAACATGCCAGTCTTTGGCAGAAAGGCACCGCTAGGTGAATTAATCAAAATCAAAAGCCAATCACGACTTAACCGTTGTTGATTTCTGATTCGATCAAGGCAACTTTTTCTTCGATATCACGCAAGCGGTTGCGCAGCGCTGCCTCGATATCGATACCGTCGGTACGGGCCTCGCGCACGATAGCAAAAATTTCATCCGCGTAGGCATCGGCCTTTCCCCGTTCAACGGAATTGCCTCCGTTCGATTCGGATTGATTTGCCGCTTGGGTCTGCTCGACATCTTGCTGCGTGCTAGCCGAAGACGAATCAACAAATGCAGCGAACAATTCATCAGCATTCGGTGATTTGGAGATGCGCGAGACTACCTTGGCGGCACGCGGCAATGCACCTTGAGCCCGAGAAATACCTTCTAATACAGATTTACGATGCTTCTCCTGCTGCTTCATCTTTTCCCACAGTGCCAGCACGGCTTCCGGGGATTCGGATTGGGAGGCTGCTTCCCCACCATTGCCATCAGCATCAGAGGAATCAGCAACATCATCAGCAGCAAACACGTGCGGATGACGGGTAATGAGCTTGTTCACCAGACGGTCGGCAACCTCATCAATATCGAACGGATCCTCAGCATCCGATTCACAGACACGTGCCTGAAACACGGATTGCAACAACACATCACCCAGTTCCTCGCGCATATTGTCGCGGTCGTGAGTTTCCACCGCGTCAATGTATTCGTAAGTTTCTTCGAGCAGATTCTTGAGCAGCGACTCATTCGTCTGCTTGCCATCCCACGGGCAACCGCCCGGCGAATACAGCACATCCACCACAGCCTTGACCCGGTCCAACGCCGTCGCTGCCTCAACCACCGGCTTCAACTTCGAGCAGTGTTCGAAGCCTCCCGGTAGACGATAGTCTGAGTTATGGTATCCAGTCTCGCCACTGATCTTACTCATAGCTTTTTGCTCCTTTTCTCATCTGGACGCACCAGAACAAGCCTCCGCAACGCACAGAAACCTAAATCATATTATTTGTTGCGAAATATTGCTTCCCTCATCTGAATCTCTCCAGATACAGAATATTCTAAATACGCCAAGACCCCTTGGAATTGTTGCTGTTCCAAGGGGTCTTAGTCAGAAATAAAATGCGCTGTTTCAGCACACCTTCCACATCCAGTAACGTATAATGAAATCAACGGCTCCCACGGAAAGAACGGCGGAATTCCAACGATTTGATACGATTGGTATACCATTGGAATACCATTCGCCACGGATTGTTTGTTGGAGAATGTTGGAGAATGAAGGATGCTGAATGCCTAGGATAAGGGAAACCGGAGCGGTCTACCCCATCCGCCACGAGCAGCGGAAAACACTCAAGGACGGCACGGTAAAGACATACGTGAACTGGCAGGCCAAGGTGGACGGCCGATGGGTGTCCGCCAAGACCTACAAGGAATGCGACAGGAAAATAGCCGAAGCCCTCAAGGAGAAAACCGAATGGGGCATGGGCGTAGACCGCGCCACCCGGCTCGGCGAGTACGCGGAACGATGGTTCGAGCTGAAACGACGCGACCTGAAACCCAAGTCCATCAACAACTACGCGAGCCTCATAAGCGTGCACCTGTGCAAGTACGCGAACGAGAAGCTGGGCGAAGTGACCGCCTCGGCGGTGCAGCGCATGATAGCCAACATGCGCAACCTCGACGGCACCCCATGCTCGTACAACCGGCAGCTTGGCTTCTACAACATCCTTAACCAGATATTCAAGGCGGCGGTGGCCGACCGGCTGATACCCACCAGTCCGGTCACCAGCGCGGCAAGGCCGAAACGCAGGGACACGGGATTGGCCGGGGACCGGCGCACCATCAACGGGCCCGTGGCCGTGTCGGCGGACAGGCGCAGCGGCACGCAGGACCGCAAGGCGTTCACCGTGGAGCAGATGCAGGACATGCTCGAAGCGTCCTCCGACGACCTGTTTCTGGGCGCACGCCAATGGTGGCGTCTGCTCACCGGCATGAGACAGGGGGAGATACTGGGAGCCACATTGGACGATCTCGACCTGTGGCGGGACAAGACGTTGGAAACCCCGGACAGCGGCGAGATATGGATAGGCACCTACACGGTGAACTGGAAACTGGAAAGCCTCGACAAGGAGCATGGGTGTGGGGAGCCCGGCAGGGACGGAAGATACCCGTGCGGCTTCAAACGGCCTTCGAGCTGCCCCCGATACCGGTGGAGGGTGCCGGACGGATACGACATGATACACCTGTGCAAAGGGTACGCTTTGACGCCGCCGAAGTCCGCGAGAGGCAAGGTCGTGCCGATAATCCCCCAGTTGGGCACCGTCGTGCACCGGTATCTGGAGGCCACGGAGAATATCATCCCGAACCCGTACAACCTGATATTCAGGACGCGCGAGGGTATGCCGTTGGCCGCGTTGGATGACAGGGCCAGTTTCCGCGACCTCATGCGCAGGGCGGGCATACCCGACTACGAGAACCGGTACGGGCATGAATGCCGCAACTCCGTCGTATCGCTCCTGTTCCACATGAAGGTTGACCCCGGCATCATCCAACGCATCGTCGGCCATTCGAGCATAGCCATGAGCGAGCATTACCGCACCGTGCCGGTAGAAGATTTGATGCGAGGCATGGAGACGATAAGCGACGGGCTCGGTCTGAAGCAGATCGAATGGAAGGCGTGAACTGGCGCGCCGAAACTTGCCGGCCATACAATGGAAGAGTAAGTTAATCACCTTGAATGTCCAGCGGAAGGAACGTTACGGAGGCGCACCATGACAAGCATATTCGACGTGGCCGCTTACGTGCTGGACAAGCTCGGCGTCATGACCACAATGAAACTGGAAAAGCTCTGCTACTATTCACAGGCATGGTCCCTCGTATGGGATGAACGGCGTCTGTTCCCCGAACGGTTCGAGGCATGGGCCAACGGCCCGGTATGCCCCGACCTATACCATGCGCACAAGGGCATGTTCAAGATCACGCGCGGCGATATTCACGGCGACCCGTCCAACATTGACGAGGACGGCATCAACACCATAGACGCCGTGTTGAAGGCCTACGGGAAAATGGGAGCCTACCAGTTGAGCGAACTCACCCACAGCGAACGCCCTTGGAAGGACGCTCGCGGCAATCTCCCCCAAGGCGCCATCTGCAACACCGAGATAACTGAAGCCGCCATGGCCGAATACTATGGGAGCCTCACCGAATAGTGGGCCACCGCAGCAAAACCAAGAGCATCAAGGCCAAAGCCCCGAGCTCTTCAAAACGTGTGCCCGCGCATCACGTGGCGAAAAGCTATCATGTCCCCGAATCCGCCACGGAGATTCCCAAAGATTCCGTGAACCGTCGCATCGTATTCCGTTTCGACTGCGTTGACCTTGAGGCCGACTGTCCATGGTCGCTCGCGCACATGAGCGACGAGGAGCATCGACTGCTGCTGTTGAAGATGCGTGACTTCGAAAAGGCCACGGTGGGCGAGATCATTAGCCCCTCATATCAGGCGTTCACCTGCTACCCTGATTTCACCCAATGCCCCAACCAGACGCCACAGGACCGGCTGGCGAAATACTATGAACGCGAAGGCGATGCGTTGGCCCGGTTCCGCTTGGGCGGCACCGAACGCCTGTACGGTTTCCTTGTAGGCAACGAGTTCCACATTCTCTGGTGGGACCCGAACCATGAGGTATGGCCCTCCACTAGGAAACACACCTGACCATCATATTGTAGTGGTATACAAAATGGTCCCGTTCTCCAATACAGGAAGACGAGACCATTGTCTTTCGTTTACTGCTTCGCCGTATATCCGACAGCAACACATGATTCCATGACGCTATTCAGATCAGATAGCACTTGAAGGCTGTCGTATTGGGCATCAGCGTAACCAAGATTCTGTGTCGCATACACAATCTTCAACATCGGAGCATTCAATGCGGCAAGACTCGCTTTCATATCGGGGTCGGCCTTTGGGAATGCCTCGTTGATTGTCTTGACCGCCAATGAAGCTCCCGAGAAGGCTTGGACGGCATCATGGTTAGCCGGATCGCGGAAGTACCCAGATACCGCTGCCACATCATCAATCAGGGACTGATTACCATCGAAGAGGACACCGCAGGCTCCCATCGTATCGGGCGCTACGCTCGGAGCGCTCACATATCCGTTCAACTGGACCTTCGCGGCTTTGTATTTATCCTCCCATGCATACGACGATTGTTGAGCGGAATTGACTTCTTCGCTCATGGCTCCGACACCGAAAAGCATGCCCACGAACAATGCGACGATGATACCGATAATCAACAAGACGAAAACCGGCACCGGAATCGTGATTCCTTTTTTACGCCTATGAGATACAGGCTGTGATGGTTGCATGCCTGCTGGCGGCATGGGCTGGTAAACCGGCGAGCTCATGTTGTTTCCCCTTCTCTTCATTGGGTCAATAGTTTATGAATTTTATGTCCCATGCTTGATTGTCATGGTTTCATCGGCAAGGACGATAGAAAGATGTCGGTCGGTGAGCCGCTGCCTAGATTCAGCGCATCACTAATATTGTCGGAGGCATGTTCATTGACTTCCTTCGTTTTGGTGTAGTCATGAATGACGAAGCCGACCACGGCGATGATCACCGCTGCAATAAGAATGCTCACAACGGATTTGCCGATGCCGGTATCGTGATTGTCGGTTTGAGAATCCTTCTTCCTTATCTGCTGCTCCTGCAATTCCACGAGTCTTTTCTGTGTCTCCAATAGCTGGCGTTGCAGTTCTTCCTGCGTCATCTCTGGCTTTGACTTGTCCGGTTCCGATTCAGGCCAATTCTGTTCAGGCTCGCTCAAAATTATTCCTTTCTCTCCATTGAACTGGTGTCTTAATCCTAACTCGATATGGCTAGGTTGTCGTGCAGCCAATGTCTATAGTCCTGTAGGACGCTGACGGTTATACGAAGTTCCTGCGCCATCGCATAGGGTTCTCCCCCGTACAGGTCTTCGGCGTGCATGTAGTTCACGGGGTTAATCAACGCCAACGCGGTCTCCTTGCGGGTCAGACACTCCTCCTTATCACGGCTCAATAGTCTGAGTCCGTCATCGAAATGCCTGGCGTGGATAAGCTCATGCTGCAACGTGCATACCCGTTGTCCCATGCTCATGGTGGGGTCGATGTACGCGGTGCGGGTATCGGGATCGTATTCCCCGCACTGCGTCCCGTCGAAATCCTTATCCTCTATGAGGACTCCCATGCGCTGGGCCTCACTGGTGAGGTCAGTCCAGGTCTTCACTACGACCGGACTCCGCACGCTTGTTATCATCCCGATAAGCGGCCTTCTCTACTTCTATCTTTCTGCCGATGACCTTTTCAAGCTGGGACACCACCGAGGCTGTCTCGGATACCGGCTGGCGCAATGTTTCCTTGGTGAGGCGAGCCAGTTCGATCATCAACGAACGGCCGGTGGTGCCCGATAATGCGGCAAGAGCATCTACGTCGTTGGTGTCGATGGCCCTTTTGCCGTTGACCCTTTCGCTGACATACGCTTCGGTGAAACCGAGGTATTCAGCAATCTGACGCTGCCTTACCTTGTGCGCCTTCATGTACTTTTTATACTCCGTCGCAAATGCCAAGGCGAACGCAGACATTTCGCGGAAATCATTTGGATTAGCCATACTTAAATCTTAGCATATGCGATACGGCGTGTCTAGTCTTGACGAAAACTTGGCATATGCTAAGTTAATAGATATGAGCAGCACACAGAAACTTACAACAGCCGGCATTCGATACCGACTCTTCATCGCACAGAAAAGCCTCCGATGGCTTGCAGCGAAACTCGGATGGGACGTAAGCAAACTCTCCCGCCGACTCGCAGGCCAACCGGCCTTCAAAGTCGATGAACTGGACATGATCTGCGAAGCGCTCGGAGTCAGTTTCGAGGAACTGCTCACCATCCCAGTGGACATGCAGGAGAAGTTCTTCGGCACTGGGACGCCTGACTTGGAGGTAACAGCATGAGTGTCTATCAGACCCCAACTTGGACTCGCCGCCACGCGAGACTAACTGGCTCCCCCCAGTCAGACCCACGTAGCGACATGAACGCCAGCCGCCTCACGAACGGGTTTGCCGCAACTGAGATTGCAGCACGGCGTTTTCACGAGAGATATGGACGATTGCAGCCGCGAGATTCGCTAGACCGTACGCCATCTTCCGCTGAGCTGGGTCAGCTGACAGCCTTGCTGCTGCATTGAAATCATCGCAAGCGGAACTTGCATAGTTCTCCGCTTCACTAGCCATAAAAATCACCTCCTCTCCGAATCGAGAAAACAATGCTTAGTCAGAATCGTAACCTCTCCCAGAAGCTCGTTGTGGAGGAACGTCGCACCCGTGAATACTTCACCGGCAACGTCACCGAAGATGGTCTAATCAACGCGGAAATCGACACCGATTACGGTGCCCGTCCCCTCACTCCGAGTCAGGCGCGTTTCGTCGCCAAGGCCCTTGAAGACCTGGCCGACTGCGCCGACGAGAAGAACGAGGAATAACAAAGTCTTGCCGTGGCCGGTCGGTTCCCTTATTCACCAAACAAGACTACAGGCGAACAAATACTGACCATACTACGACCGTTCACGGCAACCATCGGCCCGTCCCTTGGCGATTAGGGGGAATCGGAGACGCCGACAAACCGTCACCCATTAGACACTCCTGTCTCCGTTTGAAATTTCATGACGGTTGGCGTGGGAAGTTCAAATCTTCCACGGGCCACGGAAAGGATAAATGATGAACACCAAGGATTATGGACATCACTGTTCGGGCTATCAGCACCCTGACGGTTCGCCCACACGCTATGAGACACGGGCCGTGAGCCTGTGCATGGCGGGCTTGGTTCTTGGTGTTCTCACGCTTCTCTTCCAACCCAGTGCGGGCCCGTGGAGCATTCTCGCGGGTTTCCTGTGCTGTTTCCCCGTCGCCCTGTGCTTCATGTTGGACGACGAATAATTGAAGATTTCCGGGCGTGGTCTTTTCCTCATTTCTAACTCGTCCGGTGGTAGCCAAGCGCACGGTGGCCGCAGCCGAGAAGCCTTCCAATGGTCATGGACTTCAAAGACTGCACCGGGTTCGACTCCCGGCTTGGCGCTCAGAAAAATTGAACCCCTTCGCGTCCTTGCGTCGGAAACCAATAAAAGGGTTTCGGACGTGTCAGCACCGGCGTAGAAGGACAACCAAATAATCAAGCCCAGTGGAGGGAAACAATCATGGAACTCACCCCATTCGACCGTATGAGACTACTCAACGAGGCGCGTGGACTATTGCCGCAGGACGAGCTTGAACGTCGGGCGCGCGTGATTCTCGACGATCCCGCCGCTCCTTCTGAGACATCGAAGGAACCCGACTCGCCTCGTCTTATCATCAGCGACTTCCTGCGCTCGAAAGGATTCGAGCCGATGAAGAAAAGCGCCCTGCATTTCGGCTTCCGTCTGGCCGAGAACTACAAGATGAAGTTCGGCGCCTATCCGCCGAAGCACGGGAAGGCCTACATCTACTACGAGATCGACCGGCCTCTCATGGAGGAGACGTGGGCTCAGATTCAGACGGAGGACGCCGACTGATGGCATCTGATTTCAACTCCATCGCCAAAGCCATCCGTTATCTCGGTGATTGCGTCCGTTATCTCGCTGACAAGTATGTGGCCGTGAACGATCGCGTGTACTCGGATTGGAACGAGGCCTCGAAGGTCGTCGGGGACGTTGGCCGTGACCATGTGGCCGATTATGCGGAGGCGTCGCACAAGCAGGGCAAGTCGCGTACTTGGCGTCACAGTCACCTGATGGAACGCGAGGAACAACTGTCCATGCAGTCGAGGGGTTCTCATGTTGACCCCGAATGATGTCCGGCATAAGAGGTTCCGCACGTATCGTTCCCTGCTTTACGGCGAGGTCTACGACGTGGAGGACGTTGACGATTTTCTCGACTCGGTGGCCGACACCATCAAGGTTTTAGGCAAGGAAGCACTCAAGGCGAAGGAGAAGAACAATGGCTAAACTGACCCCTCTTATTTCCGATGATTTCGACGCTAGCGAACTGCGCCCCGATCAGGTCAAGACCCTGTTGGCGCAGACGGACGCGCTCATCGCCGGTTTCACGGAGATCGGGAAGCGGCTTCGATCACAGATCGAGGATGACATGGACGTGAACAACCGTTCCGATTCCATCAACATCAACGGCCTGCATGTAGCCGACATCACCCTGCGTATGGGCAGCAATGGTAAAAGCAAGTGCGTTGACCAGCAGGCCTACGTGGATTGGCTTCTCGCTAATGGCAAGGAGGACATGACCGAAACGGTCACGGTGCCGGTGAAGGCGGCTTTGGAAGCCTCCTATATCGACAATCTCGTGTCCTTGGAGTTCATGGACGAGCAGTCGGGAGAGGTGACGAAACCGGCTGGCGAGTATCCGGCTGGCTGCGAGCTCGGCAAGGGCACTGCCGGTGGTATCAGCGTTTCCTATGCGAAGGACGTGTACCGGGATTTGCTGAACACGTTGCAGCCGTCGAACGTGATGGGACTGCTCACCACGGGCCATGTCGATGAGGAACAGGCAGAAGAAGGTGAACTCGAATGGTAGGAGAGGTCGTCTCGCAAAGCCAGCTGCAGGAGCAGATGAACTATTCTCGCGCACTGGCCGACAGTACAATCATTCCCGATTCGTACAGGGGGAACCCGGCGAACATCCTCATCGCCATGGACTTCGGACGCAGTATGGGACTGAGCCCGGCAGAAAGCCTGTACCGGATCAACGTGATAAAAGGCAAACCGACCATGAGCGCCGAGCTCATAGCCTCTTCGGTGCGCAAGGCCGGCCACAAGTTGTGGGTCGAAAAAGACCCTGAGAAGATAAGCGTGACCGCGTTCATCCAACGCAAGGACGATCCCGATCATATCTTCTCCGAAACCCGTGACGCCACCTGGGCGCACAGCATGGGATTGGACAGGCCTGACCGGAACGGTAATCCAAGCAACTATCAGAAGCAGCCGATGACAATGCTGAAATGGCGTGCCATCACCGCCGTCGCTCGTGAAGCCTGTTCCGAAGCATTGTATGGGGTGGCTTATTCGCCTGACGAGATGATGGACGACCCCAACGTGCATGTCGAGGACGTGCAGGAGGAGAAGCTGAAGTCGCAATGGCCGGAACCGGAGACGGTCGAGGCGGAGATCGTGGACGAGACAGATGGGGAGAAAAACCGCAAGGCACTGCTCGCTGGACTGCACGACGTGAAGGAACAATGGCTCTCCATGTTCTCTTCAGCTTCAAAAACAGATTTCAACAACGAACTGCGCCGTATCGTCGGACGTCAGGATGTGGCGCCGCAGAATATCACGCTCACGGAATGCGAGACCGCGATGCAGGCGTTCAAGGCGCAAATCATCAAACAGCGGAACAAGACGAATAACGGCCAGCAGGCCGACGAAAAGAAGGAGGCTCCAAGTGAGCAGAAAGATTGATTTGAAGGATGCGAAGGAAGGCATGTGGATCGAGTTCGATGATGCGGACGGGCATTATGCGGGTGAACTGCATGAGATGAGGGATTCGGAAGATATTATACACTCTCTCATCCTAAGTATGAGCGATAGGCCTCCACTGTACATCGAGACCGAGGATGAGGGCAATCTCGTGATTCTCATGGATTTTGGTGATGGGTACCGTCACGGTTCCGCCCGGAACGTGCACGTGTATGAGTCGAAGCCCGAGACGGAATCCGTCAAGCAGGCTGAAGATGATGGCGGGCACCAGTTCTGGGAGGGTAAGACCTGTAAGGAGATGGCTGGACTACACGTCAAGGTCACGTTCAAGAACGGGGACGTAGTAACCGGCGTGACTAATCAGATCGGCGATATTGATAGCGTTCACTACCTCAGCGCAGGGACCGGCGATGACCTGTTCGTCCCGAACAAACGCATCGCGTCCATCGAACTGGTGGATGATGCCCCGCGTGAGCGTATCACCGATATCGCGAAGGTTCGTCCCGGCGACAAGGTGGTAATGAAGAACGGCAACGAGTACACGGCGGTGAATGTGTGTCCTGAGTGTACGGACGGCTCGTCCCTGCAACTGAACGTCGAGGGTTTCGGCATTGCAGCCGCTTTATGGGCGGAGGACTCCGCCTTCCAATATGCGTATCGAGAACCGTACACGATGGCCGACCTTCCGAAGGAGCCAGGATTCTACAAGGCTCGCACCGAATCGGTGTGGAAGCATGACGGCAAACGTTGGATGCCGGTGCTCTCCCACGATGGCACCATCGCCCCCGCCTTCCCATGCCAGTCCCAATCCCGCAGCCAGTTCTTCAAGACCAGTGTCCGGGATGATCGTTTCCCGTTCACGAAGGTGGAGGCGAGCTTCGAGTGACTTTCACCCCGAGACCGGGCTGCAAGTGCGCGAGATGCCTGTGGGCTCACGGGGACAAGATCACGCTCCCCCAATGCCCCACATGCGGCGCCGTTGATTGCGCCGGAGCCCAATCACACATGCTGGTCTGCAACAAAAAAGCCAATGAGAAACACAAAGTCAATTCGTACAGGAGGTATAGCTGATGGCCGGAGAGGCACGAGTCATCTTGGATAACGCCCGTCTGGGCGCTGACCCGGAACAGAAGCAATCACAGTCGGGGCAGCCCTACTTGAGTCTGCGGTTCGCCATCACCCCTTACAGGAAGAACCGTCAGACCAACCAGTACGAGGACGGGGAGACGGAATGGTGGCAGGCCACCGAGTTCGACACCCGGCAGATGGAAACCTATATGCGTGAACTGCATAAGGGCGATTCGATTCGCGTCGAAGGCGCGTTAAGCATTCGTCTCTATCAGGACAAGCAGGGTCAGACCCAGATCAGCCGCGAGGTTCGGTTCGCGCACATCTCGAAGAATCTACCCAAGGCGAAGCAACAGCAGCAGGGTTTCCAGCCGAATTACGGTCAGCAGCCGAACAATTACGGTCAGGAAAACTATGGGGTGCAGAACTATCAGCAACCACAGCAGCAGCCTAACCCACAGTTCCAGCAGTCGGCTCAACAGTCGAACCAGCAGCAGTATCAGCAGCCAGCCGTTGACCCTTGGAGCCAACCGCAAGGCGCCTCTCAGGATGAGTTCGGCAATGGCGAGCTCTAACCCTTCACGTGAGACGTGCCGTCTTGTGGACCGGCGTGACGGCGAACGGTGCGTCCGTTGCGGCGCCACCTACAACTGGGCGGGTTTCTCCCGTCATCACAGGCATCTGAGAAGCCACCCGTTCCCCGGACTCCACCTGCCATCAAATCTCATACTGCTGTGCGGAAGCGGTTCGAACGAGGGTTGCCATTTGTGGGTGCATACCCATCAGCGTGAGGCGATGGACAACGGGTGGCTGGTCAGCGGTTTCAACGACCACCCCGAACAGGTGCCAGTCATGGTTTACGGCAAGGGCCTTGTGCTCTTGGACAACATGGGAGGCTTCACGTTATGCAGTTAGACGAAGCAGTCGAAGCGCTCTACAAACTGTTCTGCCGTGCCCCGTCCTTCCATATCGCGTTATGCAGGCTCGACCCGGTGGCGGCGTCCAGATTCATGAACGGAGATATTCGACTATGACACAGGCGAGGAAAGGGCCGCGACTGCCGTTAAGCCGTCAGGATGAGGCGATACTTGCCGGCCCGTGACTGTCAACCCAACTGGGACGCAACCTACGTGCAGCCGAGGCGCAGACGTTCGGACGCATGGTCTACGACGAGTGGACGAAAACCCATCCGGGCACACTCCCCTACACGGTAAGAATCGATTCCAGTCAGAAAACCGCGTACCTGCCAGAAGACCTGCCCCTATTGCACAAGGCGCTCACCCGGTACACGAACAGCAAATCATATCAACGTATTCAAACGGAAATCAAAGGAGAACACCAATGAGTGAGAAACCATTCTGGGAGGGCAAGACCGGTAAGGAGATGGCCGGACTGCACGTCAAGGTCACATGGAAGAACGGCACCATTGTTACTGGAGTGTTAGATGACATAGGAGATATTGATTTAGGCGATAATTGTTCTTTGTACATGTCACGTGGCTATGACTCTTCCTGTGATTTTGAGCCAATGGACAATATCCAATCCATTGAATTGTTGGATGACCCCGAGTATGAGCGCATCGACAACATCGAAAACGTGCAGGTGGGCGATATTGCCTGCACGACGGAGGGAAACCATTTCCGCGTCATCGATCTCAAGCCTGACCCTCTAGGCGACATGCTCCTGCGTATCCGCATCAGCGAGATAGACGGTGAGTACTGCATCGACTCCGATGATTTCGCCTACGCTTTGCGTTGGAAGCCGAAGCTGCCCGACCATGACGGGTTGTGGTGGGATAAGGACAATGCCTTGTGGAGCGTCGCCATCTCCGTCCTGGACAATTCGAAGTTGGTCGCTTTGCTTATCGGTGACCCGGAATCCCCCGTCACCGGGTCTGTTTGGTCGGGCCTCAACAGCAAGCACGTGACCTCTCAAGCTCCGTTCCGTCCGGCCAAGGCGGTGGAAGCATGAACATCGAGGTGGGCCAAAAATACCGAAACAACCAGGATGCTGAATTAATCATCATAGCCAAGGTGGCTTGCTTTACCTCCTCCCGATCTGGCATGTATCTAGGTGTAGACGTGCTACCGGGAGCAGAACTGTTCGTCGCGGACGACCCATACGGCACAGGCTCTGACGTGATTGTTAACGAGCAGTCTCTGACCGAATGCGGATACAAGGCGGTGGAAGCATGAACATCCACCCGATCATTGATGAACCTCCATCGTTTCCGCAAACTGTCTTACGCCTGCTCACAGGAAGCACTCATTGCTGTGACTGGTGCGAGAAACGCTGGATCAAGGTTCACCGCACTGGCCAATTGGAATGCCGAAACCGTCGATGTCCCTACTGCGGGCAATACGGATGCCCCCGAGCCGAAAAACACTGGAAGAAATGCCCCGTGTGGAATCACATGACCCCGCCTGCATGGCTATACCCCGTGTTGAATCGGCTCTGCGAAAGAGATCTGCAACGAATGGCGAAGAAATCGAGGAATGATGCGTGACACGATTCTGTGCCTATGCGACCTGACCGGTGTCATGGCCCGCCCTTGGGTGGAACACGGGTATCAAGCCGTGTTGGTGGACCCGCAGCATGGTTGCGACCATGAAGACGGTGCCTACCTGAAACTGGCTTGCACCATCGAGGAAGCGTTCGACCAGATCAGCGTACTGGTCCGTTCCGGCCGGCTCGCGTTCGTGGCCGGGTTCCCGCCATGTACGGATATGGCGGTGAGTGGAGCGCAATGGTTCGCCCGTAAGTACGAGGCCGACCACATGTTTCAGGCGAAGGCCGTGAGCGTTGCCGAACAATGCCGGGTGATCGGTGAAATGAGCGGCGTCCCGTACATGGTTGAGAACCCGGTGAGCGTACTCAGCCGTGTTTTTGGCAAACCCTCCCACACGTTCGACCCGTGCGACTACACGGCCTACGAGCCCTTGGACAATTACACGAAAAAAACGTGCCTTTGGACGGGGGGGGGATTCCAGATGCCGCCTCGCAGCCAGGACATGAGCTTGCCGGCTCCTGACCGGAATCGTATCTGGTACATGAGCGGCAAGGACAGAGCCAACAACCGAAGCAAGACGCCGCTCGGCTTCGCCCGCGCGGTTTACGAAGTCAACCAAGGAAAGGCAACGGAAGAATGAATCTTTTAGGTGAAACCAAGGGTGCGATATCACAAAGCGGGCATTCGACCGATGACGTTCGATTCGTCGGCTCCCGCGACGGGAAGCTGGGAATTCCGTGGAGTCAGGCCGAAAAGGTGCTCGACATCGATTACGACGACGGATACGGCGGTCAGGAGATATCCGCCGATCTGGTCGTGGTGTTCACGGATGGCGGGTTCCTGCGCCGCGAGGAATACGACGGCCGCGAATGGTGGGAGTACGAGCCACCGTTCAGAGTCCCGGAGACGCAGAAGCCGTTCAAACTCGTGAAGGGGCTCAGCTATTACACACAGTTGCTTGTGGACATCAATTACCCGATGAAGGCAACGGAGGAATGAGCGACATGAGGAGCTTCATCAAGGTTGAGCACAGTCGTTTTACTTTGATTTTGCGCAAGGGGATGCTCCCGTTCCACTGGATTGCGGAATCCCACGTCTACCCGGACAAAGGTTATGTCACGGCGGTGCGGGAGCGCACCAACTACGGCGCTGTATGGGCATTGAGCAGTAGGGGCGCTCTCGATCAGGTCATGCTCTCGATCTGGGAGGACATCGAATGGTTGGACGAAAGGATGGACTGATGCGTGTGCATCGTCCGAGACTACAAAACCAAACCGAAGGAGACAACCAATGAGTGATTACAAGCAGCGGATGATCCGCGAACATCGAGAATTGCAGGAGCGTATCAGCAAGCTGGCGCACATGCTTGAGGGCTACGCGGAGGGCACGTTGGACTTCACGCCCGCGTGCTCCTTCCAGCTCCTTGAAAGCCAATTGTACGCGATGGGGGCATACGCGAACATCTTACAGGAGCGTGCGCGTATCGAACAGGTGGATTTGAACGCGCCTCTTGAGGGAGGTGAGTCTGGTGAGGTTCCACAGGATTAGCCCGTGTCCTCGTTGTGGGGGCAAGGTCAAGGCGAAATGGGAGCGGGACGGCGTGCAGGGGTTGCCTGAATACACGTTCTTTATCGTGATGTTCCGCTGCACTGTCTGCGGGCTCGGCTTCGAGGGAGGTTGTTCACGGAAGCCCGCCCCGTATCAGTTGCAATACAATATCGCCGCTTGGAACCGCATATGTAACGGTGATAAATGCTTCACGTTGACCTACATGAGTCAGGAAGACGGACGATGAAGTTGGAGACCAAGGAAGAATATCTGGTCGATTCGGCTATCGAGATGCTGTATCCGACCGTCACTTTCAATTCCTATGAGGCCGCTGTGAAGCATATCCACGAGACGCCGGGCACGTGGCGAATCACAAAAATCTATCGCACCCTACCAGTCGGCGAGGAAGTCACGGAGGCAGACGATGAATGCTGATGTGGAGCGGATTCGCGAGAGTCTGGGAGGCAGACGATGAAGGCGACGGACGTGGAGATCGAACGACGGTGCGGCATGGTCACAGGTGCCTCCTGCGGGCATGTGACCCTGAGCTGGATTCCCGGAGACGGCCGAAACGGCACCCGCTCATGGGTGCTGGCCATCCATGACGGCGGCAGCATCCGCCGCATCCGGTTGAGCTGGAACGAGCTCGGTGACCTGGCGGCCATCCTCCAATCGATCGCGAACGAGGAGAAGGAAATGGGAGACGGACGATGAAGCGCGAGTACAGCGAGGAGGGCCGGCCCCTCACTTGCGGCAAGCAGAAGGCCGAGTGGGAGTGCGAACTGCTCGGCATCTGCCGCAGGGATGGGGTCGAGTGGTTCTGCGAGATGGAGGAGCACGGCAACCTCTACTACTGCATCCAGCTCAAGACTAACGTGCAACGATTCCACACGAACGCCACTCAAGACTTCATCGACCAGCTCAGAGAAATCATAAGAAGACAGAAGGAGGCAGACGATGAGTGACAAGGATATGGTCTCGGTTTACGAACGACGTGACGGCAGCAAACCCGGATTGTGGAGAGTGTACGGGTGTTTGGCGTGGGACGTGTTTTCCTCGTTCTTCCTCGCGGTTGGCATCATGTCAAGGAATTATGTGACGGTCATCGTTCAAGCGTTCTGTCTGCTGTGTTTTCTTGGATTCACCGTCTGGGAGTTGAACCATCTGACCTGGAATGTCGTGGAGTACACGGTGAAGATTTCCCACGATAAGGCAGAGGAGGTCGTCAATGAGTTGGCTTAATGACTTCTACCGGATAGTCGGCAAAGGCGACGTGCGGGACTCCGATTTCATTCTCAACGGCGAAAGCTTCTACTGCCCCCAATGTGGCAGACACCTGAAGGCTGCTACAGGAACCGTGAAAGGCTCCGAGGAGAAACGCTATCGGTTCAAATGCGTTGACCGAATGCATTACCGCACCAAGTGGCATGAGTCGTATCAGGCCGCGTTGATGGAAATGATCGAGACGTTCGAGAAAGGGGAAACCGTATGAGCAAGCCGAGTAAACGCGCGTGGGACATGCTTATCGAGAACCCGAACCGTCCGGCCGATGAGGTTCGTATCGCCACCGGCCTGAAGGTGGAGATGATCGAGCAGATTCGTAGTGACGTGTTGAAGCGTCTCAGGGACAACCCGGAGTTCTGATTATGCGTCCGAGTTATCTACCCGTCCAGTACGAGCATTGCCCGTATTGCGGAGGAATCATGAACATCTGGGGTCATTGCATGGATTGCCAGTTCCATGATGACCCGACCGAATACTGGAGGGACGAATGAGCAGAGCCAAGCAGCGTGGGACGCTTTTTGAGTCGGCCATAGTCAAATATCTGCGTGCCCGCTTGGGTGATACGGAGCAGACCATACACCGTGAGGTGTTGCATGGCGGAGGCAACGACCAAGGCGACATCACCGGCGTGCGTATCCACGGGCAACCCGTGGTCATAGAGGCCAAAAACTACAGCACGTACAGCGGGCACCTCAAGGAATGGATGCAGGAGGGTCGTACCGAAGCGGGTAACGCGGACGCGCCCTACTGGTTCGTCGTATTCCACCAGAAAGGCGTCGGATTGGACTCTTTGAAGAGCATGGACAACCAGCCGGTAGTCACCGATCTGAAAACGTTGGCTCTCATAGCCGGGCATGGGGTGATCGAGGGAGACGAGGAATGAGCGAGATTGACGAGTTCATCAAGACGGCTCGTGCCGGTAAGCCCGTCTACCTGACCGCCGAGGAGAAACAGGCGTTGAGGAATCATCGGGCTTATCTGAAGCTCAAGGCGAAAGACCCCGACTATTTCTCGAAAGCCCGTCGTGAGGAACGGCGCAAACGCAAGGAGGAACAATGAGCTACGACCTGTATGTGGTACGCCCTGATATTCCAGAGGACTGCTGGTATTACGTGTGCGACCGTGACCATGAGGAACGCTCCTACGACCAGTATGGCCGTTATTTCAACTACACGTATAATCTCGGCCCGTTCTTCGACGCCTATCATGTTCGCCCGTCAACCGACTTGGACGGCAAGACCGGTAGGGAATGCGCCGAACTTATACGGCAAGCCCTCATGAGCATCTACGTTCAGCCGTTGCATGAGCTGCGTTCCGAATACAATCCGCGCGACGAGAACGGCGAGTTGGTTGATTGGGGCAGTGTGGACGGCGCAATCAAATGGTTGGAACGGATACACGACTACTGCCGTGAACACCCCGACTATGTTGTCAAGGAACGCTCCTGATGGGAAACAGTCACAACACGACACCCACCAAGTGCATCGACTGCGGGCGAATCCGGCCACGTAACCAGATGTGCAGCGGGCCCCGTTGCCGCAACTGCCATATCAAGGCCGACCCCATACGGTTGGCGAAGCATAGAGCCGGAAGCGCGAAATAGGCAAGGGAGCATAAAACCAAACGCACTCCCCCATTGCCCATCCAAGAGGGCGGCATGGTTTTCGCCGGCCACCCCATCGACATCGATGACCCGTATCTGCGCGAATTCATCGAAAAGGCAAGGAGAACATGATGGAAGATAGGAAACTCGTTGATTTCGCCCGTTGGCTGAACGATCATCCGGGCGAATGGAATCTTTGGCCGTATCTCATTCCGATACAGGCCGACCGCAGGGATACCGTCGCATCGATGAGGCTTGTCATGGAACGCATCAAAAACCATCAGTACGACGAGTTCCGCGTGGACACCGTATTGCTCGAATACGAACTGTTCAACGGTTTCATGGGTTTCGACACCAACAGCGTGCATGAGAACGGTCTCGCGTTGAAGATGAGGCTCAAGGCATGACCGCGCGTGGAGATGACCGCAAGCTCATGCATTGGATAGCCTCGCACGGGTACACGGTGGTGCGCGCCAGCAGCGGCCACTGGAAGATATTCGATGACGGCGTGCTGCTCACGGCGACGAGCGGCACGCCCTCGGACTGGCGAAGCCGCCACAACTTCATCAAGACGTTCAGGAGACGATCATGTCAGACCCCGTGAACCCGGAACGGCTGCTGGAGGAGGCGGAATGAGCATCGTCGGCTTGGCGCATTTCATCGAACTGGCCGTGTTCTTCATCATCGGGATACAGGCGTTCCGCTACCTATTCAGGAAATGGAATATATCCCTATCCGATGAAGGCGGCGACGCGATGACGATCGTTGCCTTCAGCTTTGGATTGATAGCGGCTTTCGCAGCGCATGGCGTCTGCTGGGCGTTCATGCAAATGGTGTTCCCCGATTACACGTACTAGCTGATAGGAGCATGACAATGGTACGCAAAGGATACGTTCAACTGGTCAACAGCTTCTACATGAACCGTAAGGTACGCAAGCTCAGGCACACATGCCCGAGCGCAATAGGCGCGTTCACGATGATGCTTACTTTCTGCGGAGACAATCTTTCAGACGGACATATCAGCGAAGACGATGCGTTTTACGTGTTGGATATCACCGATTCAGAAATCGATGCGCTTTGCGAAGTCGGCATGATCGAGCCGGACGGGAACAACGGGTACTACATTCACGACTATCTCGCACACAATCGAAGCCGCGAACAGGTGCAGAAGAAGCGCGAAAGCAATGCTGAAAATTACCGAAAAGATAAAAACGAGGCGAAAACCTCCGATTCAGATAACTTTCAGACGGCTGAATCGCGTCTGAATCGGGACAAACACCAGAACACCAGAACACCAGAAGAATTATCTAAAGATAATTCAACTCCCCCTACCCCCTCGAAGCCGGACTTCGGTAATCTGCTTGACCGTATCGAGGCTTTCTATCCGACGAACAGGTTTGACGGGAAAACCTCCCAGTCCCGTATGCAGCTGGAGGTCGATTGGCCGAAGATCGTGAAAGCCGCTGGAGACTCCGACCCGAGCATGTTTCTCGAAGCCAAGGCTCGAGCGTATGCGGAGGCCACCGACGAGCAGTACGTGAAAACGTTCAGCCGGTTCATCGGCGGTGAACTGTACGCCCGTAACTGGGAGAAACCCAAGCCCGAAGCGCCGAAGCCACGACCAGGGCAACCGTTGAAATCCCGAAGCCAGCAGAACCTTGAGGCGAATCTGGCGAAAACATGGCAGTACATGACACCCGAGGAACGTGCAAGATACCAGCAGCAGGGAGGTTTCAATGCTCAGCAGGGGTGAGGCAGCAGCCGTATTGTCGCTTATCAACGCGCATCACGGCAACGCGCAATGGGATGACGTTCAGCTTGAAGCGTTCCATTCGGAACTGAGGACGGACATCACCGCCGCCGAGGCTCAGGAGGCGGTGAGACGCTTCTATGCGGAGAACGATACCGGCCGTTGGTGTGGTTCGGGTGACATCAACGCCATCGTCCGCCGACTGCGCGGCAAGGCGAAGCCCTCGGAGGCGGAGATCGCGCGTGAGTGCGATGCGCGGGGCTTGGAGGGTGACGCGGCGTGGCTGTACCGGCGTCAGCGCATGTTGGGCCGTCAACCCGAGGAGGCGGCTCGAATCACGGCCTCGAGTCGCAACCCGTTGGAGTTGGAGCCGGCGAAGCCGAAGCGGCGTACACCGGTACGGCATTTCCTCGGCGCGGGCGACTTGGGGTTGGGTGACATACTGCCGCGACACGCCGAACCACATTTGGAAAACTAGAGACGCCCGTGCATTATTGGTCTTGCTGACACGTCCGAAGCTCTTAATGAGTGAAGGTCTAGGTCAGTTTGTCTTTTTCCCCTGAAAACACGAGGCTCTGCCGCTATGACGGTTGCTGGCGGGAGATCGTGACCGACGCGCCGTCCATGCTCATCGGGCATGGGATACCCGAGAACCGGAGCCTGTTGTGCGCATGGCATGAACGCCAGCTCTCCAACGACCTGCAATGGTTGGAACGCAACCTGCCCGACCTGACCGAGTATCGCATCAACCGCGCCTACGGGCACAAGAACGGTGGCGGCGGGAACGCGGGCACGGCTCCAGCGCCCGTAAGGGAAACCCTGCACGACCTGCTGTACGCTGACGACGACCACGGTTATCCGGGCTTGCAAGGCACACTCTACGAGTGGGTGCGCAGCCTGAAACTGAACCTGCGTGAATCGGCGCCGCTGGCCGACATGGTTTACCGAATCGCCAATCACCCGAAACTCGACGAGCACCCGTCCACGCCCGTGTACGCGGAACCGGTTCACGGGCTGGTGCGCAAACTGCGTCGTTTCCTCACGGACGATGACGGGGAAACCGTGTTGTACGGGCCATGCCCCGCCAACGGGTGCCTGGGCCAGCTCTCCGGCTATGCGGACGCGGAGACGGCGAAATGCCCGCAATGCGGTTTCAGTATGCCGGTCGCCCTTATCAGGGCGGAACGGGTGAAGCGTCTCCTCCAATCGGAGGCGGTGAGAACCCGTGGCGAACTATTGGACATCATCAAGGCGTGCGGGATGCGCGTGAACCGCAGCACTTTGCGCAGTTGGATACATCGCGGCCAGTTGCCCCAGCAGGGCGAGGACTCGTACAGCAATCCGCTTTACAGGTTCAGTGATTTCTACCGGCTCACAACCGGATTGTCCGAGAACGCGGACGTGTGGGAGATCATGCAAGCCGCACAAAACCAATCCAAGGAAGGAGACAACCAATGAGCAGCCAGATTCAACCATTCGACTTCAGGGGCATTCAGGTGCGTGTCCTAACCGATGAACACGGCAACCCGTGGTTCCTTGGAGCGGACGTATGCACCATTCTCAGTACGGCCACCAACCATATTCGGGAATACCTCGATGCCGATGAAATCACCAATATCCGTAGTACGGATATTGCTCAGAACGGTGGCAAGGCACCCGTTTTCGTGTCCGAGTCCGGCCTGTACTCCCTCGTGTTACGCAGCCGCAAGCCCGAGGCTCGCGAGTTCAAACGCTGGGTGACGCATGAGGTGCTGCCATCGATTCGCAGGCATGGTGCGTACATGACCGAATCGACTTTGGAAAAGGCAGTCACCGAACCCGACTTCCTTATCCGACTTGCCACACAAATCAAACAGGAGCGGGCGGAAAAGGAGAAGGCCCAAGCATAGGTCGAACGGATGCGTCCCAAGGCATTGTTCGCTGACGCTGTGGAAACCTCGAAGACCAGCATCCTTGTGGGCGACTTGGCGAAAGTCCTGAAAGGCAATGGCGTGGATATTGGCGGCACTCGCTTGTTCGCGTGGCTGAGGGACAACGGATGGCTGATGAAAACCGGCAGCTCTCGCAACATGCCCACGCAGAAATCTATGGAATTGGGCTTGTTCGAGATCAAGGAAACCACCGTGGTTCACTCGGACGGTCACACGACCATCAACAAGACGCCGAAAGTCACGGGCAAAGGTCAGACGTTCTTCGTCAACAAGTTCCTCGGACACAGGGAGATTACTCAATGAGCATCAATCTTGGCACCACGGAAGTGGAATTGAGCTTGTACTACAAGGCGCTTCAACTAGCCACGTTCACCGTGGAAGTCCCGGTGGCGGGCGAACTGGAACCGGACAGCGTGTTCATAGGCGACGACATGCAGCCACGCGCGCACGTGACAGTGACGCTGCCGCCCGACGGTTCCGTCGAAAAGGCCGTTAAAGCCGGGGTTTATGCGTTCCAGAAGGCGTTCAACGAGTCGATGGAATCGAGGAACGTATGAACTGGCTGAAGCGACTGCTGCACTTGGAGGAGCCGGAACCGGTCGAAAAGCCGGAACCTAAGCCACCGGTGTTGGAGCCATGCCCTATCTGCGGACGCACACCCAAGCCGAAGTATGTATACGACGCCATCTTTACCCGCTACTACTGTCAGGAAGACTCCGTGTGGCTGCTCTCGGAGTGGTGCGATCATTCCGCGAGTATCTTCTCGTTTGCCCCGTTTGAGGACAAGGACGTTCCGAAGTGGAATATCGGTTGCAGACTGTTAAGGACAATTGCTGCCGTGCCAGTTCCCGAATGCCCTGTCTGCGGGGAGAAACCCACCGTGCAACCGGATACCGAGTCGGATATTCCCCAGCTTGTCTGCTCATGCAACGAACTGTTGGGCAACGATGGGATAACCAACGTCTATCAGCGCAAACACGAGTGGATACGTCGTTGCGTGGCGTTGAAACGCAAGCAGGACAACGTGAGTGAAATGGAACAACTGATCGGAGAAACACAATGAACGGACATTATTCGGTTATCACGAATTTCGGCTGTCATTGGACATGCCCCTACTGCATCGTAAGGAAAACCGGATTGAACGTGCCGGTGACAGACATGCAGGCCACGCTGCGGACCATCAGCCGTGAAAGCGAACGCCACCCCATGAGGTTCCTGAGCTTCAGCGGCGGCGGAGACCCCCTGTTCCCCATGCGCGAGCCGGAAGCATCGAAACGTGTCGCCTTCTACCGGGAGGCGATACACAGGGCCGGAGACTGGCTCACGGAAACCGAGATGCACACCAGCTACTTCCAATGCAGACGCAACGTGGCTCAAGTCATGCAGCAGATCAGGTTCAGCCGCGTGGTGTATCACATGCGGCCCACGAGCTTGTCCGATGACGTGGCGTTGGCATTGCCCCGCAAATGGTTCGACAGTCAGAAGGTGCGTGTCGTGTACGTGGTCACCCCCGATTTCACGCCGGAGCGTATCGACCGGATAGCCGATCTCGTGGCCGGCAACAACGTGGTCAATGAACTGTCGTTCAGGCAGAAGGTCAACCCTGACAACACCATCGACCACACGTGCGAGAAGTATCTGAAGGCTGGCCATCAAAAACGCTGGTGGTACATCCAACAGGATGATTACAACATGTACGTCGTGAACGACCGGCTTTACACACGATTCAGCGATATCGGCAAGGAGGACCACAGGTGAGCAAGAAGATTCGCGTCGGCTGGGATGACCTGAAGCCCGGCGATTTGATTCACGTCAAAGGCAGCACGAACACATACAGGTTCAAGTCCCGCACTGATTGGCATTCTATGATTAAGGTCGAGGGAGACGGAGTTGGTGTTTCCGCCACATGGAAGCTGGGAGTCGAAAAGGAACCGGTTTCGGTGTTTCTCGTTGTCTATGAGAAGGATTTCGCCTACGCCACTCGTCCCGCACCTAAGAAGAAGCCGCGTCCGAGTATCGTGGAACCGATACTGCCGGGCGAATACTGGGCGCGCATCCGCTTTGGGTCACAAACCGGTTGGGGACGGATCATCAAACGGTATGCTCCCCGCAGTGATAATTGGCTGTTCGGACACGATGACAAGGCACCGTATCAAACATCTTGGTGCGGGACCCTGGCGGGTCTTCATCCGTGGATGACATGGGAGGAATTGTTGGAGGTCAATAAGCAGACTCCGATTCTGGAACTGTTGTCTGCTGAGGAATACTACACGAGAAAAGCCAAGGGGGAACTGTGAAGCGTGACATGGACTTGGCACGCAATATTTTCACGGGTGTCCTATCCGACGTTCCACCCGACTTCATACCAGTGGGAACGATCATTGATGAACCGGATACCCCCAGAGAGGATACGCCTATCAAAACGTATGACAGCGTGGAGTCCATCGCCACAGTCAAGGTGGATAAGACCACGCTCGCCAGAATCATGCCGGTTAGAATCTCCATTGACGAGCTGCATGATTTTCTCCAAAAGGTTCCGACCGACGCGGTATGGGAAGTCCAATGGAACGAGGAATGCACGAATCATTACCTGATCGCGGAAAACGACAACGGTAGTCTCACATTCACACCTGTGGAAGGCCCGGTTACAAGCGGATATAAGCTGGTATTCGACTTTCCGTTGAAGTAGTCGGTCAAGCATGAGAATGCCGCCCTAGTGTGCTTCCTTGAGAGGCAGTGGCGGCTTCTAACAGTCTCAATATATAAAAACCCGTGGAACGACTCTATTCCGAGTGCTCCACGGGTTTTCTTGTATAATCGGGCCCACGTTTATGGTTATCAGTTATCAGTATCGCCATTCTATAACAAATAATCGATTATCTGTTATCGTCTTAACGATTCCGCCGTGAATTGTTCATATCAGAGTTCTTCCAGCTTGTACGCCGAATAGGTGTATCCGTCCACCGTGAAAGGCAATTCCGGCACGTAATCGCCCAGCTTCAGCCCATAAGGCTCAAGCTGTTTGTCGGCTGCGGCCTCATATTCCGCTTCGTCCTCACCGTAGATGTCGTTCACTTGTTCCGCTACATCAGACTCTTTTTCGGTTAAAGACACATGCCACTGCCATCTTCGTCCACGTGGGCTTGCGCGCCGTGGTTGTACAAGTACCCGGCGTAATCATACCTCGTACCGGCTCGGCACTGGTGTGGGATCGCCCCACTCGTCCGTTGATTCAGCGGTCAGCTCCCACAAGCGCTCAACCGCGAGCTTCCCGTCCTGGAACAGCGTGCCCACGTAATCTCGTAGTTCGTCAGCGTCTCTTGCGGATAGTCCGGCACGGCCGCAAGCCTCCATCACGTCGTCCAGCATGGCCGTATCGTCCTTATGAGCCCGATACCATGCGATGATACGCTCGAAATAGTCGATCTGAAGCGCTGAAGCGTTAGGGTTCATCTCGAAATCTGACCTCATGGCCGCGTACAGGTTTCGACCCAGCTCCTTGAGTTCCTTAACGTCCTGAGAAACGTGAGTAGGCATGATGATTCCTCCTGAAAAATGTTCGAGCACGACAGTCGCCGTGCCCCTTGTGTTTTGGTTTGCTAATTCCCAGAAGGTCACAAGATAGTCCCGTGGCCTTCAGTGTATCAAGATTTCTCGTATTCCTTGCACAGATCGGCGGCGAACTTGGTGAGATTATCCGGGTCAAGCACATAGTTTTGCCCAGTCTCCCCTGCTTCGTCATAGTATTTCCACACCTCGTGCAAGGCTTTCTCCATACGTTCGACGTTCACTTGGACACCTCCTGATTCCAGTCCAGCATGTCGCCGGTCAGCCATTCGCCGCCACCTGAAACACGCGCGTACAACCACGCCCGGTAGCCGATTCGAGCCGCCTTATCGCGTTTAAGCCACGCTTGAAGCCACATGAGACGCAGCTTCCAGCGTGGTATACGCCGCCACAACTCGGTGTTGGTGGCGGGGTCGAAACGCTCGAAACGGTAGATCGCGGTAATCATTTCGACTCCTTGGAACTAAGTTCCGTACCATCCTGGCGACTGGCGGCGAACACGTCACTGCCGATATCGTCAACGTCGTATAGATCGCCGTCACCGTTCTCCTCCACCCAATCGCACAGTTCAGCGAAGGTCAATCCCTTGGGAGCCTTGACCTGCCGGTATTCGATTGTCGTGACATGCTGGGAGATACGGTAGGTCTCCATACCGTCGCCTTCCGCCATCGCGGCGAAAAACTTCAAGCTGGCGCGGACCTTGCGCATACGACTGTACGCCGTATCGACAGGCACAAGGTCATTCATCATCTGGGCCACGTCATCGTCGGCGTCATAGCCGCCGTCCGCAAGCTCCCTCAACTGGTTTTGTACGTGCTCCAGCGAATCCCATTCGATGAAAAACTCACGGCCGGACGGCAACCCATCAACCTTATATCCATCCAATACCCACAGGACCCGCGCCTCGGACATGCCCCGCACCTTTTGGCATACATCCCCTAGCCCCGAGCCCTCAATCAACGCCTGCAAATTCTCCAACTTGTCTTCCATGACAAAACCTTCCTTTGTATTGTTCGGTAAAACGATTGACGGAACAATAGAACGCTCTAAAGTCCCGTCTAAATGCTGATTTATGTGAAAACCGCACCATAGAAAGCCCTATGATGCGGTTCTAAATGATGGTTTCTATAAGAATGGCCTCATAGAACAAGTCCATGAGGCCATGAAAACGATAACGGCTATACGCTCCGCCTGTATGGTGGAATGTCCAACGTGGCTTCCAATCCGTCGTTAACATGCTCCGCGTCCCTCAACGAGAGTCGTCCGAACCATTGCAGCAGTTCGCTCCTGTTGAAGTAGAAGCGTTGCGAACAGCGCACGAGTGACGGCTTCAACAGCCCCTCGGCCTTCCAGTCGAGCAGCGGCACGTCACCGGCCTCATCCCAATCAGTGTTGCCGGTTATCTTCGCCACGATACCCGACACCAGATCACCGTCAACCTCGGTGATAACCACCGGACGCGGCTTCCCGATACCGGGATGGTCGGGAAACTCGACCCACATCAGCCACACGTCATACAGGCGCGGTTCACTTGGCGTACTGGTCATAGACATCATCCTCCGAATCATCCCAATCGGCGGGCAGTATCACATGGCCCTTCTCCGAACGCTCGAACATGTATGCATTGTGAACAGGCGGCACCGGATAACCGTCCGGCGTGTGCCGCGTCGGCTTGAACGGCAACCCGTTGTCCACCAGAGACTGGCGTAGGAACATGTTGACGGCGGTGCTCAGGCTCATGCCCATGGAATCGTAGAGCGCGGCGGCACGCGCCTTGACATCATCATCGATATTGGCTACCAGCTTACCCATAACAACCTCCTTAACGGTTAACAGATGGTATCAATCATATACCATATTGGGATAGAATAGTATCCGAATTTTTACCAGTAGATGTAAATCTCACCCGCCTTGTGTTTCCACCCGTCCGGCGCGATGGGAAACGCCCTGCGATATTCAGGTGCCAGACTCTCAAGAAAATCAGCGTAATCATCGAACGAGAACCTGTCTTCATACTGTGCCTCAGTATCGTGTACCACGCCGTCCAGTTCGTCCAGCATGTTCATGAACTGTTGGGTTTCGCCATTGGGATACAAGTATTGGGTGAGCATAAGGTTACTCCGCCAGTCGTCCAAGTATTCTCGGACACGGTAATCGATCAACGTAAGTTTGATAGTGGCGCTCATAATAATCTCCTAAAAAGTATTGGTTTGGTTTATAGGTATGGGATGCCGTCCAGCGGAAGTGAGGAAAAACGCCAGGCGGCAAGAACTTAGAACAGCGGCAAAGCAAACCGCTTATCGGGTAAATCGGTGGCGTTCAACGCCGCCAGAATCAGATCGGACGTATGCAGTGGAATGTTGGCACGCACGGCCGCGATATTCTCGGCAGTGTAGGCGCAACCGGACGATTCCAGCACCTCACGAATCTTCGCCGTGGATATCCTGACTTCCATCACAGCACTCCCAGCAAATCATCGATAAGCATGGCGATAGCGGTTTGATAACGCTGATACGTGGTGGAATAGGCACAGTCGTAAACCTCACGCGCCTTTTTATCCAGCACGTCCAACGTGAAACCGCTATCAGCGGTCAAACGTTCCATCTCATCATTGTCAGGCGGCGTACTGGGCATACAGGCGACACCCTCAAGGGTATCCATCGCGCGCCGGCGTAAATCATCGATGAAACCATGCTGACCATCGAACACAGCCGACAAGTCATACTCATTATCATCAGCCATCTCCCACGCAGACTTCAACAGCAGTCGCGTGGCCTTGTCACGAAGCTCACTCATGGTCACGCCGCCTTAGCCCACAGGTCACGGGCGACGGCCACGTAATCGGCCACCGCCTTTTCCAATTGCTTGTCACTGCCACGCTCATAACGGGCACGGTAGGCGACAACGCACCTGCCGTTGGCCGAAGCAATGTAGGCCACCTTGCGGCCTTTGCTGGTACGGAAGTGACGGATATGGCCCAAACCTTGCAGTTCGGGGCATTCCTTAGCCATCATCAGGTCAGGCAACGTGGCATACGACACGGCCAGCTCATTAGTCTTGGGCGGAACCTCGGCAATCTCCTGAGTGATCGGCGCCGGTTCTTCCATATCAGCCGTGTAGACATCCGCCAACGACTCGTAGTATTCAGCCCAATCATCGGCAGACGGTTCATCATCGGAAAACTCGGGAACCGGCTCATCGTCTTCAGCCGCTTCCTCAACAGACGGCAGATAACGCACCATGCCCTGCTCAGGCCAATGGTCAACAGTCGCGAACCGCTCACCCTCACAAGTCCAACGGGATTCAAAATCAGCCACCGTGATACCGGAAACACTCTTAGCGTCCATACCCGTCAGCACGGGAACCGTGAACCCGTAAGCCTTGCGCTCACCGTCAGGTATCAGAAACCAGCCATGCTCAAGGTCAGTCTGACTCGCTTTCATACCGCCCAACAGTTCGGCATATTTCTTCTCGCCCTTGGCCTGAACGTTCCAAGACGTGCCAGCGGAAGTCTCCGACAGCCGCCAGATACGCTTCACTTTCGCGTTCACATACCTCACATCGTATTTCGAGTCATCCTTGCGCAACCGAACCCACATGCCGCTCACGGCGTTAACGTTACGGGACGGGTCATTATTGAGCTTCTTCATTTTGTTTTTCCTCATTTCAAAGATTGATTGTCAGATCTGCACGCCACGGTGATAGGCGTAATCGCCATACACGCAAGTGGCGGTATCATCAACGCCGTAAGGCGTGGAACATTGGGGAGTCGGCTGGATAAAACCAACCCACCTGAGAAAGAGAATGGCCGCGACTAGCGCGGCCACAAGCAGAACATGACGGACTTTCAACACTCACCCTCTTCGGTGGCTTCTGTGTAGAAAACGTCGTCCATCTGGTCGTTATCGAAACGCTCATTGACGTAATCGGACAACGCTTCAACGTCACCGTCATTGTAGAGTCGGGCGATTCTGCCATGCCCTACGCCATTGCCCTCCAACATGTAAGCGTCCTGGGCCCAGTAGGGTTCACCCTCGAAAGCCGCGTCATACTCGGTTTCAGAGACATACCCGTAATCGCCCAGACGGTAGATGCCCTCACAAGGCTGAAACCCGTCATACCGGCATTTAGGCGTAAGTTTCGCGTCAACACGCTCCACCATATCCGTAATATCCTTAGCGGCAATCATTGTTAGCTCCCTTAAAACAGTGGGGGCACGGCTCCCATGCCATGCCCCGAAACGATTGATTTAACGATGGACTCGCACCATGTAGCCGCGTCCCCAGTGGTCGATCACGGCAATCACTCTGCGTAATACCTAGCCGGGTTATTCTGCATGTCAACACGCCGCCATGCCCTGACCAGTTCGACAGTCGAAGCATACCGTTCAACAGCCGACCGACTACGGTCGTACCGGACGGCCATATCATTGTCGAAACCGATAACCGTGTCCGCCATGATATGACGCGCCTCTTTTGCCGTGATGGCCTCACGATGCCAGTTGCCATCAAAAACGTCGTCGGCAACCCAAGCGTCACGCTCAGCCCTCGAATCAAACACCATGAGATACCCCGGCCATGACCCGTCATCCCATTTTTTGCCGACACCGTAAGTCCAGTAGAAAGCGTAATGATAGCGTGCCATCATGCCACCTCGCCATCGAAGTGACGTTCGGCGGCTACCGCGTACAGCACGTCATGCATGGTGTCGGTACTGTAGCCGTTGATATCGGTGACAACTTGCAAAGTCTGCTCGGACACACCGTAATCATCTTTTAGCGCGTCCCACATTTCCTCGATAGACATTGTTGAATCTCCCTTGAATTGATGAAGCGCGGAGACAGCCGCGCGACTGAATGAACTTGGGCGGAGAATGCCGCCCGACATGTAAAAGGTCACATCCACGGGTTACGCGCGAATACGCTCACCGTCATGGTGTCCTCATGAGCTTGGTACCCGTAACCGTCAGGCATATAGACGATATCCGTGTAAGGCGGTTCGCTCCCGTCGCCTGCACCGTCATGCCAGTAGCATTGCGGCAGGTCGGAACCGTCTTCGAGCTCGCAGTAGGGCGAGTTGATGGCAAGATTGTAGACGTCCTCAAATGTGTAGGATCGCGGCGCGGCCTGGGGCACCGACTGCGCCGGCGCGGACTGTACCGACTGGCTGACAACCGGCGCGGCCTGAACCGGCTGGCTGACAACCGGCGCGGCAACCGGCACCAACTCGTTAACCCGCGCTTGTACAGCGTCATAATTATCACCGAGAGCGGCACGCCTCGCCTCACCGTCACCGTACTCACCACGGATAACAGCGGCGGCGAGAGCGTCAATATCCACCGGTTCCGGCTCACTGACAAGCTTGGATTCCGGCACTGGTATCGGAACCAGCACGTGAGGGGTAACGTCCTCACGGATAGGCTGAGTAGTCTCGGCGGCATTGGCCGGAACCGACACCATGCCGCACAGGGCGGCGAACGCGGCAACAGCCGCAACAAACTTCTTACGCATGATAGTCCTCACTTCCATGTGAGGCAGTACACTGGGTACCGCCTCTATTGATTGCAGATAAAGGTCAGCCCCGCAAGCGCTACCGACACTTGCGGGGCATTTACGTTTGATACAACCGAGAGGAAACCGGGGACGAACCCCCGGCGCGATAGCGTGTTATCCGACGTTCAGCGTCAGCACTTCCACGCCATCAATCAGGACAATCACCCTAGGGTAATCGTCTATGATTAGCAGAGTATGGTATTCGCCGCAGCAATCGCAGCGCCATACGGTGCCGAGACCATATATCATGGTTAATATCCTCTCGGTTGTAGGATGACCCGCACGTTTGTGTGGGCCAAGTTCCGTAGGGAACACGAAAGCCGCAAGTGCTGTGAACGCTTGCGGCTTTCGCTTTATGTCCCGAACGGAACAACCGAGGGTCAAACGACCCAGTGCCTAGACTATGGGGTAAACCCAGTGAGCTAGGCTGACTGCATACGATGCCTACAGTCGGGCGAAGAATTGAATTGATTAGGGCATGCGCACGCCTAATTAGCGTCGCTTTCTTTCGGCTTGTCAGCCTCTAACAGCTTGCGAGGGTTACTGACCTTGAGCGCGTCACACAACTTGATAGCCATGCCAAGACTCATATTCTCGATAGGCCTTGACCCGGTCTCAGTCGCGGCGATTCGCGTATGCGGCACGCCTGACTTGTCAGCTAGTTGACGCTGGGTTAACCCGCGTTTCTGCCGTAATTCCCTAAGACTCATGGCTCACCTCGCTACTCGCTACAGTGAGCCCAATTATACCTTTGGCTCGTTTCGCAGACGGAGTTTCTGATGCCATCGCGCCGCGTTCTTCCAGCGGCCCCCGCACTACTCGCAAGGCCTTTGCCTTGCTTCGCTATCCCTCACCAGTCCTTGACTGGGTATCAGTAACACTATTCAATTCTCAAACTCTCTTGACGACCTCGGTAGAGCCGGACTGTATGTCTAGCACCTTGAACCTCGGTGTCTCGCTTGGCTTGTTGCCTTGCGTGATTCATACTGTACTCGGTATACGTTCGTATAGCAAGTCAGGTATGGCACGACACCACGTAACCCATTGCAAACACTCGCATCCCTCGGCGTGTCGAAACAACCACAACCACTACAAAAACCCACCGCGCCACAGAGTCCAGGCCGCCACCACATACTCACATGGTTGCATATACAACAGTTGCACCATGCAACAATCAACAAAACATGAGCCAACCACACTCACACTCACACTGACATACAGTCCCACGCCCACGCATGTACGCGCACGCGCCCATACGCACGCATACGCACGCCCACACCCACGCCCACACGCCCACACGCACACACGCACACACGCACACACGCACACGCGCACACGGGTACCACACACGCGGATACCACCACACCCCACCACGACACGCCAACATAGGGGTGGAGAGGGGTACCGGCACCCGTTAAACATTTGGCCGCTAGGTGTCTGGTTTCGCCCGTGAATGCCGCTCCCAGACTTTTTTGAATTAGCGTGACATGGTGTGTCGCACCAATGATTGCAACGGTTTTCGGGCTGTGGTCTTTTCCGGTTTCTGTGCAACGCTTGTTGCAACGCTTGTTATGAGTAAACTGTCGTGTAGATGGATTGTCGGGGATTGGAGCAAGGCTCAGATTCCTGACAAATTATTATTCACCCCGTATGCCATTGGCGTCGGGGTTTTGTTTTTGCCGTGCCTTTAGATCACATCAACAGACAGTGTTGGTGTCGTTTCTTGAACCGGGGCGCGGTGTGGACGGTTGGCAGAGTCCGGTTGATTGCAGTGGCTTGCTAAGCCGCCGAACGTCGTTTTGGCGTTCCGCGAGTTCGAATCTCGCACCGTCCGCGAAGTATCGAGGGTCGCTCCCTTGGTGCTTTATGAGGTTGGCTGAATAAACCCGGATTGCATGTATGCCGGGTTAAGGCTGCGTCACGGCTTAGCGGCACCCTTTAGCGGGGGAAGTGTGACGAGGAACGCTACAGCGGTACACGGTTAGTGCATCACATGCTCGGCGTTGGTGGTAAAACGCAATCCACCACCTCGCAATTCTTAGCTCATCTACATGTCGTAGAAGGAGTTTCCTAGGTCGTTTCTATGAAGCGGCCTTTGTTTTCCCGATCTGGTCTGCTACGTAGGGGCTGGGGGTGGATGACCTACAGGTCGCGCCACAATCGGGGTCTAGCGGTAGGCACGTGGAGTGCGCGTCGGCTGTAACCCGACTGCCTTTGGCAATGGGAGTTCGATTCTCCCTGCCGCCACAATCGCAATGTAGTGCCAAATATCTGGTTGTCAGGACTGGGGCTGAATACCTAGGGTGCCCCGGTCGCAGAGAACGTCGGGTAGCGCCCGGAGATCGTCGCATTATATTCGTGCGGCGCGTTGCGAGATTTGGAGAGGCCAGCCGATTGGCGGCGGCAACTGTTCCGAAAACAGTCTGCCCTTACGGGCGTGTGGGTTCGACTCCCACTCTCTCCGCGGAGACGGCTGGTCGGACGTCTGACGAGCGAAATATTACGACCTATATGCCCGTGGCCGAGTGGTTCAGGCACCGGTCTCCAAAACCGGTTACGGAAGTTCGATTCTTCCCGGGTATGCGATGCCTTGAGAAGAGGCAGCTCTTGGCGGTGACAGCTTCTCAGTCATCGCCAGTCGCCGGCGGCGGCTTCACGCCATGCCGTACGGCAATAACTGAATAGCCTTCCTCTAGTGGGAGGCATGGCATTGTAGCTCAGTTTGGTGGAGCGGACGCCTCGTAAGCGTCAGGTCGCCGGTTCGAGTCCGGCCATTGCCTCTAGGTGCCGTCCGACCGCAGAACACGTCCTTTCTCTCGCTGCTTATGCTGCGCAACGGACGGCACCGTCCCCTTTATCAAGGAGTCGTCATGGCTTGGTCGAGTTCGAATCGCAGGGAACGGTTCAATCCGGGTTGGGAGCGGACTCGCAAGCTGATATTGGAGCGCGACCATCATCGCTGCCAGTGGCCGGTGACCGACGAGTTCGGTTTCACTCATATCTGTGGCCGTCCGGCCAATCAAGTGGATCACAAGGTTCGCAACCCGTCGCATGACGATGACTCCTCCGAGAACCTGCAATCCCTGTGCCAATACCATCACGAGCAGAAAACCTGTCAGGAGTCCGCCGAACAGCGTCGTAAGAACAGGGAGCGTCGGAAGGAAGAGGAATGGTATTCGCATCCGGCGTATCGACGGACTGTCTCGTAACGGGTTGCGGCGAGCTTGCCGCGGCCGATGGATTGTGCCGTAGCCATTACAATCGCAAGGCTTATTCCGGTAGGCCGGTGACGCCTATCCGTGCCCGTGTGTGTCCGATGTGCGGTATGGCGTTCCAGTTGACCCGATGCTCGAAGATTTTCTGTTCCCCTACTTGTCGCAAGCGGTTTCAACGGTTTCGGGCGAAGCACCCGTATACAACATTGGCCAGTGCCCCCAATCCGATTATCGAATCGGAGCCTTTGACTCCCGAGCCTGTGCGGAGCATGACGTATGGGGCTTTCACGGAGGCTGATATCTGGGCCAAGTGTGATGGCACTTGCAAGGGGTGCGGCAAGCCTGTTTCAAAAGACATTGACAGTCCGGACGCCGGTACTCCCGCGTGGATTGTCCCGCCCGAGGACGGTGGTGAGCCATCGTTCGAGAATCGGGCGATTTTCCATTACAGGTGCGTGCGACGCCACGTCTGACGCGCCTTCTGCAGAACGAAGCCCGTCATAGGCCGAAAGCTGGTGAGTCATGGCTGGGAACGGAAGGAAGGCGGCGAAGCCCAAGACGGGTGGCGGCTATGAGGTCGGAGCGCCGCTGGCCGAGGTGCCGGAGGATTGGACATTCGAGGAATTGGAGCCCATCGGCCCCGAACTACCGGACGCTTCCGAACTGAATCTTCTTGACGGCGTGTGGAGCCCATTCGTCCGCAAATACTATGACGCTTTCCGCCGCACCCCTCAGGCGCGCCAGTTGCGCACGAAATGGGAGTGGTGGAATTTCTTCTACAAGCTGGCCGTCATGGACAAGAGCATCAAGAAACGCTCCTATGACGGTCTGGCCCCAGAGATGCGCCAGTCCATGAACCAGTATGGTGATACCCCCGACGCTAAACGCAAACTGAAGATGGAGGAGTCGCAGGCCAACGACATGGCCGCTGGGATCGTGGGCTTCCAGATTCCCGATGACCTGAACAACGATTTCGATGATCGTGCGCGGGCGGTGCTCTGATGCATGACGTCATTCCCAAGCTGACAGCGAAGGACAGGCAGCGTTCGCTGGGCCGTCTGGCGGTGTGGTGGATTGAGACGTTCACGCTCATCGGGCGCGGAGACGCGAAGGGCATGCGTATCCGCCACTCCCCCGAATACTTCCAGTTCATCATCGACTGCTATGCGCTTGACCGTAATGGGCGGCGCAGGTTCGGACAGGTGTTCCTCGCACGTCCGAAAGGCTGCAACAAGAGCGGTTTCGCCGCCGAGATAGCGATGTTCGAGGCTTTCGGCCCGTGCCGGTTCGCTGGTTGGGCGAAAGGCGGGGAAACCTACACGTTTCTTGGCAAGACCTATACGTATCGCAAGGGCGAGCCGATGGGCCGTCCGGTGAAATCGCCGCTCGTGGTCTGCTTGGCTACAGCTGAGGAGCAGACTGGCGAGGTTTACGACACCATCTACTACAACTGCACCGAAGGCTATCTGCGATTTTTGGCCGGTGATGGCATGGACGCGGGCAAGACCCGTATCCTGTGGCCCAAGACCGGCATGGAGATTCGATACTCGACAGCCGCCGCGCGAAGCAAGGACGGTGGTCTGCAGACGTTCGTGTGCTTCGACGAGGTTCACCAGTACAACAACAAGCGTCTGCGTGACCTGTTCGACATCATGACCCAGAATCTCACGAAGCGTGGCGTCGCCGCAGACCCGTGGTATCTGATGACCACGACCATGTATCAGCCGGGCGAGGACAGCGTGGCCGAACGCGCGTTCAAGACCGCGCATGATCTCATGGAGGGCCGTCTGCGTGGCTGGGAGGACCTGCTGTTCGACCATCGTTACGCCGACTTGGCGTTGGATGATTTCGCCGACGACGAGAAGCTTGAGTATGCGATCTACGAGGCGTACGGTTCCGCGATGAAATCACCTGACGGCAAGGATTACATCTTCCTTCCCGATGGGCGCATGGTGCCGGTCGGCCCCGATGGGCGTTCCGCCGAAGGCTGGTCGTTGAGGGACGAGGGCGTGGAGCCCGGCCCCTCGAAGTACGGTTGGTGCGATCTGCGGCGAACCGTGAAGAAGATTCTCGACCCCGCATATGATCCGAACAACGCGATCAGGTTCTACTTGAACTCGCTGGCTTCCGCCGTGGATGCGTGGCTGACCGAGGACATGATCAAATCGCATGCGGTTCATCGTGACATTGTGGACAAGGCCATCGCCTCTCGTGACCTGAACCGGTTGAACGACGCTTGGCAGCAGGTGGTCTCCGACACCGATGAAATCACGTTGGGCTTCGATGGCTCCGTGTCCGATGATTCCACCGCGTTGGTGGGTTGCAGGGTGCGTGACGGCATGCTGTTCCTCATCAAATTGGAGCAGAAGCCGGACGGCCCTCAGGGCGCGAAATGGCGTGTTGACCGCGACAGCTTCGACGGCAGGGTGCGTTGGGTGTTCAACCATTACAACGTGGTCGGCATGTTCGCGGACACGGACGAATGGGAGCCGTACATCGCGCAATGGGAATTGGATTACGGTGACAGGCTTCAGGTGTATCCGAGGTCGAACGGCTCGCACATCCGCTTCCCGATGAACGGCTACAAGCGTGACGTGATGAGCGAACTGAAGACCATGCGCGCCGCGTTCAACGAGCCCATGAGAACCATATCCAAATACGACGAGCCCGATGTGACGAACATCCAACTGTTCGCCGACCCTCGGCTCATCGACCATTTCCGCAACGGACGCCGCAAGGACAAGCCCGAAGGATACCTCGTGTTCAAGGAGACCCCGAACAGCCCTCATAAGATCGACGCCGCCATGGCCGGGCTCCTCGCCTACCGTGCCCGCGACATCTACTTGGGTGCCGCCGTTTCCAACGAAGAGGAGTCGTTCGCCCCCGTGCGCGTCTGGTGAATCTGATGAAAGGAGGCCGCATTGGCCGAACTGCAGAGCCTTATCCCCGGCGACGAGGAGCCTGACGGCGATGCCATGCTGCTGACCCAGCTGGCGAACGGCCTCGTATCCCGTATTCCGACCCTATGCACGTTGAAGACGTTCTATGACGGCAAGGAGCAGGTGCCGGTCAAATCGATTCCGAAAAGCACCAACCAGTCCGGCTACGCGGTCTACCAGAGGTTCGTCTCCATCTGTCAATTGGATTTGGCGAAGGCCATCGCCGATGCGGTGATACACCGCCAGCGGCCCACCGGGTTCCGGCTCATCGCCGACAAGACGATGCGTTCCACTAAGGCGGACGACATGTGGTCTCAGTGCCGCATGGAATTGAAGAGCCGTCAGATGTTCCACGATCTCGCCATATACGGCAACGCCTACGCACTGGTCAACAAGAACAAGCTGCCATCGCATATCACGGTGCTCAGCCCGTGGAACACGTACGTCTCCTCGGACGAGGATTCGGCGGTCAACTACTGGTACAAGGCCAGCGAGGGCTGCGAATATCTCGCCCTCTACCGTCTGATACGCAATGATGACGGCAGCGTGAAGGACGTCTACTGCCGCATCGCCTACAACGAGACCGACTCCCGAAGCCTCCTTGAAGAAGGCGACGAGGAGGAGATATACGGCATCGCCAACGACGATTCCAAGATTCATCCAATGCTGTCACCCACGTTCCAATGGGATGGCGGTGCGGAAAGCTCCTATGATTTCGCGGAGAAATGCGAATGCCTTCCCATCGTGCGCATGCACGCGCCGGGCGGCAAGGGCCAGTTCGAGCCGCATATCCCTACATTGGGCAGCATCGACCAGCAGCGTTTCCAGCGTTTCTGCATTCAGGAATTGCAGGCGTTCAAGCAGCGTGCCGTGTCGATGAGCAACATGCCTCAGTTCTACAAGGAGTCCGACCCGCAGGTTCGTGACGGTTTGGCTCAGGCCGGAGACCGGATCGACTACAAGGATCTGTTCCAGCAGGGGCCCGACGCATTGTGGCTGGTTCCCGGTGACGCGAAGTTCTGGGAGTCCGGCGTCACGGACATCAACCCGCTCATCACCGCCGTGGCTTCCGACATCAAGCATCTCGCCGCCTCCTCCGGCACCCCGTTGGATATTCTCAGCCCGGACGTTTCCGGCAGCGCGGAAGGCGCACAGCTCAAGCGCGAGGGTCTGGTGTTCAAGGTCGAGGACATGAACGCGCGTGCCAATGACGGGTTCACCCGTCTCATGCGCATGGCGTTGGAGGCCGATGGCAACAGCGCCGCCGGCGAACGGTTCGAGACCGTGTGGAAGCCCATCAACCCTCCATCACAGTTGGAGCAGGCTCAGGCCGCGAACTATTCGAAGGGCATTCTTCCCGTCAAGACGAACATGCGCCGCAGCTACGGCATGACCGAGATCGAGATAGCCGAGGCCATGCAGGACCTCATGGACACGCAGTTCGCTCAGGCCATGGCCTCCGAGAACGCGATGATCGAAGGCAAGACCTCCCAGCAGTCGGCGGGCGTCCTGCCCGACGAGACGGATTCTCTCGCGTTCACCGATACCACGAGTGAAAACGACGTGGTGCAGGCGGATGAGCCCCCGACCGTGGACGGTGAATGATGGCCGTTATGACCTTGGAGGTCGCATCCAACGCGCTCCAATCCTCACGTCAGAGGCTCGTCAACGAGTATGTGAGGCTGGCCCGCACCATGTGGCTCAGCCTCACGCCAGCCGACTGGTGGAACGACGCCGTGACCTACGGCGCAGCCGCGAGGCTCGCATTGCTGGAACTCGCCCTGATAGGCCAGGTGCGCAGGCTGGGAATCAGCTACGCTGACCAGACGCTGCGCATGGTGGGCGTCGCTCCCGCCGGCAATGTGCAGCAGCTCGTCTATCCGAGGGTCAACACCGACCCGTGGCTGGTGGCCGCACGCCCCGCAGAAGACTATCGCGGCGAGGCCGTCAAGAACCCCGGCATAAGGCCGGAAACATGGCCCAAGAAGGGTGATGAGCTGTTCGATGAGGTCAACAAGTGGCTGCAATCCGCGTTGCAGCAATTGCAGACCAACGTGTGGGACAACGTGGAACGGGCCTCCACCGACGCCACATTGGGCCGGTATCGCGGCAGCAAGGTGCTCGAATACCGCAGGGTGCTTCATCCGGAGCTTTCCCGTTCCGGTTCGTGCGGCCTGTGCATAGCCGCCGCAGACCGATGGTATTCGACCGCAGCCCTGCTCCCCCTGCACGCGAACTGCAAGTGCGGCGTCGCCCCTGCGGGCTCCGACTACGATCCCGGATTCCAATTGAACTCCGACGATCTCAAAAAGCTCTACGAACAGGCCGGAGGCACCACGGCGGCGGCGTTGAAGAACGTGAGGGTCAAGACCATCACGCACGGCGAACTCGGCCCGATCCTCATGGCGCAGGACGCGAGGGATACGCCGAACCCGGTTCCCGGCAAGGATTCCGACAAGTGGACCACGCCGGACCGGAAAACCACGCTCCAACAGTTCCAGCGGATGAAGGACCGTGCGATCGAGTTCTCCAAACGCTACAAGCAGGTGTCCGACACCGGCAAGGAAGTCCACTTCAGATACGAGGGCCGAACCTACAGGTTCAAGCCGTCGATCCATCTGAGGCAATCATGGGCATACCAACGTGCCCTGCTCAACCAAGTGCAGTCGATGCTCGGCACCGCTGCCTAACCAAGAAAGGCCATCATGGCTAACAATCAGGAGAATCAGACCGTCACGGACGGTTCTCAGAACGACGGTCAGACCGTCACGGCCAATACCGGTACGGATTACATCGCGAACAGCTCGATCACTGGTCCCATCACCGCTTCCAATCTCGCCGCCAATAGCGTGACCCCCCAGAGCATCATCGCCAACGCAGTGACCACCGAGAAACTTGCCGCGAACAGTGTCGATGAGACGGAAAACGGCCCCGACTGGAAGGCATTGTCCCGTAAGCACGAGAAGCAGGCCAAGGACAACTACGAGCAGCTTCGCAAGACCGAAGCCGCCTACGAGGAGTCCCAGAGCCAGCTGCATGACTTGCAGGTGGAAAACGCGCGCATGAAGGCCCAGAAGGCCCACCCGCAGATCAGCGATGACGTGTTCGCCCTGTGCGGTGAGACCGAACCGGAGAAGATTTCCGAATGGGCCGAAAAATACGCGGCACTCAATCCAGTTACGTCTCCGGTGAAGGCAGAACCTGTGCGGGAGAAGGCCGAACAAGGGGCACGTACCCGTGGCGAGGGAGACCCGAAGATTCGTTCCGGCTCGTTCGCGGACGGATACGCCGCCGCCAAGGCACGTCAGGAGCAGAGGCGCCAAGCCCGCTCCGCCAAGTAACCACAAACATTCAATCGAAAGGAAAAGCACATGGCATACGAGAATGTGCGCTCCACCGGCATCGTGACCGTGGAGGAGAACAACGAGTGGCGTTTCGGCAACCACACCGATGACGGCACCGTGAGCGTCACCCTCGACCTGTCCACGTTCAACGTGAACGACAAGACGAAGCGCGACAAATACCTGACCGGCCTGGGCGACAAGGCCACGACCATCTGGATCAAGAGCGGCATCCCGCTGGCCAAGATCACCGCCAGCGGCGAATACGGCCCGTATGACCCGAATGCTACCGATGGCCGTCAGAACAAGATCGCCGGCCTGCTGGAAAGCATGGTGGAGATCAACGTCACGTTCGGCGGCTGGGATGTGGTCAACGGTGCGAACGTCGGCATGCGCTACCGTGGTGACATCATCAAGAGCAAGCTGCCGGTCGTTCCCGCCGACGGCGCGGTGTGGGGCGGCAGCTTCTTCGACATCGAGGACGATACCGTCACCCCGCTGTCCAACGCTTCGGCCACCTCCAACATCACGGTTCCAGCAACGGTCACCGCGGCGAACATCACCGACGCCTCCACCGTCGGCCGCAGCATCCTGACCGCCAACGATGCCGCCGCAGCTCGCACCGCCATCGGCGCCGGCACCGGCAACTCGAATTTCGACGGCTCCTACAACAGCCTGAAGGACAAGCCGACGATTCCCCCCGCCTCCCCGCGGCCCGCCGCCACGGCGAACGCGCTCGGCGGCGTCAAGCAGGTGACCATCGCGGCGGGCGCCAGCGCGGCGGACATCGTGACCGCACTCAAGACAGCCGGCATCGCCAAGTAACCAATCCAACAACCCTTATAAGCCCGCCCATTGTGGCGGGCTTTCGTATATCTGAAAGGAACCCTCAATGAGTGGAACCCTGGAAAAGAACATCATCAGCCCGTCCGAGGCGTCGGGTGTGGTGCAGTCCGGCTTCGATTTCATCGACGGCCTGCTGCCGTTCGGCTCCGTGTTCCCCGTCAAGTCGAATGACGGCAAGGACACGGTGACGTGGCAGAAGATCATCCCGCCGAAGGAGACCGACGCCATGAAGTTCCGCGCCTGGGACGCGGAGGCCGCTCACGGCAAGACCGTCGCCCAGTCCGGCGAGAACTACACGGGCCTTATCCCGCTGTCGAAGATGGGCCACATCTCCGAACGCGACGTCATCAACCACACGGGCGATTCCACGTGGCTGCATGACAAGGCCGTGGAAATCCTCACCCAGTTGGGCCAGGAAGCCGCCGTACGCATCGAACTGGCCCGCATCGCCGCCATGGTGGACGCGAAGATCACCGTCGAGGAGAACGGCCTGAAGGCCAACACGTGGACGTTCGACCGTCCGACCAGCATCTCCAAGCTCACTCCCGCCAAAGTCTGGTCGGACGTGAAGTCCGATCCGGTCACCGACGTGCAGAAGTGGGTGGACGCCATCAAGAAGGAGCGTGGCCGTACTCCGGGTGCCGCGCTGACCACCAGCAAGGTCATCGACGCGCTGCGCACCAACGAGTCGTTCATCACCGAATACACGGGCGTTTCCCTTGCCAATTCGAAGCCGCGCCTGACCCGCGCCGAAGTGCTGGACGTGCTGCGTACCGCCTGCGGCCTCGCCGACGTGCGCATGATCGACGTGCTGTACACCGACCTTGAGGTCAACAACGGCTTCAAGATGCCGGTGGACACGAACACGCTGATCCCCAACGGCACGTTCATCATGTTCCCATCGTTCAACGATACGGGTCTTGGTTTCACCGCCTCCGGCCCGACAGCAGAAGGACAGGATCCCGAATACGGCATCAACAAGAGCGTGAACGACGGTTTCATCGGAGCCATGTTCTCCGGTGGCGCCCCGGTCAAGTACGACCTGTGGGCCAACGGCACGATGATGCCGATCCTGCAGGAGGCCGTCAGCACCGCGAAGGTTTCCGTCCTCGGATAGTAAGGAGGGGTCGTGGCTTCCATCGATTCCATCGACTGGCTGAAATGGTTGCGTGTCAACGCGCTCGACCAGCCCGACCTTCTCCTTGACCGGTTTCCCAACGCATGGCTGCTCAATGAGTGCGGGGTCGCTGCCGACATGGTTCAGGCTGAATGCCAGAACGTGGCCCCGCGTTATCAGAACGGCCTGTTGAAGGAGCGCACGCTTGGCTATGTGGTGAGCCAGATGGTGTTGCGTGTCGTCCGCTACCGGCAGTTCAAGACCGAATCGAACGGCAGCTACTCGTATACGAACTTCGATGCGCAGGACAATCCGCCCGGCAAGGACGGTTCCATGAACCTGTACGTGTCGAAACGTGAGAAGGCGCTGCTGGAAGGCCATTCCGACTCGATGGGCCCGATGGGTACCGTGCATATGGGTCTCGACCGCGCCTACGGCATGTGAGGCGCTTATGGAGACCTATGACATGGGTCACCTCTACGACGGGGTGGACATCGACGAGCTGGGCGGAGGTCACCTGTACGACCGTACGGAATTGACCGGCCATGGCGTCCAACAGTTGTTCGATACGGATTACGTGATCGTGGTCAACCGTCGTCATGTGCAGGACGCGCATGGAGGCTATCACGAGCAGGTCGGCGACCCGGTGAAGGTCGTGTGTTCGGTCGAAGGCCGGGCGCAGCAGGCCGGCATGTTCTCCATCAGTGGCGCCGAGGACAAGAGTCCTTCCGGGCAGAACGGCGGGGGCCTTCAGGAGGTCACGCCCTTGCAGATTCTCGCACGCCAGTGGCCCGGTGATATTCATTCGCGTATCTGGTACAAGGGCGACTGGTATGACGCCGATGGCTATCCGACATGGCGTGGCAGCGGCAGCGTGCTTTCCCGTCATTGGGAGGTTCGCTGCCGTCGCGTGGTCATCGGCGGCTACGTGCCCGGCGGCATCCCCGAACCCGTATGGTCGAAGGAGGTGGGCGCCGATGGGCCGCGTGACCATCAGACCGGGGATAGGCCGTGACGTGGCGCTCATGTTCGGCCCCTCGATAACCCTCGCCGCAGCCGAGAAAGCGGCCGTCATGGTCAAAACGCAGATGGGGGTTGGAACGGTTGACGACCGTAATCATGCGGTGGCGCGAGCGGACTTGACGGATCGCATCGACGTCTCCGTCCGCCCCGGCCATGCGCAGGACCATTCGGTCGTTCTCAGCGTCAAAGGCCGTGAGGGAACGGAAATCGCCTCGCATTTGGAGTTCGGTTACGTCAACAATCGTGCCGGACGTCGTTTGGCCGGCATGCATTCCATGCGCAACGTTGCGTCGAAGCTGAAGGTGTAGGCCGTCATGGACAACATCTTCAAACACCTCGCCATCGATGTGAGGGAAAGCATCGACGCCGAACAGGTCGTCTACGAACTGTTGAACCGTGAATATCCGAACGAGGATTGGGCGTCGGTCGCAGTGTACAGCGAAATCGACCTCGACCTGAACGCCGTGACCGAGAACGGCCGGGTGATTCTCTATGAGGTGTCTCCCGGCCAACAGGTTGACAGGGGCTTGTGGCGGTTCACCGTGTCGTTCACCGTTCTCGCCGCCGACACGAACAATCCGAGCGGTTTTGCCCGCGACCTGTACCGCACCGTCATGGGATGGCCGTTCGAGGAGAAGACCTCGGCGGGCAAGATCAGCCGCATCAACAGCATTGATTCCCCACAACGTCGCAGCGACGCCAAGGAGAACCAAGGCAAGAACATCAAGGAATACGGTTTCGACGCATCAATGGACGCGCGGGACCTTATCTGACCTACAGGGGTCGGCCACATGGCCGGCCCTTTTCTTTTACCCAAATCCAATATCCGAAAGGAACCATCATGGCTATTAACGGCGATGCGCTGCTTCAGGCCGCGCGAGGAACCGTGTTCACGGCCCCCGCCAAGACCGCCATCCCGACTGCCGGCGTCAAACAGTTTCTGTTGAACTCCGGTAGTGTGAAGGTCGGCACCGCGGACACTCCCGTTTGGGATAATCTCGGCCACACGTCCAATTCCAACAAGATCAGCTTCAGCAAGGACGGCGGCGACACCAACACCATCGACACGTGGCTGATGGCCGCCGCACGCACTTCCACCGAAGCCCCGACCATCACCGTCAGCGGCGCCAGCGTGCAGGGCGACAAGGCGACCCTGCAGAAGGTCACCGGCGGCTGGACTGGTGACAACGGCGGCGTGATCGTGCCCATCAAGCCGATCGTGCAGAAGCTCGCCTTGTTCGTCCTCGCCTACGATGACGGCGACAAACTGTCCTTCGGCCTGTACCTGCCGGAGACCGATTTCACGTTCGACACCATCGACCTGACCGGCGACGAGTTCGCCGAGTTCAGCTTCAACGCGGTGGTCAAGTCCACCGATGCCCTGAAGAAGGGCCCGAACGGCGAGATCGGCGGCTACGCGCTGTTCAGCCCGGAGGATTTCAAGTAAGGTCCGCAGCCATCCGCGCTGCGGATGGTGGAGACCCGCCAGCCACCGGCCAGGCCGGGAAAGAAATCCGGGAACCAG